>Ga0187766_10001546_pt1 | contig 13505 bp, 13 predicted proteins | sample 0216_QUI02_MP05__4_FD_132971 | JGI IMG/M metagenome (GOLD analysis project Ga0187766, IMG submission 132971) | Tropical peat soil microbial communities from peatlands in Department of Meta, Colombia - 0216_QUI02_MP05_20_MG | ecosystem: Environmental > Terrestrial > Soil > Wetlands > Peat ... | reverse complement strand
CAATGTGTATGATAGTACTTCACCAGAAAGATCATCGAGATTAGTTTCTAACACATGAACTCTATCAGCGGATGCGGCACCCGTTTCGCCGAGTACGACTCTTAAGATATTTGGACCATTTGCCAATTCCTTTGTTCCAGCGCCATACCCAACCGTTTCAGGAATCATCTCAGGGTAGGTTGTCAAGAAATTCGACGCCAAATTAGCCATCATCGTAATTCCGGTGGGTGTGGTGAGCTCTGAAGGGTCTATTCCTCCTACGATCGGAATTCCTCTCTGCCGCACGATCTCAATTACAGCTGGAACGGGCGACGAAACTGTACCATGTGAAAAACTAACAACTCCTCCTCCCACGGCGACTGGAGTAGCATAAATGACACCTTCAAATATTTTCAAGGAATCACAGGCTACGGCTACTCCAAGTATATCCGCCAACGTATCCGTCGACCCCGCTTCATGCAAATGAGTGTCTGAGACCTGTGCACCGTGAACTTGGCTTTCAGTCGTAACTAAGAGACTGGCGGAGTTAATTGCAAAAGAAGCGGCTTTCTCACTCATCCCGCACGAGCTCGCAATACGTTCGATTGCGTCGGAGAATGTTTTCGCGTTTATCTCACCTGGATTTTCTGAGATTTCGAAGTTTACTCCGCACGCACGAAATCCATGCGTATTTACTTCTTTACATGCGAGATGAATTGAACTACACTTCGGATAGTACTTCGGAATCAATTGAATTGAGCTTTCGACGAGCTTTGAATCAGCTCCAGCATCAATCAACGCTCCAAGCAGCATATCTCCTGAAATTCCTGAAGTCCTACAATCGATTAGGGTAACTCTACCCAAATCTGTTCATTCGATACCGAGGGTAGCTTAGTCAGTTTCGATTCATTAAAGGCGGGTTTCAGTCGTGGAAGGCTATGGCGTCTATTTCCACGAGCATGGGACCTGCAAACTTCGCTTCAACGGTTGTTCTTGTAGGAGGGTTCTGCGAGAAGAATGTCTTGTAGACGTCATTCATTTTACTAAAATCACCCGCGTTTTTCAGGAAAACTGAGACTTTCACTACATCTGCCATGGTTGATCCTGATGCTTCCAAAATCGCCTTTATGTTCAGTAATGTCTGACGGGTTTGAGATTCAACATCGTCAGCCATCTTCCCAGTCTTCGGGTCAACCGGTCCCTGTGCAGCAACGAAAACAAACGGTCCTGCTTTGATTGCTTGGGAATATGGCCCTGCGGGTTGAGGTGCATTAGCAGTTCTTATGAATTCTCTTACCAAAGTTCATCACCTATCATGTAGCAGGGTTGAGGTTAAATGGTCTTCCTTCTCGCAATATCTTCTCAGGAATCTTCTCCTTCCATTTTTGCAAAAATGGCTTGTCTTCATCTTGCTCTCTTAAATCATCAGGCAGCATGTGTGGGATTTCATCGATGATAGGATACCAACGATTACATTTGGGACACGTGATGATCCCTGTGTTAATTTCGTCTTTCTCTTCGAATACCTGGAGGTCTAGTGGATAGAATTTATCAATGGGACACGCAAGAATGTCCATGAGTTTCCTTTTCAAACTGCTGTCAGCCGTGTAGGATGCTGGGACTACTGAGATATACCGTTTTCTGGAGAAGATCAAATGCAAGATGCTAATTTACAGATCAAAGTTGTTCGAGTAATTCTAGAAGGGCGTCCAGAAGAGGCGCTGCAGCTACTTTCGAACTACTACGGAATCATTGTGCCTGAATTACGAGTTGGGACCGTTAAGAGGCATAGAGGCGTCTTGGGATGTTATCTTGCAAAGGAAAAGCGCATTTACATTTCGAAAAGCGAGTATCTCTCGAACCCATTCATCATACTACACGAATTCTACCATCATCTTAGAACGTTTTCAGGGAAGAAACGGCAGGCAGAGAGCAGAGCGGACTTATTCGCTAATTCGTTTATTGAGGAGTTTAGACGGTTCCAAAATTCAACTAAGAGTGGGTGCAGCTAAGCTCACGGTTTGTTCAGTCCTACCCGATTGCAGACAGAGTTCGCATATCTCTACGGCGCGTAATCCATCTAAACCTGTGACGGTAAACGGATGATCGTTCAGGATTGCGTTTACGAAATGGTTTAGCTCATTCCTGAGTGGTTCTTGCTTGGTGATTTTCGGTTTAGTTATATTTTCAGAATCTTCGACTGACAGTTCCTGCGTAATGTAATCAAGCTGAACAGATGCGTCGCTTCCAGTGACTACGAGAGTTCTCGTCTTGCGAGGAGCTAGCCAGTTTGCGTCTATAAACGCGGTTCTTCCCTTTGTAAATTGCAACATGATTTCTGCATAATCCTCCTTCGTATGCTTCAAACTCCCGATGCGAGCGTACACTGAAACTATATCATCGTTGAAGATGAAGCGCGCGAGATCTATGTCATGTATAGCCGTATCCCGGACAACACCCACATCTCCTATTCGTTCAGGCCACCGACCTACTCGTCTTGCCAAAAGAAGTATCACATTTCCCAAGCGACCTTCGTCGACCAAATATCGAAGGTGATTAACGGCGGGATTGAAACGTTCTATGTGACCCGGCATGAGGCGGAGTCGTCGTCGATTTGCGAGAGATAATAGTTCCTGAGCTTCAGAGATTGTATTGGTCATCGGTTTCTCGACGAGTACGTGCTTACCAGCGTTGAGAGCTTTCAGGGCAATCTCTTTGTGTGTCGTTGTCGGCGTACACACTGCCACAGCGTTCACGTCTTCGCGTGAGAGAACATTATCTAAGTCACTTGAAAATTCGACGTGAAATTGCTCCGCGACCGATTTCGCAGTAACTGGGTTAAGATCGTATATACACGCAAGGTTAGCGTTTTCAAGCTCGGAAAATATACGTGTTTGATTACGCCCCCAAAAACCGGTACCGATCACAGCTATGCCGAGTCTGTTCATCTGGTCCACAGTCCTCTTCCGACACCTCGGTAAACCAACCCGCTCTTCTCAACACTGACTGGATCGATCGTCCCTGTGCAATCTAATATGAGCCCCTGTTTTGACATGTGAGCGGCTAGTTCAATCGTGCCCATGGCTTTGAATTCATCATGCGCAACTGTCAGAATTACACAATCAGCTTTCTCAATTGCTCGTCGCAATGTCGGTTCAGAAGTAAGACCCATGCTTTCCATCTCTGAAGAGGTGAAGAGCGGGTCATATGAGATGACTCTAGCTCCGCGTTTCTTCAAAATATTGATCAGATCGAAGGATGGAGAGAAGCGTATTTCTTTCACGTCGGGGCGATAACTAATTCCCAGTACAGCCACTTTCGCGCGCTTTAATGACTTTCCACAAACGCGTAATCCATCTGACGCGAGCTTCGTTGTGTGGCGGGGCATTAGGTCATTTATTTTTCTAGCATCAAGAACTATTCGTAGTTTTGCATCCAATTCGTAGGTTTCTGAGGTTAACAGGTATGGGTAGACAGGTAGGCAGTGTCCTCCGACCCCTATTCCTGTTGAGTGTAGATGAGAGTAGGGTTGTGAGTTTGCCGCCCGCATAGTTTCGAGATAGTCGACACCGATCTCTTCGCATAGTAATGCAAATTCATTTGCGAGACCGATATTGACGTCACGGTATATTGTTTCGAAGAGTTTTGACAGTTCGGCAGACTTGATGTCTTTCACTCGAATTAATTCGCCTTTCACGATCACAGAAAGCACAGCGCACGCGGCTTCCAGACTCTTCTTATCTATTGCTCCGACAACTTTGGAATAGCTTTGCAAATCTTGAATCGCGCGGCCACCCATCGCCCGAATGGGGCTATAGGCGAGCGCGAAACCTTGTCCTGCCTGAAGTCCGGAGTACTTTTCGATTGTCTCCTTCACAATTCTCTCAGTAACTCCAGGTCCGCATGTACTTTCAAAAATGATTAGGCTTCCAGGTTTTATGTTCTTACCGAGTCTTACACAAGCTTCTTCTACAGAAGAGTAGTCAGCGCGCTTTTGTTTGTCAATCATCGTCGGTACGATTATGAATATTACGTCAGCATTTGACGCGGCTTCCTCACTATTCGTCGTGGCGGTTAGTCTACCACTTCTTATCGCTTTCTTCAGCATGGTGGCCAATCCAGGCTCGTCAATTGTTGGCTCACCTCTCGAAACTCGTTCCACGATTTTCGGATTCATATCGACGCCAACCACTTTCGCACCAGCTTCCGCGTACAAACATGCGGTGGGCAGACCCATCCAGCCAAGACCGACGACTCCCACTGTAAGAGCTCCATCTCTAATTCGCACGGCGATCTCACCTGGTTCCAAAGCTAGCGGTGTAGATGACATTTCTTTGACTCTTCGCGATCAAGGCGGATAAGCGAAATATTTAACTGTTTTTAACTCTAGAATCGTTAACTATGTCTTCAAGCCAGCTGTTAGATTCAATGAGAAGGGCAGGTTTAACGTCGTACGAATCAGAAGCATACCTTGCGCTCCTTTCCAGAAGCGAACTTACTGCTGAAGAAATAGCGCGTATTACTTCCGTCCCCATCACGCGTGTATACAGTACACTTGAACAATTAATGTTGAAAGGGTTCGCTAGAATAGTTGAAACCAGACCGAAAAGATTTCACGCGATCTCTCCCGAACAGGCAAAGCGTGAATATTTGAGCTACTTACGCCGAGGTTTCGAATCCAATGTCGTCCAAATAGACGATAACCTGAAGGCATTACAGAGACAGGTTGAGCCCTTGTACATCGCGAGTCATCTACAAGTGAAGGCGGAAGAACTACTCGAGCCATTAGATAGTTTGACGACGATGGAGAGCACTACTAGAGGGCACATACGTCGGGCGAATGAGGAAATCTTGATTTCGACTGCATTGTTTTCTTGGGTTTCGAAGATCAAAGTTGATCTGAAGCAGGCGCTCAAGCGTGATGTTGTACTTAAGATCTTGATGCAGATTACGAGAGACGGATTAGAGAAAGAAATTAGGGATCTAATCGACTGTGGAGCGGTGGTTAGAAATACACGAGAGCCCTGGCATCCTGTCCGCGGAACACTTGTAGACAGTGGTGATTTGGTATTCGTAATTTGGGCCGCTGAGGAATCTGAGCGTTACTGGAATCCGATTGTATATACTCCTCACCACACGAAAAATCAGGGATTGATCAGGCTCTTTCGTGAGTCATTTCTCTTAAGATGGAATAATGCGAAACGTGTCAAGGAGGAGTAATTACATGAAACTTTGGTTAGACGTTTTAACTCCCAAACAGGCGAACCTATTCGCGGAGCTCCAAAATCGATTACATGCAAAGGGGATGAGGACGCTGCTTACCACTCGAGAATATCGGGAAGTGAACGAACTTTTAGCTTTGAAAGAGATCAAGTCGATTTCGGTGGGGCGTCACGGCGGCGCCGGACTCGAAGACAAACTCATTGAAAGTGCTAGACGAATTCAAGCATTATCAAAACTAATTGAAGAAGAGAGGCCTGATGTCGCTATTTCATTTTCGTCGCCAGAAGCAGCGAGAGTGGCCTTCGGCCTCGGTATCCCTCACTACTGTATCAGCGACTCTCCTCACGCAGAAGCAGTAAGCAAACTGACTATTCCACTTTCTCAAAAACTCTTCACACCTTGGCTTATCCCTCTATATGCATGGGAGAAGTACTGTATCGGTCACCGAGATATCATTCGGTACCACGGGCTCGACCCAGCAGCTTGGTTGGATAATTATAAGCTGAACTCTAAAACTCTCGATGGCTTGAAGATAGATACACAAAAACCAATCATACTCATTCGAACCCCTGAGGAATTCGCAGCCTACCTATCTGGGCACGCAGCGTCGAGTAGAGCGTCAGAGATTATCGGAAAGATTCTTGATCAGAACAGGGAGCTCCAGATCGTCGTATTGCCAAGGTACAAGAATCAGAGTGAGAAACTAACGAAACGGTTTGGGAACAAAATTATTGTAGCCGAACACGTTGTTGATGCCATCTCGCTACTCCATCTGTCGTCAGTTTTCATCGGCGGTGGCGGCACAATGACCGCTGAAGCTGCATTGCTAGGAATTCCGGTCATATCCTATTATCCCGGAGATCCAACCTTTGTTGAGAGATTTCTCATAAATTACGGTTTGGTTGAACGATTACATGATCCAGGACGCGTTGCGCAACGCGCAATTACAATATCTGAAAGTACGGAATTCCGCGAGTTCTACCGGAAAAAATCTGTCAAGTTACGGAAAAGCATGGAAGACCCGTTAAAGGTCATTATCCAACGAATACTCAAGTAGACTTCTGATGCTCAACGGCGCGCCAAAAATAATAATGGGTTACTCTCTTCCACGCTACGACCCATCCGAAAAGAATACCGGCGGAGACGAGAGTTCTAACACCGTCGGTTATCAAAGTAAGAATGAATGTCGATGCCCCAAAATTTATTTCAAATACTACTCGTGCAATGACAAACGCCCCGAGAAGTAGCATTAGCCAGACGAATACCTCTATGAGAGCTAACGGGAGAAGTCTTCTCAAACTCGACCGCCTAAAGTAATCAAGTAAGTAAGAACCCCGAGTAGAGACGAGATCGAAGTAAGAACCATCATCGCCTTGACAACCTCAGGCTCCCGTAAAGCTCCTGCTGCAAGTATGAGACGGGCCAGCGTAATCGGTGATCCTCGATCCGCACTTGCCTGCAGCATTCCGTTTTGAAGAAGCCGCGTTGGTCTGTTACTGATTTCACGTCTTTCGTAGAGTCGTCCGACAGAGGACAATCCATAAAATGCGTTCATGATGTGTGGAATCAAAGCCACCATCATCACTATCTCGATCCCCCCCATAATTGCAAGAGCAGCGATGGCCGCGCCGACTGCTAAACTTCCGGTATCACCGTCAAACACTTTCGCCGGATACCGATTATAATAGTAGAAAGCGAGCATTGCTGCGAGTAGCCCTGCGGAAAGGGAAGCTAATTCGGTCTTACCCGCAGCAAAGAGGACAATGGTAGACATAAGAGAGATTATGCCCACTGTTCCGGCCATCGATCCGTTCATGACATCCATCATGTTAACTGAGTTAGAGCAGACTGCTACGGCGAGAGGTATCAGGAATGGATAGACAAGTGACATTCTTACTGGTCCCAAGAGCGGTATTACGGGTGACGAATTGTAAGTTCTAAGGATTAGAATCGGAAGACATGCTATCGCGGTTAGAACAGGTTTTGTACGTGGACCAAGTGGACGTAAATCGTCAACAAAACCGATCGACCCTCCAATCAAGACCGTACCGATGAAAGCTGCCACATAAGCATAAGTCCCTGGGTAGAAGGCCACAAAACATACACTAGCAGAGACAAGCCCAATCAGGATCGCAAGACCGCACATCTCGGGCACTTCAGTTCTCGAGACTTTGTGGACGTCATTGCCAACGATTCTTTTTCGTCTCATCACCTTCGCGACGATAGGTGTTGCGGCGAAGGTCACGAAGAAAGCAATAGCGAAATTTAATAGGACACTTGCTGACGGAAGCTCACTGTACGACATGTCTTTTTGAGTCCCTTATTATGCGCGAAAGCTTGCTCTTGTATTCGTTTGCTATCTTTAGAGCTCGTCCTTTTGTGGGCGCTTCGACGGATATCCGAACGATTGGTTCAGTTCCGCTGGGACGAATCAAAATCCAGGAATGCGATGGAAGCCACATTTTGATTCCATCTAAATTCAACACCTTTCCTCGATTCGGAAGATTCCGAATCGATTCTGCCACCCTAGCCTTCAATGCGTCAGGGCACGGAATCTTATCTTTCACAATATAAGAACGCGGCAGATCAGCGACCAGTTTTGATAAGGGACTTCTGCTTTCTGAGATGATTCGATAGATCATCGCTGTGGTAATTCCTCCATCTCTCGCGGGTACATGAGGCGAGTAAAAGACCCCTCCATTATCTTCACCACCCAACATGGCATTGAGTTTCAACATGACGTTTGATACGAAAACGCTTCCAACTGCGGTATAGATCACCTCCCCTCCATATTGTTCCGCCATCATCTCGATAATTTGTGATGAACTGATAGGAGTGACAACCTTTCGGCTTCCCGAACCGTGTTCAAGAAAGTCGCGGACTACAAGGGCGAAGGTGTGATCTCCCCAACAAACGCTCCCACGTTCATCTAAAAACACCGCTCGGTCTCCGTCACCGTCATGTGCAACGCCGAAGTCAACATGTAAATTGGGCAGGATTCGAGATGTATGCCTCAAATTGTAAGCGTTAGGTTCTGGGAGTCGCCCAGGGAAGGTTCCGTCGATCTCTCCGTTCACCAGACTAGCCTTTCCTCCCAATTTCTCCACAATTGTAGGAGTTGATAAGGCGCTTACTCCATTGGCAGCGTCAACCAGCACTTTCAAATTTCTTCGAGGTGGTCCTCCCATATTATGCATGATCGAATCGAAGTATCCGCCAAATTTCTCTGAGACTAAGAGAGGCTCCTTGACTCTATTCCATTCCGCTCTGCTCCATTTTTCTTTAAAGTAAATTCGTTCGATTCGAAGTTCCTCTTCATGCGGCAGTTCCACGCCATGATTTCCCATGACTTTCATCCCGTTATATTCGGGCGGATTGTGGCTCGCCGTAATCATAACACCGCCTTTCATTTTGCAACTCTTGGTGAGAAACTGTAGAGCAGGGGTCGTAATGAGTCCTAGATTCCAAACTTGGCATCCCACGGACGCAAGTCCTGCACAAACAGTGCCGAGAAATAGTGGACCGGAAACGCGCCCGTCACAACCTACGGTCAAATCTGTCCCGCGGAAGTATGTTCCCGTCGCCATAGACAATTTGAGCATCATCTCAGGAGTGAGTTGCTTGTTGACAATGCCGCGGACTCCGTTGGTTCCGAAAAGTTTTCGTTCTACCAAACATCACACATCATAGTACGTGCTTTCCGGCTTTCAGATGGGCAGTAATCTCCTTGTAAGGATGAATTATTACTCCTCTCCCGACCTTCACATCGTCTCCGATTGTGAGATTTGGCGACAGAATACAACCTGGGTTAATTACAACTCGCTTACCGATTTCGACGTTGGAAGCCACAACTGCCCCTGATACAATGGATCCTTCGCCTACACTAACATCGTCGAAGAGCACTGATTTGGAAACGCGCGAACCCTTCTCCATAACACAATTTTTCCCCACTAATGCATTAGGGCCGAGTACCGCGCTCTTTTCAACTCTACTATCTTTCCCAAGATAGATTGGATCAATAATTTTGAATCCTTTCTTGGCGATCGTGTGCTTGTCAGGTCTGTGCTTCCGAATGTCACATTGTAAGAGAGTAAAGTTCGCCCTACGGTAATCTTCGAAATTCCCTATGTCGAGCCAGAATCCATCGAACGGGAACCCAGTAAGTCTGTGCGATTTAGCAAGTTCTGGAAAAACCTGTTTTTCTAATGAAACTCTCTGTTCGACCGGAATCATGTCAAGAACTTCTGGTTCCATCAAATAAATTCCTGCGTTAACAAGGTTACTTGATGTCACGCGAGGGTGTGGTTTCTCTACGAACCGCTTAATTCTTTTATTTGAATCGAGTTCAGCTACTCCGAATCGACTGGGATTCTTCACTTGACATAAGGCATCAGTCACAAGGGCGTTTGCGCGTTGGTGTTTAATCAACATCGTAGAGAGATTGATTTGGGCGATTACGTCACCATTCAATGCTAGGAATGTCTTATTCAGTCCAATCGTCTTGGCTGCAAGCCGAAGTGCGCCGGCAGTTCCGAGCGGTTCATCTTCCGACGAATATGTGACTCTAATATTCTTGTAAGAGCTTCCAACCGTCTTTTGAAGTACATTGGCTAAGTAGTTCACGCCAAGGACCGCTTCGTCAACTCCAAAATTCTTGAGTAGATCGAAGATCCAGTAGATCATCGGTTTACCTACAACAGGAAATAGCAGTTTTGGAATCACGTAGCTTATCGGCCGTAGACGTGTGGCATATCCTCCCGCTAGAATCACGGCCTTCATAATCGATTACACCTTCACGACTCGTGATTTTCAACTATTCATTAGGAATATTCTCATGAGATTCGGCCTATATTGTTCCGCCTTGTTCCCATCTCTTTAGGAATGCATCGCGGAAGATTCGAATTAAGCCTTGATTTTTGGTATAATGTGGTCGATAATAGATAGGATGGGCTACGCCTTTCTTCCTTGTCGCCCAAACTAAGAACACAAGTTCTTGTTCATCCACGAGAGTTCCTCGAACCGGATACTCTTCAGGAAAGTGCCGCACCAGAACACCCAGATCGGTCAATCCCTTGGCCCTCGTTCTAGTTGCCTCATCGTTTGCCATCATTAGGATCTTTATTGCCACGCCTCTATCATGAGCTTGATTAAGCGATTCACGTACTTTATCATACCATCCGAAAGTTTCCGCAAAAATTATCGCTTCTTCGGCAGCATCGCCGAGCATCCTTGTCGTACGCAACTCCATATCAGCCAGGTCGCGTAGTGGTTCGATAATTTCTTCCGACCTGATCCCCATTCGCGTCTCCCAATACACTGGTTCAAGGTACTTCTCCAACGACAACGCTGCAGACGACTCTTGAGCCAGTCGATCATCAAGCAAACGTCTCCGTTCTTCCAAGATTTTCTGAAGGACAAGGCGCGGTTGAACCGCCTCTGCTCTATTTCTTGAGATCCTTACGAGACCTTTGTCAGCCAACGATTTCAACGAGTCTTCAGCAATTGCTGAGGGTATGCCGAAAGTCGATACAACTTTTTCCAGCTGCTCTCCTTCCGGGAGAGAGAGCAATCGAAGGTAGACTTTCGATTCACCACTAGACAAACCTAGATCTGTGAGTAACTTCAGTTCCTTGCTTTCGTCAGCGAACAATTTTTTCAGAATCCTGATAGTGGTGGACCGGGCGGGATTTGAACCCGCGACCATACGGGATGATTAATCTTTCCGCATTGCGGGCAATTAAAGCATGCCAAGCGGACGATTTAGTCGCATCAGGCACGCGTCCTCGATGCTCATACCAGGCTGATCTACCGGCCCACCGAGCGTCACGTCTTCTGCTTTGGCCTAAAAACCTTCGCCGTCTTCAGATTGAATATCAAGAAGACGGCGATTCCTATCAAGAAAAAGTCTTAATTGCTTCAACAAGTGTGAACTCTGCTTGCCGAGTACGCGCCGAGGTAGGAAATGAATCCCTCGAAAGCTCAGCCTGACCTCGCTTTGAAGGTGAGGGGCTAGGGAGAGCACCCGATGCCTTCACTGGTAGGTGAAGCTGAAGACCGGGCTGACGGTTCAACCGAACCGACCCAATCGCTGGTTCAAAAGGGACTTGTTCCCTGAAAGTCCGGCCCTCGGCACCAACAATTATCGATCACATGAAAATCTACGGCGAAGTGATAAGTCGTGGGTGGATACATCACGATAATCCTTTAATTCGATCCGACAATAATATTCTTGAGAGAGAATGAGCTCAGAGATTCCTGTCCGTCAAATTATGCGAACCATAGTGTCCATCGACTCCAAATCCAGAGTCAAGGATGCTGCACGCATGATGGTTGAACGAGGAATAGGCTCACTAATAGCTAATCGTGACGGGTTACCCTTCGGCATCGTCACTGAACGAGACTTAACAGAGAAGATTGTCGCGAGAAGCGCTGATCCTTCGAAGGTTACAGTAGCCGAAATTATGACTGCCCCCTTGACTACCATAGACGCAGCCTCGAGCATTAATGACGCGGCGAGACGGATGGTTGAGAAACAGATTAAACGATTGATTGTCACGGACCAAGAGAAGATTATCGGAATAGTCAGCCAGACAGACCTCGTGCAATCAATGACAGATTTCAAGAAACTGGCTAAAATGGGCATGACTTAGTCCATCGATGCAAGAGAAACACCAGACAACTGGAAAGACTAATTATTCTCACATACAATCGTCATTCCTACTGGACTTGAGTGTGGCAGCCGAAATAGTGTCTTAGACTGGAATTTAATCAAGAGCGGCCGTAGTCTAGTCTGGTCTAGGACGGGAACAGTCGAAAATACAAGCTGTCGGATGCCTGCCACGCTTCTGATCGCCTTCAAAGGCGAGAAGACACCCGGGTTCAAATCCCGGCGGCCGCACCATCTACATATCGTGAACTCGATTAAGCCGATGGCGTTTGAAGACAGCACTGTTGGCCGGAATTTGACAAATCTTTTTGCTGATCCTAGCCATGTACCCTAAGGCGATCACCCTTTAGATGTCCGAAATGTGGTCTACCAATGGACTTCGAAGGTAGGTTTATCCTGGATGTGCGATTGGAGAGCGCTGCTCCTTCGCATCTGAAGGATTTTGAAGCGTGGCGTTGTGAGAGATGCAACAAACTATACGTTGATTCTGGTGACGGTAAACCCCACGAAACCGATCATCTACCTGCAGGAATTAGTTAGCTTCCGCGGAACTTGTCAGCTATAGATTTCAGTTCGCCACGTTCTAACACTTGAATCTTGGTATCTAGTCTGACGTCAAGACCGATTTGCCGCAGTAATCCGAACAGCTGCTCACCAGTTATTTGATCACGTATTCGCCCGCTTTGAACTAGTAGAGCCAACTCGCGAAATATCTGGTTGGCAATGGTTGGATATTGTCGTCTGGCGGCAGCATATACCTCCCAGGCTCGACCTACGAATATCTTTCGTAGAATTTCTTCCGGCTCAAATGTCTTCGGTTTGATCTCTTGTTTCTTTGCAATATTTTTCTGCATTTCTGCAAGACGTTGCCGTTTAATTTTCTCCAGTTCTGCGTCGTCGCTCATTTTGGGCACCGAACATTCTTTAACCGATTATTCGTGATCCCTAAGCAGCTCTCGCAGTCATAAACGAAACGGCCGGCTACTATCCATGAATCAAGTCCTTCTCGATCTATTCTGTAGATCTCGTCTACCAATTGCTGCGTTTCGTCTCTGAAGTGTCCTCTAGGAAACGCGCCGATGAAAACCATGGGATGGTTGAAGTTACATATCCTTTCCGCCACGACGCGTAGAAGCTCGGGTTGCCCGAGGGTACTGAATCCTATGACGCGATCTGGATTTGCGTTCTTGATTAATTGTGGTAGTGTCATACGTTTTATTGCCAGCAGAGGTTCGTCCTCAAGAGGAACACGTTGTTGATCAAATAATTGTTCTATTAATCCGACGAAACGAACATAATTCTTCGGGAGTCGAATCTTCGAATTAACAGTGATTACATAGTCATCCTGAGTGTGAATTAGAACTTGAAGGTGACCTTCCCAACTAAGTGGAGTCTCCAGAACTTGAAGGAGTGCATTGTGTATAATGTCCGGTCTACCCATCTTTTCTATCGATAATGGATAGCCCATACGCGCCAAGCTCTTCATCGAAGAATGGTGATAGGCCCTGTCCAACAACACATTCTCGATGTCCTTCCCTCGTTTGGTCACATACCTCTTGATCTGCGGATGCGCCCGAATTGAGTCGGGTACCCGTTGCAAGGCCGACTCGACGAGTACAAATGAAATGGTCATTAT
>Ga0187766_10001545_pt1 | contig 13509 bp, 11 predicted proteins | sample 0216_QUI02_MP05__4_FD_132971 | JGI IMG/M metagenome (GOLD analysis project Ga0187766, IMG submission 132971) | Tropical peat soil microbial communities from peatlands in Department of Meta, Colombia - 0216_QUI02_MP05_20_MG | ecosystem: Environmental > Terrestrial > Soil > Wetlands > Peat ... | reverse complement strand
CCCGTCGCGCCACTTCTCAACGCCGACAAACAGGTTCACGTCATCACAGCCATCCAGCTCGAGCCACAGCCGCGCAGCCATGGGGCCGCTCAGCTCGATGTCGCCGGGGACAGTCCAGCTGAATGCCGCGGCGCGAGAAAGGGTTTTGAAGGCGATGCTTCCCGGTGCCGGCGGCTGCTCGGTCGCCAGCACGCCTGGCCCGGCGAGATACAGTCGCCGCCATCGGGTGCGTGTCAGCGGCCACTCGGTCTCTTCCCGGACCCCCGTGACGGTGTCGCGGTCCTCGCGCACCTCCAGGCGAACGCTGCGGGCGCCGGGCGCGCCGTCCAGCGCGGCGCGGATGAACGTCAGCTGCTCGGCCCGCGCAGGCGCGGAGTAGAAGGTCGCCCACTTGCCGGCGCGGTGGGTGTACAACCGAGCGTGGGCGGAGCTGCTGCGGGTGAACGCGCGGATCGAACCGCGGCTGTGCAGGTTGTTGTCCGAGAAGCTGCCGCAGACCAGCATCGGCACCCGAATAGACGACAGATCAGGTACCAGCGAGCGCCAGAAGTCGTCGCGCAGCGGGTGCTCGTCCGACGCTTCCAGCAAGTCGGATGCCAGCCGGGTTGTGCGACGCAGCGTAAGCGACCAGATCCGGGTGAAGCCCTTCTCCCGAATCCCGCCGGGAAACACCAGGTCTCGATAGGCGTCGGTGAAGCCCTCCCACGGGACAATGGCCCGCAGCCCAGGAGGTTGCAGCGCGGCGACGCCGTATTGGCTCATCGCCAGGTAGGAGACACCGATCATGACGACACGGCCGTCACTCCACGGCTGGTCGGCCGCCCACTGCACGATGTCATAGGTGTCTTCGCTTTCCTGCTGCGACAACAACTTTCCGGTGCCATCAGAGTGACCGCAGCCGCGCAGATCGGCGTTGACCACCGTGAAACCCTGCGCCACCCACCATGCCGGGTCAGGGGCCTCCCAACCAGTCAGCGCCGAGAAGGTCACCGGATCCGGTTGGCGCAGCACGTGATACTGCCGTGAATATGTCCACCGCTTACCCCGCCGGGCCGGCAGGTCGTCCTTGCCGTACGGGTGGATGCTCAGCACGACGGGACGGCCGATGTCATCGGCCTTCCGAAAGACGTTGACCCGCAATATTGTTCCATCCCGAGTTCGGACTGCGGCATCACGGTCGACGACGATGTCCGCTGGTGGATCGGTCACGGTGACTGGCGGTTTGGCGACCCCACGCAGCCGGGTCAGCGCATAACCGAGAGCGCCGGGACGTCGCCACGGCCGATCCAGGACAGGAGCCGTTTGTCGGGCCACGCCCGATACCTTAGCCTGAATCCGTAAATGGGTGGCCGGATGATGATCGGCGTATGAACGGCGAATATGCCTTCTGACCTGGTATAATCATGGTTGTCAAAGTCGTGATTGTGCGCAGTTCAGCGAGGCATTTTCGGTGCAATCATCGCACATGTTCGGCGTCGACCCAGCGGTGTTCGACGAACAGAATCTGGTGCCGGCCGGAGGCTGGTGCTAGTGCTGAAATTGGCCGAGTAGCGCTCGCGGCAACCGAAGCTACGAGTCTCCAACTTCATCGTTTTGGGGTGGCGCATGCTCGGCAGTTTGGCTTGGTCGATGCAGCCAGAGACACTGTTTCCATTCCCTTACTGCGATGAATCTGAGCGGTAGCGGGATCGCTTGCAGCACAGCGCCATTCATCGCAATCAGTTCGGGCCGTTCCAAGTCATATTTCCGCCCGTACCGTTTCAGGATGGCGTGACCAGAAGCGATAACATTGCGGCACCAATCCACGTGCGGACCGTATGGCAGCACCAAGACGAACCCGTCACCGAAAGGAAAGGCGCCCAAGGGTGTCACATACGTGCGGCCGGAACGACGGCCCGTATGTTTGAGAAGTACGTAGGGAGAAAAGCGTCTTCCCGCAATGGGGAGAATGACCGCGTTGTAGGGTTTGAGCAGTTTAGCGCGCAGCCTATCGTTGCGCTGCACGATTTTCGCGATGACGAAAGCCAACAAGAAGTTCGCTGTGGCAAGGGTAATCAATGCGAGGAGGAGTCCGCCGACCCCACGCAACAGACCTCTGATCGGTTTGGTTTGCATTTGACCCCCGTAAGCTTAGAGCGCGTCGCGGTTGCCGCAGATCGACTTACCAGACATAGGGCACCAAGCGGTAGTGCACTTGTTGCGTGTACTGGCTGTATCCGTCGAGCTCCTGCTCAAGCAGCTTTTCTTCGTCGCGGATGCGGGAGGCGAGCACGATGAGGCCGGGTATGAGAAAGACAAGTCCCCAATAGGAGCCGAGCGCAAGGGGGATGCCTACCATCATGATCACATTGCCGGTGTACATCGGGTGGCGCACCAGCCCATACAGACCGGTCGAGACAAGCTTCTGGTCCGCCTCCACCCTAACCGTTGCGGCCGCGTAGCTGTTCTGGATGACCACAAGCATGGCGACACCGAGTCCAATAACTACCAGCAGATCGCCAACCAACGAGATTGTCGTTGGTACTGGCGACCAGCCAAAGCGATGGTCAAGGGCGCTGACCACGATCATCGCTGTCAGTGACAAGAATGCGAGGGCAATAACAACCTTCTGCACAGGCCTGGTTTCCGCCGCCGGCCCCGCACGCATACGCCGATCAAGCGCCGCCGGGTTCGTCCGCAGCAGGTAGATGCTCGGGATCCACGTCGAGAGGGTAAACACCACCAGAAAAACCCATGCTTGCCAGTAGTTGAACGTCCCCGCTGGCAAAAACAGCAGCAAGCCGAACACGACAAGTCCAACAAGCCCGAATACCAGCATTTTAGAAATGGTTTTCACGGGTCCTCTTTACACTGCGTCCCGGTGCGGCAAGCTAACAGCGGACATCGCGGCGCCGGAAAGCCGCGACACCCACCGCGATCAGCGCGGCATCGATTGCCAGCAGCCACAGCAGCGGCACGGGGCTGAAGTCCCCGCCTACCCGGGGGATGTGCGCGAACGGTTCCAGGTCGAGCAGCCACTGTGGGAATCTCGACAATGAACCGAGCAGGTACACCGCAATAAATCCGACCAGCACGCCCCACGCCACCGGGGTGAACCGCGGCGCCAGACCGAAGAGCGCGACCGTCACCGCCGCCAGCAGCCAAACGGCGGGCAGCTGCGCCGCCGCACTGCCCAGGATGGTTGGCAGCTTGCCGCCAATGTCGTCGGCGGCCACCCCGTAGGCGAGTCCGGCCGCCAGCCCGGCAACCAGCATCGCCACCGCCGATCCGATGAGCGCGATCACCAAATGGCTTGCCAGCCAACGTATGCGGCTATCTGCACCGGCCAGCAGCGTCTCGGCGCGCTGGCTGGTCTCCTCCTGGTGCAGCCGCAGAGTCGGCGAGATGGCGAACGCGGCGGCCACCATGCCCAGCATGATGAACGCCACCGCGATGAAGGCCTGCTCCAGCGCGCTGGTGCCGCCCAGCCGCGCGACGATATCACGCGCCGTGCTGCTGTCGCCCAGCTCGTCGCCGATGCCGTGCACGACGCTGCCGATCAGCAGGCCGTATAGGCAGAGGCCGACCGTCCACAGCAGCAGCGCGCCGCGGTCGAGTCGCCACGCCAGCCCGAAGACGCCCCGCAGTGCCGGCACGGCGGTGCCCGGGCCGGGTCGTTCGGCGATCAGCCCGGCGCCCACGTCACGGCGGGCGAGCAATTGGTAGGCCACCGCAGTGAGCACCACCGTCGTCGCCAAATGCAGCACCAGCACCCACCAGCGGTCGCCCGCGTATGGCCTGACCTGTAGCGACCACCCCAGCGGCGAGAGCCACGACAGCGCGCCGGAGCCGGCATCGCCAATGGCGCGCAGCGTGAACGCGGCCGCCAGCACGGCGAACGAGGTCCCGCGGGCGAACCGGGCGCTCGGTGACAGCTGGGCGGCCACTGCGGCTACTGCGGTGAACACCAGCCCGGAGGCGGCGAGCGCCGCCCCGAACGCCAGCGACCCGGCGGGCGCGACATCGGTGGTCAGCAGCCCCGCAGCACCGATCGCTCCGGTGGCGGTCGACGCCCCGAACGACAACAACAATGCGGCGGTGAGGCTGGCGTACCGGCCGACCGCGGTCGAGTCGATCAGTTCGGTGCGACCGGTCTCCTCGTCGGCGCGGGTGTGGCGGATTACGGTGAGGATGACCGCTACGGCGATCAACAAGTGGAACATGCCGGCTTTCCAAATGCCGACAGCGCCGAGGCTGTCGTTGTAGACCTGCCCGTAGAGCGCCCGCTGGGCAGGGCTGGCCATGATGGAGGAAGCGAATCCGGCCCGCTCGGCGAGGGTAGGGTAAACTTTCGCAACGCTTTCGATGTAAACGGCGGCCAACGGCACCGACAGCAGCAATACCCACAGCGGCAAGACGATTCGGTCGCGGCGCAGATACAGCCGCATCATCCGGAGCGTGCCGGAGAAGTTCGAACGGCGTGCAGGCGCATGGTGGGCCGGGTAGTCGGGCCGATCCAGCGTGGCGGTGCTCATGCTCGCACCTTCTGTTCGCTACGTCCCCGTTGGCCGTCGGTGCTGATGCCGTAGTGACGCAGGAACAGTTCTTCCAAGGTCGGCGGCTGGCTGACCAGCCTGCGCACACCGGCGTCGCCGAGCACCCGGATGAGTTCGCCGAGGCTCTCGCTGTCGACCTGGGCCCGCAGTGTGTTGCCGTCGACACTGACGTCTTCGACGCCTTTGATCCAGCTAAGATCCCCGGGATCACCGATCATTTCGGCCTTGATCGAGGTACGGCTGAGATGGCGCATGGAGTCCAGCGAACCGCATTCCACCGTCTTGCCCGCCCGGATGATGGTTACCCGGTCGCAGAGCACCTCGGTTTCGGCCAGGATGTGGCTGGACAGCAAGATGGTCGCGCCGCGGTCGCGCGCTTCGCCGACGCACTGTTGAAAGACGTGCTCCATCAACGGGTCCAGGCCGGTGCTCGGCTCATCCAACAGCAGCAGCCGCGCCCGTGACGAAAAGGCCGAAATAAGAGAGACCTTCTGGCGGTTGCCCTTCGAGTAGGTGCGCGCCTTCTTATGCGGGTCGAGGTCGAAGCGTTCGATCAACTCCCTTCGGCGGTTCTCGTCGATACCGCCGCGCATGCGGGCCAGCAGGTCGATGGTCTCGCCACCTGTGAGCGACGGCCAGAGTGTGACATCGCCTGGCACGTAGGCGATCTGGCGGTGCAGTTGGACGGCGTCGGTCCACGGATCACCACCCAGCAACCGTGCCGTCCCACTGCCGGCCCTGACCACGCCCAGCAGGATCCGGATGGTGGTCGTCTTCCCGGCGCCGTTGGGTCCGAGGAACCCGTGCACCTCACCGTCGCGCACTGTCAGATCCAAGCCGTCCAGCGCTCGCACTGCGCCGAAATTCTTGGTCAGGTTGCGGATTTCGATGGGCGCGTGGCGGTTGTCAGCTGGCATGTGGCTCTCCTTGGTTGGCGTCGGCGAGGAATGCGTCGTACATCTTGGTGTCGGCCATCAGACCTTCGGTGTAGACCTCGAGGGAGGGCAGCAACATGTCTCGGGCGTAGTCGCGCAGCACCGCGCGCAGATCGGTTGGGGTCTCGTGCATCTGCAGATACAGCAGGAAGCCGCCGCCGCCGGTGATCGCCAGATACTTTGCCCTGGCACGAGGGTCGCGACTGGGCTTGAGCGTGCCGGCTCGCACACCCTCGTCGAGGTAGCCTTCGGCATCGTCGATCATCCTGTGCCACAGCATTTTTGCCAGCTCACCGCCGGACTGCATACTGCGGACCAGGTAGGCCATCAGCGGCGCGTACGACTCGATTTCGGCGAGTTGCGCGAACCAGGTGGCCGGATTCGTCGACCGCATCGCCGCGGATTTTCCTACGCGGATCTCTTCGGCGATGTAGTCGTCGCAGGCCTTGCGCAGCCCCTCCTTGGAGCCGAAGTGGTGGATGACCAATGCTGCGCTTACTCGGGCGGCCTTGGCGATGGTCCGTAGGCCGACGTCGAAGCCGTGCCGACCGAACTGCTCGATCGCCGCATCGCGGATTCGTGCGGCGGCGGTCAGATCTGCTGAACGCATGTTCAGCAGATTAAACATGCGTTCAGTCCAGCGTCAAGGAAGCGCCGCATCAGGAATCCGTAAAGGTCGGTTGGTCGCGGACCGCGGCCAAAAGGCCGTCGCCGAGCGGCACCAAGGCTGGTGTGAGGCGCTCGTCCTCGGCAATGAGCCGCGCCGCCTCGCGGACCGCCGTCACCTCAGCGTCGTGAGCGGAGGGGTCGCCGGCACGCCCACCCAGCCCCGCCCGGTGCACGACGACGACCCCACCTGGGCGTAGCAGCCGCACGGCCTGGGCGACGTAATCCGGCTGGTCGATCGGGTCAGCGTCGATGAACACCAGGTCATACGATTCGTCGGCGAGCCGGGTCAACACCTCCTGGGCACGGCCACTGATCAACCGCGTGCGCGACGGTCCGATGCCTGCCTCGGAGAATGCCTGCTTGGCGATCCGCTGATATTCGGGCTCGATGTCGATCGTGGTCAAGACACCGCCGTCGCTCATGCCCGACAACAACCACAGCCCGCTGACCCCCGCGCCGGTACCCACCTCGACGACGGCCTTGCCGCCGCTGAGCTTGGCCAGCAGGCTCAGCAGGGCACCGACTGCCGGTGTGACTGCTCCGGCTCCGATCTCCACGGCGCGGTCGCGGGCCGCCGCCAAGATCGCGTCCTCTGATATCGACCCCTCGGCGTGTGCGACCAGGGATTCGGCCCGACTGAGGGCCGCCTGGCCGGAGGTGTGGTCGGAGGTGTGGTCGGAGGTGTGGTCGGTGCTGGCCATGCCCGCAGCGTAAGTCCAACTCGCGCTGCTTTCGGGCAGGCACGCCCGATTCCGGGGGTCTCCAGTGTCCGGCGACACGCCGGACGCGGTAGTTGATTAACGTCACACTGCGACGAATACCCCCAGCACAACGCCGCGCCGGCCTGGTTTCTTAGTGAAAGCTCAGTTCGCTCACATACCGCCCACACGGCGATACGCGACGGTATCTGCATGGAACGCGCAGGCTGCTCGGTTGGGAATACGCCAGGGCAGCTTCGCGTTGCGAGCGGTGATAAACTGCCAAGCTCTGATGGCGGCCCCAATCCGGAGGATCTGATCAACACCACGCTCATGAGCCCGACCAGCATGTCGCATCCCGAGCGGCACTGCGACGCCGGCTGGGTGGAACCATCCGACGAGTTGTACGGCACCGCTGTCTTCGACGCGACCGGAGACCAGGCCGCGATGCCGTCGTGGGACGAATTGGTGCGTCAGCATGCCGACCGGGTTTACCGGCTGGCCTATCGGCTCTCCGGCAATCAGCACGACGCTGAGGACCTGACTCAGGAGACTTTCATCCGGGTTTTCCGATCGGTCCAGAACTACCAGCCCGGAACGTTCGAAGGCTGGCTGCACCGCATCACGACCAACCTGTTCCTCGACATGATGCGTCGGCGCGGTCGCATCCGGATGGAATCGCTGCCAGAGGATTACGACCGGGTGCCCGCCGACGAGCCCAACCCCGAGCAGATCTACCACGATTCGCGACTCGGCCCCGACCTGCAGGCTGCCCTCGATTCGCTGCCGCCGGAGTTCCGTGCCGCGGTGGTGTTGTGCGATATCGAAGGTCTCTCCTACGAGGAAATCGGCGCCACCCTGGGGGTGAAGCTGGGCACCGTGCGCAGCCGCATTCACCGCGGACGCCAGGCGCTGCGCGACTATCTGGCCGCCCATCCCGAACATTGCGCGGGTGTTGACTCGCTGGAGACCACAGCCAACTCGGCATAGCCCGGTAACGATGCGGGCCGCGAGGCGGTCCGAGGAGGAGGCGGGCAATCGAACTCAGCGCGGTGACGATGCAGGCCGCCGTGGGGTGCCGCACGCGCGCGCGTGGGCGAGCTGGGCATCGGCTTAATCAACAGGTGCAGGTCTCACCGGCTGTTGATGTGTGTCGCGCAGCCGGCAGCGCGCTACATTCGAGGTACGCACATCGAGGTGACACTGAAAGGAGCTGAAATGGCCGACCGGGGACAGGTGTTCCGCCGGGCGTTCTCCTGGCTCCCATCGCAGTTTGCCTCCCAGAGCGACGCTCCTGTCGGCGCACCCCGGCAGTTCAGCTCGACCGAGCATCTATCCACCGAGGCCATCGCGGCGTTCGTCGACGGGGAACTGCGGATGAACGCCCACCTGCGGGCGGCACATCACCTTTCGCTGTGCGCTGAATGCGCTGCCGAAGTGGAGGACCAGAGCCGAGCGCGCGCCGCGTTGCGCGATTCCCGCCCGATCCGCATCCCCAGCACATTGCTCGGGCTACTGTCGCAGATTCCGCACTCCCCGCCGGATGACGGAACGGGACCGCTATCCGACAGGTTCACTGACGGCGACGCGCGGGATCGGCGTAAGCGCCGGTAGGGTGGGTGCGACGTGCTCGTTCCCATAGCACATGGTTTCTTGAGCGCTCAGAAGAGGATGAAGTGAGCCCCGACCAGGACAACCACGGCGGCGACCGCCTGGCGCCGCGCTCCATTTCCCGGCCACCGGTCGACCCCGCGTCGCGCCAAGTGTTCGGCCGTCCATACGGGGTCCAGGGGTCCTTTGTGGCGGAGGCTGTTCGGCCGCAGAAGTACCGAAACGAACGTGAGTTCACCCCCCACGATCAACCGGCCGACGCGGTACTGGAGGAGGCCTTCGGCCGTCCCTTTCCGGGTGCCGAGTCGCTGCAGCGCCACCCCATCGATGCCGGTGCGCTGGATGGGGAGAAGGACAAAGACCAGCTCGAAGAACTTGAAGACCCATGGCGCGACCCCGCAGCCGGGGCAGCTCTGGGGAGCCCGGCGCTGGCACCGCCCCGACCACATGCCGTCGTCGGGCGCGGCGACAAGCTCGGCGTTCGCGATGTGCTGTTCGGCGGGCGGGTCTCCTACCGGGCGCTGGCTGTCTTGGCTGTCGCCGCGCTGCTGATCGGATTGGTCGGTGGCTGGGTCGGCCGTAAGACGGCTGAGGTTGTCGAGGCGTTCACGACATCGAAGGTGACGCTGTCGACTAAAGGCAACGCCCAAGAGCCGGCTGGCCGGTTCGCCAAAGTCGCAGCCGCGGTGGCCGATTCGGTGGTGACGGTCGAGTCGGTCAGCGATCAGGAAGGCATGCAGGGCTCCGGACTCGTTGTCGACGGCCGCGGCTACATCGTCACCAACAACCACGTCATTTCGGAGGCGGCAACCAACCCCAGCCAGTGGAAGACGACCGTAGTGTTCAACAACGGCAAGGACGTACCCGCCAACCTGGTGGGGCGCGACCCGAAATCTGACCTGGCAGTCCTCAAGGTTGACAACGTCAACAACCTGACGGTGGCCCGCCTGGGTGATTCTGACAAGGTGCGTGTCGGAGACGAGGTCTTGGCGGCCGGTGCGCCGCTGGGGCTGCGCAGCACCGTGACGCACGGCATCATCAGCGCACTGCACCGCCCGATCCCTTTGTCGGGTGACGGTTCGGACACCGACACCGTTATCGATGCCGTTCAAACCGACGCCTCGATCAACCACGGCAATTCCGGCGGCCCGCTCATCGACATGGACTCTCAGGTGGTCGGCATCAACACTGCCGGTAAGTCGCTGTCGGACAGCGCCAGCGGGCTGGGCTTCGCGATCCCGGTCAACGAGGCGAAATTGGTTGCGCAAACGCTGATTAAGGACGGCAAGATCGTCCACCCGACCCTCGGGGTGACCACGCGCTCGGTGAGCAACGCGATTGCGTCGGGTGCTCAGGTGGCCAACGTCAAGGCAGGAAGCCCCGCCGAGAAGGGCGGGATCCTGGAAAACGACGTGGTAGTCAAGGTCGGCAACCGCACAGTGGCCGATGCCGACGAGTTCGTCGTCGCCGTGCGGCAGCTGACCATCGGACAGGACGCCCCGGTGGAGGTGGTCCGCGACGGTCGGCACGTGACGCTGACGGTTAAACCCGGCCCGGACAGCGGCTAGATGTTCGCTAACGTCGGCTGGGGGGAGATGCTCGTGCTCGTCGTGGTCGGGCTGGTGATCCTCGGCCCTGAGCGGCTCCCCGGGGCCATCCGGTGGACGGCAAACGCCGTGCGGCAAGCGCGTGACTACCTCAGCGCCGTGACTAACCAGCTGCGCGAGGACATCGGGCCCGAGTTCGACGACCTGCGTGAGCCGCTAAGTGAACTACAGAAGCTACGCGGTATGACGCCCCGCGCCGCGCTGACCAAGCACCTACTAGACGGCGACGATTCCCTATTTACCGGCACATTCGACCGGTCGTCGTTTGACAAGCCGGATGGCGTCCCACCGGCCCCGCCGGGGAAGCAGTCGTCGCCGACGGCACCCGAACGGCCCGCCGAAGGCCCCACCCCATTCGACAGCGACGCGACCTAGTTCGGCGACGATGCGGGCCGGGACGGCCCGGGGAGGAGCCGGACCATGGGGCTTAGCGGCGACGATGCGGGCCGGGACGGCCCGGGGAGGAGCCGGACCATCGGGCTTAGCGGCGACGATGCGGGCCGGGACGGCCCGGGGAGGAGCCGGACCATCGGGCTTAGCGGCGAGTCGGATCCAGTCCCAGCGGCATGCCGGCGAGGCCTCGGCGTCGTGAGGACAAGCCGTCGGCGAGGCTGAGCAGTTCCTTGCCCACCGCCGAGTCGGGCGCCCTCAGCACCATCGGCACACCCGCATCGCCCGCGGCGACCAGCGCGGGGTCGAGCGGGATTTGACCCAGCAGCGGCACATCGGCGCCGACCGCGCGCGACAGCCGCTTCGCGACCTGCTGGCCGCCGCCTTCGCCGAACACCTCCAGCTTCGAGCCGTCCGGCAGCACAAGCCACGACATGTTTTCCACGACGCCGACGATGCGCTGGCGGGTCTGCAGCGCGATGCTGCCCGCCCGCTCGGCCACCTCGGCCGCGGCGAGCTGCGGTGTGGTCACCACCAGGATTTCCGCGCTCGGGATCAGCTGGGCCACCGAGATCGCTATGTCGCCCGTCCCCGGCGGCAGGTCGAGCAGCAGCACGTCCAGATCGCCCCAGTACACGTCGGCCAGGAACTGCTGCAACGCCCGGTGCAGCATTGGCCCGCGCCACACCACCGGGATGTTGCCCTGGGTGAACTGGGCGATCGAGACGACCTTCACCTCGTGCGCGATGGGCGGCAGGATCATCGACTCGACCTGGGTGGGCCGGTCGGTGGTGCCCATCATTCGAGGGATGGAGTGCCCGTAAATATCGGCGTCGAGCACCCCGACCGACATGCCGCGTGCGGCCATCGCCGCGGCCACGTTGACCGTCACGGTGGACTTACCCACCCCACCCTTGCCGGAGGCGACCGCATAGACCCGGGTCAATGAGCCGGGCTGCGCAAACGGGATGACGGGCTCGCGGGCATCGCCGCGCAATTGCTTACGCAACTGGGTGCGCTGCTCGTCGGTCATCACGTCCAGGCTGACGTTGACTGCGCCCGTGCCGGGAACGTCGGCAACCGCCTTGGTGACGCGTTCGCTGATCTCGGTCTTCATCGGGCAGCCGGCGATAGTCAGGTAAACCTCGATATGCACATCGCCGTCAGGGCCCACCTCGATACTCTTGACCATCCCGAGTTCGGTGATCGGGCGGCGCAATTCGGGGTCGATCACCTTGGCGAGTGCGGCACGGATAGCGGCGCTCAGGTCGTCAGCGGCATAAGGGGTTTCGGGCATCATCACCGAGTGTAGGCGTTCATAGGCATTCGGGGATGCCGGCTGATCAGCTGGCCGGACCGGGCGTGGCTTCGTTCGCCGCTGGCGCATTTATCGCCACCGTCGACGGCGGTCCGGCTGGTTGGCCAGGCGGCTGCGAGCCCGACGGCGGTTCGGCTGGTTGGCCAGGCGCCTGCGGGACCGGCGGCGGTCCGGCTGGTTGGCCTGGCGCCTCCGGGACCGGCGGCGGTCCGACGGGGGAAGCCGGCGGCGGTCCGGCGGGCAGGCCAGCCGGTGGTGGGCTTGCCGGCGGGCCGGTCGGCGGTGCAGCGGGGGCCATCGCCGGCGGTGGCCCTGGCGGCGGAGCAGGCGGCATAGCATCAGGTGGCGGGAGACTAGCCCACGGCGGTAGCGCCTCGGGCAGCGGTTGCGCCGGCACCAGCGGCGGGTTTTGCGACTCGATGCAGATCAGCGTGCACGCCGGTGTCTGCGTGGGGCGCGGTAGCCACGGCCACATCGGCGACTGGCTGGCGACCGTGGACGGGCCGAGGTCGATCAGCGGCGTCCGCGCCATCGGGTCGGTGGATGGCAGGCCATGGATGTTGAGCGGCAGGCCCGGCCCGAGTCCCTCCGGGTTCTCCAGGTGCAGGTCGCCGAGCGGCGGGACCGGCCCGATGAGCGGCGGCAAGTCGACCGGAACCACGCCGGTCGCGTATGCCGCGGCCCAGCCCAGCACGTTTTGGGCATAGGGCATCGAGTTGTTGTAGCGCAAGATCGATGCCATCACCTGCGACGGGTCCCGTAGGTTGAGCCCGCCGCTGCACAGGTAGCGGGCGGCTGCCAGTGTGGAGTCGAACAGGTTCTGTGGGTCGGCCACACCGTCGCCGTCGCCGTCGGAGGCGAACCGCGCCCAAGTGCCGGGCAAGAATTGCATCGGCCCCATCGCGCGGGCGTAGACGACCCGACCGCCGACGGTGCCCTGGACGATGATCGCGTTACCGGGCAGCGTGCCGTCCAGTGCCGGGCCGTAGATCGGTCGGACCGCGGTGCCTCGAGCGTCGGTCGCACCGCCGTTAGCGTGCGTCGACTCGATGCGCCCAATTCCGGCCAGCAGGTTCCAACTGACCCCGCAGCCCGGGTCGGACGCGGCCATTATCCGCTCGGCATTGCGGTACGCGGCCAATGCCATCGCCGGAATGCCGAGCGCGCCGCGCGAGTTCACCACGACCGGCGGTGGCGGAGCCGATATGGTAGCCGCCGCGATATGGAAGCTATTCGGCGGACGCTCGACTTTGACCACTACTGGGCCGGACGGGTCGCCGGGAGAGGGGGCAACCGCGGCCACCGGGGTGATCGCGGCGCCGCGCACCGCGGGGGTCGTCGCGGGAAATCGGGGAGCCGCGGCGCCGACGGCTCCGGCGAAAACCAAGGGAGTGATCATGGCCATGCCGAATACTGGTGTCCGGGTCAGGCGGATTGCTCGCTGCCGCAGGGGAGTGATCGTGGCCATGCCGAATAGTGGTGTCCGGGTCAGGCGGATTGCTCGCTGCCGCAGGGGAGTGATCGTGCGCACGCCGAACAGTGGTGTCCGCGTCAGGCGGATTGCCCGCTGCCGCATCTCCGCGAGGGCCGGGTGTGCACCCCAGCGTCCCCCTATGCGCACTCGACCGTCCTCAGTATGTGAGCCTGTCGGGAACCACGTTCGGGTCTCGTGAACTAGGCCACCATACATAACTCTGGCGACCGTAGTGGCAACAATCGCAGAGTCCGCCCTCACCCGGGCTTCTT
>Ga0187766_10001544_pt1 | contig 13510 bp, 10 predicted proteins | sample 0216_QUI02_MP05__4_FD_132971 | JGI IMG/M metagenome (GOLD analysis project Ga0187766, IMG submission 132971) | Tropical peat soil microbial communities from peatlands in Department of Meta, Colombia - 0216_QUI02_MP05_20_MG | ecosystem: Environmental > Terrestrial > Soil > Wetlands > Peat ... | reverse complement strand
GGCCCCATCCGCCGCGGGAAACCGCGCGGCGGCTCCGCCCGCGGGTCGGGCTACTTGCTCGCGCCCCGAACCAACGCGATGCCGCTGCGCGCGCCGTGGGACGTTGATGCGAGTGCTCTCTCGGTGCGTGAACCCGGAAGGGGCCCGGCGCGAAGGGGAATCCTCCGGTCTCCAAGTGGCAACCCGGTTCCCCGCCGGCTCACAGGTACCCGCTACCCGGATCGAAGCCCCCACGCTAATGCCACGATTCGCTAAGGGCAACGCCCACGTCCTTCACCCCACGCGATCGAGCGGCGCCTGGCACGAAGCGTGCTTGAGCATCGCGCTGCTGCGTGCTCATCCGCCCCTCCAACGTGTCGATAGACCTTGGCCAAGGGCAGGTTCCCATGGGGCGCCAGGAGGGTTACATACGAGGAGGGCCAGCGATCGCTGTCGCCCTTGCGGTGCTCGCCATCGCCAGCCCGGCAGCCGCACAGGCTCCGCCGCCCCCCACCTACACCTTCGACGAAAACCGCAACAGTAACTCTCCCGTGCCCGGGGGATATCTTGGCGCCTGACAACGGACCCGGCGGATTCCTTTCCGCCCTCTGCTCCGTTCTCCCAGCGGCCGGAAATCCGGGCAACATCGTGGTATCGGAGGGGACAAACACACAGTGTGGGCTCCGTATTCCCTCCCGCCGGCTTGCGAAAAAGGGCATCGAACTGAGGAAAGGAGATGAACGTTCACGGCTGGCTGAATTAGCGGGGCGGCACGGGGTCAGCCAGTCGGCCCCGTTGCTGCCTGGCCTGGAGGCGGCGGAGGAGTGCCCGGCGGGTAGCGCCGCAATCGTCGGCAGCCTTTGGGCTCTTGGCGCCGCAGCGGCCTTCCAACTCCAGGGTCCCCGGTGGGCATGGCGCGGCCAGGGCGCGCCGTCGTCCAGGGAGGAGGGATAGATGTCTTGCGGCTGGCGGGCATTTTTGAGGGGGCGTTCGCGCCCGGACCCAGGTCCCCTGCCCTTCGCCGAGGCGTGCTTGTGGGTCGGTCGAAGGCTTCCCGCTTTCGTGCGCGTACTCCTGGAGCTCTCCGTGAACGGCTACATCCCTCGTTCCCTTCATCGGCATTGGCTCGGGCGCAGACTCCTGGAGGAGGTCTGCCCGACGGGGGTCCGCCTCTGGTCCGCCCCCTCCGGATTATACGTGCCGCCCGAGCCGGCCGTCATCGAACATTACCGGGACTACGAGCCGCTCACGCGTCGCGTCATCGGCGAGATCCTTCGACCCGGCATGGCGGTGGCCGATGTGGGCGCGAGCATCGGGTACTATTCGTTGATTGCCGGCCGGGCGGTGGGGGAGACGGGCCAGGTGCACGCCGTGGAGCCGTACGAGGGGAATATCGCGTTTCTGCAACGAAACCTCGAGTTGAGTGGCCTCCAGAACGTCCGGCTCCATCGGTGCGCGGCGGCCGAGCGCGCCGGACAGCGGATCTTCCACGTGACGGAGACATCATGGACGCACGGCTTCTATCCGCACCGGTCCGCGCGCACGGTGGACACCATCGAGGTGCCCGCGAGGCCCCTGGATGAGGTCGTCCCGTCGCCCGTGCATGTCGTCAAGATCGCCGTGCAAGGAGCGGAGCTCGAGGTGCTCGGAGGGATGCGTCGGATCCTGCGCGAGAATCCCAGGCTGTGCTTGGTGGCCAAGTGGCATCCTGCGGGGGACCGGTCCGCGGGGCGGGACACGTGGGAGCTTCCCCGTCGGCTTCGGGCGCTCGGATTCCCGACGGTCCAGGTCCTCGACGATCGGGCGGGGCGCATCAGATCCCTCGAGAGCGTGGCGGATGCCGCCACCCGAGACCAGGGCGTTTATTGGAACATCTTGGCCCGAAGGGATTCCCCATGAGCCGGGGCACCCTCTTCCTGTTGCGTGGGGCCAGAGGGGTGCCGCCCCCGCGGCGGAGGGCCCTCGGGACGCCCCGGCCATGATCGGGTCCGGCGGACGTGCGACATGGCCGCGCTGCTGACGGCCGCCGATGGCATCGGCTGCCTGGCGGCGGCGCGGGCCCTCCACGCCCGGGGCATCCCGGTGGTGGCCGTCGGCCCACCGGGATCTCTCGCCTTTGCGTCGCGGGCGGTGGGGCGGGCCCTTATCGCCCCTTCGTCCCGCAGCGAGCCGGAGGCCTTCGCCCAATTTGTGCTCCAGGCCGTCGGCGCGCACAGCGTGAAGCTCGTCATCCCGTTCGATGACACCAGTTGCGTGGCCCTGGACGGCCTCCGACAGCAACTGGAGCGGACCACCCGCCTGGCGCTCCCGAGCGCCGCGTGCCTGGGCGTCGCCTTGGACAAGGAGCGCCTGGCGCAGGCAGCGGCCCGATCGGGCGTCGTGACACCACGGACGCACGTGGTTCGGACGCTGGATGAGGCCCGGGCCGCGGCAAGCTCGGTGGGATACCCCCTGGTAGTGAAGCCGCGGGCATCGGCCCTCGGGAGGGAGATCCCTGCTCACCTGCGATTCAAGGTCCGCTTCGTGGAAGGGTGGCCATCCCTCCAGAACCTCCTTGGCCCCTACCTCGCTGAGGGCCGCAGCCTGCTGCTGCAAGAGTATTGTCCAGGCCGACTGATGAATCTGGACGGCTTCTGTGCGGACGGAAAGATCCTTGCCCTGACCCAGATGCGGAGTGGAAGGACATTTGAGCGGACCGGGCGCCTCAGCCTGGTGCGCGAGATGGTTCCCCTCGATCCTGACCTGGAGGAACAGGTGGCGCGCCTCCTCGGGGATATGGGTTTCGACGGCCTGTTCAACGTGCAATTCCTGCGCGGCGCTCAGGACGGAGCGTGGCGACTGATCGACCTTAACCCGCGGGCCAGCATCTTCCTGGGGACGGTCGTCCGGGCGGGGGTCGACACCCCCTACCTCGCCTACGCGTGGTACACGGGTGGACAGGTGGTGCCCGTCGGGTCGTATCGTATCGGGGTGCGCGGCCGGAACCTCCGCATGGATGTGCGCCACCTCGTCCAGTCGCTCCGGGGGGAGGGGTGCGGGATCGATCCTCACTGTCCCAACCGGCGGAGGGCCCTGACGGACTTCCTGTGGGAGTTTCTGCGTGCCGACCACTATGACGCGTTCGCCCTGAGGGACCCCCTTCCTTCCCTGACGGGGCCCCTCGGCCGGGGATGGCGGGGGGGCAAGCGCGCGGCCCGGCGATTCCTGGGCAGGCTGGGCTTGCACCCGCCTTTGCCATCCAGTGTTCCGTAATCCGAAAATTATCGAGCGGACTTTCCCTTTGGCGAGTTGGGGTCGTCCTGCCTCACGGTGCCCGGATACGACGTAGGGGCCGACCTCCAGGCCGGCCCGCCCCTGCGCGATCCCGTGGTGCTTCCCTTGGTGTCTTCCCTCAGCGAAGCCTGCGTAGAGCTGCGTGCGGTTGGAGCGATTGCTCCGCGAAGGCCTGCGCGGCCGCTCACTCGCAGTACTTGCAGCCGGGGAATGCGTCTCGGTCGTAGGGAGGGTTTTTCAGGAATTCCTCCGGTTTGTACGTCCAAAACTGGCCGACGTTCGGATACGTATAGATCACGGTATTCTGCAACTGGCCCCGGACCCGCTCCACCTTCCGGATGTAGATGTTCTGGATGGGGTTGCTCCATGCGTCCAGACGCATGGGTCCCCGCGGGTCGTCGTGGATCTCCACCTGCTTGAGGGCCGCAAGCAGGCGGTCGCGATTCTCCACGTCGCCCTCGACGGCCTTGAACCCCTCCACCATCCAGCGGGCAACCGTGTAGCAGTTGCAGAAGTAGAAGGAGGCCATCCGGCCGTACTTCTTCTCGATGGCGGCGCGGAAGCGCAGATTGGCGGGGGTGTCCAGCGCCGCGCTGTAGTTCAGGGCGGAGACCACCCCCAGGGCCTCATCGCCCATGGAGGGGAGGACATGCTCGTCCGTCAGCAGGCCGTGGCCGATGATGGGGATCTTTCCGGTGATCCCGTATTGCTGCGCCTGCCTGAGGACCTGCAACGCCGCATTGCCGCTGAAGGTCAGGAAGAGGGCGTCCACGTTTCGCTTGAGCCGCGTCAGGTAGGGGGCGAGGTCCGTCGCGGTGGGGGGAGACCAGAGCTTTTGGACGACGCGGCCGCCCAGCTCCTCGAACACCCGCTGGAAGCCCCCGAAGCTGGAGTACCCGAGGAGGTAGTCGAAATTGAGTCCGGCGATGCGGCGGTAGCCCAGGACCTTGTAGGCATACTCGCCCAGCGGATGCGTGTTCTGACTCGTGCTCCAATGCAAGCGGATGAACCAGGGCGTGGTCTTGTGCTGGGTGACGTCGTCCGCCGAGGTCGTGACGATGAACGGAAGCCGCTGGGAGACCACGTAGGGTTGAATCGCCAAGGACGTCGGGGCCATCAGGCCTCCCGTCCCGATGTTGATGCGGTCCATCTCCACGAGCTTCCGGAGCTTCGTGAGCGCCCCGGCCGGTTCGACCCAGCTGTCCTCGGATACGATCTCGATCTTCCGGCCGGCGGCTTGATAATTGATCTCGTCAAAATAGAGGCGAAAGCCATCCCACATGTCCTTGGCGTTCTGGGCGAAGGGGCCGGTGAAGGGCGCGAGGAAGCCCACGCGGATGGGGTCCCGTTCCGCCGCCCAGTTGCGGCGGGGGGTGACGCTCGCCGCGGCCGCTGCCGCGAGACCTCCGAGCATCTGTCGGCGGGTCACGCTCATGGGGTGTCCTCCTCTCGCGCCCCCCCGGCGGATCCGGGCTGGCCGCCGGACCGGCAGGGGGGTATCGTGGTTGTCTACCGGCCGCCTCAGGCACTCCTCGCGGTTATATTTCTCACACCGGGAGTCATCGGCGCAAGTGTCTCACGATGTTCCGGGGTTGGCCGCCGACCCACTCCACATTGTGGTGCCAGCCGCTCTGGATGGATCGCCGTTCGCGTCCGGTTTCACGCCCCCCCGGAGCCCGCCCTCCGCCTCCACCTTGTGCAGGGCCGCGGGGAGGTGACCACCTCGGATGTGTACATGCGATCGGCCCGACCGGCCATGAGGAAAATCATCCCCGCCGACTTGAGGCCCCTCCCCGTCTCGGCAACGGGCCTGGCAGTGATACCCCCGCAGCGGTGTGATACCCGCCGGCCCCCCGCCCTGGCCGGTACCCGATGACGCTCCCGCGCCTCTCAACCCTTCCGCCCATCGCGCCGGGCGCGCCGCCGGGATGCGACGCCGCACACGAGGCAGTGCGCCATCCCCGATGGTCTTCTCGCCGGCGGTGGAAGCCCTTGTTATAGCCCTGCGTCCGGCCTCCACACGGGTGCCGGAAAAGAAGGCGAAATCGCCCCGACCCCCTAATCCGCTCCATAAGCCCTTGGTTTTGGTTAACCACGTCAACCGTCCGAATCCTCCGGGACACAAAAATGTCATCTATTGGATATCACTAGTTCCGCAGTCTCGCGTGGTTGACCAACGGCGAGGAACCGGCAAGGGATCACCGGTACGCCATTTGCTACCCTCCAAGGTACCGCCCGGTTTCCAGTTGCGTCTATGCCGGGCTTCCAAGGCCGGAGGCCATGCGGGAACGACGCGGGCGATGTGCCGACGGGCCCTCACCAACGACCACGACATATCGGCGTGAAGCGGACGGGCTCAGCCGCTTCCGCGCTGGTGGAAACTCGGATCCGTTGCGATGTTGTGGATTGAGAGGTGCAGCATGCGCGAGTCTCCAGCCGTTCGGATTCGCCAGGCCCTCTGGGTGATCGCCGTCGTGGCCGTGGCGTGGGCGTGGCCCGGAGCCGCTGACGGCGCGGAGCTGGTCGGGAAACTGGTATCCACCTCCGGGCCCGTAGAGGTCCGGCCGCCGGGGGATGGGCCGTGGCATCTGGCCTCCATGCAGACCGTCCTCCGGCCGGGGGACACGGTGCGCACCGGCCCGGGCGGTGCGGCCGAGGTGGCCTTCACGGCGGGCGTGGTGCGCATGGACGAGAACACCGTGCTCATCCTTCCGACGGTGCGGGCGGTGCGCACCACCACGGGAAATTCCCAGGCCCTGGGCCTCTTCCTGGAAGGCGGTCGCGCCTTGTTCCGTGTGTTCAAGGACCGCCTGCAGGGGACGTTCGACGTCATTACCCCCAGCATCATCGTGGGAGTGAAGGGAACGACCTTCGGGGTCGAGCAGGGTCCGAACCTGGGGGTCATCGTTTTTGAAGGGCTCGTCGAGGTGGCTCAGATGGGTCACCCTGACCTTCCGTCCGTTTACGTGGGCGCGGGCCAGTACACGATCCTGAGCCGCGGCAAACTCACGGCGCCTCGCGCGTTCGGGCCCGACCACCCGAGCCCGGTCTGGAACGGTGCCCCCACGAAGACGACGAGCAGCGCTCTTTCCGTCAGCGCGGGTGACCTCCTGACGACCGGCGGTGCGCTCGCGAAAGATTCCGATGCCGATCAGGGAACAGGTGCATCCACCTGGACTTCGACTTCGAACGCTAAGGGCCCAAACGGGAGCGGCTCGCCGGGCCAGAGCAGCAGCAGCTCACCGGGCGCCGCCGCCGGCTCACCGGGCGCCGCCGCGCCCGTCGCCGCGGCGCCGGGCTCGGGCGCGCCGGGCTCGGGCGCCCCTCCCCAGGCGGGGCATATTCCTCCCGGCCAGGCGAAGAAAGGCGTGACCTGCTGGAAGAATTGTTAAGTAGCAGGACGAGGGGAAGCGCCGCGCCTTTTCATGCGGACGCGTAAGGGACATTGCCGGGCCGCCCGGTTGAACAGGCCACACGGGCGGCCCGGCGCATTTCTGAGATCAACCCTCCTGACTTGTTCGTCTTTCCCTTCACTGTAGTCGGCCCCGCTGCGCCGCCGCGAGCACGCCCGGTTCCTCGCCTCCAGCCGCCGACGCCACTTTGTTTCCCTCCACCAAACGGATCGGGCCCTAGCCGGATTATGCGGCTGCCTCCGGCAAGGGCCTTCCCAAATGGGCCCCCGGATTTCCCGTGGGCCCGCCCGGCCGCCCGGGAAGCCCCGGAAGTTATCCGTCGTAAAAACCGTCGCTTCCGCTGGACGACCAGCGTGTTTCTCTGCCGCACACTACATCGGCACACGTCTTGCTCGCACACACCACAATCGTGGCCCAGAGGCGATGCCCCCCCCTGTTCCCGTTGTCACGTCGCCGCCGGTGCAGGGCCACGGCGTAGAATGGGAAGATGGGATTGCTCCGGTCGTGAGGAGGTGGGGATGGTGGTTTCTAGAGCAAGAGCTATCTTGGTGATGGTCGTGATCGTAGGCGTTTGTGGCCACTTCGGTGGAGGAGTCGCCTACGCCAACAACGTCGTTTTTAGCCTGAACTGCATCATCAGCGGCGGTAATAGCAATGTGGACAGTGGGGGGACTTGCATCCCTGGCGGACCATTCGGAACTGAAAGGATAAGTGTGACTGGATCAACTTCGACGAGCACAACTTTCAGCATTACCGAAACGCTATCGGGTGGGCGGTCGGGCGTTCTAAAGGTTTTTCTCAACATCCCCGATGCCCTACAATCACTGACATGGACTAGCAACGCAGGTTCGGTTACCGTCAGCGACGGAGGGCAGAAGCCCGATGGGTACAACGTCGGGATGCTGGACATGGAGATTCCTGGCACCGGCAACATTGATCCCACTGGAAATCCCGTGACGTTCACGCTCACCGCAACTGGGTTAGGGGGCGGGGGGCTGGATCCGTCGATCTTCAATGACACGGCCGACAATTGCACTACAAACCCGGGGGATAACTGTATCTATAAGGCAGTGCACATTGCGGCTGACACGGGTCCTAATGGCCAGTCGCTTTGGGTGGGTTCACTTAACGCCGGACAAGTCGAAGTGCCGGAGGCAGGCACGGGCGTGCTAGTCGGCGCTGGCCTTCTTGCGGCGGCGATCACCTTCAGCAGGGGCAGGAGGCTTCGGGCCCTTCGAAATTAAAATTTGAGGGGACCGCTTTCGACCATTTACATCCAACCTGAGAATCCCGCTTTCCCTACCATTCGCGGTTAATTGATGGGCCCCGCCGGGGGTACGGCGGGGCCCTCCGTGCTTCGTGAGGCGCTCTCGCGTGCCCGGGGGGTGGAGGGCCGCCGCCTCCAGGGCCACGCCCAACCGTCCGGGCCCCCCACGCGCCCTGCGCGGGCGGGCCCAGGCCGGGGAGCCCTAGGGCCATGGGACATGGGCGGCAGCATGGGCTCGTAACTGCCCGCCCTTGCGCGACCTCGGGACGGGGCGCTGATTGCGGACCAGCAGGTGAGGGCGTATATTGCCGGGGTGGGTAGGGGGCCTGCTCGGGCCCGCTACCACTCCAGGGGGCAGCAGGGCTCACCGGGCCGGTCATTCCGCCTCCCCTGATTCATGTTCTTGCGCAGATAGGTCGCTTCTGGTATCTTCCGGTGCGCCCTGGGGGTCACTCTCAATCCGCGGGTCGGAGGCTTGGGCCCCCACGATTCACCATGTCCGCCGTTGGCCCCCGGGGCCGCCCACGTCCGGGTGCCGCGAGAGTGGCGAAACTGGCAGACGCGCTGGATTTAGGATCCAGTCCCGGCAACGGGTTGGGGGTTCGACTCCCCCCTCTCGCACCAGCCGCAAGCGTGCCGGCGCCGGGCCGGTGATGGGCGGCGCCGCCGCGGGCGAACACGCCGACGATCGATGCCGATGACGTTCACCCTGGAGACCCTGGATAGCTGCCGCCGTGCCCTCCGGGTGGAGGTGCCGCCGGAGCAACTGGCCCCCCGCATGGAGGCCGGCTTTCGGGAGCTGGGCCGCACCGTGCGGGTCCCCGGCTTCCGGCCGGGCAAGGTCCCGCGGGACGTGCTGGAGCGCCGCTTCAAGGAGCACGTGCGGGACGAGGTGCTTCGCCAGGCCATCCCGGAGCATTTCGCCGAGGCGCTCCGCGAGGCCCGGGTGGACCCGGTGGGGCCTCCCACCGTGGACGAGGTCACCTGGAACGAGGGAGAGCCGCTCCGCTTCCGGGCCATCGTGGAGGTCCGCCCCACCCTCACCGTGAAGGACTACCTGGACGTGCCCCTGGCCCGCGAGAAGGTCCAGGTGGAGGATGCCGAGGTGGACAAGGCCCTGGAGGCCCTGCGGGAGGAGGCCGCCACCTACACCCCCATGGAGGGCTGGCCGGCCCTGCAGGACGATCTGGTGGTCATCGACCATGAGGGGACGATCCACGGCAAGCCCTTCAAGGGGGGCAGCGCCCAGAACGTCAACGTGATCCTGGGCACGGGCCGTTACCTGCCGGGGTTCGAGGAGCACCTGCGCGGCATGGCCAAGGGAGAGGCCAAGGCCTTCGAGGTGGACGTGCCGCCCGACTACCCGCGCAAGGACCTGGCCGGCCGCCGCGCCCACTTCCGCGTCACGGTCCGCGAGGTCAAGAAGAAGCGGGTCCCCGAGTTGAACGATGACCTGGCCAAGGAACTGGGCGAGGGGGACACCCTGGCCGACCTGCGGGAGAAGGTGCGGCAGCGCCTGGTGGCCCGCCGCACGCGGGACCAGGAGGCCGAGCTGAAGGGCCGGCTCATGGAGAAGATCGCGGAGGCCAACCCGGTGGAGCTCCCCGAGGGGATGGTGCGCCACGAGACCGAGCACATCCTCCAGGAACTGGCGCAGGCCCTCGGCCCCGGGCTGCGCCGTGCCGGCGCGTCGGACCTGGCCGCCCTCCAGCGCCAGGCCGAGGACGCGGGCCGCCGTCGCGTGCGCACCTCGATCCTGCTGGAGGCCATCGCCCGCCAGGAGGGCCTGACGGTGGGGGACGCCGAGGTGGAGGCCGAGGTGGCCCAGACGGCCGCCGCCCTGCGGCAGGATGCGGCGGCCCTGCGGCGGGCCCTGGAGGCCGACGGACGGCTGGAGTCCATCCGCGGCCGCCTGCTGGAGCGGAAGGCCCTGGACCTGGTGTGGGGCCGGGCCCGCATGACGGAGACGATGAACCTGGTGCAACTCGCCTAGCGGGCTGCTGAAAAAGGCCCAGGTCTCCATTGCGGAATGCGGAATCTTCACGCCGCCTTGCATCTGGACCTTATCGAGCAGCCCGCGGGGCGCATGCCTCAGCCGACTGGCGGGCCACGGGGCGGCTCGCCGGGAGCCGCTGGAAAGTTGAGGGGATGCCGGTGAACGCGCGAAGCTATCTCGTCCCCATGGTGGTGGAGCAGACGAACCGGGGGGAGCGGGCCTACGACATCTTCTCGCGCCTCCTGAAGGACCGCATCATCTTCCTGGGCACCCCCATCGACGACGCCGAGTCGAACCTCATCATCGCCCAGCTCCTGTTCCTGGAGGCCGAGGATCCGGAGAAGGACATCTTCCTGTACGTGAACTCCCCCGGCGGCTCGGTCACCGCCAGCCTGGCCATCTACGACACCATGCAGTACGTCAAGCCGGGCATCTCCACCATCTGCATGGGCCAGGCGGCCAGCGGCGCGGCCCTGCTGCTGGCCGCGGGCGCCAAGGGCAAGCGGTACGCCCTGCCGCACTCCCGGATCATGATCCACCAGCCCTACGGGGGCACCCAGGGCCAGGCCACGGACATCCAGATCCAGGCCAAGGAGATCCTCCGCATGCGGGAGGAGTTGAACCGGATCTTCGCCCGGCACACGGGGCAGCCCCTGGAGCGGATCGAGAAGGACAGCGACCGGGATTTCTTCATGTCCCCAGAGGAGGCGCGGGCCTACGGGCTCCTGGACGAGGTGATCGTCTCGCGCACGGGCGCGCCCTTGGCCCTCGCCGCCGCCACGAACCCCGGCCCGACGTCCTGACGGGAGGAGAGGCGCGGATGGCCAAACCGGTAAGGACTGGGGGCAAGTTCCAGTGCTCGTTCTGCGGCAAGAGCCAGGACGAGGTGCGCAAGCTCATCGCCGGCCCCACGGTGTACATCTGCGATGAATGCATCGAGCTGTGCAACGACATCATCGCGGAGGAGTGGAAGGAGGAGCGGGCCAAGGGCCTGAAGGAGGTCAGCAAGCCGGCGGAGATCAAGGCCATCCTGGACCAGTACGTGGTCGGGCAGGAGCGGGCCAAGAAGACCCTGTCGGTGGCCGTCCACAACCACTACAAGCGCATCAACGCCCGCACCGGGATCGACGACGTCGAGTTGAGCAAGTCCAACATCCTCCTCATCGGCCCCACCGGGTCGGGCAAGACCCTCCTGGCCGAGACCCTGGCCAAGATCCTGGACGTCCCCTTCACCATCGCCGACGCCACCACGCTCACCGAGGCCGGCTACGTGGGCGAGGACGTGGAGAACATCATCCTCCGCCTCCTGCAGGTGGCGGACTACGACGTGGAGCGGGCCGAGCGCGGCATCATCTACATCGACGAGATCGATAAGATCGCCCGCAAGTCCGAGAACCCCTCCATCACCCGGGACGTGTCGGGCGAGGGGGTGCAGCAGGCCCTGCTGAAGATCCTGGAGGGCACGGTGGCCAACGTCCCCCCCCAGGGCGGGCGCAAGCACCCGCAGCAGGAGTACCTGCAGGTGGACACCACCAACATCCTGTTCATCTGCGGCGGGGCCTTCGTGGGGCTGGAGAAGATCATCGAGCAGCGGGTGGGCCAGCGGGGCCTGGGCTTCGGGGCCGAGGTGCAGCCGCGCCGGCACAAGCGCCTGGGGGAGACCCTGAACGCCCTCCAGCCCGAGGACCTGCTCCGCTTCGGCCTCATCCCCGAACTGGTGGGCCGCCTGCCGGTGGTGGCGGTGCTGCACGAACTGGACGAGAAGGCCCTGGTCCGGATCCTGCGGGAGCCCAAGAACGCCCTCCTGCGGCAGTACCAGCGCATCTTCGACTTCGAGAACGTGGCCCTCACGTTCACCGAGGACGCCGTGACCGCCGTGGCCCAGGAGGCCTTGCGCCGGGGCACCGGGGCCCGGGGGCTGCGCGCCATCCTCGAGGACATCATGCTGGACGTGATGTACGAGATCCCGTCGGAGCCCGGCGCCGCCGAGTGCATCATCAACCGCGAGGTGGTCGTGGAGCGGACCCGCCCCATCGTCATCTACGCCAAGAAGGCGGAGTCCGCCTGATCCCGCCGCAGGGGCGCCGGGGCGCGAGGGGGCAGGGGAGCGCGGTGGCCGCACGACAGGCGCACGGGGAGCCGAGGGGCGGGGGGTCCGGCGACGGCACCTCCGCGCCGCTGCGCCCCTGCTCCTCTGCGTGGTCGTGGCGGGCGGTTGCGCCGGCGCCAAGAAGGAGCCGCAGGCGGGCAGCGACCAGGAACTGCTGCAGAACGCGGAAACCGAACTGAAGGGGAAGAAGTACGAAGACGCCCGCCAGTCCCTCCAGCGCCTCATCAACCAGTACCCGGACAGCGAGCTGGTGGCCGAGGCCCGCCTGCGGAGCGCCAAGGCCCTCTTCGACCAGGAGCGGTACGAGGAGGCCCGCGCCGAGTACCAGCGCTTCCTGGAGCTGTTCCCGGAGCACGAGCGCATCGACGAGGCCCGCTATTACATCGGGCTCTCCTACTTCCGCCAGCTCGAGCGGGTGGACCGGGACCAGTCCTCCGCCCAGCACGCCCTGTCCCAGTTCCAGACGCTCCTCAAGACCATGCCCGACTCCACCTACGCCGAGGACGCCGCCGTCAAGGTGGCCATCTGCCGGCACCGGCTGGCGGAGAAGGAGATGTACGTCGGCGGTTTCTACTTCCAGCGGGCGCAGTACGGCGCCGCCGTCAACCGCTTCAATACCGTGCTGAAGGACTACGCCGGCATCGGCCTGGACGACGGGGCGCTCTACTACAAGGGCGAGGCCCTCTGGCGTCTGGAGCAGCGGGAGGCGTCCGCCCAGGCCTTCCAACGGATCGTGCGGGAGTTTCCCGAGTCCCCGTTTGCCCCCCAGGCCGCCAGCCGCCTCGGCGTGGTGCTGGTGAAGCCGGTGCGCCCCAAAGTGGAGGACACGCGCCCCTGGAGCGAGCGGGTGAAGAGCTGGTGGGGCGAGGTCGTGCGCAGCCTCGTCGACACCCCCATCCTGCAGGACACCTCGCCAGCCAAGTGAGGGGCCCTGGCCCCGGACGGCCGCCCATGGATCCCGAGCTGAGGCAGCTCCTGAACCAGGCCACCGCCGCCTTCCAGGCGGGTGACTACGAGGCCGCCGAGCCCCTCCTCCTGGCGCTGGCGGAACGCCCCCCGGTCTTCGCCAACGTGTACAACATGCTGGGGTTCCTCTACAGCCAGCGGGGCCTGCCCGAGCGGGCGGTGGACCTCTTCCGGCGCGCCCTCGCCATCAACCCGAACTACACCGAGGCCCAGCTCAACCTCACCATCACCCTGGCCGACATGGGGGTGTACGACCAGGCGCTGGATGAGTTCAGCAAGGCCCACGCGCGCGAGGAGCGTTCCGGGGCCCCCGTCTCCTCCCCCGTGCGCGATCGCCTGGCCAACGCCCACGCCAACCTGGGCCGTCTCTACCACGAGTTGCGCCTCTACGATCACGCCACGGCGGAGTTCGACAAGGCGCTGACGTGGGCCCCCGGCTTCGCCGACCTGCACTGGCGCAGGGCCCAGAGCCTGGCCGAGAAGGGGGACCTGGACCAGGCGGCCCG
>Ga0187766_10001540_pt1 | contig 13529 bp, 14 predicted proteins | sample 0216_QUI02_MP05__4_FD_132971 | JGI IMG/M metagenome (GOLD analysis project Ga0187766, IMG submission 132971) | Tropical peat soil microbial communities from peatlands in Department of Meta, Colombia - 0216_QUI02_MP05_20_MG | ecosystem: Environmental > Terrestrial > Soil > Wetlands > Peat ... | reverse complement strand
CAGATGATGAAGAGCTCGCTCCCGCTCGTGTTCGCGTTCGTGCTCACGTTCGCGTTCCTGCTCCTCCTCGCGTCGTTCCGCTCGCTCGTGATCGCCGCCAAGGCAGTCATCCTCAACCTCCTCTCCGTCGCCGCCGCCTACGGCGTGGTCGTGGCCACGTTCCAGTACGGCTGGGGTCAGCACCTGCTCAACTTCAAGCCCGACGACGCGATCGTCCCGTGGCTGCCGCTGTTCATGTTCGTGATCCTGTTCGGCCTCTCGATGGACTACCACGTGTTCATCCTCAGCCGCGTCCGCGAGGCCTACGACCGCGGCATGAGCACCGAAGACGCCGTCGCCCACGGAATCAAGACCACCGCCGGCACCGTGACGAGCGCCGCGATCGTGATGGTCGTCGCCTTCTCGATCTTCGCCACCCTCCCGATCCTCGAAATGAAGGAAATGGGCATCGGCCTCGCCACCGCCGTCCTGCTCGACGCCACCATCGTCCGCGGACTCCTGCTCCCCGCCAGCATGAAACTCCTCGGCGACTGGAACTGGTACCTACCCAACTGGCTCAGCTGGCTGCCAAAGCTCGAGCACCACACCGAGCCCAGACTCGAGCCAGCCCCAGCATCCACCTAACAACGACAACCCCAAACACCCCCAAAGATCCGGGCCGCGACCGCGGCCCGGATCCCGTTCTCAGCACCACGACCCAGCCGGCGCGAAGCCTGTGACCGAACCTCTGAGCCGATGTGGGAACCGTGTTGCGATCGCACGGCGTTGCGCGGGTGGCACGCAAGCTCGGGACCAGGCCGGAGTACGCCCGCCGGCATGTCACCTCGACCGGCAGGGGCAAGCCGAAGGCGAGCAAGCGCTCGGAACGCCGCCTATCGATGCTTGAGTGCGAGGCGATGTCGCCTCGGCTTGCTCGTGGCGACAGCTGCCGACCGATCGCCCCAACGACGGTCGCAGAAGCCTCGGCCGTCCGTGGTGTGCGGAACCTGCGGAGCCCAGGGCCGACAATGCGCTCGCGTCCAGAGTGCGGGTAACCGCACACTTCTCGCAGCTAGCCGTCTCTCGCGGCTACCTGTGTAGATAAGCGAGCACCGCGAGCACGCGCCGGTGCGTCTCCGGTGCAGGCGGCAGCCGCAGCTTCTGAAAGATGTTCGTGACGTGCTTCTCGACCGCGTGCTCGGTCACCACAATCCGCTCGGCGATCGCGACATTTGACAGGCCCTCGGCCATCAATTGAAGCACCTCGCGCTCCCGCGGCGTAAGCTCGGCGAGCGGATCATCGCGCCGACGGCGATCGACAAGCTGGGAGACCACTGAGGCGTCGAGCGCAGACCCGCCGGACGCGACGCGGCGAACCGCCGCCGTAAACTCGGGCACGTCATTGATACGGTCCTTGAGCAGGTAGCCGACGCGTTCGGCCGAGTCTTGCAACAGCTCCAGCGCAAAGCCGGGCTCGGCGTACTGAGACAGTACGAGCACGGCCGTATGCGGGTATTTCTCGCGAATCTCCCTCGCGGCCTGAACCCCCTCGTCCGTGTGTGTCGGCGGCATCTTGATGTCAACGATCGCGACGTCAGGGCTGTAGGACCGGACCTTCAACATCAGGTCGGCAGCGTTACCGCTGCGCCCTACCACAGCGAACCCCGCGTCTTCGAGCAGTCGCGCAACCCCCTCGCGGAGCAGCACAGAGTCTTCAGCAACAACGACCCGCAAGGGAGCGCCCGACTCGTTCACGCACGAATTGTGCCCAAAAACGAACGGATCACCCCGCCCGAGAGCTCGTGCTTCGGAATAAACCCATGCGCAGCGCTGTCCTGCACCAGCCGGCCGTAATCGGCAAGATCCCGGCTCGAGACCAGGATTACCGTCGGAGCCCGCTTCATGCGAGCCAGCTGCTCGGCTGCCTGGAAGCCGTCGAAATCGGGCAGCTGGACATCGAGCAGCACGGCATCCGGTCCAAACTCACCGGCGGTGCGGACGCCCGCCGCAGCGCTATCTGCCTCGGCCACGGTGAAACCCTCGGCCTCAAGCAGCGCGCGAGCGCTGACCCGAAAGGCCAGATGATCATCGATGATCAGCACGCGCGGCATTTCGGACGATCGGCGATCCAGCTCGCGCCGCCCCGCGCGAAGCGGCGCAAGCCGAGTCATGGCAACATCTCAGAGCTGGCTTACTTCATCTACCTCGAGGAGGGTGAATGCGATCAGCTCGCGAACTGGCTGCGGGCCGAGCACGAATTGGCGGCGCCCTGAGGATTCCCGTGGCGAGTGATCCTAGTCGTGGCTCGTCGCCGCGCGACGCTAGCGGACAGCCAGCACCCTGCCGTCCCCAGTGTCGTGAGGTGACGAACATCTCGACGCGCGGCAGTGGACGGCCGACCGCGCCCGCGTCTCGAGGCCTATGGTCTATCTACGGAGGGAACTCACGATGGCGGATCCGGCCGATCTGCTGAGGGCCTGGCAGCGCTCGATCCGCGAGTTAGGCGGGGTGGCCGCCTCGCTTGCCTCCAGCCCGGCTGGGACCGCGAGCGATCTGCTGCGGCCCCTGCAGCACCAAGCCGAACTACTCCAGCAGGTGCTACAGCGTCAGCTTGAGTTTGAGCGTGAGCTCCTCGGTCGCGCCGTGGCGCCGTTGCGCAGCGCGCAGGAGCTCGTCGACCAGGCCACCGAGACGTGGCGCGCGCAGGCGACCTCATTTCGCGCGGCGTCGAAGACCTTCGGCCAGCTCGCCGGTCTGATGGATCAGCAGGCAGACCTCCTAGAACGTGCCGGCGCCGCGATCCGCGACCCGGTCGCGGTGTTCAGATCCACCGGTGACGAGGTGCCCGTCGACGACGAACAGGCAACTGGGAAGTCCAAGAAGGCTTCAGATCAGCCGCGGTAGCGAACCGGACTCCACACGTCGGGACCGTTGACGTCGAGCGGCGGGGGGCGCATTCTCCGTTCGATGATCCGCGCTACGGGTCGACAGTAGCGCCGCAATGCCATTTGCGGAAGGTGCTACAGACGGTGACCGTTATGTCGGCTGGAGGATAATTCATCTTATACACTTTGTGCACGTCGACGGTCTGCCCTGCGTGCGCCTCGCCAGCCTCCTTGTTAGACGTCACAATCCCGGCTTTGTATTTCAGGTAAACATAAGCCGAGCCGTGAGTAGCCCAAAGCGAGCCCGAGATCGTGACCTTGAGGATCGGATCGTACGGCTCGGGCCATTGAACCGACCCAGTGAATTTGCCGCATTGCGCGATGTGGCCCTCGTAGCCACAATAGACATTGGCCTCTACATCCTTGTGCGGAGCGGCCGCTGCCACAGGAGCTGAGACCAAGCCGGCCCCGAGGACACCGGCGGTCGTGACGAGGGAGGCGACCCAGCCAGCTTTTCGAACACGGCGCACATTGTCTGCTATTACGTTGCTAAACATGACAAATACTCCTTTGGTAACTCACGCACGCTCTCGTAGCTGAAAGCCGAACTTGGCTGGGTGGGGGGTACAACAGAGAGGCGGATCCTTTCCCGGGGAGGGTGTAGTCGCTTTTGTGGCCATGAGGATTAAGACGCGCGACCGCCACGGTCTATTCCAGGCGATTGAAGATTAGCGCTGGCGCTCGCCGGCCGGCCAGAATTACCGTCGCCGATGCGCCTCGGTCGCGATTTCGCCGTTGACCGCCCGGTCCTTCGCGGCCACGGCTGTGGCGGCGTGGAGCTCGAAGCCACGCGCCGGCTCTAGCGGCAGGAAGAAGCCGCTCAAACGAACCATCTCTAGACCGGCCGCGAGAGCGGCAGCGGGAAGGTCATCGACGGCGCGAGGCGGACCGCCGGCCGCCTCCATCGTCTTGTGCATGAGCTCCCAGTAGGTCGTGAGCGCACCAAGCTCTGGGTGGGACCGCGGCGCTGGGCTCCGCATCGGTTCGTGCGCAACGATCCAGCCTCCGGGGCGAACGACCTCGGAGATCCGAGTGATCGTCTCCGTCAGATCCACTTGGTGCATCAGGAAGCAGCGCGTGAACGCCAAGTCGACAGGGGCACCGACGATCGCGGCGACTCCTCCGAGGCGCCGTCGGACAGCTGCATTAGAAATTAGATACCGCTCGGGTATGTCGGGCCGGTTCAGCGGGGCTCGCCTGGCGAGGTAGCCGTCGGGGCGGACGAGCAGAAGCTGTCCTCTCCGTGCGCGGTAGCGGCGGTGTGCCGCGAGGTGCGGATCGGCGACCGCGTTGGGGCTGCGCCCTTTGGAGGGTCCGCCCACGGTAACGGCGTTCACTGTGCCGTTGAATCGCGCCAGTCGCGCGATGGCTGCTTCCGCCGTTTGGGGGTCGGCTCTGTCGCCGGTGAGGACCAGCAGCGTGTGCTCCGTGGAGCTGGTCAGGTCTAGCGTGCAAACCGGCTCGCCGTTCCGCTGGAGGCCTGTCACGCTTGGCAACCGATCTCCCGGAGCGATCAGACCGCTTCGGGGCTGGACTCTCGCCGTGGGCGGCGTGAGCGGGCCGCCGCGGTAGGCGTGCGAGATCTGCGAGAGCCGGCGGGAGTACCGGTGCTCGGCGGCCGGCACGGCCATGGCGATCGGCAGGAGGTGGTCGCGCAGCCAGCGTTGGCGTGGTGAGGAGATCGTGAAGATCCGGACCAGGTTGTGGGTGAACGCGAGCACCCCGGCGGCGATCGGGAGGCGCTCGTTCTGGTAGGTGTCCAGCAGCCAAGGCGACGATTGTCCGGCTGCGACGAGTGCGAGCTTCCAGCCAAGGTTGAACGCGTCGTGTAACCCGGTGTTCATCCCCTGGCCGCCGGCCGGGCTGTGGATGTGAGCGGCGTCGCCCGCGACGAGCACGCGACCGTTGCGCATGATGCTGGTCGAGCGCCGGTAGCAGCGGAACGCCGCGAGCAGGGTCGGATCGGTGAGCTTCAGGCCGGCGGGGCCGCGCGTGGTCGCGAGCCGCTCGATCTCATCCATGTCAGGTGCTTCGCGCTCACCGGCACGGTTGGGAACCTGGGGCAGGATCAGTCGCCACCGCTCGGCCGGGAGTGGGAAGGCGACCATCGGCGTATCGGTGAAGGAGAACACGTGGAATCGGCCGCGTTCGATCGACGGGTCGATGTTTACCTCGCTCATCAGCCAGTCCTGCCCGTAGTCGTCGCCCGCGAACGGCACGCCGAGCCGGCGGCGGACGATGCTGTGCGCGCCGTCGCAGCCCACCACCCACTCGGCAGTGAAGGTTTCCTGACGCGACTGATCTTTGCTCTGGGTCGTCAGATCGACTTCGTCGCCGCTTTGATCGAGGTCGAATACCGCGACTCCGCGTTCGATCGCGATGCCGAGCCGCTCCAGCCGTTGATCGAGAATCCGCTGGGTTTGGTGCTGGCTGATCATGAGTACGAAGGGGTAGGGCGAGTCCAACTGCCCGAAACTCACGCGCGTGCGGCGACGGGCGCGGGTATGCACCGTCATGCCATCGACCCTGTGGCCAAGAGTGAGGAACTCCTCGACGAGTCCTAGCTGGTGGAAGACCTCGAGCGTGCGGGCGTGGATCCCGATCGCCCGGGTCTCCGGGGAGCGCGTGGATTGCTTGTCCAACACTCGCACCTCGATCCCGCGGCGGGCGAGCTCGATCGCGAGCATCACTCCCGTCGGGCCGGCACCGACGATCACGACTGGGACGTTGGTGTGCTTGGACATTGGGACCACCCGTCTGGCTTGCTGGCTGTGTTCGTGGAGCGTCCCCCCAGGCGCTGATCAGACGCTGACAATCGGCTGAAGCTGGGTTTCAGCGGTAGCCTTGCTCGGTGGGAGCGGGGAACGTGAGTGCAAACGAGTTTCGGCTTCTCGGTCCGCTCGAGGTGTGGCGCGCCGGGCGGCAGCTGGTGGTGGGTGGTGCGAAGCCACGAGCGTTGCTCGCGGTCCTGCTGCTCCACGCAGATCACGTCGTTTCGACCGACCAGCTGATCGAGGCGTTGTGGGGCGAGCATCCGCCAGCAAGCCACGCGAACGCACTTCAAGCCCACGTGAGTGCCCCGCGGCGAACGCTCGAGCCGGACCGCCGCGCGTCCGGCACCAACCAGCGCCTGGTCACGCGCGCGCCCGGCTACCTGCTGCGACTGGCTGGCTGCTGCGACTGGCTGGCGACGAGCTCGATGTGGTGCGGTTTGAGCGTCTGCTGGCCGATGCCCGCGCGGCCATGCCGACCGATCCGGCGCTCGCGGCCAAACGGTTCCACGAGGCGCTCAATCTCTGGCGCGGGCCGGCGCTGGCCGATTTCATCTACGAACGGTTCGCCAGCACCGTCGCCGCCCGGCTCGAGGAGATGCGCCTCGGCGCGCTCGAGGACTGTCTGCAATGCGAGCTCGCCTGCGGCAACCACGCCACCGTGCTAGCCGAGCTCGACGGACTAGTCGCCGAACACCCGCGGCGTGAACGCCTGGCGGGACAATTGATGCTCGCGCTGTACCGCTGCGGGCGCCAGGCCGAGGCCACCGAGGCCTACCATTCGACGAGAACGGCGCTCGTCGAGGAGCTGGGTATGGAGCCTGGACCGGCGCTTCGGGAGCTGCTTCAGCAGATCCTCGAACAAGACCCGAGTCTCGACCCGCCCGCCGTGAGCGCGCCGACGCCCGTCGCGGCGGGCGCGCCCACCGCTCGGCCGCGTCATAACCTGCCGATCGAGCTGACGTCGTTCGTCGGCCGCGAGCAGGAGCTGAACGAGGTTTCCACTCTGCTCGAGCAGACCCGGCTGCTCACGTTGACCGGCGCCGGCGGCTCGGGCAAGACACGCCCTGCGCCTCGACGACCGCTTCAGCCTCCTGACCGGCGGCACACGCGATGATCCTAATGAACCGATGGATGTGCGGATGTCGCGGCAGGGGCTTCGGTCCCCCGCTTGGCGCTTATCGCCCCTGGGTCATGCGCTGGCCAAGCGCTGAGGAGCGGCTCGAGGACTTCCGCATCTACGAGGAGGAGAAGCTCGACGGCCGCGCGGCCGCAGTTACGAGGCTCGTCCTCGAGCAGCGACGAGATCGGCGATCAGGACGCTGCAGCTCGCGGGAGGGGAAAGAGGCGCGTCGTCCTGGTTGCCGCGCGGAGGGAAGCGTGGCGGCGGCGGCCGGGCGGCGTATGCGAGCTGGGCACGGGCGGGGACCCCGGCGGTGACTCGCGTTGCCGGATGACGCTCAGGCGGGTAGCGCGCGGAGCTCGGTCTCGAATAGTTGGTCGGGGTCGATGCCCATCGAGGCGTAGTTGCCGGCGATCTGAAGGCTTACGAAGCCGTGTAGGCGGCTCCAGGTCAGGATGGCGCGAAGGGCCTTCGCAGGGTCGACTTGGACGCCTCGGTTGTCCGCCCAATCGGACAGTTGACCGGCCAGTGCTGCTCCCGGGGGTCTCGATGTGTTGCCGTGCTTGGGCAGGGTTCTCGACGAGCAGGTCCATCGAGGCTTTGGAGGCGCTGATGAGTCGTTCGGTGTGCGCGTCATAGCCGGGGAGCGGTGGTCCGAACAGGAGGCGATAGCGGTGCGGCTGGGCCAGAGCCCAGGCCCGGTAGGCGTGGGCGAGCGCCTCAAAGCGTCGGCGCGGGGCTCGGGTCGGCGTCTGGTTGATCGCGGCGTGGAGCGCGGCGGCCAGGTCGTCGTAGGCGTCGATGACCAGCTCGGTTAGCAGTTCGTCGCGGCTTGCGAAGTAGCGGTAGAGCGCGGGCCCCGAGACGCCCAGCTCCTTGCCGATCGCGTTCACGGACACCCCGGCGGGTCCGGAGTTCGCGAGCTGGCGGAGTGCCGCTTGCTTGATCTCTTCGCGGATCTGGGCGCGGAACCGCTGCCGCGTCGTCCTCGGTTGGGTCTCGGGCAGTTCGGTCACGTTCCTCGTCAGTTCGGTCACGTTCCTCGTCGAGCGCTCAGTTCCCGGCTTGACAAGAACCATAACAGGTCGCTATTTTAGTTAGATGGTCTAACACACGCGATAGATCGGAACCGCTCATGCACGCCACCGAAATCGTGTTGCCGGGCACCGGCGAGCCGGAGTCACTGCAGATCCGCTCCCGCGAGGTAGGACCGCCCGGGCCGGGGCAGGCTTTGGTCCGCGTCGAGGCCACGGGGATCTCGTTCGCCGAGCAGCAGATGCGCCGCGGCAAGTACTACGACCAGCCGCCGTTCCCGTTCGTCCCGGGCTACGACCTCGTCGGCGTGGTCGCGCAGGCCGGCGCCGGCGCGCCACCGGAAGGGCAGCGCGTAGCGGCGCTGACCAAGACCGGTGGCTGGGCCAGCCACGTCCTGCTCGCCGCCGCTGACCTGGTGCCGGTGCCCGACGGAGTGGACGCTGCCGCGGCCGAAACGATCGTCGTCAACGGCCTGACCGCGTGGCGCATGCTTCACCGAACCGCGCGCGTCCGGACCGGGCAAACGATCGTCGTCCTCGGCGCCGCCGGCGGTGTCGGCTCGACCCTGGTCCAACTCGCCGGCCACGCCGGCATCCGTGTGATCGGAACCGCGGTCCTGCCCAGCAGGATCGGCTGCGAGACCTCGGCGCCACACCGATCGACTACCGCAACGAGCATGTCGCCGCGCGAGTGCACGAACTCGCGCCCGATGGAGTGGCAGCCGTGTACGACCACATCGGCGGCCCGGGTGTTCTCGACTCGTGGCGGATGCTCGCCCGCGGCGGGACGCTGGTCTGCTACGGCACGGCGTCCACACTCGAGCAGCCCGGTAACCCACGGCTGCCGGTCCTCAAGCTCCTAGCGCGTCTGTACGCCTGGAACGCGCTGCCCAACGGGCGACACGCCCACTTCTTCAACCTTTGGGCCGGACGCCGCCTGCGCCCGCAGCACTACCGCGCGCAGCTCGCCCACGACCTCGGCCGTGTCCTCGGGCTCCTCGCCGACGGCGCCATCACCCCGCAAATTGCGCGTAAGTTCCCCCTCACGGACGCAGCAGGCGCCCTGCGCTACGCGGAGGCCGGCGGCATCACCGGCAAGGTCCTCCTCATCCCCAACGGCAACTCATAGCCAACCCGCGAAACGAACGCCCCGCTCAGTTTCGGGCATCCCCCTCTGTCATGCGCGTGTTGGTGCTCGCGCGCCGCCACAACCTCGGAGACATCGACATCTAGATCCGGGGCTCCTGCTCCGTCCCTCGCGACCGGAAGTCTCTACCGTCTCCGCGCGACCCAGCACAACGCTGCTTCTGCTACGCCGGGCCCAGGCAGAAGCTCTGGGCTCTCCCGACCGAAGTGTCGAGCTTCGTCCCGAGCATGAGCGTCGCCGAGCAGCACGAACTGTTGGCAACCTGGTCGCGGGCGACTCGATGCACCGCGGCGACTGCGCCGTGAACGTGCAGGTTGGGGCCGGGGGCGCGATAATCGGACTGTGATCTCGGGGGCACGAGGACCGGAGTGCGTTGACCGCTACGGATAACGTGATGAGTTGGCGGATCCGCGGCACCTACTTTGAGTCGTGTAGCTGTGACGCGATCTGTCCCTGCCGTCGGATCGATGGGCGGCGATGCCGAGCGCCCCTTCCCTTGGGCGTGGAAGCCGAGCGAGCTTGTCGCTGTGCGAGCGGTCCGAATCGACGTCGACCACACGCGGCGTCGTCAACGGTTGCGGATACGCGACCCAGTAGTGAGCGTCCAGATCCGGGATCGCTATGACGGCGGTGAGGTGGTCACGTGCGTGATCCTGGGGCATGAGCGAGAATGAGAGGAGCTGGTCGCGGATGAGCTTGTAGTCCAGGACGGGGTGCTCGAGTTCGACTATCGCGGCGTGTGCGGTTACGGCTCAACTTTCGACTGCGGGCTAGGCGTTGCTAGACCCGAGTTCTGGGTGCGGCCGCGGTCGAGCGCAAGAGGGCGTGTCCGGTGTCCTGCGTTGCCGTCCGCGGAGAACGGCGCCGCACGCTGCGAACGAGGCACGGGTTCGTTTCAACTTCGAGGAGCTGCGTATGAGTGTCACCTTTGCCCACCGTGATGAGTGCAAGATGACCGGTAATTGGAGGCTGGTGCGCCGAACGTTGGGTTTGCGGGCGTTCGGCATCAACCTCGTGGACATTCCCCCTGGCGAACAGATTCCCGAGCACGATGAAATCGCGCGCGATCAGGAGGAGGTGTTCTACGTCCTCAGTGGCACGCCGACGCTGGTCATCGACGGTGAGGATCACCCGGCCCGCGCCGGCTGCTTCGCGCGGCTTGATCCCGAGCACACGCGCACCGTGCGCAATGACGGCGATGAGCTCGCGAGCGTTCTGATCGCCTCCGCGCCCAGATCCAGTGGGTATGAGCCGATGGAGTGGAATTGACGGCCATTGAGCGGCTGCGCGAGACGATCGCCGCGTACAACGACGCTTGGAACGCGCATGACGTGGACCGGATCGGCTCGATGCATGCGCCGGACATGGTGTTTGAGAACCACACCGCCGGGGAGCGGGCCGAGGGCGATGAGGCGCTGAGACATATCGCGCGCATCTTCGAGTCCTGGCCCGATATCGCCTTCGAGACGCGCAGGATGTACGTGCGCGAGAACTTGGTGGTCCAGGAGTGGACAGCCACGGCGACACACGTCAAGCCGCTGCGCCGCGGCGATCTCGTGGCCAAGCCGTCAGGCAAGCGCATCCAGTGGGAGGGCATGGATGTGATCCCGTTCGAGGACGACAAGGTCAAGCGCAAGGACGTCTACTCGGACTCGGTCTCGATCTTGCGTCAGGTCGGCCTGCTGTAGCTCCGAACGACGAAATGGCCCGCATCACGATCGATCAGCTACTCGACGACGTGCGCCGCCATCTGGATCGGCTCGACCCGCTGGGGCAGGTCGAACGGTCTTTTCCGGGGTGCCTACGAGGAGCGATGGCGAGCGCGGTGACGGACGATTGTGGCGAGGCTTGCCAGGACGAGGAACAGAGCGCAGACGAGGAAGCCGAACCAGGCGATTCTGGAGATGACGTTGACGACCCCGTGGTGGTTGGTGCCGATGCTTCCGGCGACCGCCATGAGGATGAGCGTTATGCCGGCGAGCACAATCAGCGATTTGCGGGTGATCATTTCTTGCCTCCTGTCGTGGACTGGCGCGACTGTAGGTCGTGGCCGGAGTGGGCGCATCTGCCGCGAGCCGGATCTTTGCGTCCGTCTGGGGACGGACGACGGTGTGGATCCTGGGAGTTAGTTTGAGCAGATGCGGCGGATTTGGCTAACCGCTACGTGGCGCGAGGTGCTTCTCGCCGTCGCCTTGACGATCGTGCTCGAGCTCGAGCTCGAGCTCTCAGATCGGTTCACCGCGGGGCGTGGGGCGGCGGTGCTGGCGATGACTGTGCCGCTCGCGCTTCGGCTGCGCTTGCCGATGACGGTCCTTGGTCTTGTGCTCGCCGGGTATGTGCTGGAGGCCGTGCTCGTCGCTCACCACGGCGGCCCACAGGTGTCAGTCATCGCGGTTCTGCTCGCGCTCTATGCCGTCGGGTCTCGGGCTGACGGAGTCCGCGTGGGCGTCGCGGCTGCCCTGACACTCGTCGGACTGTTTGCCGCGACTCGCTTGCGTGGCTCAGACCTGGCCACGAGTCTTGTGGTTCCCGTGCTCGTGACGGGCTGTGGCTTGGTGATCGGTCGTGCTGTGGGTGTGCTGCGCTTCGAGTCCGATGCGTTCGCTGAGCGGGCCTCGGAGCTGGAGCGGGCGCGGGATGAGCGTGGGCGGGTTGCGGTCGCCGAGGAGCGCAGGCGGATCGCGCGCGAGTTGCACGATGTGATCGGGCACAGCATCAGCGTGATGGGCGTGCAGGCCGGGGCGGTGCGAAGCGTTCTGCGCGAGGACCAACAGCGCGAGCGTGAGGCGCTGCTCGGGGTCGAGCGTACTGGCCGTCAGGCGATCGGTGAGATGCGGCGGCTGATAGGGCTGTTGCGGACCGAGCGGGACGAGGTCGGCGATCCAACTCCGTCGTTGCGGCGGGTCGAGCAGCTCGTCTGCGAGATGCGCGACGCTGGGCTCGTCGTGAGCCTGCAAGTTCACGGCGATCTGACGGCGCTGTCTCCGGGGGCTGATCTGGCTGGGTACCGGATCGTTCAAGAGGCGCTCACCAACGCGCTGAAGCATGCACCGGGCGCAAGCGTCGAGGCCAACGTCAGCTGCGACGCACATCAGCTCGAGATCGATGTGATTGACAACGGCGGCAGCGCGCCGTGCCGCGCAATCGGCGCGTTCGGGCACGGGCTGCTCGGCATGCGCGAGCGCGCCGCCCTCTACGGCGGGGAGCTCGTCGCCGGGCCGCGCGCGGACGGCGGCTTCTCTATCCGTGCGCGTATTCCGCTCGAGGTGTCCTGATGGCGATTCGCGTGCTGCTCGCCGACGACCAAGCAATGGTCAGGGCTGGGTTCGCGATGATCCTCGACGCTCAGCCCGACATCGAGGTTATCGGGGAGGCTGACGACGGTGAGCGCGCGATCGCCGAGGCAGCGCGCCTCGCTCCGGATTTGATCGTGATGGACATCCAGATGCCCAAGCTCGATGGTGTATCCGCCACCCGCGCCGTCATCTCTCAAGGACAGGACCCCCCGCGTGTGCTCGTGGTCACGACGTTCGACATCGACGAGTACGTCTACGAAGCGCTGCGCGCCGGCGCGAGCGGTTTTCTGCTCAAGAACGCGCCGCCCGAGGAGCTCGTGCGCGCGGTGCGAGTGCTCGCGGCCGGTGAGTCCCTGCTTGCGCCCCAGGTCACCAGACGGCTGATCGAAGCGTTCTGCCAGCAGCCGATAACGCCACCGGCGCGACCGACAGCGCTACAGGAGCTCACCCCACGCGAGCTAGAGGTCCTCGGGCTCGTCGCGCGTGGGTTCTCCAACGCCGAGATCGCACAACGGCTCGTCGTCAGCCGGGGAACAGTCAAGACCCACGTCCAGCGGATCCTGATGAAACTCGGTCTCCGCGACCGCATCCAGGCGGTCGTGCTTGCATACGAGACCGGACTGGTAACGCCGGGACGCGCCGACGAAGCAAACCCGACTTGACGCACGACCGACACACTCGATGCCGAACAGGACAACGAGGCGGCCGGACCTTGACCTTGACGCGCGTTCTGCTCTCGGGGATTGCCCGGCCAACGAGGTCGGTTGCGTGTCAGGCGCGGCGAGCAGGCGCCTGGTGTGGCCGAGGTAGGTCCGGTACGGCACGCCCGCACTCTGGCATGATCGTTAGCTTCGGCGGTCCGGACGAGTTCCTGAGCAAGCACTCGCGGCGCTTGCTGAAGCACCAGCATGAGCTAACGATCACGCTGATATGCGGGCTAATGGCTTCGCCAGTCCCGAGGAGCGGTCGTCTCGAAGATTCTTCGGCTGCTCTCGGACACAGGAGCAGCTCGAACCGAACCACCCCTCGCTTCGTCGGATAACGGAGAGGCTAGCGCACCGCGGGAAGCCTGCGCATGACGCGCAGCGCCTGGGTCATGAGGCGCACCCACAGCTTGTCGCTCATGGGCGGCGGCGGTCCGAGCGGAAGCAGCCGCTGGACGGAGATCGTCTGCTCCTCGGTGTACTTCTGGATGCCGTGGCGCCCGTGGCGGCGACCCAGGCCCGACTGCTTG
>Ga0187766_10001538_pt1 | contig 13534 bp, 10 predicted proteins | sample 0216_QUI02_MP05__4_FD_132971 | JGI IMG/M metagenome (GOLD analysis project Ga0187766, IMG submission 132971) | Tropical peat soil microbial communities from peatlands in Department of Meta, Colombia - 0216_QUI02_MP05_20_MG | ecosystem: Environmental > Terrestrial > Soil > Wetlands > Peat ... | reverse complement strand
TGCTCGCCCACAGCAGGCGCTGCGGACGGGCACCGGCGTTATAGATCCGCTGCCACCGGGGAGAGCCGAGCAGGTCGCGGTACGCCTTGTAATTGCGCTTGGCTATAGCGATACCGAGCCGATTGTTCAGCGCGTCCGGCACCTTGCCGGCGACTGCGGCGTCCCAGCGGCTGACAAAAATGGAAGCCACGGAACCGACATCGGGCCTGAGTCCGGCATCGATGCGCCGCTCGACGCCTCGCAAAAAAGCCTCGGCCGCGGCAACGTACTGCTCGCGGGAAAACAACAGTGTTACGTTGACCGGCACACCGGCGAAGATCGCCTCTTCGATCGCCGGCAAACCTTCTTTGGTGCCGGGAATCTTGATCAACAGGTTCGGACGCCCCGCCCGGGCATGCAGAGCCTTGGCCGCGGCGAGAGTGCTGGCGGTGTTGTGGGCGAGCAGAGGGGAAACCTCCAACGACACCCACCCGTCCACGCCATTGGTTCGTTCGTAAACGGGTCGGAACATGTCGGCGGCCCGCGTGAGGTCCTCAAGGGCCAGTTCGAAGAAGAGTTCCTCGCCTGATTTACCCTCGTCGAGCTTTTTGCGGATCGCGGCGTCGTACGCCGTGCTGTTTTTGATCGCATGATCGTAGATCGTCGGATTGGAAGTGAGGCCGGTCACCGACAGCTCTTCGATATAGCTCTTGAGTGTGCCGCTGTCGAGCAAGTCGCGTGCAATGTTGTCAAGCCAGAGACTCTGGCCCAGATTGTGGAGCAGTTGGGTTGCCTTCATCCTGTCACCTCCCGAGAAAGTTGAGCTGGCCGTTGGCCCGCAAGCAGTGCGGCGAGATCGTAGTCAAGCAGATCGCCGATGCGATTGACCGTCAGGTCCGCAGGCGGGCATTGAGCGATCGCATTTCGATCCCGTGCATACTGGCCCTGCCGGGGAAATACCGTGGTCACGCGCGAACCCCAGGCCCTCTTGACGGCAGTCAGGATTTGCAGCTTGTCGTCCACCAGGACGTAGTGCTGGGTCGGGTAACGCCGCTCGACATCATCCAGCTCTTTCTCCTTATGAATGTAGATGAGCACGTGGCCTTCCACCGCCTCGAAGATGCCGGACCGTTCAATCTTGCGCGGTTGAAATACCACATCACCGTCCGAGAGAATGACCGTCGGCCCCCACGTTCGGAACCGTTCCAGCACGTCGAGCGATCCGGGGTAGAGACGATTGGCGAAAGGGTAGTCCACCAGGAACGAGGACATGGACAACAGTTGAATATCCTGCGGATGTTCGACCCGGAAGCGTTGCAGGGCGCCGAGATAATCGCGGTAACCCAGATCCGTGAAGAGCTGTTCGAGAATCGTCCAGTACCGATCGCGGCAGGCCGCCCCGCACTCCCGTTCCAGGTGGCGCTTGAGATCATTCTGGATCCGGTCATTGTCGAGGAGAGTGTTGTCGACATCGACGAGAAAAACAATTGGGCTCGGGGTCATAACACGGCCTCCTTCTTTTCGCTCGCCAGCGGAATTTGAAGCCCCATGCGGTTTGAACTCCTTGTCAACTCCCGCAGTGAATGGAAGGCCGGAGCCGATAACATCTCATCAGTACAGCGCCAGCTCCAGTTACCTTCCGGACGGCCGGGAACATTCATTCGGGCTTCTGGCCCGAGATTGAGCAGATCTTGGAGGGGGGCGATGGCCAGAGCAGCCACAGATGACCACGCCAGGCGCATCAAATTCCAGGCGACCTGCCTGCTTTCCCCTTCCGGCGACTTAAGATAACGCCACAAGCTTTGCCGTTGATTCAGTGGTAGCTTTTCATACCATTCACGGCTCGTGGGGTTATCATGGGTGCCGGTATAAACGACGGTGTTGGAGACGTAGTTGTGAGGGAGGTACGGGTTATCTGAATGGCCGTCGAAAGCAAACTGCAGGACCCGTGTCCCGGGCACGTGGAACTGGTCGCGGAGCGCATAAACGTCCGGCGTGATCAAACCCAGATCCTCAGCGATGAAGGGCAGTACGCCTAACTCTCGCTTAACCGCGCTGAAGAAATCAGCGCCCGGACCGGGCACCCACCGGCCGGATTGGGCCGTTGTCGCCCCGGCCGGTACATGCCAGGCGGCAGCGAACCCACGAAAATGATCCAGACGGATCACATCCACGTGGGCGAGCAGCGCACGGATACGATCGATGCACCAGCGATAGCCAGTACGGCGCAAGGCGTCCCAGTTGTAGACGGGATTGCCCCAGAGCTGTCCCTGAGAGCTAAAATAATCGGGGGGTACGCCAGCGACGAAGAGTGGTCTCTGCCGTTCGTCCAGCAGGAACAGCTCCGGGTTGGCCCAAACGTCGCTCGAGTCAGAAGAGACGAAAAAGGGCAGATCACCAATCAGGCGCACGCCCCTAGCGCGGGCATGTTCCTTTAGCCGTTCGCCCTGGCGGTACAACAAAAATTGAGCGAATCGAACCTGGTCGATCTGGCCCGCCAGATCGCGCCGGGTCTCGGCCAAAGCGGCCGGCGCGCGCTGGATCAAGTCTTCCGGCCATTGGAGGTAGTAGGCGCCGTTATATCTGGCTTTCAATACTCGAAATAGCGCATACTCTTCCAACCAGTGCGCCTGGTCGTGGCAGAACTGTTCAAATGCGGTCTTTAACGCAGGACACGCGCCGGCGCTGAAGTTACGCCAAGCTCTCTCAAGCAAGCGGCGTTTGAACGTGATGACCTTGCTGTATTCTACGGTGGTCTTCGGAAACGAGGGTGGCGCGCATTCGCCTGCGGTTAACAATCCGTCCTCGATCAGCCAGTCCGGGCTGATCAGGAGTTCGTTGCCGGCGAAAGACGACTGCGATTGATAGGGAGAGTTGCCGTACCCTGTCGGGCCCAGCGGCAAGGCCTGCCAACAGCGTTGTCCCGCCTCATGGAGTTGATTGATCCACTTGCGCGCAGCCGGTCCCACATCGCCAATCCCATAGGGCGAGGGCAACGACGAAACATGCAGAAGCAAACCGGAGGCGCGGTATTCCGCCGGAAAGGGAGGAAGACTCCCGAGTTGGCTGTCGTTGTTCATATGCGGCGCCTCCCGCTACTCGTAACGTGAGTCACAGGATTTAGGGCATGGTTCACGATCTCTTGAGCCTCTCTCACTATCGCCGCCAAATGACTCTGATTTTTAAAGCTCTCCGCATAGATCTTGTAGATGTTCTCGGTACCGGATGGCCGGGCGGCAAACCAGCCGTTCGCAGTCAAAACCTTGAGGCCGCCGATCGGCGCGCCGCCACCCGGGGCCGCAGTGAGTATGGCTGTGATCGGCTCGCCGGCGAGCTTCGCGGTCACAACCGCCTCCGGCGACAGTTTTGCGAGCTTCGCCTTTTCCTCCGGCGTCGCTGGCGCATCGATGCGTGTGTAGTATGGCGTGCCGAACTCGGCTGTCAGTTCTTGATAGTGCTCACCCGGGTTCTTTCCCGTGCGCGCGGTGATTTCCGCAGCCAGCAAGTTCGGGACAAGCCCGTCTTTATCCGTCGTCCAGACCGTGCCGTCGCGACGCAAAAATGTTGCTCCCGAGCTTTCCTCGCCGCCGAAGCCGAGTGAGCCGTCGATGAGTCCTCCCACGAACCATTTAAAGCCTACCGGAACTTCGACCAGGCGTCGGCCCAGCTTTTTTACCACGCGATCGATCATGCCACTGCTGACGACGGTCTTGCCGACGGCGACTGACTGCGACCATTGCGGGCGGTTAGTGAACAGGTATGAGATTGCAACAGAAAGATAGTGGTTTGGATCCAGCAGCCCATGGCTGCGGCTTACAATTCCGTGCCGGTCGGCATCAGGATCGCTGGCAAAGGCAATGTCGAAACGCTCCTTGAGGCCGACCATACGCGCCATCGCATACACGGACGAAGGGTCCATGCGGATCTGTCCGTCCCAATCGACCGTCATGAAGCGGAAGGTAGGATCGATGGCATCGTTGACGACCTCCAGATTGAGTCCGTAGCGGTCGCCAATGGCACCCCAGTAGGCCACGCTGGCGCCGCCCAGCGGGTCCACACCGATGCGAACATTGATCTCGCGGATAACCTGCAGATCGATAACCGAGGGAAGATCGCGAACATAGGAATCGAGGTACGGATGGGGATGCACGGTGGAGGCGCTCCGGGCGCGCTCATACGGTATTTTCGCAACCCCGCGCAGGCCGTCGGCAATGAAGGCATTGGCCTGTTGCTCGATCCATTCGGTGACGTGAGTGTCCGCCGGTCCGCCATGGGGCGGATCATACTTAAAGCCGCCGAATCGCGGCGGGTTATGCGAGGGGGTAACGACGATGCCGTCCGCGAGACCACGCGTGCGACCGCGGTTGTAAGTGAGAATCGCGTGCGAGATTACCGGGGTAGGAGTGTAACCATTGCCAGCATCGACCATCACGTCGACGCCATTAGCGGCCAGCACTTCCAGAGCGCTGGCAAAAGCGGGCTCCGAAAGCGCGTGCGTATCGGTGCCGATGTAGAGCGGTCCGTCAATGCCCTGCTGCTTGCGATAGAGGCATATCGCCTGGGTGATGGCGAGGATGTGCGCCTCGTTGAAGGCGTTGTCGAGCGCTGAGCCGCGATGCCCGGAAGTTCCAAACGCGACGCGTTGGGCGGACACAGATGGATCCGGCTGCCCCGTGTAATACGCGGTCACCAGCCGGGGAACATTGATCAGCAGCGACGGATCGGCAGGCTTGCCGGCAATTTTCGATATTTCCATATGACTACCTTTTCCTTTTTTTTCGCCCTTGACCATTCCTCCATTAAACAGGGCATGGTCCTACCTTCCAGATGCCGGCTGCATATTCGGCGATGGTGCGGTCGCTGGAAAACTTTCCGGAAGCGGCCACATTCAAAATTGCCTTGTGCGCCCATGCGCTGGGTTCGGCATACAAGTCGCGCAGCCGCTGATCTGCCTCGAGATAGGACTTGAGGTCCGCCAGATGCATGAAATAGTCGCCGTGTGTCAGCAGCGCGTTGCGCAGGGGAGCGAACACGCCGGACTCGAAACGGCTGAAGTGATCGGAGAAAATCAGGTCCAGCGCTAAGCGGGTCTCCGGCTCGTTATCATAATGCCACTGCGGATTGTACGAGCCGCGGCTCGATGCCACCTGGTCGGCGGTCAAGCCGAAGAGGAAGAAATTCTCCTCGCCCCCTTCTTCCGCCATCTCGATGGTGGCGCCGTCCCGCGTTCCGATGGTCAGCGCCCCGTTCATCATGAACTTCATGTTGCTCGTGCCACTGGCTTCGTAGCCGGCTGTGGAAATCTGGTTGGAGACATCGCTTGCGGGGATCAGCCTCTCTGCGAGGGAAACGCAGTAGTCGGGCAGGAAGAGGACCTTGAGCTTGCCGCGCACCGACTGATCGCCATTGATGTTACCGGCGAGGTTGTTGATGAACTTGATGATGACCTTGGCCAATTGATAGGCAGGCGCCGCCTTACCGGAGAAAAAGAAAGTTCGAGGCGTCATGTCGAGATTCGGGTTGTCCCGCAACCGGTTGTAGAGCACCACGATGCGGAGCGCGTTTAGCAGTTGCCGTTTGTATTCGTGGATGCGCTTGATCTGACAATCGAAGATGCTGTCCGGGTCCACCGTTTCGCCGGATATCCGTTTGAGCCAATCAACAAACCGCGACTTCGCCTCGCGCTTGGCCTTGCGAAAGCCATCTTGCAACCTTTTGTCGTCTGCCAACGGCTGCAATTTCCTCAACTGGCCGAGGTCGGTCTTCCAGGCATCACCGATGGCCTCGGAGATCGTGTCCGAAAGCGCCGGGTTTGCCATGAGCAGCCAACGGCGCGGAGTGACACCGTTGGTCTTGTTGCTGAACCGCTCGGGATAGAGTTCCGCCAGGTCTTTGACCGTCACCGTGCGCAGCAGCCGGGAGTGAATTTCGGCAACTCCATTGGTGCTGTGCGAGCCGACGATGGCGAGGTTGGCCATCCGGACGTGCGGGGTCGGACCTTCCTCGATCAAGCTTACCCGCCCGAGCCTCCCCCCGTCGCCAGGGAAGCGGGTCCGGACCTCATCGAGCAGCCGCCGGTTGATTTCATAGATGATTTCCAGGAGCCGCGGCGGCAAGAGCTCGAACCAGGCGACCGGCCACTTCTCCAGTGCTTCAGGCAGGAGGGTGTGGTTTGTGTATGCCAGGGTCTGTTGCGTGATGTCCCACGCCTCGTCCCACCCGAGGTGAACCTCGTCGAGAAGGATGCGCATCAGTTCAGGAACCGCCAACGATGGGTGTGTATCGTTGAGCTGAATGGCAACCTGCTCCGGGAGCCTGTTCCAATCCGCGTTGCTAAGGCGGAAGCGCCGCACGAGATCAGCCAGAGAGCAGGCCACGAGAAAGTACTCCTGCACAAAGCGCAGGCCGTGACCCATGCTCGTGGAGTCGTCGGGATACAGGACACGCGTGAGCGAGGCGGCCCCCAGCGTTTCCACCAAGGCGCCCACGAAGTCGCCGCCGCTGAATTGCTGAAAGTTGAAGTAGTCGTGGGCCGCCGCGGTCCACAGCCTGAGCGTATTGACGGTCGTGCCACCGTAGCCCACCACGGGACGATCGAATGGGATGCCGATCAGGCTGGACGGCCGACCAACCAACGGGCGTAATGTCCCTGCGTGGACTTCGAACGAGCAGTTGAGCCTTACTTCAACCGTCTCGTCCTGGCGCGCAACTTCCCATGGATCCGGGCGCCGGAGCCAGTTGTCCGGCAGTTCACGTTGCCAGCCCTCTTGGATCGTCTGTTTGAACATACCGTACTCATACCGCAGGCCATACCCCATGGCCGGGATTTGCATCGTCGCCATCGAGTCGAGAAAACAAGCCGCCAGGCGCCCCAGCCCGCCGTTGCCGAGACCCGCGTCGGGTTCCTGCTCCAGGATTTCGTACCGATCGACGTTGTGTCGCTTCGCCATGTCGTTCACGACCGGGTCGAGCAGAAGGTTCGCAATGTTGTTGGCCAACGATCGGCCGATGAGAAACTCCATTGAGAGATAGTAGACGCGCTTGCAATTCTGGCGTTGATAGGTCTCCTCGGTAAGCAGCCATCGCTGCGAGAGGACGTCGCGCACGGAGCGGGCCGCGGCCTCGAAACTCTCGCGAGCGCCGACGGCCGTCAGTTTCTTCACGTTATCAAAGAGGAGGTGCCGTTCATACAGCGCCTCGGGCGTTCCGGTGAACTGGACGGGGCCGCAACCGTACTGCTCTAACAGTTTGGTCAGATCCACCGATTCTTTGGGTCTATCGGATACGGACTTCTTCCGCGTGGAGGTCTTCATCTTTTTCCTTCCTTTCTCTGTCCCGTGTTGAGCTTCTAAACCGGCCATTTCCAATCCGTGAGGTCGGGCCGGTCAATGCCGAACTCATAGGCGTGCTGGAGACACGCGATCCGCTCGTTGACCAGCGCCTCGCGAACGTTGGAGCCGGTTACCCGGAAACGGGGCATCCGGTCGATGGCGTCGATGGCCAGGCTGAAGCGGTCCGTCTGATTCTGGATCGCAAGTTCCAGCGGCGTGTTGATGTTTCCCTGTTCCTTGTAGCCGCGCACATGGATAAGATGTTGCCCGGGCCTCCGATAGGTAAGCCGGTGGATGAGCCACGGGTAACCGTGGAAGTTGAAGACCACCGGCTTGTCGGGCGTGAAAATGGCCTCGAACTCGCGGTCCGTCAGGCCGTGGGGATGCTCCGAATTGGGCACCAGCTTGAAGAGATCCATCACGTTCACGAACCGGACCTTCACGTCAGGCAGGCGCTCGCGAAGGAGGGCGGTGGCAGCCAAGGATTCCATGGTCGGCACGTCGCCGCAGCTCGCCATGACCACATCGGGTTCGACCCCCTGATCATTGCTGGCCCAGTTCCAAATTCCTATGCCCTTCGTGCAATGGGCGATCGCCGCCCCCATGTCCAGATACTGCGGGTGAGTCTTTTTGTCCGCGACGATCACGTTCACATAGTTAATGCTGCGCAGGCAATGGTCGGCCACCGCCAGTAGGGAGTTGGCATCGGGCGGCAGATAAATACGGACCACTTCGGGACTCTTGTTCGCCACCACGTCCAAAAATCCGGGGTCCTGATGCGTGAAACCATTATGGTCCTGCCGCCAAACCAGGCCGGTGATCAGCAGGTTGAGCGACGAAATCTTGGCGCGCCAGGGCAGCTCGTTGCACTTCTCCAGCCACTTGGCGTGCTGATTGAACATCGAGTCGATCACGTGAATGAACGGCTCATAGCTGTTGATCAGACCATGCCGGCCTGTCAGGATATAGCCCTCCAACCACCCTTCCACGGTGTGCTCGCTGAGCATCTCCATGACGCGCCCGTTCGGGGCCAGCTCCCCACCGTCATCGTCTTCCGGGAAGTACTCGCCGAGCCAGACCTTCTTGCTGACTTCGTATATGGCCTGGAGTTGGTTGGACTGGGTCTCGTCCGGCCCGAAGACCCGGAAGTTCTTCATGTTCTTCCGCATGACCTCCCGGAGAAAATTGCCGAGGGTCGGGACGTTGCCCGCCAGGGTCGTGCCGGGTTTCTTTACCTCAACGGCGGCGCTACGGAAATCCGGCATCTCCAGGGGCTTCCGTAACATACCGCCATTGGCGATGGGGTTGGCGCTCATCCGCCTGGCCCCTTTGGGGGCCAGCGCTCGCAATTCCGGAACGAGCCGGCCCTCCTGGTCGAAGAGCTTCTCTGGCTGGTAGCCGCGCATCCAGGTCTCCAGCACCTTGAGGTGTTGGGGGTTGCTGGCGGTGTCCAGCGGAACCTGGTGCGCCCGCCAGAAACCCTCCAGGTAGTGCCCATCTACCTCCCGCGGGGCCGTCCAGCCCTTTGGACTGCGCAGGATGATCATAGGCCAGCGCGGCCGGACAGCCTTGCCGGTGCGCCGCGCCTCTTCTTGGATCTTGCGGATCTGCACGACACAATGTTCCAGCGTAGCGGCCATGGCCTGATGCATGCTGGAGGGTTCACTCCCTTCCACAAACAATGGAGTGTACCCGTATCCGACGAACAGGGTTTCCAGCTCTTCATGGCTGATGCGCGCCAGGAGCGTGGGATTATTGATCTTGTAGCCATTGAGGTGCAAGACCGGCAGAACGGCGCCGTCCGTGATCGGGTTGAGGAACTTGTTGCTGTGCCAGCTCGTCGCGAGGGGACCCGTCTCGGACTCGCCATCCCCCACCATGACCAGCGTGATCAAGTCCGGGTGATCGTAGACGGTCCCGAAGGCGTGCGAGATGCTGTAGCCCAGCTCACCCCCCTCATGGATGCTTCCGGGCGTTTCGGGAGTGGCATGGCTACCGATCCCGCCGGGGAAAGAAAACTGCTTGAAGAAGCGCCGCATCCCGTCCAGGTCCTGACTCTTGTCGGGATAGATTTCTGAATACGTTCCTTCGAGATAGGCTTGGGAGAGGACAGCGGGCGCGCCGTGGCCCGGCCCGGAGATGAAAATCGCATTCAGGTCATACTTGTTAATCAGCCGGTTGAAATGAACATAGGTGAATGCCTGGCCCGCGTCCGAGCCCCAATGACCAAGCAGCCGAGCCTTGATCTGGTCCATTTTCAGCGGCTCACGGAGCAGCGGGTTATCCTTGAGATACAGCATGCCCATGCACAGGTAGAGACTCGCCCGCCAGTACGCATCGATCTTCTCCAACTCCTGGGAGCTGAGCGGCGCGCCTTGCACCGTCGACCGGGCCGGGCCGTAGGCAGAGATCGCCTCGATAGCGCTATTTTTTTTCGTTAACGTTGCCATATTCCATTCTCCTTTCCTGATTAGTGCCTGTTTTACGGCGTGTCTGAGATTCCGTTTATCAAGCAAGCCGCTCGCTTCCTATACCCTGCAGCTCGCCGGTCGATGTCAGCAACCTCCGTGTCTCGCGCATGATCGACAGATCCTCACGTGCGGCGATAACAAGGATACGCACCGCCGAAGCAGGCACGGCCACATCCGCATCTGCCCGGCAAGTTTCGTTAGCTCTCTGGTCGAGTTCCAACCCGAGGAAATTCAGGTTCTCACAAACCAGTCTGCGGATCTCCGGCGCGTGCTCGCCGATCCCTGCAGTGAACACCAAAGCATCGATGCCGCCAAGCGTAGCCGCCATGGCACCGACCGTCTGCCTGATGCGATGGACGTACACGTCGACAGCAAGTCGAGCGTCCGGATTAGATGGAAGCGCCGAGAGAACTCGCCGCAAGTCGGAAGAGACGCCCGACACTCCGAGCAAACCGGATTCATAGTTGAGAGCCTTGTCGAGCGCATTTACATCCAGTCCTTTGTGCCGCAATAGGTAAAGAAGTATGCCCGGGTCGATGGTGCCGCTGCGGGTACCCATCATCAGACCCTCCAGGGGAGTAAAACCCATGGAGGTATCGACGCAGCTGCCGTTACGAACCGCCGACATCGATGCGCCGTTACCCAGGTGGGCGACCACGAGCCGCAGATCCTTCCGACCGACAATCTCTGCAGCCCGGCTGGCGCAGTATGAATGGTTCAATCCGTGGAAACCGTAGCGGCGGATGCCCCACTCGCGCCTCCACTTCCTCGGCACCGGGTAGGTTCGAGCGGCCTCGGATAGGGTTGCGTGAAAGGCCGTGTCAAAGGCCGCCACCTGGGGGACTCCTGGCAGAACTTGCTCCGCCACAGTAATGCCGTCCAGGCTGGCGGGGTTGTGGAGAGGCGCCAGCTCCGCCAGTTCCGCGATAGCTCGTTTGACCTCCGGCGTGATGCGTACCGCGCCGGTGTACCGCTCGCCGCCGTGAACGATGCGATGACCTATGGCTTGAATGTCTGAGCGCCCGTGCAACGCCGCCGAGGGACCAGCCTGCAAATCATCGAGAATGCGCCAGGCGGCATCGGCGTGTTTCTTCAGCTTCAACTCCTGGCGGATTTCCTGATAACCGGTGCGGCGGTAAACGAGTTGCGTCGGTTCCGTTGTCCAGTCGATGCTGCCCTCGGCCAGCAATAGCTCCCCTCCCGCCTCGAAGAGACTGAATTTAAAACTGCTGGAGCCGGCGTTACAAACCAGAATTTTCATTTTTTGCCTCGAACATGGCAATCCCTTTGCCAGCGTCCCCCATGGGTTACATGCCGACATGCCGATCGTCGTTCCACAGCCGAATGATGGGTTGAGACAGTTTGTGATCGTAACCCAATGCACTCAGGCTCGCGGTGCTCAACATGAAGCACCTCCCGATCGCGACCTCCAGCCCAATCCAGCGCGCGGTGAATGCTCGCAGAAAATGTCCGCTGGAAAAAATCAGCACGTCGCCCTCGGCGGCACGCACACGTTTTACCACCCGGTCTGCACGGGTCCCAACTTCGTCCGGCGATTCCCCTCCGGGGCAGCCATCGCGAAACAGCTGCCAATCAGGGCGCTCCTTATGGATGTCAGCCGTAAGGCGCCCCTCATACTGGCCATAGTTCCATTCGAGCAAGTCCCGGTCGATTTCAGCCACAGCTCCGAATCCGGCCAGCTCGCCTGTCCTGAGGCAACGTTGTAATGGACTGGTAAACACCCTGGCGAAAGTCAATCCCCGTAGCCGTTCCGCAAGCCGGCGCGCATTGCGTTCGCCACGTTCCGTGAGCGGCAGGTCGGTCAGTCCCGTGTATTGGCCCGCTATCGTCCAGGCGGTTTCCCCGTGCCTGGCCAGGTAAACGATCGGAAACACTTCGCTCGGCCTCCCTTACCCCGCTTTCACACGGCCGGTGCTAGTCATGTCGATTTCTCCTTAACGTTTAGATACCATTGGAATGAATCAAAAAAAGCCTATATTAACAAGAATTATCTGGTTTGAAATAAATGTCAATTGTACGAAAGTATGAACCTCACACGCTCAGTAGGATTCGTAATACCAACATCCTATACGAACATTTACGAACATTGAGAGAGAAGACAGATTCTACCGATAAACGTGTTACAGCATGAAAATTGCAAATGTACTATCTATCATGCACTGCACGTCCCGATGCTTTGTACTTGCACCGTTACGATAACTTGTCTCGTGTGCATACAGGCAGGCCAGAATCTGTACTTCCCCACTGTACATTCTTGTAGGTCTCAATCTCCGTCTAACATCCCTCCGCCCCAATATAAATCGGCCAGCCCTATTGGCTGTGTTGTTGCACAGCCTCCGCAGACCGTAAGGATACAAAGTGCGACTGCATCTATGATCATGTTTTTTCTCAGATTTTTCTACTTCATATTCTTCTCATTTCCCCCTTCCCAGAGTAGTCTTCTGATGTTCGTTGAAGGTTTTATGAGCAGAACCGAAACGAGATAATTATGTATTTTTGACTTTATATGCGTCATTAGTCTCACCTTTTCCTTTGTACCCGTTTGCCCAATCCGATTTGCAGGTAGCACAACGATATATAATTATGTGAGTGTCTAATTCGCAGTAGTACTCAGCATTGTCCAAAGTCATTTGAGACCCGCACCATGGACAATAAATTATGTACTCCTCAATTTCATCCTCGACCACCTTCTTCCCCGCTCCGGTAAGCAGTTCTGGGGCAATCATGAATTCGTTCCCCCGTTCGTCAATAACCCGTCAATACCTTCAGCGAGTCGCCGAGTTGCCATACTGTACCCAATAATTATATCAGAGAACTACATTACACGAATAGCGGCAGTTACCGCGTCTCCTTTCATTTCCGGAAGTCGGTAATCGACGATATATACGTCAAAGCGGTGTTCTTTTGCTAAAGCGAGAGCGGACACGGCGCTTGGACACGTCTGAACCTTGAAGCCATCATGCTCCAAATAAGTTTTGAGTATGCTCGACATTAGCTCATTGTCATCGATAACCAATATTTCTTTTTCTACCTGCACGGTGTTTCTCCCCTTTCAGATGTTCTCATTCTGTGACAGGGCTATCCTATCGATTTTTTACCGTCGTTCCCTTCCACAAACAGATCGATTCAAAATAGTCGCGGCGTGGAATGGAGATCCTCACCCCTTGAGGAACATGATGACGACAAAATACAATAGAAGGAGCCACACCCAGATGCGCCAGGCACCTTTAGTAAAAAATATAAAGATATTATCTCTGATCATTCTTTCTCACCTCACAATTTCGATCCCGAAGCCGTCGCGTCCCTTTATTTTTGAATTTCGTACATTTTCTCGATGTATCGTGAGCACATCGTGTACATGGTACTCCGGCAGCACTCTGCAAGCTCATGACCGCTCGGCACATATACTTCCTTCAATAACTGTTTTCTCTTTCTGAACGACCCTTTCGACCGGCCGCCTGTTTATGAACCGGACTCTGGCTGACCGGTCCAATACAATAACGAACAACCAGACTATGCGGCTAAGAATCCTTGGTCCGATCGATGAGAACATTTCCATAATGCCAATTCCCGCCTTAATACGGACATGTCGGCGATAATCCCTGCTGGCCAGAACCAAGAAAGGCTGTCTGGACGGCTCGTCGTAACTCGGCGATTCTGAACGGTTCGCTCATATATTCGAGCGCGCCAAGACTCATGACTTTGAGATAAATATCCACATTGCCCTGTCTG
>Ga0187766_10001536_pt1 | contig 13549 bp, 13 predicted proteins | sample 0216_QUI02_MP05__4_FD_132971 | JGI IMG/M metagenome (GOLD analysis project Ga0187766, IMG submission 132971) | Tropical peat soil microbial communities from peatlands in Department of Meta, Colombia - 0216_QUI02_MP05_20_MG | ecosystem: Environmental > Terrestrial > Soil > Wetlands > Peat ... | reverse complement strand
CGGTGGTGGCGCGGGCGGCGGTGGTGGCGCGGGCGCGGCCGGTGGCGGCGTTGGCGGCGCCGGCGGTGGCACTGGCGGCGCGGGCGCTCGCGGCGGCGGCGGGAACGCCGGCTAGCGACTGGCGCGAGGATCGCGGTTAGCTGCGCTCGACCGCATCGCTTGCATCTCGCTCCGACCGCAGCGCTTGCATCTCGCTCCGACCGCAGCGCATGCATCTGATCCCAAAGTCTGCGGCCGCTACCGAGTTTGGGCCACAGTGCATGGATGTCATGCAGGAATGCCGAAAGTCGCCCGCGGCGGGCCGGTTTGGGGACTCATGCATGTGCCTTGCCGCCCGCTGCGCGGGACGGGCTGGGGCTCGCCGGATCGGGCGGCAGCGCGAGCGGCATGGATAGTCACTACTGTTAGCGTTCCGCCAGCGGCGCGAATCCCCGCGCGCCCGCAGCGCGACGAAATCGAGAAGCATGCCGAAAGAAGAGAAGGTCGAACTGGAGGGCGAGGTCATCGAGGCACTGCCGAACGCGATGTTCCGCGTCAAGCTCGACAACATGGATCGCACCGTCCTCGGCCACGTCGCCGGGAAGATGCGCCGGTTCAGGATCCGGATCCTGCCCGGGGATCGCGTCCGCGTCGAGCTGTCTCCGTACGACCTCGACCGCGCGCGGATCGTCTACCGCCATCGTTGAGCGCGCCTGAAGGTGCGCGAGCTCGAGCTGATCGATGCGCTCGAGCGGGTGTTCGCAACCGGCGACCCACGCGTCGTGCGGTCGCTCGGCGACGACGCGGCTGTGGTCCGCGCCCGCGGTTACGCGGTGACTTCCGTCGACGCAATGGTCGACGGCGTTCACTTTCGCTCCGCGCAGCTCACCGCCCGCGAGATCGGTCACCGAGCGCTCGCCGCGGCGCTGTCGGACCTCGCCGCAATGGGTGCGGACCCCGGCCAGGCGTACCTCGCGCTCGGCTTGCCGCCGGGGGCTGAAGATCGCTACGTGCTCGAGCTCGCGGACGGCGCCCAGCAGCTGGCTTCCCGAGCCGGCGTGACGATCGCCGGGGGCGACGTGACTCGCGCCCCGGAGCTGATCGTCGCGTTCACCGTCGTCGGCTGGGCCGACGACCCCGGCGCGCTCGTCGGCCGCGACGGCGCCCGCCCTGGCGACACCGTCGCCGTGACGGGATCCTTGGGAGCGGCCGGCGCCGGACTCGCATTGCTCGACGGGCGTGCCGTGGCTGCCGACCCGGCGCATCACGAGACGCTGACCCGTCGTTACGCCCGGCCGCAGCCGAGGCTTGCCGAGGGCGCAGCGCTCGCGGCTGCGGGCGCAACCGCGATGATCGACCTCTCAGACGGCCTGGCGGCGGACGCCGGCCACCTCGCCCGGCGCAGCGGCGTGCGACTCGAGCTGTCGCTGGCCGCGTTGCCGCTCGCCGACGGCGTCCTCGAGGTCGCCTCGCAGCTCGGCGTGGACGCGCACTCGTTTGCCGCCACCGCCGGCGAGGACTACGAACTGTGCGTTTGCATCCCCGCCGGCGACCGCGGCGAGGAGGCGACGCAGCGGCTCGGTCTGAGATCGATCGGGCGGGTCCTGGCGGGACCCGCGCAGCTCGAGTTCGCGGACGCCCCGGAACTCGCGCTACGCGGTTACGAGCACACCTTCTGACGCGGCGCGCGGCTCCGCGCCTACCGGGGCAGCGGGCGCCGCGCGGTCCGGGCCTGGTCGGTGCGCGCCGCCCTCAGCTGCAGCAGTCGGTGCACAATCGCGTCGGCCACGAGGTCCGTTCGGACGCGGTATTCCCCGCGCTCGATCAGTTGCTTGAGCTGCTTCATCTTCTGCTCGCGATCCTCGTACACCACAGGCCCTCTGTTATATCGGCACGCGGGCCACCGAGCTGGATCGGATCCGGAGCTCGGCCGGCGCGCACGCTCAGCGCCGCACGGCGGACCTCGTACCGCCGAGCGAGCCCGGGCTCGCATATCCGATCGGACCACGGACCGTGACCGCTGTCGCTTCCTGCGGACGGTCCGCGCGCGCGCGCCGCAGCGCGATCGCGAACACGCTCACGGTGCACCCGAGCACGACGCTCCACAGGACGACCGTCAGCGTCCCGATGTAGGCGCTGGCGAGCAGCAGCGTGAAGCTCCACGCCACGCCCACCGCGCTGAGCTGGAGTCCCATCGCGTAGTACAGGATCACGAGCACCCCGGGCACCAGACCCGCGAGCAGCAGGCCCACGATCAGCGCCGGACGCAGCCGTACATGCGGGTCGACGATCCATATCCAGAGGTGCAGCGCCGGCAGGATCAGCGCGGCGGCAAGTGGGTTTGTCTCCCAGAGCGCAAGCGTCACGGCGCACATCACGATGATCACGGCGGCGCCCGCCCCCAGGCTCGCCGGCTCGCGAACCCGTCGATTCGCTTGCGGCTCACCGCCGGCAACGCGAATTGCAAGCGGTCGCAGCACCGCAAACGACGCGACGAGCGTGCAACCGAGCGCCACCAGAACTGCGATCCCGGCGCTGTGAAGCGGCACGACGCCTGCGCCCACCGGCCCCGGCGGCGCCACCTTGATCAGCCCGACCAGCTTCAGGACGCGTGGGAGCAGCGCGGCGAGCACGAATGGCAGCGCGCCCGCCAGGACCCAGATCACCCACGGCGTGATCGCATGGCCGCGCCGGCGCGCGCGCGCCAGACCGTCGATCGCGGTCACCAGGACCGGGATCATCAGCGCCAGGACCAGCATTCGGATCGCCCACGCCGGAACCATCATGCCGTTGATGAGCAGATACGGCGACGGCGACGGCACTGGGGGTCCGGAGTCGAGCGCGTTGATCGTCTGCAGGACGGTCTGCCCGAGCGCGGTGGTCTGTGTCGCGTTGACCGGCTCGTCGCGGGCCGGGGCCCGCTCGCCTGACAGCGAAACGAGCACCGCCGGCACGCCGCGCCGTCCAAACGGCGCCTGCTCACCGGTCGAGAACGGGAACGCAAGGTGCGCGAACTGGCCCACCAGGCTCGTGCCGTTCGATGGCAGCGCCGCCTGCGCGCTGAGCGCTGCGGCGACCGTGTTGCGCAGCATCGGCGGAGCCACATTCTGAGATGCCGACCACGGCACGACGATCGGCTGCCGGACCTGCGTCCCGGCGAGATCGCCGAGCACGATCACGGCATCGACCGGGCCAGGGAGGTCGCGGACCAGCTGTGCGGCCCCGGCCGCGCCATCCGAGCCGCTCGTCGACGCCAGCACGATCGTTCGCTGGTGCGTCTCGCCGGACAGGTCGCGCGCCAGTTCCGTCAGCACGCCCGTGCCCGAGAGGGCCGCCTCAGACGGCGCGCCGAGCGCGTCGCGATGGGCGACCACCACGATGCTGCCGCCGGTGACCCCGGGCAACGTCCCGGTGACGGTCTCCAGCCTGCGCACCCCATCGGCGGTCTGCGCGTTGAAGTTGCTCGTCGAGACCACCAGGCCGTTCTTCGCAAGCGCGATCGCGACGTCCGAGGCGACGTCGTCGTCGCCCGGCGATCCCGGCCGGCGATCCGGATGCGAGCTCGCCTCGGTGCGCATCGTCGCGAACGCGTTCGATCCGTTGAACGCGGCCGGGGCGAGCGGGGTCGAGAGCGGGCCCTGCTCGTCCTGGAGCGAGAACGCGAACACGAACACCGCGAGCACGACCACGAGCAACGCCGCCCTGTAGATCCTGGGGTCCAGCATCGGCCCGAGAGCTTATCCCGCTCTTCGAACGGTTAGCCAGGATCAGCGGGGCTACCCTTGCGTGGCCAACAGAAAAAAGGACCACATTGCCCGATCGCTCAGCGCGCATTCTGCTCGTGGACGATGAGCAGTCGATTCAGACGCTGCTCTCGTATCCGCTGCGCAAGGACGGCTATGACGTGGTTCAGGCGACGGATGGTCACCAGGCGCTCGAGCGGTTCGAGGAGCAGGTGTTTGACCTGGTCGTACTCGACCTGATGCTTCCGAGGATCGACGGCCTCGAGGTCTGCCGCCGCCTGCGCAGCCGCAGTCCGGTCCCGATCATCATGTTGACCGCCAAGTCCGACGAGATCGACAAGGTCGTCGGGCTCGAGCTCGGCGCCGACGACTACATCACGAAGCCGTTCTCGGTCAGGGAGTTCTCGAGCCGGATCAAGGCTGCGCTGCGCCGGGCTGAGATGAGCCGGCCGGTCAAGACCGCTCCCGACGAGGCGCCGCTCGAGGTACGCGCGCTGCGGATCGACTTTCCCAAGCGCACGGTGCGGGTGCGCGGCTCCGAGGCCCAGCTTACGTTCGTGGAGTTCGAGATCCTCGCCGCGCTCGCGCGGGCGCCCGGGCGGGTGTTCACGAGGGACATGTTGCTGGCCCGGATCTGGGGAGATTCGGCGTACCGCGATCCGCGCACGATCGACGTTCACATCCGCCACCTGCGAGAGAAGGTCGAGCGCGACCCCAAGGACCCGGAGTACCTGTTCACCGTGCGAGGGGTGGGCTACAGGTTCCGCGACACCGAGCCTTGACGCTCCCTCGATGAGGCTGTCGCTCGGCACCAAGCTGAGACTCGTGTTCTTCGCGATCATGCTGTTCGCGATCGCGACGCTGTATCTGTACGTCGCGCCGGGACTGCAAACGCGGTTCGTCAACGAGAAGCTGACGGAGCTGGCGAACGCGGCGCACCAGCACTCGGAGCCGATTGCGCTTGCGGTCGCCGCCGGCGAGCGCCGCCGCGCGGTGGCCGACGTCGACACTGCGGCCCGCAACACCGGCGATCGCGTCAGCCTGCTGTCCGCGGCGAGGCGGCCAGGCAGCGTCCAGCTCTCATCGGAGGCGGACTCGAGCAGCGTCGGCTCGCGCGAGGCACTCGGCTTCCCGGTCGCCTACAAGGCCACCGATACCGGAGCGCCGGCCACTGGCACCGAGTCCGCGGGGTCGGGCAGCTTCGCCGAGGCCGCGTATCCGATCAGCTATCCGGGACGCAGTGCGGTGGTCGTCTTCTCCGCCCCCGTGTCCGACGTCGTCAGGAGCGTCGCGATCGTGCGCCACGAGATCCTCGTCGCCGGGTTGATCGCGCTGGTGTTTGCGGTCGCCGGTTCGTACCTGGTCGCGAGGGCACTGGCGCGGCGGGTCAAGCGGCTCGAGCGCGGAGCCGAGCGGGTGGCCGCGGGCGATTTCCAGAACCCGATTCGGGTCGACTCGACGGACGAGCTCGGGCACCTCGCGGTCGCATTCAACGACATGCAGCGCCAGCTGGCGCAGCTGGATCTGGCGCGCAAGAAATTCATCGCGACCGCATCGCACGAGCTGCGCACGCCGATCTTCTCGCTCGGCGGGTTCGTCGAGCTGCTCGAAGACGACGAACTCGATCCTGAAACGCGCCGTCGGTTCCTCGATCAGGTGAGCGACCAGGTGGAGCGACTGCGCAAGCTGTCGGTCGACCTCCTTGATCTGTCTCGGCTCGAGTCCGGTTCACTCGAGCTGCGCCCCGAGGAGGTCGACCTCGGCGAGCTGACACGCTCGGTCTCGGGCGAGTTCGAACCGGTGCTCGCCCAGCACGACTCGCATCTGGAGCTGCGGCTGGCCGCGCGGCGGATCACCGCGGTCTGCGATCCGGTTCGGGTGGCCCAGATCATGCGGATCCTGATCGACAACGCGCTCAGCCACACGCCCGCCGGGACGAGGATCGTGGTCACTGCCGGTCGCGACAACGGGCGCGTCCGGCTCGCCGTCCGCGACAACGGCGAGGGAATCGAGAACCATGCGCTGGCGAGGATCTTCGAGCCGTTCTACGCCGCCGACGGCGCGCAGGGCTCCGGACTAGGGCTCGCGATCGCGAGCGAGCTCGCGGACCGCATGTCGGGCAGCCTGTCGGTGCACTCGCTGCCCGGCCACACGACGTTCACGCTCGACATTCCGGCGTAAGCCCGCGCCGTCGGGGCCCACGACTAGCGGGCGGCCCGATCGCGTCAGCGCTCGCCGTCCCAGTAATCCACGTGCCCGTCGGCGCGCCTCAAGATCACGTTGTCCTGCGGCTCCCCGGGCCAGACACCGATCTTGTCGCTGTCCGGGTAGACCGCAACGGCCGGCTGGCGGCCGCTCGAGAACATCAGCACGCGCGCCGGCGCGCGACCGCGATTCACGACCTTGTGAGCGCCACGAGCGCCGCTCGGGAAGCACACGATCTCGCCGCGCTCGAGCGCCTCTTCACCGTCCGGGACGCGGACGGCAACCGCTCCATCGAGCACGAGCAGCCACTCCTCGACGTATTCGTAGTGGTACGGACAGACGCTCTCGCCCGGCGGGAGCTCGAACAATTTCACCGCCAGCTCCTCGCCCCCGGCGGCCCGACCGACGCGCGCCAAGCCGCAGTGGTAGCCGCCGGGATCCTCCGGGTCGTATTCGAACTCCGCCGAGAAAACGTTGGCTCTTCTCACGTCGGCGATCTTTGCACGTTCAAAATGCGCAAGCATGAGCGAAGTCATCCCGAACGCACGCGGGCTCGTGCTGGAGCTCGCCCAGCGGCTGCGCGACCGGGTTGTCCCCGAGCTCGGCTCACACGCCGGGCGAGCGCGCGAGCGCGATGGTGTGGGAGGCGACGTGACGTTCGCGGTCGATGCGATCGCTGAGGCCGCGCTGGAGGAATTCATCGCCGAGCGGGCGCCGAGGCTCGCGTTCTACTCCGAGGACCGTGGCCTGGTCGCGCAACCCGACGCCACCGATGTGCTGGTCGTCGACCCGATCGACGGCACCAGACCGGCGATGGCCGGACTCGAGTCGGCGTGCGTGGCGGTTGCGCTCGCGCCGCTCGGTGACGGCCAGCCGACGATGGCCGACATCGAGCTGGGGTGCGTGGTGGAGATCAAGTCGGGCGACTGGTTCTTGGCGCAGCGCGGGAGCGGCGTCCAGTCCACTCGCCCGGTGAGGCTCAGTGCCGCCACCGAGATCGACCGGATGTTCTGGGCGTATGGCTTTCGCGGCCGTCCCGCGCGACCGATGGTCGAGGTGCTCGGCGACCTGATCGATGCCTCGTCCGTCGGCGGCGGCACGTTCGAGCTTGGCTCGCAGGCGTTCGGGATGACTAGGATCGTGACCGGCCAGCTCGATGCGGTGATCGAGGTCGGCACCCGCGTGATCGATGAGGTGCCCGGGATGCGCAAGGAGTTCGAGCGGATCTCCGGCGGACGCGTCCTCAACAACTCGCCGTACGACCTTGCCGCCCCCTGGCTGTGCCTACGAGAAGCGGGAGGAGTGGTCAGCGACGGGTGGGGCGAGCCGCTCGAGCGCCACCGCCTGCTTGGATCGGGCCACGAGTTTCAGATGTCGTCGATCTCCGCCGCCAACCAGGAGCTTCACGCCCAGCTGCTGCGCGAGATCGACGCCGGGGTTGAGCGGCTCAAGACGCTACGGTCGTAGCCCGCCGGGTATCGTGCGGCGTCGCCCGCCCCGGCGTCCCAACAGCCATGCTCCAGCCCGTAGCTGTCGCCCAGAAGCACCTTTCCGACTATGCGAGCATCGCCGGCCGCGTGCTCGTTCAGGAGATTCGGGAGCGCGCGGAGCGGCTGGCGGGCAAACGCATCCTGCACCTGTCGGCAACCGCGTTCGGCGGCGGTGTGTCGGAGATCCTGTACACGCTCGTGCCGCTGATCGTGGACGTCGGCCTGCGGTGCGAATGGCACGTGATCTACGGTCGCGAGGAGTTCTTCAACGCGACCAAGATCATGCACAACGCGCTCCAGGGCAATCCGCAGGACCTGAGCGAGGAGCAATGGGAGACGTGGCGCCTGTATAACGAGATCAATGCGCGCGACCTGTCCGAAGGCTGGGACGTCTGCATCGTCCACGACCCTCAACCCGCTGCGGTGGGACCGATGGTCCCCGGGAAGGCGCGGCATTGGGTGTGGCGCTGCCACATCGACCTCTCGACCCCGAACCCGTTCACGCTCGAGCGACTCCTGCCCTACCTGGAGACGTATCCGGCCGCCGTGTTCCACATGCCGCAGTACGCGCCCGCGAGCATCGACGGGCGAGCGCACATCATCCCGCCGGCAATCGATCCACTGGCGCCGAAGAACATGGCCTTCTCGCCGGAGGACGCCGTCTACATCTCCGAGCAGTTCGGGGTCGACGTCGATCGACCGCTACTGTGCCAGGTGTCGCGTTTCGATCCGTGGAAGGATCCGGTCGGGGTGATCGACGCCTACCGGATCGTCAAGGATCAGATGCCCGAGGTTCAGCTCGCGCTCGTCGGCTCGATGGCCACCGACGACCCCGAGGGCTGGGACTATTTCAACGCCACCGTCGCGCACGCTGCCGGCGATCCGGACATCCACATCTTCAACAATCTCAACAACGTAGGCGCAATCGAAGTCAACGCATTTCAATCGCACTGCGACGTGGTGATCCAGAAATCGATCCGCGAGGGCTTCGGCCTCACCGTCACCGAAGCCCTCTGGAAGGCGCGGCCCCTGGTCGGCGGGGCCGTCGGCGGGATCCCGTTGCAGATCTCCGACGGCGAGTCGGGGTTCCTCGTCTCGAGCGTCGAGCAATGCGCGGAGCGGGCGCTCGAGATCCTCCAGGATCCGGCGCTCGGCAAACGGCTGGGCCGGGCGGGCAAGGAGACCGTCCGCGAGCGGTTTTTGATGCCCCGGCTACTGCGCGATTGGCTTCGCTTGTTCGAACAGCTTGGAGTCTGAGCGATGCCTGACTCGCCACTCGTGCTGGTCTCCAACCGCGGCCCGGTGACGTTCGAGCCCGACGGCACGGTGCGCAGAGGCACCGGCGGGCTGGTCACTGCCCTGATCGGCCTCGCGTCGCATCGCGACGTGACCTGGATCGCCTCGGCAATGAGCGCCGAGGACATCCGCGCCGCCGAGGACCACAACGGCAAGCCGTTCCCGGTCCGAGCCCCCGGCGGTGGCGAGTACCGGGTCAAGCTCGTCGCCTCGGACGCCGACGCGTACGACCGCTTCTACAACATCATCGCGAACCCGATGCTGTGGTTCGTCCAGCACTACCTGTGGGACTTGTCGAATGCGCCTGACATCAGGCGCAACGAGACCGAGGCGTTCGAGTTCGGCTACAACGCGGTCAACGAGGATCTCGCGCGTGCCGTGCTCGAGGAGATCGAAGAGGTCGAGAACCCGATCGTGATGGTTCACGACTATCACCTGTACACGCTTCCAGGGCTGATTCGGCGTGCCCGGCCGGACGCGTTCCTGCACCACTTCGTGCACATTCCATGGAGCCAGTCCGACTCCTGGCGTGTGCTGCCGTCGATGATGCGCACGGAGTTGTACGAGGGGATCCTCTCCAATGACATCATCGGCTTTCACACCCGCTCGTACCGCCACAACTTCCTGCAGTGCTGCCAGGACCTGCTCGGCTACGACGTGGACTTCGACCGCGGCGTGGTTCGCACCGACAACCGGGAGGTGTGGGTGCGCGCCTACCCGCTGCCGATCGACGCGCACGCGGTGCAAGCGGTGGCACAGCGACCGCGAACGCGCCAATTCGAGGAGGAGTTGCTGCGCAGGCGCCGCGACCACTTGATCCTGCGCGTCGATCGCGCGGACCTGAGCAAGAACGTGCTGCGCGGCTTCAGCGCATTTGACACCTTCCTCGAGCAGCACCCCGAGTTCCACGAGAAGGTGACATTCATCGCGCAGCTGATGCCGTCGCGGACCGACGTGCCCGAGTACGCCGAGTACCTGGAGCGGATCGAAGCGGTCGTCGCGGTCGTCAACCACCGTCACGGCTCGCCGGACTGGATGCCGATTCAGTTGAAGCTGCGCGACGATCTCGAGGAAGCCGTCGCAGCTTACAAGCACTACGACGTGTTGATGGTCAACGCCATGTTCGACGGCATGAACCTGGTCGCCAAGGAGGGGCCGATGGTCAACGAGCGCGACGGGGTGTCGATCCTGTCGGAGAACACCGGAGCCCACGAGGAACTCGGCGACTATGCCCTGTCCGTGAACCCGTTCGACATCCAGGAGCTCGCCGACTCGATCCATGCCGCGCTGACGATGCCGGCGCACGAGCGACAACGGCGCCACGAGGGACTGCAGTCGATCGTCACGGCGCGCAACCCCGGGGACTGGATCGATGAGCAGCTGGCGGATATCGGCCACAAGCACGCTACCTCGGGCCGCCTCAGCCGATGAGCGTGTTGCGCTTGCTGCGCAGCTCGATGTAGTTGGCGATCCGCTTCGCGCGAGCCTGAGGGCGCCTGACGTTGTGCAATCGAACCAGGAACGCATACCGGTGCATACCCGTCAGCGTGGTGAAGAACGCTTTGGCCTCGGGGCACGGTTGATCTCCGATCAGCGGCTGCGAGGTCCGCGCGGCGTGAAGCGCTGAAGCCAGAACGAGTCGTCGTGGGCCCGCTTCTGACCGTCGCGAGACAATGCACCACTATGTGGCCACGGCGGCGCCTGCGGGGCGCGTTGCTATAGTCGGCCGCCGGCCCGCTGAGGGCCTCTTTTCATGCCACCACAAGCACCGATCTACGACCTGATGCTGCTGCTCTCGACAAGTGCGGCCGAGGAGCGGCGTGCGAAGATCCTCGCCGACGTCGACAGCGCGATCTCGGGCGCCGGCGGCCTGATCGAGCGCAATTCCGACTGGGGGCAGCGCCCGATGAGCTACCAGATCAAGCATCAGGCGGAGGCCGAGTACCACCTGCTCCAGTTCTCGGGTCCGCCATCGCTGCTCGAGTCCTTGGATCACACGCTTCGGATCACCGACGGCGTGCTGCGCTTCCGGATCATCAAAGTGCTTCCGGGCACCCCGCCGGCTCCGGAGTCGCCTCCGCCGGTGGTGGCGCCCGTGTCCGCGGTCGCGGCCTCGGCGCACACCGAGCCAAGCCCAGCCGAGTAGTGCTCACCCGCCGGCGCTGGTCGAGTGCGGCGAGCGCGTCATACGGACCCGAGCCGCGCTGTCCGGTTCTGAAAACCCAGGCCTTGAGCGCAACGTACCGGCTCACCGTGGCGAGCGCGCTGGCGAGCACGAGCACGACCAGCTCCAGCGCCCGCGCCGGACGCGGGTCCGCCCTGTGCAGCACGCCCAATGCTCCGCTCGTCAGGGCCAGCGCGAGCAGGTACGCGAGCGCGCCGCCCGCGTGCTGGCGGAGCAGCCCATCGTGGCCGCGCAGCCCGAACGTGAAGCGCCGATTGGCCTGCGTATTCGCCACCGCCGTGATCGCCAGCCCGAGCGCATTCGCGCCCGACGCACCGAGCGCGCCCCGCAGCAGCAGGTATAGCGCCGCGTACGTCACGGTCGACAGTACGCCGATCATCAGGAATCGAACCAGCATCGACTGCGCGAGCAGCCGGGCCACGCCGCGCAGATCGGCGAGCGCGGTCTGGATGATGTCCACGCGTGAGTCGGGATCATCGACCCAGTCGACCGCGACCTCGTGGATCCGCATCCCCCGCCGCTGGGCGAGAACCAGTAGCTCGGTATCGAAGAACCAACCGTCGTCGCGGACTGCCGGAAGCAGGCTGCGGGCAACGTCCGCTCGGATCGCCTTGAACCCGCACTGGGCGTCGGAGAATCGCGCCCCGAGCACGGCGCGCAGGAGCCGGTTGTAGGAATGCGAGATCAACTCGCGTTTGCGGCCTCGAGAGACATGCGAGCCGGGAGCCAGACGCGTTCCGATCGCGATCTCGCTGTGCCCCGTCAGCAGACCGGCGATCAGCGGCAGCAGCGCCCGTAGATCCGTCGAGAGATCGACGTCCATGTAGCACAGGACATCGGCATCGCTGGCCAACCATGCTGTTCGCAGCGCACGTCCGCGGCCCTTGCGCGACAGGTGCATCACTTCGACGTTCGGCAGCTCGTACGCCAGGGTCCACGCGATCGTCAGCGTCGCGTCGACGCTCGCGTTGTCCGCGATCACGATCCGCCAGGCAAACGGCATGTTCACGCTCAGGTAGTGGTGAAGTCGGCGAATCGAGCGTTGCAGTACAGCCTGCTCGTTGTAGACGGGAACGACGATCTCGATCAGCGCGGCGCGAGTCGCCGTGTCGCGCTCGGTGCGGTCTGCGTCACGGGTCGGCTGGTCTGCGTCGGGGGTCGGGCGGTCTGCGTCGCGGGTGGGGGTTTCGATCGTCATCGGCTTGATCTCAGGATCATGCGCGGACCGAAGCGGTCGCTACGAAACCCGTAAGACGCATGTCGGAATGTGTTCGGCCATCGCCCGCAGCGGCTCGGGCTTGTGATCCCCGCGGCGCTGCCGAGATGCGCGACGACGGTCGACGATCTCTGATCCCGCGCTTGCGAGTCAGCCGTTCGGCGGGGCGTTTGTCACCGGATCGTGCCGACGTAACACAACTCAGCGACGACTCCGCAACCTTTCTGCCCATTTTCCGGCCCCGTACCGGGTTGCCGCCTGCGCCGGGCATAGACTCGGCGCAGGCTTTCAGCGACCCCGAAAGGAGCCCCCAGCATGAACATCAATCGCGTTGTGCTGACCGGCAACCTGACCAGAGATCCCGAGCTGCGCTCGACACCCAACGGCCTCTCGATCTGCAAGCTTGGGATCGCCGTCAACACTCGTCGCAAGAACGGCGCCACCGGCACATGGGAGGAGAAGCCGAACTTCTTCCGCGTGACGGTGTTCGGTGCGCAGGCCGACAGCTGCGGCCAGTACCTCCGAAAGGGGCGGCCAGTCGCAATCGACGGACGCCTCGAGTGGAGCACATGGGAGAACGAAGGACAGAAGCGCGAGTCGATCGATATCATCGCTGACACCGTGCAGTTCCTCGGCGGGCGCGACGACGCTGGCAACGGGAACGGGTTCTCCAGCAGCGTCCGCGCAGCGGAGAGCGATGTCCCGATCGATACCGCCGATTTCGAAACCGCCCCCGTGGCTGCCGGAGCTTCTGACGACGACATCCCGTTCTGAGGACGAGAACCAGCGAAACTGCAGCTAAAGTGGTGGCCCGTGGCAAAGCAACGTAGACGGCCGGTTCGCCGGCGAGACAGGAAGGGCGGCCCGACTTCCGGGCGCCGGAAGCCGTGCCCGTACTGTCGAGACAAGGTCGACCAGGTCGACTACAAGGATCTTTCGGCCTTGCGCCGGTTCATCTCTGAGCGGGGCAAGATCCGCTCGCGCAGGATCACCGGAGCGTGCCGTCGCCACCAGAGCCAGGTTGCGCTGGCGATCAAGCGCGCTCGCGAGCTCGCCCTGCTTCCGTACGTCGCCGAGGGGGGGAGCGACCATCGCGAGCGGCGGGGCTCCGACCGCTAGTACGCGAAGTCGAGCGAACGGTGCCACAGGCGATTCTGCTTCAGGACGTCGATCCGCTCGGCGAGCGCGGCGCAGTAGTGGACGTATCCGCCGGCTATCTGCGCAACTACCTGCTCCCGCGCAAGCTTGCGGAGCCGGCGACACCCGCCTCGATCAAGGCCGCTGAGCGCCGCCGCGAAGCAGCCGAGCGAGCCCAGCAAGAGGCCGAGAACCGGGCCCGAGAGAGCGCCGCGCTGCTGGGTCGAACGGTGCTGACGATTCCGCAGCAGGCGGGCGACGACGGCAGGCTGTTCGGGTCCGTCACGACGCAGGACAT
>Ga0187766_10001535_pt1 | contig 13549 bp, 12 predicted proteins | sample 0216_QUI02_MP05__4_FD_132971 | JGI IMG/M metagenome (GOLD analysis project Ga0187766, IMG submission 132971) | Tropical peat soil microbial communities from peatlands in Department of Meta, Colombia - 0216_QUI02_MP05_20_MG | ecosystem: Environmental > Terrestrial > Soil > Wetlands > Peat ... | reverse complement strand
CCCCAAACTCCCGAGCCTTACGCGCCATACCAGCAATCTACCGCATAGTGCGGACGGATAGTAGTGCCTACATCAAACGAGAACGAAAAGGCCGGAACCCCCAACAACTCAAGTGATCCCGGCCCAATCAGCGCTGACTACAGGGGGAACTTCGGACTAAGGCAAGTGATCCCGGCATGGGAGTACGCCCACCTTACCGGCACGGGGAGCCGTCCGAGCGAGTCCGGAGCTGGATGCGCCTTTACGGGCGGTCGTCTGCAACGCGATGATCACCTGGAGGCCGTCTAGGCCCAGCGCGCCCTCGACAGGCGTTTGGGCATCCGGTGCACGGGGTCGAAGGCTTGGTCTCCACCCGGCCACCGTGCGTGGTCAGCGTCGCTAACCCCAGCGGACCAGATGCGAGTTGGTACCGATGCCCCAGGTGTAGTAAGTACCGACGGCTAGCTGGGTGAAGGTGCCCGTCGGCGCGCTCGACCCCGCAAAGCGCTCGGCCCCCCAACAGGTCACGGTGCCGTCGGTGCGGATGCCGCAGCTGTGACTGTAACCGACCGCAACCTGGACGAAGGTGCGCGGCGGTGGGGTCGCTTGTCCCTGAGTATTCGCCCCCCAGCAGGCAAGGTGGGAGTCGGTGCGAACCGCGCAGGAATGGAGCGAGCTTGAGGAGAGCTGGGTGAACGTGCCCGACGGTGGGGTGGCTTCTCTATGAGTGTTCAGGCCCCAGCAGGCTAGGTGGGAGTCGGTGCGAAGCGCGCAGGTTGCGTAGGTGGTCGCTTGGATCTGGGTGAAGGTGCCTGCCGGTGGGCTCGCCGCCCCAAAGCGGTCGGCCCCCCAGCAGGCTACGTGCCCGTCGGTCCGGATGCCGCAGCTATGGTCGGCACCGACCGCCACCTGGGTGAAGGTGCCCGACGCTGGGTTGGCCTGCCCGACTCCGTTGGTCCCCCAGCAGGCCACAATCCCGTCGGTGCGGACGCCGCAGCTGTGATTGTTACTGACTGCCACCTGAGTAAAGGTCCCCGACGGCCGCTTGCCTGGGCAGGTGTAGTTCAGCGCCCCGTCTTCCAGGATCACGCAAACGACGTCGGCAGCGCTAACCTTGGGATGCGTCAATTCGGCGCCTGATGGTGGGCTCGACTCCCCGGAACCGTTGGCTCCCCAGCAGGCTAGATGCCCGTCGGTGCGGATGCCGCAGCTATGGTCGCTGCCGGCCGTCACCTCGGTAAAGGTGCCCGACGGTGGGCTGGCTTGTCCCTGAGTGTTCGCCCCCCAGCAAGCCAGATGCCCGTCGGTCCGGATGCCGCAGCTATCGGCGAGACCGGCTACGACCTGGGTAAAAGTGCCCGAAGGTGGGCTCGACTGCCCCTCGCGATTGGCTCCCCAACAGGCCACGTGCCCGTCAGTGCGTATGCCGCAGCTGTGGTCGCTCCCGGCCGCCACCTGGGTGAAGGTGCCCGACGGTGGCCTGGACTCCCCGTACTCGTTGAGTCCCCAGCAGGCGACGCTGCCGTCGATACGAACGCCGCACGTATGGGCGTAACCGGCGGCCAGCTGGGTGAAGGTGCCCGACCCTGGCCGCGACTCCCCGTAGCTGTTGATTCCCCAACAGACCACGGCCGCGTCGGTACGGATTCCGCAGCTGAAGGAGACACCAGCCGACACCTGGATAAAGGTGCCCGGCGGAGGGCTCGACTCCCCGTACTGGTTGAGTCCCCAGCAGGCCGCCGTCCCATCGGTGCGAATGCCGCAGGCGTGACGGTAACCGGCTGCCAGCTGGGTGAACGTGCCCGACGGGGGGCTCGACTGCCCGAGACGGTCAGCACCCCAGCAGGCCACGTGCCCATCGCTGCGAATCGCGCAGGAATAGGGGCCGCCGACGGAGACCTGCCCGCCCCCAGGCGCACCCGAGGCGGCGGTGACCGGTGCGGTGGACGCCAGCGGCGCGGCAGAGGCCGAACTGGCCCCGATCAAGCCCAGAGCTAACAGCAGCAACCCACCTGTCAGACCCACAGCCGCCAGTGAGGCGGCCCACCACGACCTCGCTCGCACGCGGAGCCGGCTCCTACTCAAGTCACTCACCTCCAAGTACCGCCCTTCGCCGCGGATGATCGGCCTGGGAAGGGTCGTTTCGCTGCGGCTGTCGCGTGTCTTTGGAGCAGTGGTTGGTCCTCGCCGGCCGTGTACTACGCAGAGCCTACGCCGCAGCCGCGGGACGCGGGACGCGGGTGTGGTAGCCGACTCCTCTTTCTGCAAACCTCTTTGGAACCAGCGCTAGCATGATGAGGAGCTCGACATCGCGTCGCATCCGGCCGAGGGTGGCCTAGACCATGATGAATACGGGGAGAATCTCACGGCCGCCGACACTCAAGGTCGCCGAATCGCCGGAAGCGTCCAGCTGTCCAAAGGATAGGATGGCTGGCGGCATTAGCGGACTCGAGATGGGCCGTCACAACGATCTCCTAAACGTGGTTGTCCTGATCGCGATGCGACTTGATACGACCACTCCCCACCAAACGACAACGCCACCCCAGTGAGGACGGGATCATGGGCCAGCCCTGCATCCGCGAACGCGAGCACCGATTGCGTGCGGGGCGGTTGCTTGCACGGTCACGCACACTTGGTCGCGGGCGCTCGCCGGAGCGGCGAAGCGTAACAACAGCGTCCGCGCCTGATAAAAGGGCAGCCGCGCGACCGTCCAACGTCGCGCCCCGCGCCCATCGACCCAGGCACGGACGTCGACGTCATCGACCGGGTAGACGAGCCGGTGGGCCGGCTGAAGCGCGGTCAGCTCGATTCGAACGGTTTGGGTATCGGCGGCGCGAGCGGCCTCGGCCCGGCCGGTATCGTCGGTCGAGGGGCCGGTGATCGATATCCGCAAGCGCGCGTCAGCGGGCGGGCGATTGGCCACCCTCGCCGGTACTGTGTAGCGGCTGGTGAGGGGCGTCTCGACGTGGAATGTGGCCGGCAGGGTGGCCTGCTCAGCGTGAGTCAGCGGCGTGCTGTCGACCTCGTAAGCGCCGCTGCCGGTCGTATCGGGGGTATCGAAGGAGACGTTATGTAGATGCCAGGTGGTGTTGCCCATCGTCAGCGTGAAGTCGCCGGTGGTGCGCCACATCGGCTGAGTGGCAAAAAGCGCGCAACGGTGGTGGGCCGGGCAGTGGACGCTGACGCTCTGGCTGAACTCGTGCGACGACGTCCAAGTATGCCCGTAGCTCCCCTCGATCTTCGTTTTTAGCTCCTGTCCGAAGAGCGTCAACCCGGTCTCGACCGAGACCTTGACGCCGACGCTGTTGGAGTTCCCGACCGTGTCAGAGGTCGAGATCGTAGTGTCCTGGGTCTGATCGGTGTTGTTGACCAGCGCGCTGCCGACCTCGTGAGAGGGCGAGTCAACCGGGATCTGGCTGGTTGGCGTGAGCTCGCATCTCGCCGCGGTGGCACCGGCGCACAGGTGATTGAGCACCGCGCCCTGGGCCTGACCCTGGCCAGCCGGAATGTCGTGCACCGTTCCGGGCGGGTCGAGAAAGGTGATCGTGTCGGCCCCCGCGTCGCAGCGGAACTTCGACCCTAACGACCCCAAAGCGCATCGGGATGAAGTCCCACCGTACCCGTCCACGTTCATGAAGACCTGAAAGGAGCCAACGGAGGTGCCGCCGGGGTCGAGAACGTCATAGCGGGCGAAGGTGTCGTTGATGCCAAGGAAGTAGTAGATAGCCTGGTAGCCGTGGGACAGGCCGGGCTCCACCCGCGCGCCGTCGCTCGGGCGGCTGTCGAAGGGTGGAAACGCAGGCCGTAGGCAATCGCCTTGCTCGCAGCCCGCGTTGACGAGCCGCAGGCTCGAGCCGCTCAGGTCGACGACGCTGAATCCGCGGGTGTAGGCGCCGGCCATCGGCGCCAGTGCGAGACTGGCGGCGGCGGCCAGCGACGCCGCGCCCCCCAGCATCGCGATCAGCGAGCGCCACGATCCGAGCCGCCCCCACAGGATTGTCTCCTCCGTCTCGGTTAGGTCAGGTAGTTGGCTTCCTCGAGTCAACGGTGACCTCCATTCTCGCCGTTCCGGACTCTGCGACAAGCGCACGGGATTGAACTGGCCAGATCCCGACCGCAATCGGGCAAGCTTTGATGAACAATGAACAGTCGAAACGCGACGACAACCCCGTAGATGGGCGCATCGCGCGTCGACGCACCGTCTTCTTGCAACGAAGGCCACACCCGCTAACTCCCGCCCCGACCGGCAGACGGCGCAAGCCGTGCGTCCGACGATCATGGTCCACGTGCTCGTCGCCTGGAGGGCGTCCACACCCAGGGCCTCCCGGATAGCCTTCGGCACTGACGTAGCATATCGTCCGAGAGTCCGGCTCAGGTTGGCTGGCTTCGCGTCTTCAGCGCTTCCCGCGCACATCACAATGAGCGAGTTATGCGCCGGGACCCGGCAGCTGAAGTCACCGCCGACCGCAGCCGGAGGACCGACCGCGGCCGGAGGAAGATGTCTGTCTTTGGGCCGTCGTCGTTGCGCATCGCTCCCCAAACAACCGGCTTCTCATCCGTGCCGATAGCCGTCGCTTGAGCGACCGCGACCTACGAGCCGGAGATCAGACCGATCGCTACTCCCTGGGCGGCCTCTCGCGACGATGATCCTGGCCACTCGGTCGCCTTTGAGGAACACGCCGGCCGCGACCGCCGCCATGGTCAGCGCCGCGAACGTCACCGGGCGCCGTCCGACATGGTCCGAGACCGAGCCAACAGTCAGTGGGGTCACCCGGGAGCGTCAGTACGTAGACCGCGAACACGATAGTCACGGTCGTAGTCGAGACCTGGTAGAGCGGGGCGGAGGCGGCGGCCGAGCCGAGGAGCGCGAACAGCAGGGCGATATGACCCAGAACCACGAGCGAGTCGAGAGGAGCGTCCCTGCGCTCCGCATTGATTGATCCGCTGCCATCATCGTCGTGGACATCGGACGTTTCCTTAACTGCACGTCGACCCGCCCGAACACCACGTATGAAGGCCTCCGTTCGTCACAGCTGTCGCTTCGTATCGCGGCGCCCCGGGACGTGGCCGCTCAGGCCGCCCAAACCGCAGGCGCGTTCCCCACGGTGACGCCCGGGTTCTCTGGGTCGCGGGCGGGGACCTGCTCGCTAACGACAAGATCAACCCAAGCCAACGAGGAGCCTACCCGAATTTGTCTCCGTGGCAGCCGGGTCGGCTCACCCTGCTCGTCGGCCTGGTGACCGCTGATCAGCGCTGCCCCGAATGCCTAGGATCGCGCCTACACGCCTACCCTGGTTGGCGCTCGGTCGGCTCGCGTTTATTCTTGCCCTGAGAGGATGGGTCGGTCTGTAACCGCAGAGGAGGCTTTGATGAAGGCTCGGGCGCGGATCGGGCGCGGATCGGTGGGGTGAGGGCAAGCTTGGTCGGATTTCGGTCGGTGGCCGTCGCATCCCTGGGAGCGCTGGTGGTGGCGGCGGCGACGGTGTCGCTAGCGGGGGCGCGTGCCCAGTCTCCGAGCATCGGCCCAGCGGAGCCGTTGCCCGCGCTTGTGGGCCTTGCTGCCAACGTGATCGCCGCGCCCACTCCGGTGCTCGGGACCGACAAGCGCCGCCACCTGGTGTATGAGATCTCGCTGCTCAACGTGACTGGTGCGGCGGAGCGGGTCGACCGAGTCGAGGTGATCGACATCGGCGGTGGACACTTCGCCGCCTACGCCCACCTCCAGCCCGGCAGCCTGCGAGTTCAACTCGGTGAGCACGTCAAGCAGGGCGAGGTGATCGCCCTCGTGGGCAATACTGGCAACTCGAGTCTCCCGCACCTTCACTTCGAGATCATTAGCGGCCCAGGCGTGGCAACCTCCGACGGCCTTCCGTTCGAGTTTCGCTCGTTCGTGTCCGAGGGGACAATCACTTCCTCTATCTTCGATCTGGTCGCCGGGCGTCCGGCAGTGATCGGTCCTGTCAGCCGTGGCCTCCACCGCCGCCAGATGCCACTCCTGGAAGAGGTAATCGACTTCCCCGCATCGGCCCACTGAATAGCGCGACCGGCGACCTCGCATGCGTGCGGCGGAGGGCTCTGCGTCGCGGGATAGCGCGAGCTGCTCCGCACCGGTGCCGGGGAGGATCGCCACCGTCTCAGCAACAGCGACTGGCGCTGCCGCATTCCGAGCGAGCGACAGAGTCGGCCGAGACGCGTGCTCGTCGATCAAGGCAGGAGCCAGCGGTCGTGACGGCCGAGTGTCGACTTGCCGTGAAAGTGAAATCCCGCTCCGTCGACGCTTCCAGCGATCGTCCGGGCGGAACCTGCGAGAGCTGCTGGCGTGGACCATTGGCTTGCCTGTTGGTCACCGTGAGCGGCTGCTCAAAACCATCGCAGTGCCACCTCCGCCCGCGATCAGTCCGACCACAAGCAAGCCAAGACCTACCCAGAGCAACAGATTGGTCTTCGCGCCTACACGTACGGCCGCGCTGATGTCCGCAGCTCCGCTCGAGTTCATCAGGACGATCACCCAGGTGCCCCCCTTGACCTTCCACGTGGTGGTCACTTGGCCACTACCGCTGCTGGCCGACTGCCAGAAGCCTTCGCGCCCAGGGGTAGCAGCCGGCGCCCCGCCCGCGTGCGTCTTGTAGGAGACCTTGTTCCCGTTGACCTCGGTCACCTCGCTACGGGCGACTCCGGCCAGGTAGCCGTTCACGGCGTTCTGAGACGCGATCCCCACGAATAATGCCCTACCGCTGCGGCTGCTGGCGCTGACCCGTACCTGCCCCACCGCGTCAGTCGCAAAGCTTTGGAGGTTGCCGATCTGCAGCCCCTCGGAAGTGACCGCGTATCCCGGCGCGGCGACCTGCAAGGTCGATGACGTGTAGTAACCGTCCTTATCGCGCTGGGTCAGATGGATGACGACAAGCGCGACGCCCGCCAGCACCAATAGGCCGCCGATAGCCGCGAGGATCCATCCACCGATCCTCAGCCCACTCCCACCGCCACCGCCTGCCGGCTTTGCCGCGACCTCACGCGGAGCCTGGGGACGTGCTACAGGATCTTCAGCACCAGCCATCTGATCAGCCTCGATTGCCCGACGCAGTCTCCACGCCTCGCCGGATCAAGTCAAGGTCGAGCCCTTTAGCCGCTCAATGATGACCGGTGGCATGCCGGCACTCCCGCTGTGCGCGAGGAGCGCGGTCTCGCCTGCTTGCACCAGAGTTATACAAACGGCTATACGCGAGAGCACCGGAGGCCACGTTCGACGCGCGCAGCGCTCATGCATCCCGCGGCCCAGCGACAGCGTGGTGGCGCCGATACCGGCGATCGCGTCGAACCCATCAGTCATTGCCGCATTCCCGAGCGCGAGCAGGAGCTAAAAGAGGCGCTCGTCGCGCGCGGCGGGCTTGTGCTTGTCGATCAATCCACCACTGGTGGGCGGTGGTGCGGTTCAGACGGGAGCACCCCCCGGGGCGGACGTCCGTTCACGCCCAGTCGCGAGCAACTACAGCCGCGCCGCGCGAGCATGTGCTCGCGCTGTCTCATACCTGACTTGGCCGGCTCCGCTCTGTAAACGCCTTAGCGGACGCTCCGATGCTGCCGGACGCGTACGTAGCGGATGGTCGACCGCTTGCCCGGCAGCTGCGCGCGATCTGATCGCCCCGATCGGCAACGATGTGGTTCATCGAACGGGGCGCGCAGCACCCGATCGTCGCCCCGCCCATCGGCGACGTCGACCCGGTTGGTTCCCGATCCCGGGAACACGGTCGCGGCGCCGCGGTGGTCGACGATCCGATCGTTGCCGGGCCCGCCGTAGAGGCCGTCGTTGCCCCCGCCGCCGCGGATGAGGTCGTTGCCCGACCGCCGACGATGAGATCGTTGCGGGAGCTGCCAATCAGCCGCTCGTTGCCGGGCCCCCCGATCATCGAAGCCGCCGGCCGTGGACGAGTTCGATTCCGAGGACGCCACCGCTTCGCCGTTCTGCACGACGCTCGCCACGCCGCTGAAGGGATCGCGCAACGGTGCGGTGCCGCCGCCGATCAGCTTCACGCCACCGACGACCGTGAGGAAGATGTGGTACGGGATCGCCCTCAGCCGGCCAGCGCAGCGCCAGGCTGCCTCCACCCAAACCTGCCGCGCAGCGTTCCCCGGCGGACCGCTATCGCCTCGTCAAACGACACGCCCACGGCCTCGATCGCCGCCAGCTCGGCGCTCCCGATCACCGTGTGCCGATGTGGCCCGCTCGAGCTGCCCGAGCTGCCGGGTCGCGCCAGCACCTCACCGCGGCGCACCTGGTCGATGACCTCGACACGGACGCTGCCGGAGATCGGGTGGGTGTAGCACGCGAAGCGGCCGCCAAGCGCCGTGCGCCACGTCCAGCTCTCGGAGCTATTCAAGGACGACAAGAATCAGACGTTCGTCTACAGCCTCATGTTCGAGCTCGGCGCGAGCGGCCCGCTCGAGATCGCCTGCCCGTTGTGCACGTCGATTGTCGACGGGATCGACGGGGCACTACCGCGCATCACCCGGCGGATCAAGTTCGCCGTGGTCACCAAGGCGCCGATCGAGCGCCTCCTCGCGCGTCGTGCCGCGGGCAGGCTCTGCTGCAAGCGATCCGGACTTCTGCGCCGATGCCTGCCCGGGTACGCATCGCCTCGGTCGTCGCCTGCCTCGCGACTACCCGATCAGCCGGCAAACGAGCACACCGAGTCGACCAGAGGATAGGCGCGTCGCTGCGGCCGCGACGGGCCGACGATGACGACGTGGGTTAGCGTTGAGGCGGGGGTTGCGTTCCCTTCGAGCGTGAAGTGATCGATCTCGAACGGCAGCGCGTTTGAGGTCAGGGCATCCGGGCCGTCCTGGATGCCGAAGTGAAGGTGGGGGAACGTAGTGTTGCCGGTGTTACCGAGGCTTCCGATTGCTTCTCCAGTGCGGACATGCTCGCCCGGTGTGACCGTGACCGAGCCGGTCTGCAGGTGCGCATAGAACGCGTACAGGCCCGATCCAATCTTCTCCACCACCTCGTTGCCGCCGAAATCCTTCGGCGTCTTGACCGTGGGGTTGCCCGTCGCTGGCGCGAACGGGGGCACCTCCGGCCGGTCGTTGATCGCCGAGACCACGGTGCCGTTGGCCACAGCATAGATCGGGGCGCCGAAATCCGGATAGTCGCTAAGCTGGCTGCCGTCCCCACGAAAGAATGAGCGGTCGACCACCTGAGCCCAGTCGATCGCGAACATCTCCGGGGTGACATAGGTGCCGTTGGCTGACAGCACGAAGTTGCGGTGAGGTGAGGATGGATCGGCACAGCAGGCGTTGGGAGCCACCCACCCTGGCCCGCGCACCGGTGACGCGATCAGCACCGGCGCTCGCCGGCTCGTCAGCAACACCGGGCCACGAACCGTGGTGCTTCCGATTACCTCCCGAAAGAGCGCCACCGGCGGGACCGTGTAGTCGATCTGGTTGGCCAGCCGCGCTGGCACGGTCCGCCCGGCGGAGCCAGGCAACACCACGTCCACCAACGTCACCACCGTCGCGGACGCGGGGATCCGCGCAGACGGCTCACCGGCGACGATCTGATGCGTGTGCGCGGCAAGCGCCTCACCGGTGAGCTTGAGCAGAGTCCTCCCGGCCCCCGTCACCGTCAGCGACTTCAGCGTGACCTCGGCCGTGAACGCGTTGGTGATCACCAGGTCGTAGTCGACGTGCTCGCGCCCATCGCTGCCGAACACGTATCGCGGCGGTCCCGGAGCCGTCACCTCAATCGCGGTCACGTCCCCGGGCAGGCCCTCCGACGGCGGGATCCGCGAAACCGCGCCTCCGGCGACCACACAAAAGCCACCTGCAATCAGCAACGCGAACATCCCGATCCGAACCAAGCGTCTGCCCATCATTCGGCTCCTCCTCACGTGTGTTGGCACCGCCGCGCGTGACCTCCGCCCGATCGCCCGCGCCAGCCAGATAGGGCCCCGCGACCACGCGAAATCTCAAACGGCCAACGGAGCCTACGACTACACCACCCGACAGGCAAGAGAGACACGGTCGCGACGACAACCCAATGTAAGCCAACTGACCGGCGGTTGGCCAGAGGAGGACTGGGACCGCGGGCGGGAGCCTGCGGAAAGTCATTGCCGCGCTCGCGGCGGCCGTTGTCGGTCTCGGGTTCGGCCGCCTTCTTCGCCGCGAGCAGCGTCTCTGGGTCAAACGGTACCTGCCGGGGTGGTAGCTCGGCGTTGGCGGATGGCATCAGCGACAGCTTAGGCGTTAGTTCACCGGTACGGTCGGCGTCGGCCGCTGCTAGCCCACCCCGTTGAGTCCGCCACCGCGTTTACCACCTGACCCGGTTGTAGTAGGCGAAACCTACGCGCTCGCCCGCCGGCAGGGACCCACATCTGCCTGATTCATCCGTTGACGGACGGCACGATCGTCGTCAAGCGAGCGCCTCCTTGGCCGCCCGGTGTGCGACCAGCCACGCGCCGGCGACGATGCCCGGGATGACGAGGGTGGAGAAGATCAGCAGCCAGCCGGCAAGCACGAATGTGACGCCAATCGGGCCGAACTCGCGCACGCTGCCCGTGAGCTGGCCTGACAGCCACCGCGGCGAGAGGGCCAGCAGGGCGGTAACCGTCGCCCCCACGATCGCGGCTCCGGGCAGCAGCGTTCGAGGCTCGACCTCGTCCCCGAGCGGGGTGCGCTGGCCCCCGCCAGTGCGCGAGGTGCTTGCTCAGGCGCGCGGGGCCAGCCCTGAGCAAGCGGGCAGCCCGCGCGGCGGCTCATCGAAGCAACAGTGAGCGAGCTTGGCGCCGCGTGGGTGCTTCCGCCCAGATCCAAGCGTGCGCTGGCCGGGACCGGCATGGCTGCTTTCATTCTCGGACCCACCCAGGCCGCGCTGCTGCAATGCCACGGCTGCAGTCGTGAGAGCCCGCTACTCCTTCCGCGGGAGCAGTCGTCTGGAGCCGCGGCCACTGCTTCCAGAGCAAGGAATCGCGAGCACGGCAGTGCTGCTGCCGTGGCAAGGGAGTCGTCTCGCGCCGGCGTGCGAGACGAGTGCTTCGCTGTAGACGCCGACCGGGTCGACCGGAACTACGGCGATCGCTTCGGCGATGGCGCTAGCCGGTCGATGGTGAGTCAGCTAACGAGATCGACGCTCGCAATCCACGCGTTTCGATCACAAGCATGGCCGCGGCGGGATCATCGCACTTGGGCTCAGGGACGGTCGATACCGTCGGAAAAGCGATAGCGAGGCGCACGCCGTCGGCCTCGAGCTAGATGACTACCGCTCAGCCGCGGCGAACCAATAGTCCCCGGCGCACGGCGGGACCGCTGCTGACGTGGCGAAGGGATCACCCCGACGCTCTCGCGCTCATGATCGCATTCGGCCGACGCGCCCTCCGATGCTTGCGGGGATCGAGCAAGCACCGGCCCCTCTGTCGTGGAAGACGAAGGTCGATCGCCGCGGCTGCGTAACGCCTTATGGGGCCGCGTGACCCCGGCTGCTGCTCCGCGCGAGCAGCGGCACTCTGGCTGATGCTGGCGCGTGGGCGAAGCGGCAGTAGTGATCGGCGCGGCTGGCTTCCTCCCCCTGCGGTCATCGACCGTTTCATCCAGCGCGTTCAGTGCGGCAGATGTCCCCGAAGCAGCCGCTTGGTTTTGGGGCCTGAAGTTGAGCTCCTGCGAATTGGGGGCTTGGCCGTCGACATTCACCGCGGGGGGCGCTGGCTCTTGTCTCGGGACTCTCCATCGAGCGGCTTTACCCCGCGAAAGCATCGGGATTACGGCTGCCCCGCGGATCTGGTGAGTGGGCGTGCGGCTCGCACAGGACGTCAAATCGAGAGACGACATGAGGGAAGAAGGACAGCTCCAAAGCGACCGGCGACGCGGGATTGAGGATGCGACCTCCGGATCGAAAGAGGATAAAGCCGACCGACAGCTCTGCCAAAGGGAACGCCACGGACACGGTGGCGCCGCCCCAGCGGAGACGGCGCCACGTTGGGTCACTTGATGCTTGAACTCCGTGTTCCTACTGCTACTGCAGTTCCCCAGACTTAACGCCCCAGAGCTGTGTGTCGGGCAGGGTGCTCTCGTCGCCCTGGAACTGCAGCCGACGGACGCGTATCGGCGGAAGCGTCTCGGTCGTGTCGACGTGGCGTGGATAGCTCATCGCGAACGGGCGACAGAAGTCGCTCGTGGCGCCACTGACGATCGGGAACAGATGGGCAGCGAGGGTTGCGGGTGACAGCGTGGTCCCAATGATCCAGACGGTCCTCCCCGGAACTGTGCAGGGCTGCAAACTTAGTGCTTCGTTCTCGAACGGGTCGGTTGCGACGCCAACACATAGCCCGCTGAGGTTCCCCGAAGGCGCATACTCGAGCTGTGATGCCATCAGGCTGCCGTAGTGACTGTTCACCTCAGCGGATACCATCCCCATCGCGTAGTAGTCAGACACGGTTCCCGGGTGTGGGTTGATGAAGTCTTCCGACGAGTCGGAGCTGCTGGCAGTGTTCAGACCTGTCGGCTGACCGACTCTCGCGATCCCTCCGAAGACGTGCTCGACGAAGTTGGGCTGGGCGTAGGTGCCGAGTTCGGGGCTGAAAACCGAGAGGCAGCTTGTGCCGCATTTCTGGGTGGCTGCGCTCGCGGAGAGCGGTACCGCTGCGCTCACGCCGCCGGCGAGCGTCAGCGTCGCCACCACAGCTTGCAGCGTCCTTTTGATGGACATAAGGAACTCCTTTCACAGGTCCTGGCGGACCGATGGGTTGATGAGGCAACGAAGGCTGCACGTGCCGCGCGGGCGCGTCGCGCCCGGGCACCCTGGTGTGCACACCCGTCCCAGTCGTCAACGGGAGCGTGCGGAGTTCCCGTAACGCTGTACGCGCTGGATCTCGAGGTGAGCGACAACGTGCAACCACGCCAACGGCTGGTGAGGAAATCGCGTTCCTTGAAGCCATACGAGCGGTCCGGCTGGTGGTGTCGGTTGTGATGGCCATGGCGGCCTCCTCTCTTTTCGACGCCGGACGGCTACGGCCCTAATCAGTGCGATCTCCTGACCTGCTCGAGCGGATGACGAAGGGCTCCAGCGCTTTCAACGCCACTCCGCCCCGGCGGTCAAGGCGTTCGACCTCGAGTTCGGGCAGACGACCAGGTGGCAGGGTGGCCGCCTCCTCATCATCTCCGCGTTCTGGGATGCCGCCCTGCAGGCCAAGCAGCTCGGCGTCGCCTTGCGCGGAAGGGGTGCGAGCGACTCACGGCCCCCGGTGATGTCGGATCTGGTTTGGGTTGCGGGCGGGGCTCCTACCATCTACTCGGCGGTGATCTGGCGTGTGCGCGGCGCGTCGTACTGTGATTTCTCGGTACAACGGCTGGCAAGACACTCGCCGGCGCGTGTGCAAGCTGGCCTGTGGAGCACCGCCCCTTATCCAGGCCTGAGTCGGCGACCGCGGCAAGGGTGGTGGCCTTTTTGAGCATTGTCACGAAACACTCCGGCCGTTTTAGCCGGCCGCGGTGGCCGCGGTGGCGCGAGTGCGGAGCCTGCGCGCGATCATCGCCACCGCGCCGCCGAGCACCGCCCAGCCGGCGAGAACGATGAGGGCGT
>Ga0187766_10001534_pt1 | contig 13550 bp, 14 predicted proteins | sample 0216_QUI02_MP05__4_FD_132971 | JGI IMG/M metagenome (GOLD analysis project Ga0187766, IMG submission 132971) | Tropical peat soil microbial communities from peatlands in Department of Meta, Colombia - 0216_QUI02_MP05_20_MG | ecosystem: Environmental > Terrestrial > Soil > Wetlands > Peat ... | reverse complement strand
TCGCCGACGAGCGCTTCGCCGACGCACACCTTGGTGATCTTCGCCATCATGACCCTCCCTCGATTTCGGGCATACGCAATCGTGCGGCACTCAAGCCGTTTTCGAATTTGCGACGGGGTCGAGCATATCTGCGATGGCGAGAGCGAGCAAGCTCGCAACGGTTAGATCGGCCGACGTCCCCGGATTGCATCCCGACATCTTGAGACGTCGATCGAAATCGAGCAACAGCGCGGCCTCCTCATCGATCATCCTTGCCGAGCGCATCGTAGCCAAAGTTTTTTCGGCCTCCGCGCGCACGGCTTCGGCGCGATCGACGCCGAATTTGCGTTCGATGTGACTATCCGGAAATGCCGCGAGGAATGCCATGTAAGTCCCGCTCGTCGCCAGATTTCGCCTCATGCCGGCACGGCGGGCCCTCACCAACGACGCGACCCCGACGTCGAAAACATCGGCGTAGCTCGTGGCATATTGACGCGCCACTCGATCCCGGTCCGCGGCGAGGATCATCGTTTTGAGCAAGTCGACCGTGGGGACGCCGCGCACGTCCTGCTCAGGGCATGTCCCCAAGCCTGCGGGGCCGGCAAGGCGGATTGCCTCGTAGGTGTTGGCGGCGTCCTCGATCGTCGTCCTTTCGAGGACGACGCGAAGGGTGCTGCGCAAGCCGCAGGGCGGCGCGGTCTCGGCCGCCGCGAGCAAGGGGGCCGCGAGCAGAACAATGCCGAGATTTGTATTGCAGCCGACGGCGCGTTGCGTCGCGGTCACGGCATCCAAAATTCGGCGCCCCAGGGGCTGGCCTGTCGCAGAAATAGGAGCCGCCGATGCTTCGGCGCTCAATTCGAAATCGGTAACGGTCATGCCGTTGCCCCCAGCGTGAACGTGCACGTTGCCGGGCTTGAGCGCTCGAAGCTCGTCGAGGCAGGCCTTGCGATAGATGGCGGCGAGCGTAGCGTTCCGCATCGCAGCCGGACCGTCAGCCGAGGATCGCCCGCCGACGCTCGAGGCTGGCCTTGGGCCACACGCGCTCCGCATCGTAGTAGACTTCGAACGATGGAACGTCTTTTGGCAACGTGACCCACGGAAGCTTCGATCGGGTAAAGATATGTACGTCCGGCGCCAGTGCGCCGGGATTGTGCAGTGTGCCGACGCGGACGAAGCGCAGAGCCGGCCGGGCGCCGTAATCGCTCCACACCGCACACTGACATTTCGGGCAGCGATAGATGTCGTGGGGACTCCCGCTATCGGTCGGCGCCGCCACGGGCTTGGGTTCGCCGGAGACCATGACAATCCGGTCCGTTTCGATGAGTGCGTTGATCACGAAGGCGCTCCCGGTTTGTCGCTGGCAATCGCGACAATGGCAGCAATGCACGAACATCGGTGCTGAGTTCAGTCGATACCGCACCGTGCCGCAGGCGCAACCGCCATCGAACAAATCTGTCATGCCTATCTCCGCGTCGTCGTTTGACCCTCTGAGAACGCTGTGCTTGTTACATTTTTCGCGTCATCCGGCGCCGGCGCCAATCCGAGGCATCCTCGTGGCGGGATGCAGCGGCTGTCGCGGCTCAGCTCACGAAGCCCAGCACATGGTCGGCCAGGATTTGCGCGATATCGCACGACGCAACACCTTGGAGCCCTTTCCATGCGGGCATGGAATTCACCTCGAGAACGTATAATGCGCCATCCGAATGTTCGATCATATCGATACCTGCATATTCCGCACCGACCACCCCCACAGCCGCCAGACTGAGTTCCGCCATCGAATTTGTAATCGTAGCGGGCTCGCAGCGAGCGCCACGCCCCACATTGGTGATCCAACCCTTGCCGTGGCGAATCATGGCGGCGACGGGGCTTCGCCCGACGACCATGATACGAAAATCGCGCCAGCCCTCATTGCGACCGACAAATCGCTGAATGTACCGCACGCCCGCATAAAGCTCGGACGGAGGCAGGGGCTCATTCGATCGCAAGCGCAGAAGGCCACGACCCTGCGAGCCGAAGAGCGGCTTTGCAACCCATTCGGACGGCCGGTCGCCGACGAGCCGGCTGATTGTCTGGTCGCGTTCGCCCACGACGGTAACCGGTGTCGGGATCCCGGCGCGATGAAGAAGAAAACTGGTCATGGATTTGTCCACACAGCGCTCGATCGCTCGTGCACAGTTGACGACCGGGACGCCGAGTGCGGCGAGGGCATGGAGAAAACCAAGACGCAACGTCACCTGTTCGAAGCTGCCGCCGGCGACCGTCTTAACCAGTACTGCATCGGGTAATTCGCCTTCGAGGCCCGGGATTGAGATTCCGCTGCCTCCGTCGCCGACGTGGAAAATGCAGTCGCGAAGCGAGCGCACCAGGACGGCAGCGCCCTTCCGATCGAAGGCGGCAGTCAATCTGCGGCTATGCCAATCCGGCCCGTCGGTGAAGATGACAATGCGTGCCATAGCAAGAATATAACCCGAATGAGGAGACGGTGTTCTGGCGCGTGCGGTGCGGCTAGCCCTCGGCAAGGGCGAACGAGCGCCGGAGGAGTGCTGGATCGAGAATGCCGCGGCGGAATGTCCGTCCCGTCGAAAGTGCTGTCACTTGAACGAGCCCGGGGCTGAAGAGGAGCGGGTCGATCTGATAAAAGTCGCCCTTATAGCTAGAGAACACTTCGGCAAAGGGACGGCCATAGTCGCGGCTGGCGCTGCTCGGAAGGTTTGTCGCGAGTTCCAGGGCATCGGCTTCCGGCCCATCGACGAAGAGCTGGACGGACCCGCCGTACAAGATCGCATCGTTCGTCCTGCCCATGGCCGATAGGAAATCCTGCCCCGGTGGCGGCAGTGGTGCTGCCCCAACACCATCCGCGATGCGCTCGAGCGGAAAGTGAAGGTAGTGCGCTTTGTGGAGGGCCACCTCGAGCGAGCGCGCGGCGATTTGCACGCATCCTGCAAGGCTTTGGGTCGGCGTCATGATAATCGTCAAGCGCTTTGGGTCGACGCCGCAATCGGTCGCGATCCGGCCGAGGAGGGCAGAGGGCGGGGGGCGGTCGACCTCGAGAACGAGTACGGCGTCTTGCGCACGGTCGCGATAGCCGAGTTCCTGAAAGAGGGCTTCCTTGGCCGCCAGGCTGCGGCCCGGGCCGGAGCCAAGGGCGAAGAACTTGTCTTCCTTATCATCGGATTTCAAGCTCCATCCCGCGTATTGGCTGCCGAGACAGGCGAGTACCGGGTTCGAGGCTGTCACGGTGATCATCCACGGCCAAATGTCGCCGCTCCCGATCGCAACAAGTCCCAATCCGCCAAGGCAGATTTCCGCAATGCGACGACCCGCTTCGACGCCGCCTCGCGCGGCGATACCGCCATCTACGAGAATCGCACCGCAGCTGTCGCGCGTAACTTCGATCCGAAGCACCGCCGCTGCATCGAGCAGGCTTGTGACAAGCGGTGCCGCCAGGCGATTGAGGCTCAGGGTGTCGTTCGATTCGGCCACGGCGACCTCTTTTCCAACGATCTCACGTTTCCCTGCGTGTGCAGGCGCGAGCGATCAAGTGCTGCGGACAGCTTGCGCGCACGATCGGCGACGATGCCGCGCGCGGCAGACGCTGTCGCCGCACTTGCGCGGACGGTGCAGACAGGGTCGTTGCGATTGACGATCGCACCATCTCTCCCGCGATCCGAGGTCCATCTGGGCCATTCGAACGCGTCGGGAATCCTCAGCCGTCGTGGCGCATAAACGATCGACGCAGCCCTCACGGACTTAACCTCGGCTGCCTTCCTTTGGCTCGGCGCAGCGATACGTCCTTCGATAGCCCGGCAATGAAGGCGCCAAAGTGCCAGGCCGCCGTTGCCATCGAATATGTCGAGCGTCGCCCCCGGCCGCGGGTTGACCTCAAGGACAACCACGCGACCCTCCTCGATCAGCAGGTCCAGGCTGTTGAGGCCCCGCAAGCAGGCCGCAGCACTCAATGCGGTACAGATACGCCGAACCGACGCTTCGATCGGGCCCGGCAGCTTTATCGGACCGGCAGAGCCGCCATATCGGAATGGCATGTCGTCGCCGCCGTCGCTCCATTGCTCGCTGAAGCCCAGAATGCGGGCGCGTCGCCCATCCGCAATGAAAAGTGCGGACACCGGCGACCCGGGCATCCGCCGCTGGTAATAGAGAGAAGGGTCGAAGAACGCGCTTTCAGACGCCGTTTCCCGAATGTGTCCGCCACCCGCCCCGCCAACGCGCTTGCGAAGCCAATTGCGGCCGATCCTCGGTTGTCGGGTGGTTTCCGGATGAGGAACCCCGATCTCTTTCAAAAGATTCGCGAAAGAGATTGGGTCCTTCACAAGGGCGACCGATTGAGGTGTGTTGCCAATCAAGGGCACCAATGCTTCGAGCCTCGCAAGAAGTGCGGGCGAATGCTCGAATCCCGTGCCGTAGACGAGTCCGCTGACGCGCGTGCGGCATTCCTCGATTGCGGCGAACAGTATCCGTTCGTCGAACCCGTAAGGACCGAAGGGAACCCGGATGCATTCCTCGACGAGTTCGACGGTATCGAGATCGCGAAATGCGTCGATCGCAATTGCAGGCTGGCGTGAACGCCGTGCCGCGGCGGCGAGCGCGCGTGCCGATTGGGCAACGATCAGAACGGCCTTCCGCCGCTCACGAGGCGATTTCACGGGCAACCTGATACGCATCTCGGTAGTCGAAATACTGGGCCTTGGCGGCGTCGTGAATGCGTTTTAGCAGCTCGTGCTGGGTCTTGAACTTTATGTTTCCGATGGCGAACGCCCCAATGCCGACGGACTTCGTCCCTACAATCTCAGCACCGTCCGCCATCACGTCGACGCCTTCAACACCGAGCGGGGGTACTGCATTTATGTCCGCCACGACGAGCAAGCGATTGGCGTGAACGAGATCGGCATGGGACAAGGTCCGTACGCCGGCGCGCCCTGCTGAAAATATCGCGACGCAATCCCCAATCGCCTTCCGCTTCGCAGCGTCGGTACTTCCGTCCGCCGCGACAAAGCGACGCTTGAAACGCGTCTCGAATTCCGCGACCTTCCGCTCGACAATTCCGCTTTTGTCATGCGCGATCAGCACCACGTCCGCTCCCGCCTCCGCGGCAATCACACCCGTAATGCCACCGACGACACCCTTGGCCCCCAGCACGCCGACGCGCGCACCGGAGATCGAAGCGCCTATCGCCTTGAGATGGCGCTCGACGCAAGCAACCATTGCCCCCGCCGTCGTGAAGGCGCCGGAGGGGTCGGCAAAGACCGAGATTTGAAACGGCGGAAACATGGCCGCCTTGGCAGCCGCCATCATGTCGAGTGCGAGGGCCGCATCGCGACCGCCGATGAAGAGGCATGTCTTGGGCGCATCGGGTGGGGGGCGCGAGAACATGGCGTCCTGGGTCAGGGCGGTAACCTCATTCAAGCCCACATGGGTATAGCTCGCGATCGTGAAACCCGCATCGGCAGCCATGTTGACGTCGAAGGGGCTGACGTTCGCCAATGGCGTCACGAAATGAAGGATGCGGGGCTTGGTCATGGGGTGCGACTTTCCGTTCGTTTCAAGAGCCGGATTTCGGCTCCCCGGTTGCGGCACGCGACGAGGCGAAATTGAAGCGACTTCTTGTCGCCAAAGCGCTTGCGGGTTTCCTCGAGGAGATGTTGGCCCTGTTCAGCCGACCTAATCAGTGCGAAACCTGTCGGACCCCAGGACGATTGGCCCAGGCCGAAGACGCCGCGTTCGCGCAACCAGCCCTGCACTTCGGCGACCGCCGCACTACTGTATAGACCCTCCTGCACGGGTTGGAAGTGGCGTCCGATATGGGATTGGATCTCGGCGATCGCCTCCGAGGCGGCGTCGAAATCGGCCTCCGCAATGCCGGGCAGGAGGCGCATCACCAGCAATCGGCAGAGCCGGCTCGCCGTCGCCTCGTCAAAGGGTGGCAGTGCTGCAAACGCCGCCTGCTCTGCCGCGCCGTGCAATCCATTACGCGCACCATCGAACGTAAGGAGAATGTGCCAGTCCTTCGGAACATCGAAGCGCGCGATGATGGGAGCTGAACCCCCGCCGGCGCGGCGTCCACCGTCGACGAGAAACCCGCCGCGATCGAAAGCGCCGATTCCAACGCCGGATCTCGTACCCCGATCCATCGCGACGGCGAGCGCTGCCGTCGAGGTTTCGATTCCGTGAAGTTTTGCGAGTGCTGCAGCCACGGCAAGACCGAGCTGGGTCCCGGAACCGAGGCCGACGTGCGGCGGAATGGCGCTCGCGATCTCGAGCCGATGCCCCATCGTCACCCCTAGGGCCGTGCAAGCGCGCGCAAGAAATTGATCGGCCCGCTCCGCCGATGGGCCTTCCGTTCGAACTTTAGGCCCAAGCTCCAGGCGCAACCTCACGCCGATGTCTTCGATCGTCAGGCCGAGGCTGCCGAACTTGCGTCCGAGGCCGCCATGCAGATCGAGGAAGCCGAGATGGATTCGCGCCGGTGCGAAAAGCTCCACCGCCTCTGCGGGCCCAGGTCCGATCATGGCCGGCAGCTCCGGCAGCGACTGCGTTGTATCATTGCGACGTTACGATAGACTAAATTCAATCTCGAAATAAAGCGCAAGCCGTAGACCGACGGAGGACGCAATGGTCGAGCGGGCAAAGGATCGCACCTACAACGACGACGAAATCAAGGCCCGATTAGCGGCGAGCCTGCCGCATTGGTATTACGAGGACGGCTGGATCAGACGCCGATACCGCACCAACGGTTGGAAAGGCACCCTGATGGTGATCAATGCGGTTGGACATCTTGCGGAGGCCGCATGGCATCATCCAGACATCACCGCCTCCTATGCGTGGGTCGAGGTGCGCCTCATGAACCACGCCGCAAAGGGGGTCACCGACAAGGATTTCGAGCTCGCTGCGAAAATCGAGGACATGATCCAATGGCGGCCAGGTCCGGGCAGTGCGCTCGAGGGGACACCCGAACAGGATCAGCGCTTCGCCTATATCAAGTACGACAAGCCGAGTGCCAAAGCGCCGGAACACACGTGAGCCTGGGAGACGTGTCGACGATCACTTGCCCGTTTTGCGGGCTGGCTTGTGACGATCTCCCGCGCTCTCCGGCCGGCGTGGAGAGCCGGGGCTGCGCCAAGGCAAGCCAGGGTTTCGCGCGCGGCCTCACAGCGGTGGACCATCGCGTGCGCGGCATTGAATCGCAGCTTGAGGCGGCCGCTGCTGCTGCGGCAAGCATACTTCGCAAGGCGCGATTGCCGCTCATTACCGGGCTTGGCGCCGATCTCGCGGGAATCCGAGCGCTGATCGCCCTCGCCGAGAAGGCCGGAGCGGCAATCGACCGCTGGCAGAGTTCGGCACAGCAAGCCAATCTCGAGGTGATCCGGGATAGCGGCGCCTTTCTTGGAACCTTCAGCGAGATCGCAAACCGCGCCGAGGCGATTTTGCTTGTCGGCAGGGCGCCGGGCGAAGCCTACCCGCGCTTGGGCGAACGTCTATTTCGCAATCGCGCGCCACTTTACCGCACGAACCCTCCCTGGGTGACGTTCCTCGGGCCCGACGCGGGAGCGTTCGCCGATTTGTCACTTGCCGAGCATCTCGCATGCCAATCGGGCGGCTTCGTCGAAGCGCTGGGTGCGCTGAGCGGACTGCTGCTCGGCCGGAAATTGAACGCAAAGCATGCGGCCGGGATTCCAATCGAAGCACTCGCGGCACTCTCCAACCGCCTCAAGGCCGCACACCACAGCGCCATTCTGTGGGATGCGGCGCATTTCCCGGCCGCCGAGCGGGAGATCGCCGTACGCATTCTTCTGCATATCCTCAGGACCCTCAATCGCACGACACGGAGCGTTGGCCTGCCGCTCGGCGGGAGTGACAATGCCCTCGGAGTCTCACAGGCATTGCTGTGGCAGACCGGCTGGCCAAGTCGGATTTGTTTTTCTCGCGGCGTGCCGGAACACGATCCCTGGCTCTATGACGCGGAGCGATTGGTCGGTGACGGGGAGGCGGACGCGCTGGTGTGGACTGCGGTGATTTCGCCAGCGCCCCCGCCGGCGACGAGCCTGCCGACGATTGCCATCGTCGCGGCCGACACCGCCATCGGCGGAACGCCCGACGTCGTGATCCGGGCGGGTGTGCCCGCCTTGGATCACGGGGGGGCGATCGTACGCGCCGACAATGTGGTGGCGCTGCCAATATCCGCAACGCGATCGAGCGAACTGCCAACGGTGGCGGAGGCAGTTCGAGAAATTCTCACGCGGTTGGGGGAGGACGCACCTTGATCGGCTGTATCTCGGGCGGCCGCATCTACGATCCGGTGCACGGCAAGAGCGGTGTGGTATCGGATGTTTTCGTCGAGGATGGCCGGATCGCCGCACCGCGCGACGGCGGGCGGGTGGATATCCGTTGCGATGCGTCGGGTCTCGTCGTGATGGCGGGGGCCCTCGACATTCACAGCCACATCGCCGGCGGAAAAGTCAATCTCGCCCGGTTGTTGATGACCGAGGATCATCGCATCGAGATGCGTTCCCACAGCGCAATAGCCCGCTCCGGGAGCGGATACGTCTCCCCGTCGACATTCGCAACGGGCTATCGCTACGCCGCGATGGGCTATACCGCGGCGTTCGAGCCGGCGATGGTGCCGTCGAATGCGCGCGCTGCTCATCTCGAAATGGCGGACGTGCCCATCGCCGACAAAGGCGCATACGTCATGCTGGGCAACGAGGAATTGCTGCTCCAAATGCTCGCCGAGGGTGCGGAGCAAGAAGAGATCAATGATTACGTTGCCTGGATGATGCACGCCACGGCGGCACTCGGGGTCAAGACGGTCAATCCGGGCGGAATCAGCGCCTTCAAATTCAACGGCCGCGGACTCGAAATCGAGCAAGCCGGCCCACATTACGGCGTCGCACCGCGACGACTGATCCAAGCGCTTGCGCGTGCGGTTCGAGAGATCGGCGTGCACCATCCGCTCCACGTCCACTGCAACAATCTCGGCGTGCCCGGCAACATCGACACCACCCTTGCCACGATCGCGGCGGCGGAGGGTTTTCCGATCCATCTCACGCACGCGCAATTCCATAGCTATGGTACTGAAGGGGATCGGCATTTCTCGTCGGCCGCCGCACGGCTCGCCGAGGCGGTAAACCGGAATCCGAATGTTACCATCGATGTCGGCCAGATCATGTTCGGCCAGACCGTGACGGCGTCGGGCGACACCATGGCGCAGTACCGGAATCACCGTCTGGCGTCCCCCGACAAATGGATTGTCATGGATATCGAATGCGACGGCGGTTGCGGCCTCGTGCCGTTTCGGTATCGCGACAATAACTTCGTCAACGCATTGCAGTGGGCGATCGGGCTCGAGCTGTTCCTGCTGATCGAGGATCCGTGGCAGGTCTTCCTTACGACCGACCATCCGAATGGCGCGCCGTTCACGAGCTACCCGAGACTCATTCGGCTGTTGATGGACCGCGGCTTCCGCAACGATTGTCTGGCTCAAATCCATCCGGCTGCACGGGCGGCGACCGTGCTCGGCACGATCGACCGTGAATACACGCTCGATGAAATCGCAATCATGACGCGTGCGGGACCAGCGCGCATTCTTGGCCTCGCCGACCGCGGTCATCTCGGCGTCGGCGCAGCGGCCGATATCGCTATCTATGCGGAGGATCAGAATCGCGAGCGTATGTTCGAGGCGCCGCGCCACGTCTTCAAGGATGGGGTCGAGGTTGCTCGACGGGGCGAATTGCTGGCGGCGCCGGCGAGTGCCACGCATATCGTCAAGCCCGACTTCGATGCCGCGATCGAACGCCGCATTAAGTCCTTTTTCGACGACCATATGACGGTCAGTTTCGACCATTTTCGAATCTCCGAAGCCGAGTTGGCCGATGGCGGGGTGCGCGTTATCGAGCATGCCTGCCGGCCGAGGACCCGGTCGTGAAGCTATCGGGCATTACCGTCGAAGAGACATTCGCCGAAGCGTTCGGCATGCGCGCCACGCGCCTCCTCGTCACCGCGGATAGCCTGGAATGGGCGGAGGTCGCGGGAAACTCCATGACCGGGTTCGCGACGTCGGTAATCGGCTGCGGTGTCGAAGCCGGAATAGAAAGCGCACTTGCGCCGGGAGAGACTCCGGATGGCCGACCCGGTGTGGCTGTGCTGCTCTTCGCCGTCTCGCGCGATGCGCTTGCGAAGGCATTGCGCGAGCGGGTCGGGCAATGCGTTCTGACTTGCCCGGGTACCGCTTGTTTCGCCGGGCTCGATGGCGAAAACAAACTTCCACTCGGCCGCGTTCTCCGTTATTTCGGCGACGGCTTTCAAACGGCCAAGCGCATCGGCAGTCGCCGTTATTGGCGCATTCCCGTCATGGACGGCGAGTTCATTTGCGAGGATCAGGTTGCCGAGCAAAAAGCCGTCGGCGGCGGCAATTTTCTCATCCTGGGGCGTAGCCGGCCGGCAACGCTCGCCGCGGCAAAGCGCGCGATCGCCGCCATGCGGAAAGTCTCGGGCGCCATCATGCCGTTCCCCGGCGGCATCGTGCGATCGGGCTCGAAGGTCGGCTCGCGCTACAAGTTCCTCATCGCCTCCACCAATCATGCGTTTTGCCCGACGATCAAGGGTGCGGTCGATGGGGCGCTCGAGCCGGATGTCGCCTCTGTGCTCGAAATCGTGATCGACGGATTGGACGAGAAGTCGGTTGGGGCGGCCATGGCGACCGGCATTCGTGCAGCCTGCGTCGAGGGACCCGAGAGCGGGATCGTCCGGATTACGGCCGGGAACTATGGCGGCAAGCTCGGCCCCCATCATTTTCATCTCGCGGAACTGCTCAAATGATCCGTCTCACGATCAAGGCCGAGCTACCGGTGCGGGTCGGCGTTGAGACGCTCATTCCGGAGCGCCTTGCGAATCTAAGCCTCGCTGAGATCGAGCGCTTGCCTCTTCACGTTGGCAATCGCCGAGAGCGTTTGGGAGATTGGTTCCGCGTGGAAAGCAGCACGGGCGATGCGCTTGTCATCGCGGGTGCGGCGCGTAGGCTCGATCGTATCGGCGCTGGCATGACGCAGGGCAAAATTATCGTCGACGGCGACGCGGGGGCGTATCTCGGCCTTGGGCTCGCCGGCGGCGAAATCCGCGTGATGGGCTCTGTAGCATTCGGTGCTGGGACCGACATGCGCGACGGTAAGATTCACATCGCGAGCGATGCCGGTGACGGTGTCGGCGGCGCATTGCCGGGTGCCACGGGCGGCATGCGTGGCGGCGTCGTGATCGTGTCGGGCAGAGCGGGTGCCAGGTGCGGCTACCGGTTGCGGCGGGGGCTCGTCGCCGTCTCGGGGGACACAGCGGAGGCGTGTGGCGCGCGGATGGTGGCGGGCACGATCGTCGTGGGCGGCTCTATGGGGTCGAGCGCAGGTGCGGCGATGCGGCGTGGGAGTATCGTTGGACTCGGAGGTTTTGCCCATATCGGCCCGACCTTCGGCGACTGCGGCGCTCACGAACTCGTCGTCGTGCGTCTTTTGGCACAATGGCTCGGCGAGCTCGGCCTTGCCGCGCTTGCCGGACGGCTGGGGCCGATGCGACGATTTTTGGGCGACCATGCGAACGGCGGACGGGGAGAGCTCCTCACGCCCCTCTGACGCGCAATTCACTATTTGTCTTATGTCTTCCTATTTTGCGATCACTCAGACTTGTTCAGGGGCGGAGGCCGAGCGTTTTGCGCACCTCATTAAGCAGCTCTTGCCCGAATGCGAATCGTGCGTTTGCTTGTCGCGCGGTTATTCTGCCTGCACGAAGCAGTTCCGAATCCGCAATTATTCGCGCGCCTAAATCGCGCATGCTGCGCAGGCTCCCATACAAATGCGCAGCTTCGTCGTATGGGTTAGATGTTAACATCACGACATTGTCAGTCATGGGGCGGTCATCCTATTCACGAAGGATAGGGGTGCAACTCCGCTTCGTTTGTCGATGCTGTTTGCCCAGAATCATCATCTCAGCCAATCTTTAATCGTTTCTAAATCCGGCCCGCGCGGGCGCGACAATATTGGCAGGCAATCAGAGAACCCCGCCGAAGCGGGACCAGGTAAAGGACGAGTCTGGCGTGCGATCAGTGACGCTTGGAGCGCTTCAAATGCTCGAGGACGGCGCGGGCGAGCGCGGAAATCGAACGAAGGGACAAAGTCCAATCGGCTTAGTGGATGCCAGCGTTGTTTGCGGCGTCCTCGCCGCCGCGCTTCTCGCCGGCTGTTCGGGCGCGATTAACTCCTCAGGCCCAGCCAACGTTCCAATCACCAATTCCGAAACGGTTCCCACACCGAAGGACGAGGTGTGGAAGAAGCTGGTCGCCGGCCTCCCCAAGCAATTATTTGCCATCAACAATCTCGACAAAGAGTCCGGTCTCGTTAACGTCAGCTACAATGGTGATCCGGAGCGCTACGTCGATTGCGGTATGATCCATTCGGCGATGGGTGGTGGGGGCGAACGTGATTACAATTTTCCAGCCTCACGGGCTGTACAGGAATATCAGGTGACCAATGGTTTTATAACGGCGCAGGTCCACCGGAAGATGTCGCTCGAAGGGCGCATGAGCATTCTAGTTCAATCAGTTGACGCGAACACGACAAACGTCTCCGTGAACACGAAATATATTCTTACTCGCGTCGTGACGGTTGACAGCAATCCACCGCTTAGCGACACCACCTTGGTGAATTTCAACACCGGTCAGTCAGCCGTATTCCCCGTCACCCCCGGTTGGCCGAATGTGCCGTGCCACGCTACCGGAGCTCTCGAGCGGGTGATCCTCGAGATCGTCAAGCTGACGGCGGGCTGATTGAGGTCTGGTTTTTCACGAAAGAGCAGTCGGCTTCCTGCGCTTATTGCGATTCATGAGTCGTCATTGCACGTCGTCGGGCGGAAAGTTGGGCTTCGTCGGGGGTGTCTCAGTGATCCTCGGCTTCGCGGCTGGGCGTTTCTTCTGGAGCCACTTGAAGAACCTGAGCAAGCGCTTCCAACGTTCGAGCGGAGTCACCGCCGGCCTCTTGGACGATGTTAAGGTTGTCTGCTTAACTCAAGGATGAAAATGCGGGCAGGTCTGGATCTCCAGGGAGGAGTCACCGGAGGCTCGGAACCCAGGCGGCGTTCCCGTGGCCCAGACGAAGTGAGGCATGCCTGCTGGTGCACTTGTGATGCCATTGCGATCGCACATTGAGCCTCGAGCTTCAAGAATGGATAGGTCGCTAGCTCAATCAAGAGGCGCTGTAAACTATGACATACCCGTAATACATCATGTAACTAATTGAAATATTTTAGTTTTAGCAAGGTCTGCAGCCAGCTGTGTCGAGAGGCCTTAAAGTCATTTCGATCGTGCGTCCGAAATTACCCCTAGATAACAGATAATTAGTCATCGTAACTCACTGGCATGCCCATTGCAGCTTCGATTCGTCGATGCGGCATAAGCGGCCGCATTAACCAAACCCGGCTCGACAGGTATCGAAGCGCGTCGGGCGGGTTGCTTGAGTGAGACCAGGGACAACAAACACAACCACATATTTATGGAAGGAGAACACGATGCGTAAGGTTCT
>Ga0187766_10001532_pt1 | contig 13558 bp, 10 predicted proteins | sample 0216_QUI02_MP05__4_FD_132971 | JGI IMG/M metagenome (GOLD analysis project Ga0187766, IMG submission 132971) | Tropical peat soil microbial communities from peatlands in Department of Meta, Colombia - 0216_QUI02_MP05_20_MG | ecosystem: Environmental > Terrestrial > Soil > Wetlands > Peat ... | reverse complement strand
GTTGGTCGAAGGAGGGTAATGATGCACCGAGGGAAGGAGTCACAGATGAGACGGAAGCGCCATGTGCTCGCGGTGCTGATGTTCGTGGCCGCGGCGGCGATCGCGCTCGTCACGGCGGCCAGCGGGACGGCAGGCGGGAAGACATCCGGCCCCTCCGGCTGGGTGGGGACCGGAGGCGGGACGACGGGAAGCGGAGGCGGCTACGGCGAGACCTACTCGGCGCCGAACGCAAGCCTTTCGCACGCGCTCTTCAACGCCACTCTGCTACCGGCGAACAAGATGGCTCGTAACATCTCGCTGGCCGCCTACGGACGAGTGACCAAGCCGGTCAACTACGCGCTCGCGCTCAAGTGCTGGAAGAACAACGGCTGCAGCACGGGCACAGGCGGCAAGCTCACCGTCGCGTACGTCGAGGGCTTCGGCGAGAACACGTATCGCCAGATGTCGAAGATGGAGTTCATCCTCCAGGCGCTCACGTACCCGCAGATCGGCAAGATCATCTATCGGAGCGCGCACTCCAACCTGACCCAGGCGATCGCGGACTTCAAGTCGGTGATCGCGCAGCACGTGAGCGCGATCGTGACCTACCCCGACTTCGGGGACGCGATGCTCCCGGTGTTCGAGCAGGCGACGAAGGCCGGGATCCCGGTGTCCACGTACGCCTGGGGCTACGTGACCGGGCCCGGCGTGAACTACACGACGGTCGTCGGCGAGGACACCTGCAAGCTCGGCCAGGCCTTCGCGCAGGTGATGAACACGCAGGTCAAGTCGGGCAACATCGCCTTCATGGGCGGGTTCCCGGGCAACCCGCTGTCCGCCGGCTGGCAGACGTGCGAGCAGAAGGCACTCAACCCGAGCATCAACGTCGTCGCCAACGACCCGACCAACTGGGACCCGTCGATGGTCCAGGGCATCGTCGCCGGCATCCTCGCGAAGACCCCCGACCTCGCCGGCCTGAGCTACGAGGACGCGCTCTTCATGTCGCAGGGCGGGTACGCGGCGTACAAGGCCGCCAACATCCCCTACGAGGGCGTCTTCACGTACCGCACCGACGAGGCCGGGATGGGCTGCCTCGCGGACCAGCTGAAGGACCCGAAGCTCCAGATCTACTACTACACGGCGGGCAACGCGCAGATCCGCGTCGCCCTGACCGCCGACATGATGAAGCTCGCCGGGGCGAAGATCCCGCCCACGATCGTCTTCCCGGTCCAGCTCCAGCAGCAGTCCAAGCGGGACATGTGCCTCAAGGGGTATCCGCCGACCGCGTCCGGAACCTCGCTCATCCCGCTGAGCCTGCTCCACCAGATGTATCCGTAGGAGGAACCAGAAGCCGAATCCCTGCAATGTCGATTCCCGGGCCCGTCAGCCCCGAAGTGCTGTCCGTCCGCGGGGTGTCGAAGGCGTTCGGAGCGGTGCAAGCGCTCCGTGACGTCAGCGTCGACTGCCGCGCCGGCGAGATCCACGCCCTCGTCGGGGAGAACGGGTCCGGGAAGTCGACCTTGCTCGGGATCGCGAGCGGCTTCCTCGCACCGGACGACGGAATCGTCGAGATCGGAGGAAGCCGCCTCCGGCGCCACTCCCCCGCTGCCGCCCGGCAGCTCGGGCTCGGCATCGCCTACCAGGACTACTCGCACGTGCTCGGCCTGTCGGTGGCCGAGAACATCTACCTCGCCGTGCCGGCCGACGCGCGGCCGACGTACGGGCACATGCAGAGCTGGGCGGAGGAGACTCTGGCAGGGTTCAAGCTCGACATCTCCGTCACTGCGGTCACGGGCTCGCTGTCGCTCGCCGAGCGGCAGCTCCTCGAGGTCGCGAAGGCCCTGCTGACGCGGCCGAAGGTGCTGCTCCTCGACGAGCCGACGACCGCGCTCGGGCCCGACGCGGTCGAGCAGCTCCACACGCTCGTGCTCGAGCAGGCGCGCGCGGGCGTCGGCATCGTGTACGTGAGCCACCGCCTGCCCGAGGTGCTCGCCGTCGCCGACCGCGTCACGGCGCTCCGCGACGGCGTCGGCCAGGGGACGTTCGAGGCCGCGTCCGTCTCCGAGGAGGGGCTCATCGCCCTCATGATCGGCCGGCCGCTGCAGGTCGCCTTCCCGGACCGGCGCGCGCTGCCCGAGGAGGCCGAGGTCGTGCTCGCGGTGTCCGGCCTGCGCGGCGAGCGCTTCGGCCCGATCGACCTTGTCGTGCGAAAGGGGGAGATCCTCGGGATCGCAGGCGCCGAGGGCAACGGCCAGGTGCAGTTCCTGCGGGCGCTCGCGGGCGTCGAGCACGCGGCCGGCCGCGCGTCGTGCGGCGGGACGGAGCTCGACAGACGGTCACCGGTGGGCCCGCTCCGCGCCGGCGTCGTCCTGCTCAGCGGCGATCGGCGCGGCGAGGCCCTGTTCCCCGTCCTGAGCGTGCGGGCGAACGCGACCGTCCAGGTGCTGCGCAGGCTCGCACGCGCCGGCGTCGTCCGGCGCGGCCCCGAGCGGCGCGCGATCGCGGAGCTGGTCGACCGCCTCCGCGTCCGCATGGGATCGCCCGAGCAACCGGTGTCCTCGCTCTCCGGCGGCAACCAGCAGAAGGTCTCGCTCATCCGTCCGTTCCTGCGCGGAGACGTGAAGGTGATCCTCGCCGAGGAGCCGACGCAGGGCGTGGACGTCGGAGCACGCTTCGACATCTACGAGGCGCTGCGCGCGAAGGCGGACGAGGGCCTCGCCGCCGTCGTCAAGTCGAGCGACCCGCTCGAGCTCGCGGGCCTGTGCGACCGCGTCGTCGTCATGTCGCGCGGGCGCATCGTCGAGGAGATCCCCCACCACGAGCTCGGCGAGCGGCGGATCGTCGAGGCGATCGTCGGCTCACGTGGAGGCGTCAGGGCGGTCACGGACGACGGGGAAGGGACAAACGCGTGAAGCGGGGCTGGCTGCCGCTCGCGCTGATGACGACGCTCATCGTCGCCCTCGGCGCGTACGCCGAGGCGCGTCAGTCGGTGTTCCTGAGCCAGCAGAACCTGAACGCCCTGCTGCTCGAGGCGATGCCGCTCGTCCTTGTCTCGATGGGACAAGCCTGCGCCCTCCTCGTCGGCGGCTTCGACATCTCCGTCGCCGCGCTGATGACGATGTGCGTCGTCACCGCCTCGTTCACGATGACGCCCACGACGTCGGGCTTCGCCCTGGTCCCGGGCGCCTTTGCGCTCGTGGCCGTCGGCCTCGCGACCGGCGTCTTCAACGCGTTCCTCATCCGGGTGCTGCGACTGCCGTCGATCGTCGCGACCCTCGGCAGCCTCAGCGTCCTCGAGGGCGCCTCCCTCCTGCTACGGGCCTACCCCACGGGGCCGATCAACTCCGACGTGACCGGAGCCTTGACGACGAGCGTCGGCTTCCTGCCCGTCGCCTTCATCGGTGTCGTCGCGCTGGCCGTCTTCGCCGACGGCTGGCTGTACCGCACGCGGACCGGATTGGCCCTGCGCGCGGTCGGCCTCGACGCGACGTCCTCGCGCCGGCTCGGGATGTCGACCGGACGCACCGTCCTCCTCGCGTTCGTCGTGTGCTCGGTGATGGCGTCGATCGCCGGCTTCTACCTCGCGGCCGAGGTGCAGGTCGGCTCGCCGATCATCGGCAACCAGGCGCTCGAGAGCATCGCGGCGGCCGTCCTGGGCGGCGCGAGCCTCGCCGGCGGCAAGGGATCGTTCTTCGGGACGATGCTCGCAGCGTTCTTCCTCACCGAGATCGACAACGTCCTCCCCCTCTTCCAGCAGCCGACCGAGTACGCCGACATGACCATCGGCGTGCTGATCCTGCTCGCGCTCGTGCTCTACCAGGCGCCCGAGCTGATCGCGCGCTTCCGGGCCGCGCCCGTGGCGTAGCGCTCAGTCCGCCTCGGCGCGCGGATCGGCCGCACGCCCGATCACGACCCAGACCGCGTGCACGGGCTCGCCGCCGATCGTCCAGAGCCGGTGCGGCGAGGAGGAGTCGAAGGCGATCGACATGCCGGGGCCGAGTTCGAACTCGTCGAAACCGACCCTGACGCCGAGCGTCCCGCTCGTCACGTAGCCGTACTCGCGGCCGCCGTGGGTGACGAGCGCATCCTCCGGGCACGACTCCGCGCCGATCGGGTACACGACGTAGAGGAACTCGACGGGGTCGCTGTGCGGCGTCAGACGCTCCCAGCGCACGCCCGAGGCGAGGTTGATCACGCGGCGCGTGTCCGGATCCGTGACGAGGCCGTCGCTGTCGACGCGTGCGCGGAGGACGCGGGGCGCCGGCTGCTGGGCGCCGTCGCCGAACACGTCGCTCATCGCAATCCCGAGCTCGGTCACGAGCGCGTACAGCGTGCTCACCGACGGGTTGACGCGATCGAGCTCGATCTGCGAGATGAGGCTCGGCGAGACACCGACGCGCCGCGCCAGCTCGCGCAGGCTGATGCCCCGCCGCTCGCGTGCCTTGCGCAGCCGGCTGCCGACTCGCGAGGACTCGAAGCTGCGATCGGTGGCGGCCACGCCTCTACCGTAGCCGCTGCTGGATCTCCGCGACGATGCGATCCGCACCGGGAAGGAACGCGTCCTCGAGTGGAGGGCTGTACGGGATCGGCGAGTTCGGCGTCGCGATGCGCCACGCGTCGTCGAGGTACCCGAGCGCCTGCTCGGTGACGCAGGCGAGGAGCTCCCCCGCCCAACCGCCGGTGAGCGGCCCCTCCTCGACGACGACGACGCGGTTTGTCTTGCGTACCGAGGCGAGCACGGTGTCGACGTCCATGGGGCGCAGCGTGCGCAGGTCGATCACCTCGACCGAAACGCCGTCGCCCTCGAGCCGCTCCGCCGCCTCGAGGGCGTCGTGGACGCTCTTCATCGCAGTGACGAGCGTGACGTCGCCGCCCTCGCGCACGACCGCGGCCTCGCCGAGCTTCCCGGCCGCGCCGTTCACATCGCCCTCGAGCGCGTACAGGCGCTTGTGCTCGAAGAAGAGCACCGGGTTGTCGTCGCGGATCGCGGCCTTGAGGAGCGCCTTCGCGTCCGCAGGGGTGGAGGGCGCCACGATCTTCAGGCCGGCGACACCCATGAACCAGGAGACCGGCATCTGCGAGTGAATCGCGCCGAAGCGGCCGCCTGCCCCGACGACCGAGCGGATGACGAGCGGCACGCTCACCTGCTCCTGCGTCAGGAACCAGTACTTCGTCGCTTGGTTGACGAGCATGTCCATGGCGAGCGTGAGGAAGTCGCCGAACATGATCTCGATGACGGGGCGCAGCCCGTTCACCGCAGAGCCGAAGGCGGCACCGGCGAGCGCGAGCTCCGAGATCGGCGTATCGAAGACGCGTTGCGGGCCGTACTTCTCGTACAGGCCCGGCGTCGTGGCAAAGACGCCGCCGGCGACGGCGACGTCCTCCCCGAAGAGGATCACGCGCTCGTCGGCCGCGAGCTCCTCGTCGAGCGCGTCCCGAATCGCGGTGCGGAAGGTGACCGGCGGCATCAGAGAGCGAGGACGAGCGGCCGCTCGAGCAGCTCGCAGAGGCGGGACAGGAAGCGGGCGCCGTCGGCGCCGTACACGACCCGGTGGTCGCAGCTCAGCGTGAGCGACATCACGTCGCGAAAGACGACACCGCCCGACTCGCTCTCCACCGGGGCGCGGCGGACGCCGCCGACGGCGAGGATGGCGGCCTGCGGCGGGTCGACGATCGCGGTGAAGGAACGCACGCCGAACATGCCGAGGTTCGAGACGGTGAACGTACCGCCCTGCAGCTCCTCGGGCCGGAGCGACCGCCGACGGGCGCCGTCGGCGAGCCGCCGCGTCTCGGCCGCGATCTCGGCGAGCGTCCTGATGTCCGCGTCGGCGACGACGGGCACGAGCAGCGCGTCGTCGGCGGCGACCGCGACGCCGACGTTGACGCGGGAGTGGCACTCGATGCTTCCGTCGACGTACGACGCGTTGAAGCGCGGCAGCTCGCGCAGCGCGAGGGCGACCGCCTTCACCACGAAGTCGTTGAGCGAGGGAGCCTGATCCGACTCCGTGCGTGCGCCGCGGCGGAGCGCGACGACCTCCGACACGTCGGCGTCGGCGGAGACGGTGAAGCTCGGGATCTCGGCCGCCGACTGCGCCATGCGGCGCGCGATGGTCGCCTGCGTCGGCGTCAGCTCGACGACGCGAACGTCCCCGCGGGCGTCCCCCGCCGTCCGGGCCGGCGCCGACGGCGGCGCAGCGGTCGCCGCCGCACGCTGCACGTCCTCGCGCGTGATCCTGCCGCCGGGGCCGGTCCCGGCCACGTCGTGGAGCGAGAGGCCTAGCTCGACCGCCGTCCGCCGCGCCACCGGCGTCGCGTTGGGGCGTGCGCCCGCGCCGGCCGCGCCGTTCGTCGTGGCGGGCGCGGGCCGGGGCCCCACCGCCTCCGCTCGGCCGCCGGCGAGCCTGGCGATGGGCTGCCCGACGGCCGCCGTCTCGCCCTCGGAGACGAGAATCTCCTCGAGCGTGCCGTCCTCCTCGGCCTCGTAGACGACGGTCGCCTTGTCCGTCTCGACCTCCATCAGCGCCTCGCCGCGCCGGAACCCCTCGCCGGGCGCCTTCAGCCAGCGGAGGATGACGGCGTCGGCGACGGAGTCGGACAGCTTCGGCATCGTCAGCTCGGCGGGCACGCCGCTCAGTCCTTGAACTCGCACGCGACGAGATCGGACGGGAAGGGAGCGGCGAGGCCGCGCTCGCGCATGGCCGCGAGCTCGTCGCCCACCTCCCGCTCGAGCTCGTCGAGCGCCGGGGACGCCGTGCCTTCTTCTTCGAGCTGCGCGCGCAGCACGACGATCGGGTCGCGCGCCTTCCACTCGTCGAGCTCGCCCTCGGGGCGGTAAGCCCCGGGATCGCTGCGCGAATGCCCGACGAAACGGTACGTCAGCGCCTCCAGGAATGCGGGGCCCTCGCCTGCACGCGCGTGCGCGATCGCGCGCGCTGCTGCTTCGCGAACGGTCCAGACGCGCATGCCGTCGACGGTCTGGGCGGGCACCTCCATGGCCTCCGCGCGGGCGCGGATCTCTCCGGCCGTCACCGAGCGGAACGGCGTGTACTCGCCGTAGCCGTTGTTCTCGCACACGAGGACGAGCGGCAGCTTCTGCACCTGCGCGAAGTTGAGGCACTCGAAGACGTAGCCCTGATTCATGGCACCGTCGCCGAAGTAGGCGACCGCGACACCGCCCGTGGTGCGCGAGAGCGCGAGCGCCGCGCCGAGGGCGGCGGCGATGCTGCCGCCGACGATTCCGAACGAGCCGATCAGCCGGTCTGCGGGCGACGTCACGTTCATCGAGCCGGCGCGACCGCCGTTCACCCCGGTCGCGCGCCCCAGCATCTCGTCGAGGAGCGCCTGCGGGTCGACGCCGAGCGCGAGGGCGTGCCCGTGGCCGCGATAGGTCGCTGCCACGCGGTCGCGCTCCTCGAGCAGGCTCGCGACGCCGGTCGCCACCGCCTCCTGTCCCGAGCACAGATGGGTCGTGCCGTACACCTCGCTCTTCAGGAACAGCGACTGCACGAGATCCTCGAAGCCGCGGATGAGGAGCATCTGGCGGTACATCCGCGTGTACAGCTCGAGGTCGTCGAGCACGCGCATGCTCGCCCGGTTCACGCGGCTCCCACGCCGGAGACGAGCCGCTCGGCGAGATAGTCCCAGTCGCGCTCGAACCGATACGAGTGCCGCGACGGCGGTCCGGGCGCGGAGGTCTCGAGCCAGCGCACGCGTCCTCCCTGCATTTCGTAGAACGCGTGGATGCACCCGGCGGCGGTCCAGAAGACGTCGCCGGGACGGAGCGTGTGGCGGTCGCCGTCGGCGACGACGTCGACCTCGCCCGCGAGCACGTAGTACGACTCCTCGAAGGGATGGTCGTGCGGGTGCGCGACCGCGCCCGGCTGGTAGTCGACCATGAACATCGTGTGCAACTGCGCGTCCAGGCGTTGGTCGACGAGCATCTTCACCGCGATGCCGCTGTAGGCGAGAACGGCGGTCGCCATGCTCGCGGACACCGTGGGCGCTCCGACGGGAGCGCCGTGTTTGAGGACGTCGAGGTCCATCTGCCCGTCGCCGAGAAGGAACAGGTTGCGGTTGCGCGGGTCGCGGACGTCGAGTGGCTCCGGCGGCGCGTCCGGCGGCGGGCCGACGAAGAGCGAGTCGCTGCCGTCCGGGCGCGGGCGCGGCGCCGCCATCTCGATCCACAGCCCGGTGGCCTCGGAGCGGAACGCGTGCGGCACGCCGACCGGGACGACGCCGCAGGCGCCCGGCTCGAGACGCACGCCGCGCCCGTCGAGGAAGAGGACGGGCTCGCCCTCGAGCACGTAGAAGCCGGTCTCGAACGAGTGGACGTGCGTGTCGACGTGCCCGGCGGAGAGGGAGACGAGCGTGAGCGCCATGTGCGTCGAGCCGAGCGATCCGCCGACGAGGCGGCAGGTGTCGAGGCCGCTTGCGTGGCCCGGGAGCGCGTCGGTGAGCTGCACGTCCTCCCGCCGAACGAGCCGGTAGGACGGCATGCCGTCCGCGAGGTACCGCGTTCCCGTCTCCGAGCTCATGTGCCGGAGCCGTCGCCCACCACGCCCGACGCCGCTACCGCGCCGGCGACCCCGTCGCGGCCGGCCGCGCCGTCCGCCAGCAGGTCGGCACCGCGGACGTAGATCTTCCCCGCGACGAGCAGCTCCTCGGCGGGGAAGCGCGTGATCACCTCGCACCCGGTGGCGGTGACGACGACCTCCTCCTCGATTCGTGCCGCAGAGCGGCCGTCGGTCGCGGCGCAGTACGTCTCGAGCGCGAAGACCATCCCCTCCTCGATCTCGACCGGATGGTCGAGCGAGTGCACGCGCGAGATCATGGGCGGCTCGTACAGGCCGACACCGATGCCGTGGCCGAACTGGAGGCCGAAACAGGTCTCCTCGTCGGGGAAGCCGAGCTCCTCTGCGGTCGGCCAGATCGCCGCGATCCTGTCCGTCGTCATTCCCGGCCGGACGAGGGCGATCGCGGCGTCCAGCCACTCGCGGCACCGCTTGTACGCGTCGAGCTGCGCGGGGCTGACGCCGCCGACGTTGAACGTGCGGTAGTAGCACGTTCGGTAGCCCATGAACGAATGGATGATGTCGAAGAAGGCCTGGTCGCCGGGACGCAGGAGCCGATCCGAGAAGACGTGCGGATGCGGGTTGCAGCGGTCACCCGAGACGGCATTGACCGCCTCCACCTGCTCCGACCCCATCTCGAACAGCAACTGATGCGCGCGCGCCACGATCTCGTGCTCGTACACGCCGGGCCGCAGCATCCGGTAGATCTCCTCGTACACGGCGTCGACGAGGCCCGCGGACTGGTCGAGGAGCGCGATCTCTTCGGGTGTCTTGAGCTTTCGGGCCTGGAGCATGACCCTCGAGCCGTCGGTGACGTGGACGCCCGCACGCTGCAGCGCCTCGATCGTGACGAGGTCGGCCATGTCGATGCCGAGCGGCTCGCCGGCGAGCCCGCGCTCGCGCAGCTCGTGCGCGATCCGCGCGCCGAGCCGGTCGGGGACGCCTGTCTCGACGGGCATCGCGCCGCGCATCGGCGCGACGCCGGCGCGGAAGTTCTCCGGCGGCAGCCAGGGCGCGAAGAGCTGGTGGTGGCGGGCGGCCGAGCCGAAGTCCCAGAGGATCGGGTCGCCTCCGCGGGGGAGCAGCACGTAGCGGGCGTTCTTGTCGCGCGCCCACTCGCCGATGTGCGTGCTGGTGACGTAGCGGATGTTGTTCGGGTCGAAGAGGAGCAGCGCTCCGAGTTCGGATCTCCCGAGCGCCGCCTTCGCGCGCTCGAGGCGGTCGCGCCGGAGGCTCGAGAAGTCGATCCGCTGCTCCCAGTCCACAGCGCGCGTCGCGTCGGGCGAGCCGACCGTCCTGCTTCGCATCGTCATCGCAGCACTCCGTGATCCGATGCGCTCCGTAGATGGAGGAAGAGCGCCATGAGGTCGTCGTCCCCGTAGCCTGCCTCGATCGCGGAACGCACGAGCGCCTTGATCTCGGCTGCCAGCGGCAGCCGCACACCGACGGTCTCGGCCGTTTCGAGCACGAGGTCGATGTCCTTCTCCATGAGGGTGGTCGTGAAGGTAGCCGAGTAGTCGTCGCGCAGCAGCGGCCCGGTCTTGTACTTGACGAACGGCGCGCCGGCCGCCGAGTCGCCCATCGTCTCGAGAAGGGCCGTGCGGGAGACGCCGGCCGCCTCGCCGAGCACGAGCGCCTCGGACATCAGCTGCGCGAGGCCCGCGACGACGAGGTTGATCGCGAGCTTCACGACGCGCGCCTGCTCCCCGTCCCCGACGACGTGGAGGGTCGGCCCGATCGCGTGCAGGACCGGCTCGGCGCGTTCGAGCGCGTCGCGGGGGCCCGAGACGATGAAGGCGAGATTCCCGGCGCGTACGACGCCGGGGTTGCCGCTCACGGGGGCGCGCAGGTACCGGACCGACGCCCGCTCGGCCAGCAGGGCGACGCGCGCCGAGGCGCCGGGAGAGACGGTGCTCAGGTCGACGAGAACCGTCCCCGGCCGGGCCGCGGCGGTGACGGAGGCCGCCACGGACTCGAGCGCGTCGTCGTCGGAGAGGGAGGTGAGGACGACGTCGACGGCACCCGCGAGCTCGGCAACCGTCTCCGCGACGACCGCGCCGCGGGCGGCCAGCGGCTCGGTCTTCTCCCGGCTCCGATTGTGCACCACGAGGTCGAAGCCGGCCACGAGAAGGCGCTCTGCGAACGCGGTGCCCATGTTGCCGAGCCCGATCAACCCCACGGCCGGACCCGAGTCCTGACTGCCGCTCACCGTTCAGTATAAATAAACGACACGACGGGGCAGAGTCAAGGGCCGGCGAGGGCTGTACAGCGGCACAACACGCTTCAGCCTACCCGCAGCCGACCCCTCGGCGACGCCTCCGGGCCGACGGATCAGGCCGAGACCTCCGCGCGCGGCGGAGGCTCGATCGCCCGCAGCCGCTCCAGCCAGGGCATCGCCCCGAGCACCTCGAACGTCTGGCGGGCTGCGACCAGCAACGGGCCGGCCTGCTCGGCGCGGCCCTGGCGCGCGAGCCACTCGCCGTGCTCGAAGCGCGCGACCGCGAGGTCGAAGACGAGGCTGTGCTCATCGAAGAGGGCCTCCGCGCGGCGCAGCCTCCGCTCGACCGGCGCAGGCTCGCCCCGGCTCATGTCGAGCCGCGCGTGGAAGCGGTCGCGATGGCCCCGGAGCCAGGGCGTCAGCCGGCCCGGGGGCAGCGCGTCCACCAGCTCGAGGAGCGATTCCGCCCGGCCCAGGTCGTCGAGCGCGATCGCCAGCTCGAGCGCCTCGACGAGGCAGCGCTTGACGCCGCTGTTGCCGAGCCCGAGCTCGACGTGGGCGAGGCCGCGCTCCGCGGCCGCGAGCGCGTCCGCCTCACGCTTCTGCGCGCGCAGGAAGCGCGCCTCGACCGCCGCGAACGCCGTGGCGAGGTCGACCTGTTCCGCCTCGCGCTGCCACTCCTCCTCGCGGAACAGCGCCTCCGCCTCCTCGAGACGGCCCTGCTCGCACAGGATCGGGACCGCCATCGCCCGCTCGCTCAGCGCCTTCCGGCTTCCCTGCGCCTGCGCCTCGTCCTCGAGCAGGTCGAGCGCCTCTCGCCAGCGGCCGAGCGCGGCGAGGGATGCGATCGAGCCCAGCCTCGCGCCGAGGATCGCATCCCGCTCCCCACGCTGGCGCGCCTGGGCCTCGAGCTCGACGCTGAGCGCAAGCGAGCTCGCGTACCGGTCGGAGGCTTCGAAGAGGACGGCGAGGTTGACGGCGGCGCGCGACCACGCGTTGTGGAGGCCGGCTGCGCGCGCGCGGGCGACCGCGCCCTCGAAGAGGAGCTCCGCCTCGACGAGCCGGCTCTCGTGCATGAGGATCAGCGCCTTGCTCGTCAGCGCCTGCACGAGCGTCTCGTCGAGCACGAGCGACTCGGCGAGGTTGAGGGCGCGCTCGAGCACGGGACCCGCAGGCTCGAGGTCGCCGCGCAGAGTACGCAGCCGCCCGAGCGTCGCGTACGTCGCCGCCAGCTCCGCGCTCGGGCCGATCTGCTCGAGGGTGGACACGGCGGACTCGAACCTGCGCGTGCCCTCGTCGAGCTTCCCCTCCGAGACGTCCACGTCGGCGATGGCGACGCGGGCGCGCGCGGCGGCATACGCGTCGTCCGCCTGCTCGTACAGGGCGATCGCCCGCTCGAGGCGCTGCCGGGCGCCGGCCGCGTCGCCCGCGTGCAGCGCGAGCGTCCCGGCCCGCGTGAGGAGGGCGGCACGGGCAGGGATGTCGCCCGCGGCCAGCGCCTCCGCCTGGTCGAAGTACCGCTGCGCCTCCTCGGGTGCGGCGAGCGCCGCCGCCCGCTCGCCCGCGTGCGCGAGCGCGTCGCGGGCGCGGGCGCGGATCTCCGGGACGTCGGGATCGTCCGGCGCCGCGTCGACGGCGGCGAGCAGATGTGCCGCGATCACCTCCGGCACGTCCACCTCGGCGCCCTCGAACGTCCGCTCGAGCGCGGCGACCGCGGCGAGGTGGCGGCTCTTCCGATCCCGGCGGGAGAGGGTCTCGTACGCCACCTGCCGCAGCAGCTCCTGGAGGAAGCCGTACTGGCCGCGCTCCGGCCAGCGCGCATCCGCCTGCAGCGACATCACCTCCTTGCGCACGAGCCTCGCGAGCAGCGGCTCGAGCTCCGTCTCCGGCCGCTCCGTGAGCACCGCGAGGGCCTGCTTCGTGAAGGTCTTCCCGAGCACGCACGCCTGCTGTACAAGCTGCCGCTCGTCGGGCGGCAGCCCGTCGAGGCGGGCGGCGGCGAGAGCGTGCAGCGTCTCCGGCACCTCGAGCGTGTCGATGGGGCCGGTCGGACGGTAGACGGGCCCGTCGCGTACGAGGAGCCCACGGTCGAGCAGCATCCGCACCGTCTCCACGGCGTACAGCGGCACCCCCTGCGCGCGCGTGAGGACGCGCTCCCTGACGTCGTCGGGAAGCCCGGGCACGTACCCGTCGAGGAGCTCCGTCATCTCGTCGCCCGAGAGTGCCTCGAGCGCCAGTGTCGTGAGGTTGCGGACGTTTCGCCCGAAGGCCGGCTGGATCTCCGCCAGCTCCGGCCGCGAAAGGGCGAGCACGCACAGCCGCTGCGAGGCCGACCACTCGAGCAGATACTCGACGAAGGAGAGGAGAGCCTGGTCGGCCCACTGCAGGTCCTCGAAGACGAGGATCACCGGGGCCTCGCCGGCAAGCCGCTCGAAGAAGAGCCGCCAGGCGGCGAAGAGGTCCTGCCGGTCGGTGTCCGAACGGTCGTCGAGGCCGAGCAGGTTCGCGAGCCGCGGGCCGATCCACTCGCGCTCGTCTGCGTCCGGTACGTACACGGCCAGGCAGTCGGCGAGCTTGTGCCGGGCGCTCTCGATCTCCTCCCCTTCGAGGATCTGCGCACGCGTCCGCACCATCTCCGCCAGCGCCCAGTACGCGACGCCCTCACCGTAGGCGAGGCAGCGGCCTCGGTGCCACCAGATCCGCTCCGTCAGCCCGTCCAGGTACTTGAAGAACTCCCAGGTGAGCCGCGACTTCCCGATGCCGGCGATGCCGGTGATCTGCACCAGCTGAG
>Ga0187766_10001531_pt1 | contig 13559 bp, 11 predicted proteins | sample 0216_QUI02_MP05__4_FD_132971 | JGI IMG/M metagenome (GOLD analysis project Ga0187766, IMG submission 132971) | Tropical peat soil microbial communities from peatlands in Department of Meta, Colombia - 0216_QUI02_MP05_20_MG | ecosystem: Environmental > Terrestrial > Soil > Wetlands > Peat ... | reverse complement strand
CACTACACCCCGAACGACATCGGCGACTTCCAGACCGGCGCCGTCGTGCACAACGGCCTCACCCCGTTCGGGGCCGACGTGATCCGCGCGTGCCATCGCCTCGGCGTGGTGGTCGACGTGGCCCACGCGACCGAGCCCGCGGTCAAGCAGGCGGTGCGCGTGGCCAGCAAGCCGCTGCTGCTCTCGCACACCGCGCTGCGTGGGTCGCGGGCCCAGGGCGAGACGCCGCTGGTCGAGCGGCAGATCACCCCGGACCACGCGCGCGCCATCGCGGAGTCCGGCGGCTCCATCGGGATCTGGCACTTCTTCGCGACCCCGGAGCTCTACGCGGACGGGCTGAAGGAGATGGTCGACGTCGTCGGGGTCGACCACGTCAGCATCGGGACCGACATGGCCTCGAGCGCGGGGCTCTTCCAGGACTACGACCGCTATCCGCGACTGGTCGACGCGATGCTGCGCGGCGGGTTCACCCCGGCCGATACCGCCAAGATCATCGGGGGCAACTACCTGCGCGTGCTCGCCGCGTCCGCCGGCTAGCGCCGGCGGACGGGCGGCCGCGACGACTCCCCCGCGGGACTACCGCGGCATGATGACGGGACTGTTCGACGGGGCCTGGAAGTTGTACTCGGACTCGCGCCAGACCAGCACCGCCTTGTAGGTGGTCGGCTGCGCGCCCTGCTGGACGACCAGGTAGACCTGGTCGGGGAAGGTGCGGTTGGAGTTCTCGCCCACGACCGCGCCGAGCCCGTCGTGCAGGTCGAGGCTCCGCGAGAGGTACCGCTCCCAGAGCCCGCCCCGCTCCTCGTAGAACCAGAGGAAGCTCAGCCCGTACTTCACGGCGGGGCTCCGGTTGCCGTTGACCGGGATGTAGGCCATGAACTGCCGCATCGGCCCGTCGCCCTTCAGCGCGGCGCGGTAGAGGCTGTGGGCCCGCGCGCGGCCGCCCGGCGCGATCACCCAGACGCTGCGCTCGCCGGGCTTACCCTCCCAGCGGACCTCGTCCCAGCGAAGCGCGCCCTCACCGGCGTGCCGGATCTCCGCGAGCACCCGCACGGTGCCGTAGGCGTGCGCGACGCTCTCGCTCGCCCAGCGCAACGGGCGATCGCTCAGCATCACCCCAGGCGGCACCTCGCCCTGGTCGAGGTTCTCCTCCAGGCGCGCCAGGCCGGGACCGGACGCGCCGTCGTACAGCTCGGCGGTGGAGAGATAGGCCGGCAGCGCGCTGTCCCAGAGGCTGGCGACGTTCAGCCGGTACTCGACCGCGCCCGCCGAGAGCGGGACCAGCGAGAGCAGGCCAGCCAGCGCGAACCCGAGGCGTCTCGTCGATCGTGCCATGATGATTCCCCCTCGAGGCCGGGCCCGTTGTTCGGCGTCGGGCTAACGGAGCCCGGGCGACGGCACGACCTGGAGCCACCCGCTCGGGCACTGCTGCACGTACGGGTAGTATCCGCGGACGTCCGGGCAGTAGTACCAGTAGTCGCCCGACGGCACCGACGGGGCGTAGCCCACCACCGGCGGCGAATAGACCGGCGGGTAGTAGCCGGGCCACAAGGCGGAGCCGACCACGACGCCCCCGACGAACGCCCGGGGACCGAAGAAGCGCGGACCGAAGAAGCGCGGACCGAAGAACCGCGGGCCGAAGAAGTGCGGGCCGTCGAAGTGGGGCCCCACGAAGACGCGGCCGCCAGCGTGAACACCCCCGCGTGGCACGAAAGCCAGGACCGGTCCGGCGCTGGCCAGGATCAGCGCGATCGCTGCGACTACGCCCGCGATCGGCTTCAGGTATTCCGTCTTCAGCTTTCTCATCTGTCGGCTCCTCCCTCGTAGCCCGGTTCGCCTGCCGCCGCTTTGACGTTCGCGTCTCGCCGATCGTTTACTCGCAAACCCGCGAGCCCATCTGCACGTTCCTCGGTGGTACCCTCCAGGGGCGATGCCGCGTCAAACCTTCCCGCTCGCCGCCGTCGCCGGACTCTTCCTGGCGCGGCAGCACCTGACCCGGCCGCGAACGCGTCCGCTCACGCCCGCTCGCTTGACGCGCTTCGTCGAGGACGTGGGCGGGCTGCAGATGGACTCGATCAACGTGCTCGAGCGGGCCCACTACCTCACGGTCTGGAGCCGGTTCGGCGCCTACGACCGGGCCCGCCTCGATCGCCTCGTCTACCACCATCGTCACTTCGTGGAGTACTGGGCCCACGCCGCCTGCCTGGTGCCGGTCTCCGCGCTGCCGTGGTGGAAGCGCGCGATGCTCGACTACCGGCTGCGCCACACCGGCTGGTCGGGCCTGCGTCGGAACGGCAAGCTCGTGGCGAGCGTGACCCGGGCGCTCCGGTCCGGCGGGCCGATGGGCCACGCCGAGATCGAGGGGCGGCGGACCCGGCGAGGGCAGGCCGGCTGGTGGAACTGGCGCCCGGTCCAGTACGCGCTGCACTACCTCTGGATGACCGGCGTGGTCACGATCCACTCGCGGCAGCACTTCCAGAAGCGCTTCGACCTGATGGAGCGCGCGGTGCCCGCGGTGCCGGATCTCGCCGCCGTCTCGGCGGAGGCGTTCCAGTGCTGGCACGTCGAGCGCTCGCTTCACGCCATGGGGGCGGCCACCGACACCGATCTGACGCGCTATCTCACCTATCCGCGCACCGGACCGACCCTCCGGCGGGCCGCGCGGCGCTCGCTCCTGGACTCGGGCCAGGTCACGGAGATCGAGGTGGAGGGCACGACCGGCCGCTGGCTCGTGCTGACGCGGGATCTGCCCGCGCTGGCCCGCGCGGCACGGCGGTCGGGCGTCGCGGTCGGTACCACGCTGCTCTCGCCGTTCGACTCGCTGCTGTGGTACCGCGAGCGCGTCTCGCGTCTGTTCGGCTTCGACTACCGGATCGAGGTCTACACGCCGGGGCATCGACGCGTGCACGGCTACTACACGCTGCCGATCCTGCACGACGGCCGGCTGATCGGGCGCGTCGACGCGAAGTCGCACCGCGCCGAGCGGTGGCTCGAGGTGCGCCACGTGCACTTCGAGCCGGGTGTCACCGGCCGGCGCGGGCCCGATCAGGACGCGGTCATGGCCGGCCTGGCCGACGCGCTCGGCTCGCTGGCCACCTTCGTCGGCGCCGAGCGCGTCTCGGTGGCCCGGACCACGCCGGGCCGCCTGCAGGCCCCGCTGGCGCGCGCGGTGCGCTACGGCTTGTCTGGCAGCTCGGCAAGCACCGCGATCCCGCGACGGCCCGTCGCCGAGGCCGGATCGAAGGTCAGCGTGCCGGCCTCGACCGTGACCGTGCCGCGCTCGGGTAGCGTGAGCGTCGCCGCGTCGTCGGCCACGGAGACCTCGTAGAAGCCGCCGGGCGCTTCGCTTGCAAAACTTCCGGTGGCCCCGTATTCTGGAGCCCACTGCAGGAGACGTCAATGTACCGAATGCGCTGAGTAGATCGAGTAGGCGAGTCGTGTAGTCGGCGGTGCCTCGGGGCGCGACCCTCGCGCGCCCTCGCTGTAGCTCGTTGCCTCGATCTCTTCCCCCACGCTCGACCCGTTTCCACCCATTCGTCTGCGCGCGCCGGCGTCTCGTCGCGCGCGGGAGGCTCGTGATGACGTCGTCCACCGCCCTCGCCATCGAGGTGCGCGATCTGCGCAAGCGCTTCCACAAGCCCCGGCGCCTGCGGCGCGGGGCGGCGGGAGCCGAGTGGGCGCTGGCCGGCGTGTCGTTCCACGTGGCCCGGGGCGAGACCTACGGGCTCCTCGGGCCCAACGGCTCCGGCAAGTCCACGCTGATCCGGATCCTCTCCACGCTCCTGATCGCGGACGGGGGCCTCGTGCGCCTGCTCGGCCATCGCCTGCCCGAGGAGCAGGCGCAAGTGCGTCGGCTGATCGGACGCGTCAGCGTGGACGCCGCGTTCTACAAGAAGCTCTCGGCGCGCGAGAACCTGCTCTACACCGCGCTGCTCTACGGGCTCGCCCCGGCCGACGCCGAGCGGCGCGCGATGGACGTGCTCGAGCAGCTCGGCATGGAGGAGCGCACCTTCACGGCACCGCTCGAGGAGATGAGCCGGGGCATGCAGCAGAAGATCAGCATCGCGCGGGCCCTGATGGTCAACCCGCCGCTGCTGCTCCTGGACGAGCCCACGACGGGGCTCGATCCTCGCAGCCGCCGCGACGTGCAGACCTTCCTCGAGGCGCTGCGGCTCCGGGAAGGCACCACGATCCTGCTCACCACGCACGACATGGCCGAGGCCGAGCGGCTGTGCGCGCGCATCGGCTTCCTCGCCCGCGGGCGGCTGGTGGCGGAGGGTACCGCCGCGGAGCTGCGGAGCCTGGCCGAGACCTCGACGCTCGACGACGCCTTCATCTCGCTGACCGGCCGGCCGATCGCGGCCGGGGAGGACACATGACCGCGGAGACCACCGAACGCACGCTGCGGCAGGCCTGGGCCTTCGTGTTCCGGGGCTACCACCTCACGCGGCGCTACATCTCCTGGGTGATCGTCTTCAACTTCTACGCCCTCACCGGGTCGGCGGCGGTCGCGCTGATCGGCGTGGCCGCCCACGACGACCGGCTGACCCTCACCCTGGTGACCGGGGCGCTGCTCTGGAACTTCCTCTCGACGCTCTACACCGAGATCGCGATGTCGGTGGCCTACGAGCGCTGGGAGGGCACGCTCGAGTACACGTTCATGGCGCCGGTGCCGCGGCTCGTGCATCTGCTGGGCCTGAGCCTCTACGCGCTCGCCAACAGCGTCGTGAACACCGCCACCGTGCTCGTCGGGCTCGTACTGCTCACCGGGCTCGATCTCTCGGGCGCCAACTTCCCCGGCCTCCTGGTGGTGATGCTGGCGAGCACGCTGGCCTTCGTGGGCCTGGCGGTGATGGCCGCCGCCCTGCCCGTCCTGAGCCCCGAGCGGGGCGCCGAGGCCACCCACATCTTCCAGGGGGCTCTGCTGCTGGTCTCGGGCGTCTACTACCCGGTCGAGATCCTCCCCGCGTGGATCCGGCCGGTCGCCGCGCTCTCGCCCGCGACCTACACGCTCTCCGCGTGCCGCAAGCTGGTCGGGATCGGCGTGCCCGGCGTGCCGCTGTCCGCGGTGACGGGCGAGCTGGCGATCCTGCTCGGGATGGGCGCGGTGCTGGTGCCGTCGGGGCTCTGGGTGTTCGGCCGCGTGGAGCGGTGGGCCAAGCGGACCGGTCGCCTGAAGCGCACCGGGTGACTAGAGGGAGGCCAGCTTCTCGCTCTCCGCCCAGAGACGGGCCGCCGCGTCGTCGTCCTGCGCCTCGCGCGACGGTCGGGCCGGGCGCCGCTTGTAGAAGTACGCCCCGCTGGCGCCCGCCACCTCCGGAGCCGAGGCGAGGAAGACGAGGGTGTCGGCGCCCTTCTCGGGCGAGATCGCAGCGATCTTCTTGGCGAGGCGCACGCCCAGGGAGAGCCAGCCGCCGCTCTCGTCGCCGAAGCGGGTCGCCACGAAGCCAGGATGGAGCGAATTCGCGGTGACCCCGGTCCCGTTGAGGCGCCGCGCGAGCTCGCGCGTGTAGAGGATGTTGCACAGCTTGGAGCGGCCGTAGGCGGCGAAGCCGGAGTACCCCCGCTCCGACTGGAGATCGCTCCAGTCGAGACGCGCGCCCTTGTGGGCGTCCGAGGCCGTGTTGATCACGCGCGCGGGCGCCGCCGCGGCGAGCCGCTCGCGCAGGCCCTCGGTGAGCACGAAGTAGGACATGTGGTTGGTCGCGAACGTGCGCTCGAGGCCGTCGGCGGTGACCTGGCGCGTGGTGAAGAGCGCGCCCGCGTTGTTGATCAGCACGTCGACGCGGGGCTCGGCGGCCGCGATGGCGCCGGCGACCTGCCTGGTCTCGCCGACGCGGGAGAGATCCGCGTAGTGGATCGCATGCTGTGCGCGAGGTCCGCGCTCGCGGAGCCGGGCCAGCGCGGCCTCGCCGCGCCGGCGGTCACGCGCGACCAGGACGATCCGGGCGCCCATCGCGGCGAGCTGCTCCGCCGCGACCTGTCCGATTCCCGACGTGGCGCCGGTGACGACGACGACTTTGTCCTGCATGGCCCTCGCCGGCCGATGATACCCCAACCGGGCCGGCGAGGGCGCTGCGCTTACCGGTGTGCGGCGTTGTGCTTGTCGCGATAGATCCGGCGGCTCTCGCGGTTCAGCATCCGGTTCAGATGCTCGCGCTCGTGCGCGGTCAAGGGGCCCTTGGCGAGGTCGCGCCCCTCCACCCGATCGATGCGACCCTCCCCGCGCTCGAGCTGGCGGGTCTCACGGCCGGTGAGCTGACCCGACTTGATCCCCTGCTCGATCCGCTCCTGCTGGTGCGCCTCACGCTCGTCGATGAACGTCTGCGCCATGGCCGGGCCCGACATGGCCAGGATGGCCGATACGATGACGGTGCTCCGCACGAATTGCATCGTTGTCCTCCTTGAGAAGCAGTTCGGTCACTGGATGGGACGCAGGCCCGGGAGGCGGCGTTTACCCCACCCCCCGGCCGTGGCAAGATCGCCCGCATGTCGTTTCTCAAGGCCCGCACGCGCATCGCGCGACAGGGCTTCGGCCAGCCGATCCCGCGCAAGGAAGACGCGCGGCTCATCACGGGCCGCGGCCGGTTCAGCGACGACGTCAACCTCCCCGATCAGGTGCACGCGTGCTTCGTGCGATCGCCGCACGCGCACGCGCGCATCCGGTCCATCGACGGGGCAGCGGCGCTGGCCCGCCCCGACGTACTCGTGGTCCTCACCGGTCGCGACGCGCTCGCGGACGGGCTCGGACCGATCCCGCATCGGCCGGTGCCGACCAATCCGAACGAGTTCCCGCTCGGTGGGCGCGACGGCGGTCGCGTGCTCGTCGCGCCGCACCGGCCACTGCCCGCCGACCGCGCGCGGCACGTCGGCGAGGCGGTCGCGATGGTCGTCGCCCGCTCCGCGGCCGCCGCCGCCGACGCGGCCGAGCGCGTGGTGATCGACTGGGAGCCGCTGCCCTCGGTCACTGCCACGCCCGATGCGGCGGAACCCGGAGCGCCGGTCCTCTGGGACGACCTCGGCACCAACGTCTGCGTGGACTCGCTGGCCGGCGACGCGGCCGCCACCGACGCGGCCTTCGCGGCCGCGGCGCACGTGGCGCGCCTGGACACGTGGATCCCGCGCATCACCGGCGTGCCGATGGAGCCGCGCGCCGCGCTCGGCGTCCACGATCCGCTCTCGGGTCGCTACACGCTCTACGCGGGATCGGGCGGGGTGGTGCGCCACAAGACGGACCTCGCGGAGATCCTGGGCGTGCCGGAGCACGCGGTCCGGGTCGTCGCGCACGACGTGGGCGGCAACTTCGGCACGCGCAACAGCTTCTACCCCGAGTTCGCGCTGGTCGCGTGGGCGGCCCGGCGCCTGGGACGGCCGGTGAAGTGGACGTGCGAGCGGCGCGAGGCCCTCCTCACCGACTACCAGGCGCGCGATCTCCTGTCCGCGATGGAGCTGGCCCTCGACGCGGAGGGCAACTTCCTCGCCCTGCGCGGGACCAACACCAGCAACGTCGGCGCCCACGCGGTGACGTTCGTGCCGCTGAACAAGGGCCGGGAGCTGTCCACCAGCGTCTACCACGTGCCGACCGCCGCGGTGCGCGGCCGCGCGGTCCACAGCAACACGTCACCGCTTGCGGCCTATCGCAGCGCGGGCCGGCCCCAAGTGATGTTCGTCATCGAGCGACTCATCGACCTGGCCGCCCGTCGCCACGGCTTCGACCGGGTGGCGCTGCGCCGGCGCAACCTGGTGGCCACGTCCGCGATGCCCTACACGAATCCCTTCGGCATCGTCTACGACAGCGGGGACTACGGGGCCGTCCAGGACCGCGCGGTGGCCCTGGCCGACTGGGCCGGGTTCGAGGCGCGTCGCCGGGAGGCCCGCGCGCGGGGCCGCTACCGGGGCATCGGCCTCGCCAACTACATCGAGATCGCCACCGGCGCGCCGCGCGAGCGCGCGCAGGTCTCGGTGCGACCCGACGGCTGGATCGACGTGGTGATCGGCACGCTCTCGGCCGGTCAGGGCCACGAGACGAGCTTCGCCCAGCTCATCGCGGAATGGCTCGGAGTGGAGCTGGATCGGGTGCGGCTGATCACCGGCGACAGCGATCGCGTGCCGATCGGCGGCGGCTCGCACTCCGGGCGGTCGATGCGGCTGGGCGGCGTGGTCATGGCCAGGGCGTCCGATCGGGTGGTCGAGCGGGGTGCGCGGATCGCGGCGTGGCTGCTCGAGTCCGCGGTGGCGGATCTCGAGTTCACGGCCCGGCGCTTCGTGGTGCGCGGCACCGACCGGTCGGTGGACCTCTTCGAGGTGGCGGCCGCCGCGCTCCGGCGCGACGCGCCCGCCGACCTGGCCGGGCCCCTCGAGGCCGAGTGTGACGAGACGGTCTCGGACCCGTCCTTCCCGTACGGCTGCGCGGTCTGCGAGGTCGAGGTCGATCCCGAGACCGGAGTCGTGGAGATCGTCCGCTATACCTCGGTGGACGACGTCGGCCGCGCGATCAACCCGATGATCGTCCACGGCCAGACCCACGGCGGCATCGCCCAGGGGGTGGGCCAGGCGCTGTGGGAGCTCTGCGACTACGATCCGTCGAGCGGCCAGCTCCGCTCCGCGACGTTCATGGAGTACGCGCTCCCGCGCGCCGACATGCTACCGGCGTTCCGGACCGAGATCAGCGAGGTGCCCTCCACCAGCAATCCGCTCGGCCTGCGCGGCGGCGGCGAGGGCGGGACCACCCCCGCGCCGGGCGCGGTGGTCAACGCGATCGTGCACGCCCTGGCCGAGCTGGGCGTCGAGCACCTCGAGATGCCGGTGACACCCGAACGGGTCTGGAGCGCGATTCAGCAGGGGGTCAGGTCTTGCATTACGACAATGTCGTAATGCAAGACCTGACCCCCTAGCCGGCTACGCGCGGCCGACCGCGGCCGGATCGATGTAGTCCGGGCGCACCGCGTAGGGATAGGGCCCCTCCACGCTCTTGCCCCGGGCGAAGCGGTCCAGGCCGAACGCCTCGATGTCCACCGTCTTGGCCCGGCCGTCCGTGATCAGCTCGGCCATGCACGTGCCGACCGCCGGGGCGATCTTGAAACCGGAGCCGCTGAAGGCGGTGGCCAGGTAGAGCCCGTCGATGCCGTCCACGCGCCCGAGGATGGCGTGCCGGTCGGCGCTGTAGCCGTCGAACGCGCGGTAGCCGCGGGAGAGCGTCGCCCGCTCCATCAGCGGGATGCGATGCGTGAGCAGCTGCGCGCCGAGCCCGGCCGCGTGCGGCGGCAGCCCGGTGCCGAGCGTGTCGGGATCGATGTCCCACTCCTGGCACGGCACGCCGACCAGCGTGAGGCCGCCGCCCTCCGGTCGGAAGTAGTTGCCGAGCACGTTGTCGATGAAGACCATGTGCCCGGAGCGCAGCTCCGGGGGCCGCGTCACCGCCACCGTGTCGATGGCCTTCGGCCGCGCGGGGAGCGTCAACCCGATCTCGGCGCACAGCCGCTTCGACCACGCCCCCGCCGCCACGACCACGCTGCCCGCGTCGATGCGCCCCGCCGCGGTCTGCACCCCGACGACCCGGCTCTCGCGCCGGCCGATGCCGGTCACCGCCGTCCACTGCAGCACGCGGGCGCCGAGCTCCGCCGCGCGTCGGCGGAAGCCCTCTACCGTCTCGGCCGGATTGGCGTAGCCGCTGTCCGGCTCGTACGCGGCAGCGCCGATGTCGTCGACGTTGGCCTGCGGCTGCAGTTCCCGGAGCTCGGCGGGCGTGATCGCGGTCGTCTTCACCCCGATACGCTGGAGCATCTCCACGTTCCGGCGCAGGTTGTCCGCGAACCGCGGCGCCACCACGTTGACGAAGCCGGTGTGGGTGAACACCGCGGGCCCGCCCATCAGCGCGGCCCAATCGCGGAACACCGGAAAGCTGGCCCACGCCAGGCGGGCGTCCCACTCGTTGGTGTAGTGCATGCGCACGAGCGCGCTCGACCGGCCGGAGGCGCCGCTCGCGAGCGCGCCCTTCTCGACCAGCACAACCTTCACCCCGCGGGCGGCCAGCGCGTAGGTGATGCTGGCCCCGTTGACTCCGCCCCCGATCACCACCACGTCCGCGGTGTCAGTCATGACTGGCCTCCGAGCGCGTCGCGCAGTCCGTCGCCCAGGAAGTTGAAGCTCGTCACCGCCAGCGTGATCGCCACGCCTGGAAAGATCGCGACCCACGGCGCGGTGGTGAAGTAGCTCTGCGCGTTGTTGAGCATGTTACCCCAGCTCGCGAGCGGCGGCTGGATGCCGTAGCCGAGGAAGCTGATGTAGGACTCGAGCAGGATCGCGCGCGCCACGGCCAGCGTGGCCGCGACCGCCACGATGCCGACCGTGTTCGGGACCAGGTGGCGGAGCATGATGCGGCCGCCCGAGGCCCCGAGCCCCAGCGCGCCCAGCACGAACTCCTGCTCGCGCAGGGCCAGGATCTGGCCCCGCACCATGCGGGTGACGTCCATCCAGGAGGTGACGCCGATGATCAGGGTCATCGTCCAGAGCGAGGGACGGACGAACGCGGCCAGGGCCAGCAGCAGGAAGATCGGCGGGAAGGACAGCATCGCGTCGGTGAGCCGCAGCAGCGCGGTGTCCACGAGGCCGCGGTAATAGCCGGCGAGCGTGCCCAGCAGGGCCCCGAACGCCACCGTGACCGCCATCGCGGCCAGGCCCACCGTGAGCGAGACGCGGCCGGCGTGGAGCAGGCGGCTCAGCACGTCGCGGCCCAGCTCGTCGGCGCCGAGCAGGTGCCCCGCGGTGAGCGGCGGGGCGAACTTGTGGCGGAGCTCGATCCGGATCGGATCGGGCAGACCCAGGTCGCCGGCCAGCGCGGCACCCAGCACTAGGAGCACGATCACCGCGACGCTGCCCACCGCGGGGCGGTGGCGGAGGAAGCGTGCCAGCACCAGCCGGGCCAGGCCCTCCGGCCGGGGCGTCGCCGGCGCGAGCGCCGCGGCGGCCCCCTCGCTCACGACAGGCGCACCCGGGGATCGACCAGCGCGTACACCAGGTCGGCCAGGAGGTTGCCCGCCACCACGAGCAGTGCGGTCAGCATCAGGAGCCCCATCAGCACCGGATAGTCGCGATAGCCGATCGAGTCGACGAAGAGGCGCCCCATGCCGGGCCACGTGAACACGGTCTCGGCCACCAGCGCGCCGCTCAGCATCGTGGGTAGCTGCAGCCCAGCCAGCGTGATCAGCGGGATCAGCGCGTTACGGAGCGCGTGCTTGAGCACGACCGCACGTCCCGACATGCCCTTGGCCCGCGCGGTTCGCACGTAGTCCTCGCGGATGACGTCGAGCATCGACGCGCGCGTGTAGCGGCTCCACGTCGCGACCATCACGAGCCCGAGCGTGGCCGCGGGCAGCACCAGGTGTCGCAGGAGGTCGAGCGTAGCTACCGCCTCTCCGATCGTGCCCATGTTGCCGGGTGGGAGCACGCGCAGCAGCACCGCGAAGACGTAGATCGCCATGAGCCCGAGCCAGAAGGTCGGGATCGAGAGCGCGACCATCGACACGAACGTCAGCAGGTGGTCGAACAGCGAGTACTGGCGCACCGCGCTGACGATGCCGGCGGCGAGCCCGAGGCTCACCGCGAGGGCGAAGGCGCTGCCCATGAGCAGCAGGGTCGCCGGGATGCGCTCGCCGATGATCTCGAGCACGAGCCGGCCGTCGCGATAGGAGCGGCCCCAGTTCCCGGTGAGGACGCCGCGGATCCACTTCAGGTACTGCTCGGGGACGGGCCGATCGAGCCCCAGCTCACGCGTGAGGCGCGCGAGGTCCTCCGCGCTCATGCTGGGCGTCAGCGCGTAGATCGCCGCGGGTCCGCCGGGGGCCAGGTGCAGCACCGCGAAGCCGATCCCCGAGACCAGCCCCAGCACCGCCACCGCCTGGAGGAGCCGGCGCAGCAGGTATCGATGCACGCGGGGTCAGGCCTTCCACCCCCACTCGGACATGTTCCAGGTGTTGGTCAGCGTGTTGCTGTTGGGCTTGTAGTTGACGAGCCCCTGCTTGACGCCCTCGATGCGCACGTAGCTGAAGAGCGGCAGGTACGGCAGGTCGGCGCGGATCACCTGCTGGAGCTTCTGGTAGATCGGCCGCCGCTTGGCCCGGTCCACCTCCCGCACGCCCTCCTCGAGGAGCCGGTCGACCTGCGGATTCTTGTACTGGAGGACGTTGCGTCCGGAGCCGCTCTCCGCTGGGATGTACTTGCTGTGGATGCGGTTGAGGCAGTCGGGGTCGTCGCCGATCGTGGCCTGCACCCCGACCAGCAGCGTGTCGAACTGCGACTTCACGTAGTACTCGCCCCACACCACCGCGGCCGGCATGTTGTTGATCTGCATGTCGACCCCGACCGCGCGCCAGTTCTGCTGGATCAGGGCTTGCGTCTGCTCACGAAGCTTGTTGCCCGCGGTGGTCGAGCAGGTGAAGGCCAGGCGCACGCCGCTCTTCGCCCGGATCCCGTCCGCGCCCACCTTCCAGCCCGACTCGTCCAGGATCTGCTTGGCCTTCTCCGGGTTGTACTCCTGGCGGGGCAGATCCGGATTGTAGGCCCACGAGGTGGCGGGCAGGTAACCCTCCACCGGCTTGTGCACGCCGTAGTAGATCTGGTCGACGATCGCGCGCTTGTCGAGCGCGGCGTAGAGCGCCTGGCGGACGGCGATCTCCTTGAACTGCGGCTTGCCGTGGTTGAAGTAGATGTACTCGATCGACGGCGTCGAGTGCAGGTGAATGACCGCGCCCGGCAGCTCCTTCGCCTCGCCGTAGAACTCCGCGGAGATCCCCTGCATGCCGGTCACGTCCACCGCGCCGGTCTTGAACTGGGTGTAGAGCACGGTGAGGTCCGGGATGTACTTGAAGATCACCCGCTCCAGCACCGGCGCGGGGCCGTGGTAGGTCTCGTTGGCGCGCAGCACCAGGTTGTCGCCCGCGACGCGGCTCGCGAACCGGAACGGACCGGTGCCGACCGGGCTCTTGGTGTTGAACTCGGCGGTGTTCGGATCGGCCACGCTCTCCAGGATGTGCGCGGGCACGATGTAGGTATCGCCCCAGCACGTCAGGAACGGGGCGAAGGGCTCCTTGAGCCTTACGCGCACCGTGTGGTCGTCGGGCGTCTCCACGCTCGTGACCACGTCGTGGCCGACCTTGGTGAACGCGCCGAACTTCGGGTTCAGGATCAGGTCGTGGGTGAACTTCACGTCGCGGGCCGTGAACGCCTGGCCGTCGTGCCACTTCACGCCGCGCCTGAGCCGGATGACGTACTCGAGCCCGCCCCGCAGGATGCCGCCGTTCTTCGCCGAGGGCACCTCCACCGCGAGGTTCGGGATGAACTGGGCGCGGTCGTCGATCCGCCAGAGGCTGTCGAAGAGGCCGAAGTGCACGCCGCGGTCGACCTCGATGTGGGGCCGCACCGGGTTGAAGACGGTGGGCTCCTGGGAGAGGGCGACGACCGCCTGCCCGCCCTTGCGAAGCGTGGGCGCGGCCGGCGCGTCGGCGGCCAGGGCGACGCCCCGCGCGAGCAGCGGACCGATGGCGGCGGCCGCGCCGGCGCCT
>Ga0187766_10001530_pt1 | contig 13565 bp, 12 predicted proteins | sample 0216_QUI02_MP05__4_FD_132971 | JGI IMG/M metagenome (GOLD analysis project Ga0187766, IMG submission 132971) | Tropical peat soil microbial communities from peatlands in Department of Meta, Colombia - 0216_QUI02_MP05_20_MG | ecosystem: Environmental > Terrestrial > Soil > Wetlands > Peat ... | reverse complement strand
TCCCGAGCGGCTGTTCGGGGTCGCGATGCTGCCGATGCAGTCGGTCGATCTGGCCGTCGACGAGATGCGCCACGCCCGCGAGAAGCTCGGGATGCGCGGCGGGTTCCTGCGGCCCAACCCCTATCACGGCAAGAAGATGATCAGCGACCCGATGTACGAGCCGTTCTGGGCGATGGCCGAGGACCTCGACTTCTCGATCGGCTTTCACGAGGGATCGACCAACGCGATGCCGACCGTCGGCGTCGACCGTTTCGAGGGCGACCGCGCGGCGCGCCACATGATCTCGCACACCATGGAGATGATGCTGGCGGCGCTGAGCGTGATCTGGGGTGGTGTCGTCGACCGTCATCCGCGGCTGCGCGTCGCGTTTCTCGAGTCCGGGGGCGGCTGGATCGTGCCGTGGCTCGACCGCATGGACCGGCACTTCGATGACCTGGGCTTCAACGAGTCCGCGCCGAAGACGAGGCCGAGCGAGCTGTTCAAGCGCAACTGCTGGATCTCGTTCGAGCCGGTCGAGAACAGCCTCGCCGTGCTCGCCGACTACATCGGGCCTCACAAGATCATGTGGGCGACCGACTATCCGCACCAGGACGGCTTCTTCCCGGGCGCGCCGCAGATGATCCGCGAACGGATCGCGGGGCTGTCCCAGGAGGCGAAGCATCAGGTGCTTGGCGGCGGCGCCCTCGGCTTCTATGGTTTGAGCTGACCTAGGCGGAGCTCCGCAGGCTCCCGGTCACCCGTCGCGCACGCCACGCGAGGGCAATCGCGGCGAAATACGCGCTGGTCATCGCCGATCAGCTGCCGCCGAGCGCCTTGCGCAGGTCTTCGCCCTGGGACTTCCACCACTGGTGCAGGATGGTGATGTCGGTACCGACGGAGAAGTGCCGGACGCCCATGTCGAGGAAGTGCTTGGCCTGGTCGGCGGTGGCGATCTCGGCGCGGGGCGGGACGCCCATCTTGATGGCCGTTTCGAACACGCGGCGCTCCACCACTCGAAGCTCGGGGGAGTAGCGCTCGCCGGCCCGTCCGATGCCCATCGAGTAGTCGGAGCCGCCCCACTGCACCATGTCGACGCCTTTGACGGAGAGGACCTTCTCGAGCGTGTCGACCGTCCCCGGTTTCTCGATCATGATGGCGACGACGATGTCGCGAAGGGCCTGGACGTACTCCTTGGTACCGCCGTAGCCCATGTAGGTGAACCGACGGGTCGCCACTCCGTAGGTTCCTCCATCCTCTGGAGTTTCCGCGCGTACGATGCGCACGCACTCCTCGACGTCGGCGGCGGAGCGACAGTCGGCGAACAGGATGCTGTGGAAGCCCGACCCGATCGCCCGTTGCGCGAGGAAGCCGCGTGGCTCCTGGTCGACCTTGAGCTGCATCGACATGCCGTAGATGTCCCCGGCTCGGGCGAGGTTGTCGAGGTCGTGGAGGTCGAACGGGCCGTACTCGCCCACGAACTCGACGTAGTCGTAGAGACCGGTGTGCCCGATGGCTTCCACGACGGACGGCCACGTGGTGTGAATGTGGGTAGACAGCGTGGGCTTGTTGGACTTCAAGAGCTCGCGCAGCTTGTTGGGTCTCATGGCATCCCTCCTAGCGTTTCCATCCCAGCCAGTCACAGACCGCCCGGCCCATGACCAGCTCGAGGTCCCGGCCCTTCAGCCAGGGCAGCTCTTCCGTGAACAGGGTGACGCACTGCCGCCACGGGCACGGCATCCGTGTGATGTCGGTGCCCCAGAACCAGCGCGCGGGCCCGAAGGCGTCGTAGAGGCGGTGCAGATTGTCGTGGATGTCGCGAAACGGATAGGGCTGATCGGAGTAGCTCGGCGCGCCCGTGGCCTTCATCGCGACGTTGGGATATTTCGCGAGAGCGAGCACGTCCGCCAAGTTCGCCCACCGCTCACTCGGACTCGTGTCCCCCCTCGGGCGACCGAGGTGATCGAGGATCAGCTTGAGCTTCGGATGCCGCTGGGCGACCTCGGCGACCTTCGGCAGGAAGTTCGCCGCCATCATCGCGATCGGCAGGCCGGCCCGCTCGGCAGCAGGCCACAGCCAGTCGACGGTGCCGTCCGTCGGCCACTTCTCTTGCACCGGCCCGATGAAGGTGAAGCGGCAGCCGAGCATTCCGGGGCGCTGCTTCCACGTGTCGAGCAGCGTGCGGCTCTCCGCCTTGTCGAGTGCGAAGTTGCCGAGGATCGCGAACCGGTCGGGATGCGCGCGAGCGGCCTCGATGCAGAGCTCGTTCGCGTTCGGATCCCACGGCGTGTGCGGCGTGAGGATGGCAGCATCGACACCGCCGGCGTCCATCTCCTTCAGGGCATCGTCTTTGAGATAGGCGGGGATCTGCCGATGCCACGGGCTGGTGGGGTTGCCCGCATTCCAAAGATGGATCTGGGCGTCGACGATCAGCATGGGCAGCTCCTAGGCTCGAAGGGGCGCGGCTCGCCGTACGGATAGAACTGGGAGATGTCGACGTTCCGATAGGGCAGCGCCTCGAGCCGTACCGTGCCGAGGAAAGGCTGCTCCGGCTCGACCAACAGGATCGTCTTCGCGAAGCCGGAATCGTCGAAGCCGCGGCGGAAGTGGACGCGCGACTTGATCGCGAAGACCTTGAACTGATCAGCGGTGAATCCCGGCCCCGTCAGGTCGAGCGGGTCCATGACCTGGGTCAGATACTCGCTGAGCAGCACGACGTTGCCTCGCCCGAAGGCGACACTCACCCAGTGCCGGCCGGCGGCGTGCGCCACGCCCGCGATCGTACCCGTGATCCGCACCGGGTGGCCGGCGGAGTCGTCGACCAGCCCGCCGACGTGCATGTCGAACGGATCGCCCGCCTTCAGGCCCTTGGCCACGACTCCCTCGACGGCCGCGCGGTCGGCGAGGGTGGCGATCAGGACGTCGGCCAGGTCCTGCACGATCACCTGCTGCAGAACCCACGTCGCCGAGCCAGAGCGGTCGGAATGGTCGGCCAGCACCACGGGCCAGGCGCCGCGCGCCACGGCCTCCTTGGCGAGCTTCACGCCGTGGGGAATGGGATGCAGCGTCGCCGTCTTCAACAGGGCCTCGCGCCGGCGCCATGCCCAGGTTGCGACGTCCTCCGCGGCCTTTCGCGCAAGCTCGGGCTTGCCATTGGTCATCGCCTGGATCGTCATCCCGACGTCCGGCACGTCGGCGAAGGGGAAGCCGAAGAAGACGTTCATGTACAGATCGGGCTCCCGCGCTTCCCAGGTGAGGGCGCGCTGGACCAGGTCCATCCACGGAGAGGCGCCGGTCCACTGCAGTACCGTCGCGGTCAGGACGGGCACCTTCACGGTGGCGGAGGCGGGGGCGTAGTCGCCCCGGATAGCCCGGATCAGCATGCGCGCCGCGCGCTCCCCCTGCAGGCGGCTGTCGTAGTGCGGGAAGTATTTCGCGCAGAACGCAAAGTCGGCCTGACCCAGGAACTCGACGTCCTCGTTGCCGTGCGGATCGAAGGTGCCGGCGATGAAGGCGCCGCGGCCCACCACCCCGCGCACGCGGCGGGCGATGTCGGCCTCGGGCCGCGCCACGCCGCGCACGCCCATCGCGCCATGGAGGGCGAGATAGACGCCGTGCCATCGGCCACCGTTCTCGAGCTCGGCGATCATGCGGCCGAGAAAGTGCTCGTAGGCCTCCGTCGTGATCCAGCCCGAGCCGGTCCCGGTCCTGGGCCAGAGCGGCGACTCGATGCCGACGAGCTCGACGCCGGCGTGCTCGCGCGCCACCTTCACGAAGCCGCCCATATACGATCTCGGCTCCCAGGCGAGCAGCGCCTCGCCTCTGGCCGGCGAACCGTCGTAGACGAAGTCGTCGAGCGTGGTGTCGTTGGGCAGGAAGGTCACCGTCTCGTGGACGAAGTTCAGCACGGCGATGCGGATCGCCTCAGTCATTACTCATCCCAGCGCGTTCAGCAGTGCGCGCTGCCGGCTCAGACGCGTCGGACGCTCCTGGGCGAACCGCTGCACCCCGGCGAAGATCGAGTCCGGATCCAGGCGCGCCTCGGCGATCACGTCCGCCTCGGTACCGCCGGTGAGCCACACGTTGTCCTGGTCGGCGGTGAGGGAGTACTCGTCGGTCAGCGACCCGACGTTGCGCAGCGGCCACATGCGGCGCGTTCCGCTCATCACGAACATGAGATCCTGGCGGGCCTCGGGCGGCAGCACGGTGTTCCGGTACGCTTCGGGCTGGCGGTCGAACAGCTCCTCGCTGATCGCCGCGATGACCTTCACGTTGATGCCGGCCGCCGCGAGCCGCGGCAGCACGCTCACGAGATTGAACGTCGAGCTCGATCCCTGGGCCACGACGTAGCCGTGTCGTGGCTGGCCCGGCGCGAAGTCGCGGATGACGTAGAGACCCTTGGCGGCGGCCCGCAGATCGGAGTCGGCGAACGTGTTGCGGTTGGCCACGCGGAAGTCCGGGCGCGCCACCTCGATGACGATGACGCCGACCTTCTTCTCGCGTGCGGCGATCTCGGCGGCGGCGAAGTAGCCGGGAGCCACGTCGTTGTAATCCCAGAAGCTCAGGTTGATGACCTGGTCGCGCGGGAACAGCTTCCACACCTGGGGAGCGAAGATCCCGAAGTGTGTGCGCGCGTCGGCGGCGGTCTCGGGGCCGGAGTGCCCGGCGAGGATGTGCAGGACCCCCGTGCGAAACTTACTGTCCTGGTTCTGCTGGCTCCAGACGCGCGCGGGCAGGTACATCAGCGGCGTGAAGGCGCCGTAGGTGCCGCTGAACGCCCACACCCCGGCAAACTTGTCGGGGTCGAGCGACGCGCTCTGGCCGACCAGGCCGATGGCGCTCGACACGTTGCCGGCTTCCTCGATCGCGGCCTTGAGGCGCGTCCCCAGCGGGTTGGTTTCGGGATCGTAGTGGCCCCAGATGCTGCCATGCTCGAGGTTGATCGATTCCGAGAGGTCGGCGGCCAGGGTCAGCACGCGGTTGTCGGTGACGTAGTTCGCCCACTTGACGATCTCGGACACGGCCCGGCGGGCGCCCGCCGTCTCGCCCGCCTTGCGGAAGAGCGCGATCTTGAGCTGTTTCTCCTTGCCCGAGATGGAGTTCCTCACGGTGAGCGTCTGCGGCTCCTCGGGGAGATTGGCGACCTTGAGACGGTCGTCCAGGAAGGGGTCGTGCTTCACGTCGACGCGGAGCGGGATCTCGGCCGGCACCGAGTCTCCGATCTCGACCAGACGATCGGCCAGCCAATCCCCGAGCCCATCGCGCTCGAGCACCGACATGACGACGTCGATGTTGGTCTTGAACTGGATGAGCCGCTCCCGCGGGTCGGTGACCGGTCCCTGGCCGATCCCCTGGAACTCGACGCCGTAGTGCGCCTCGAAGGTGCGGGCCAGTGAGAGGAAGTACTCCGAGTTCATCTTCATACCGTACGGATGGCTCGGGTAGCCCACCACCTGGTCGCCACCTCCGGGGATCTTGCCGTTCACCGCGCCGGGCCAGTACCCCTTGGTGGTCGAGCCGATCACGATCATCGGACGGCGGTCAGCCGGATCCCATTGCTCCATGGTCCGGAGCGCGCCCACGATCTGGTCGTAGTCGTGACCGTCCGGCAGCGACAGCACGTTCCATCCGTACGAGGTCCACTGGTCGATCAAGCGGTAGCCCGTGAACTTGCTTGCCACGACGCCGCCGATCAGCGAATCGTCGATGCCGGCGTTGTTGTCGGACAGGAAGATGCGGAGCCGCTTGCCGACCTGGAGCGCGATGGCCTGGGTCTTGAGCTCCTGGGCGTGTCCCTCGGTCATCGCGAACTCACCCTCGAGCGCGATGACCTTCGGCGTCCCCATGGGGGCGCCCATGATGTCCCAGAACGCCGCCTTTCCCGCGGCCGATGCGATCCCGACCCCCGAGGGGCCGCCGTTGACGTCATTGGTGAGATCGGTGGACTCGATGTGCCCGGACAGCGCCCGGATGCCGCGCCCCTTGGCCTGGGCGAACAGCGGATGGTCCGACAGCCCCTGATCCGCGAGGAGCGGCCTCAGCGCGCCGGCGCCGCGACGGAATCCCAGCGCGTCGACCGGCAGCATCGCGACGTCCGGCGCGACGTGATAGCGGGGATCGCCCGTCGCGTGCTGCTTGCGGTACAGCGCCTGGCCCAGGATCATCCACAGCGCGTAGCAGGTGGGTGCGCAATGTCCCGCCGCCAGCATGAACTTGTCACCGTACGGGTGCTTGGGGCGCCGGTAGTCGTAACGGAGCCCGCCCAGCTCGGGCCCGGCCAGGTGCGCCGCGACGTTGAACGGCGTGTAGGCGAGCGGGCCCCCGAAATGCCCGGTCTGGGCATAGTTGCCGAGCAGGGTGAGGGTCATGCAGGTCATGTAGCCGATGTCTTCCAGGCGGCGCCGCTCGTAGGGAAGCCCTGGCGCCATGTCCGACCGTGGCGACGTGTGAACACTCATCGAAGTCTCCTCGGTGTGGCGTTATTTCGCGGCCGTCGGGAACGCCGGCAGCTTGCCGATGTCGCGCATGTCATGCTGGATGATGACGGTCGCCTTGACGTTCCCGACGATCTGCTTCATGCGCTCGATCGAGGCGATCGTCTGCGCGCGGTCGAAGTTGAAGGTCGGCACGCCGTCGCTCTCGTAGTTCTCGTGGAAGTGGGCCGCGTCGCCGCTGAGAAGAACCGGTCCCATCTCTTTCAGGCGGACGAGCAGCGCGCTGTGGCCGGGCGTGTGGCCCGGCGTCCGGAGGACGATCACGCTGCCGTCGCCGAACACGTCCTTGTCCCCGGTCAGCGGCTCGACCTTTCTCTTTTCATCGATCCAGCTCTTGAAGCCCGCGACATTGACGCCCTGCATCGGCCTCGGCGAGGTGATCTGGTCCCAGTCGCCCTTGCCGATGAACAGGGTCGCGTTCGTGAACGGGGCGAGCTGGCCGGTGTGGTCGGCGTGAAAGTGGCTGATGCCGACGTACTTGACCTGCTCCGGGGTGATCTTGAGCTCATTCAGGCGATCCGCGATACCGACCTTCGGCGCGTTGGGATTCGTGCCGGGGGCGAAGCCGGTGTCCCACACCATGTAGTCGTCGCCGTGCTTGATCACGTAGCAGCTGAACGTGAAGGTCAGCTTGAGGTCCTTGTAGGCGAACGTGTCGGAGAAGCGCTGGCCGACGTCAGTCGGCGTGGCGCCGGTACCGCACTCGATGCGTGTCAGCGTGACTTCGGCTGGTGTTTGCGCGAGCGCCGGCAGGGCGACGAGAACGCTGGCGCACGCGCCGACCACGAACAGGGACAGGGCTCTCAGCATGATGTCCTCCCAGGAGCTGACTACGCTCACTCTTGTTCACCATCGATGGGCTTCACGCGACTGGCCTCCGCGCGCTACGGCTCGACGCGCTCGATTTTCACGCTGCGGCGTGTGCGCGCGGACTCGATCATCGCCAGCGTGACCTCCACGACGCGCAGCCCGTCCAGACCCGTCGCGGCCGGCTGGCCGCCGGTGGCGACCGCGCGCTGGAAGTCCTCGATCTCGGCCACGTAGTTCGGCAGCAGCGCTTCCTGGTAGTCGGCGGTCTCGTTGACGGTGTCGCTCGTGATCTCGAAGCGGCCCGTGCGCGCTTCCCACATGGAGTGGTGTCCGGCGATGAGCCCGGTGATCCCGTAGACGCGGAAGTCGTTGCGCGAGTCGGGAAGAAGGCGGCTGGCGACCACCTGGGCGAGCGTGCCGTTCCCGAAGCGCAGCGTGAGACAGGCGAGCTGCTCGAGCGGGCGCGCGGCCGTCTGGCCGTCGGTGACAGCCGTGATCTCGTCGACCTCGGCGCCGAGCACGAAGCGCAGCAGGTCGACCGAGTGCACGCCGGTGCCCATCATCGTGGACGCGCCCCCGATCAGCTCCGGCGTGTCCCACCACTGCGTGAGCGGGGTGCGCGCCGGCGCGCCGTCGCGACCGCGCACGCCGAAGGCCCACTGGGCCTGGGCGAGCACGATGCGCCCCAGCGTTCCGGCAGCGACGACCTCGCGCGCGCGTCTGTAGGCGGGGTGCTGGCGCAAGTTGAAGGCCACGCCTAGCGTCACGCCCGCCCGGCGGCACGCCTTCAGCATGCGCTGGGCGTCGGCGATCGTCGTGGCCATCGGCTTCTCGCACAGCACGTGCTTTGCGGCTTCGGCTGCCTGGACGACGTGCTCGGCATGCAAGGAGTTCGGCGAGGCCACGAAGACGCCGTCGACCCGTGGGTCCTTGAGGAGGTCGGCGAGGTGGCTGTAAGCGGCGCGTGCGTCATGCTTCTGCGCGAACGCCTCGGCGCGGTGCTGATCGCGGCTGTACACGCCGACGAGCTCGCCACCGTGGGCCGCGGCGATCGCCGGCGCGATCTTGATGTCTGGGTGCTTGCCCGTGCTGACGATGCCCCATCCGAAGGCCATGGATTCTTCTCGGGATCAGGCCGGCCGGTTTGCCTTGAGGAACGTGCGCACGTGCCGCACCGCGAGCGGGATCTTCTCCTTCGTGTCCTTCCACGGAAAGAAGGTGAGCTCCGACTTCGGGGCCAGCATCGCCGACTCGATGGCCGGCTCGTAGGGGTGCGCGGGGGTCTCGTCCGGCATGACGAGCACGGGCGCCTGGCAGCCCTGGACGACGTCGCGCCCCACGCTGAAGACGAAATCGGCGTTCGTGACGTACATCCGGGTCAGGAACTTGTCGATCATGTTCATCGTGAGCTCGGGCCGCTGCTTGACCAGCGCCGGCCCCCAGGTCTGCATGCTGTTGTCGTACATGGGGTTCGATTCTCTGCGGAATCCAACGGGGTGCGACACGACCGCCGCGACGATGCGCTCCTGGGCGCGCTCGACCAGCTTCCAGATGAACGGGCCACCGATGCAGTAGCCGATCACCATGAAGCGCCGGATGCCGAGGTGATCCATGAGAGCGAGGTGGTCGTCGGCGTAGGAATCCCACGGACGATCGATCTCGAGGGGCCCGGAGGACTGGCCACTCGGCGCGTTGCGCAGATCGGCCGTGATACAGCGGTACTCGTCCTTGAATTCCGCCGTCGCGTTGAACGGCGCCCGATCTGACATGAAGCCGATGGTCGAGTTCTGGCCCCCGCCGGGAATGACAAACAGCGGGAAGCCGGAGCCGGCCTCCTCGTAGTGAATGCGGACGCGGCCCTTCTCGTAAAACGCCATGGTGTTCCCCTTTCGCGGCCGGCTGCGAGAATGCGTGCGATGGGGAGCATACAGCAAACGAGGGGAGGAAAGTCATGCGGATGGCTTTTGACTGTGCTTGACACGTCCCCGACACTGGAACGGACAGGGGGAGAGAGACGACGAGGAGGAAGGAGGACCCAATGAAGCTTGCCATCATCGGCGCGGGCAATGTGGGCGGGACGCTGGGCAAGATGTGGGGGGCCAAGGGTCATGAGATCGCGTTCGGGGTCCGACGTCCGACCGATGCGAGCGTGCGGGCCCTGGTCACCGCCACCGGGAACCGGGCGCGGGCCCTCAGCATCAAGGATGCGGTCGCAGGGGCCGACGTGGTCGTGCTCGCCACCCCGTGGGGCGCCGTCGAGGCCGCCCTCAAGGAAGCCGGCGATCTCGGCGGCAAGGTGGTCGTCGACGCGACGAATCCGCTCAAGTCGGATCTCTCCGGTCTCGCCATCGGGCATTCTACGTCGGCCGGCGAACAGGTGGCGGGCTGGGCTCCCCGGGCGAGGGTCGTCAAGGCCTTCAACACCATCGGCGCCGCCCACATGGCCGATCCCCGATTCGGGGCTCAGCGCGCCAGTATGTTCCTCTGCGGGGACGACGCGAACGCCAAGGCGACCGTCGCCCAGCTGGCGGGCGAGCTGGAATTCGACCCGGTGGATTGTGGCCCGCTGACGCAGGCGCGATTGCTCGAACCGCTCGCGATGCTCTGGATCTCGATGGCCTACGCCTATGGCGCGGGCCCGAACATCGGGTTTGCCCTGCTGCGGAAATAGCTTCAGTGGCGGAAGGCGATCACCTCGGTAGCTTGCCGGCGAGCCAGTAGTCGACACTGAACTGTCCCGGACCGGAGCAGATCAGCCAGATGAAGAAGAGCAGGTACAGGCATTCCGGAAGGTAGAGTAGTTCGTCGAGCCAATTGAGAGGCGAGAGTCCTCTCGGCATGGCGGAAAGCCTGGTGGTCAGGACCGCAACGACCATGTCGACCAACAAAGCCACGCAGACCAGGCTCGAAAGAAACCCCACGGCCGCCAAGGATCCGCCAACGAATTCGACACCGGACACGAAATAGGTCATCGGGCGAGGGAATGGGACCTTGGCCTTGACGAGCGTTTCGTACATGGTGCGCGTGCCGCCGGCGACAAACAATTTGTTTGCTCCGGAGATGGCGAAGAACAGCCCGATCGAAACGCGAACCAGCAGGATGGCATATTGCTCCACATCACTGCTACCCAGCAGGGCAAACTGAACCAGCCGTGTCCACTCCATCTGTTTTTCCTCTCCGGCAACTGCTTGGTCAGGACTTAGCGAGTCTCGGTGTCCATCCGCTCGACCCATTGAGCGCGCCACGCGGGAGCCGGAAATGGATCCGCAAAATACTGCGTTTCCCGCGCGACCTTGTCGTCCCTGAACTCCATGATGCTCACCGTATAGGACGGCTTGCCGTCGTACGTCAGGATGAATTCGGTGATCCACAGATCACCGCCGCCAATGATTCGGCGGACCGTAAATCGCTTGTTGCTCGGTTGACTCGCGCGTTGATTCTGGATGTTGCGCCGACCGCGGGTTCGCTCGTCTGACTGCGGGTAGTCCAGGACGGCGTCCTCGTGATAGATGCGATGCTCCACCTCGAACTCGTTGGCGTCGGACGCCGCCCAATGCTGATCGAGTGCCGCACGGATCTCTTGATCTCGCACTTCAGGAAGCTGAGCGTGCTGTTGTTGATCGTTCATCTCAAGCCTTCAATGTGAGGAGAAGGTAAATGGTTTGGCGGAATCGGAGTGTACACCAAGGAGGATGAACTGGGCGATCCGGAGTCTTGACCCAGGTGATACGCTCGGTCGTGCATCGGGGAAACCGGCGATCCGACGCCAGGTGGGAGGACTGTTGGCCAGCAGGCAGGATGGACTGAGGGGCGCGGGCGCCGGGATCTCCACGTGGTCGTCGTGGATGCGCTGACCCCGACGGTCATCGATACCGACCCCGGTGTCGACGATGCCCTGGCATTGCTGCTCGCCTGGGGCTCGCCCGAGCTCGACGTCCTGGCGCTGACGGTGGTCGCGGGGAACGCGCCACTCTCCGACACGGCGCGCAACGCCGCCCGCATGGTGGCGGTGCGCCGACCGGCTCGCCTGCCGCAGATCGCTCTGGGCGCGGCGGCGCCGCTGCGCAAGCCGTTGGTGACCGTTCCTCACGACGAGCAGGGCGGCGACGGCCTCGGCGATGTGGCGGACTGGCCGCCCGTGGTCCGGCCTCCCGCCTCGCCGTCCGCGGCCGAGACGCTCGTGGCCCTCGCCCGGGCGCACGCCGATCGGTTGACGCTGATCGCGCTGGGCCCGCTGACAAACCTGGCGCTCGCTCTCCGCCTCGATACCGATGCGCTGCGAAGGACCGGCCGGGTGGTCATGATGGCTGGCGCGGTGGACGTGCCTGGCAATGTGACCCCGGACGCGGAATTCAATGCCTACGTGGATCCGGACGCCACGCGCGAGGTTTTCGACGCCGGCCTGCGGGTGGACCTGGTGCCGTTGGACGCGACGCGCCAGACTAGGATCAACGGCGACCAACTCCATGCCGCGCTGGCCCGCCGGCCCGGCCCGCTCGCCGACCGCATCGAGGCATGCACGGCGCAAACGTTTCGTCTCTGGGGCTACATGCACCTGCACGACCCCCTGGCGGTGGGTCTTGCCGTCGACGCGAGCCTGGCGCAATGGCAGCCGGCGCGGATCGCCGTGGGCGAGAGCGGGCAGACCCGGCGCGCGGCCGGCGCTCCGAACTGCCGCGTGGCGCAGGTCATCGACACGAAACGCTTCCTCGCGCTGTTCTTCGACCGGCTGTGCCCCGCGTCCGTATAGAGCGTTCCGCCAACGTCGCTTCCATACATTCACGCGTTACACGGGTCCCGTAGATGGACAGAGAGGGGGCGGAATGCGAGCCGATATCGTTCCCGGCGCGACCTTTCCCGACTATGAGCTTCCTGACCATCGCGGCAAGCACCGCACGCTCTCGGAGTTGCAGGGGGGCGATCCGCTGGTGCTGGTGCTATCCCGCGGACATTTCTGTCCAAAAGATAGGAGGCAACACGAAGGGCTCCTGCAGCTCCATCGCGAGATGACGGTAGGCTACTGCCGTCTCGTGACGGTCTCGACGGACAACCTGCTCGAGACGAATGAGTTTCGCTCCGGTGTCGGCGCCGAGTGGCCGTTTCTCTCGGACCCCGGGCGCAAATTGCAGAAGGATCTCGACATCGCGGAGTACACCGACCCACATCACGATCCGATGATTCCTTACACGCTGGTGCTCGAGCCCGGGTTGCGTGTCTACAAGATCTACAACGGCTACTGGTTCTTCGGCCGGCCGACGGTAGAGGAGCTTCGCCTTGACCTGCGCGCCGTGCTGGCGCGCTGCCGTCCCGATTGGGACATTGGCACCGCGGCACTGCGAGCGGCCTGGGCGAAGGGAGAGAAGGCGAGTTTCTCTCCGTACGGCAAGACGCAGGCGCAGGTGTTGGCCGAACAGGGCTGATCCGACCACGGGGAGGATCCCGAGCCCCACGACAGGGCGCGACTGCCGTCGGTGCATGTAGGCCGGCCGGAGAGCTCAGCGGCGGAAGATCTCCTGGGGGAACTCGACGAGGGGTTCGTGTCCCGTCGGGGTGACCACGAGCGACTCGCTGAAGACGACACCCCCCTGGTGCACCACCTTCAGGTCCGGAATGAGGTGGAAGCACATGCCGGCCTCGAGCACCGTGGGGTCGTGCTCGTTGATGCTCATGATCCGTCCCTCGCCCCAGTCCGGCGGCAGGCCGATCCCGATCGAATATCCGGTGCGGTGGGTGAAGTATTGGCCGAAGCCGGCACGCTGCATCACCGTCCGCGCCGCCCGGTCGACCTCGTGGGACGTGGTCCCGGCCCGGATCGCCGATTTCGCCGCGCCGAGGGCCTCGCGCGAGGCCTCGGCCATCGCGATCCAGCGCCGATCGGGCGTCCCGACGATCACCGTGCGCGAGAGCATGCAGTTGTACCGGTTGTGGGTGCCGCCGGCCTCCATGTAGACAGCGTCATTGCGCCGGATGGGCCGTCGCCTCGCGCACTCGAACCCGAGGCCGGCCGCCGGTCCGGCCACGTACTGGGCCTCGTGGCCGAGGAACTCGCTACCCGCCTTGTACATGGCGTGGTAGGCCGCCGCGGCCACATCGTTCTCGGTGGCGCCGGGAACGGCGGCGTCGATCGCCGCGTGGAGGGACGCCTCGCAGTAGCGGCCGGCCTGCCGGATGTACTCGATCTCGCGCGCGGACTTCACCCGCCTCACGTGCTCGACGATGCCGGAGCCGTCGATCAGATCGTCCACGCCGAGCCGTCGGAGGAGCTTCCGGTAGCGCGCCACCGAG
>Ga0187766_10001529_pt1 | contig 13569 bp, 13 predicted proteins | sample 0216_QUI02_MP05__4_FD_132971 | JGI IMG/M metagenome (GOLD analysis project Ga0187766, IMG submission 132971) | Tropical peat soil microbial communities from peatlands in Department of Meta, Colombia - 0216_QUI02_MP05_20_MG | ecosystem: Environmental > Terrestrial > Soil > Wetlands > Peat ... | reverse complement strand
TGCGCGTCCCGCCCAACTCGATCTTCGCGGTAACTTCACCGAGCAGTTTGACCTTAAGGGCATTCGCCACCGCATTCGCAATCTCCGTCTGAAGCTTCAACACATCACTCAACTCCCGGTCGTAGGTCTGCGACCAGAGGTGGAATCCCGTAACTGCGTTACTGAGCTGCGCGGTGACTCGGATGGTATTACCTGAGCGTCGCACGCTTCCTTCGAGGACCGAGGCAACATTCAACTTGCGCGCGATGGTGGCGAGGTCCGCGTGTTCGCCCTTGAAATAAAACGAGGAAGTCCGCGCGGCAACCTGCAGCTCATTAACTCGCGCGAGCGAGTTGAGCAACTCCTCCGACAGGCCGTCCGAGAAGTAGTCCTGCTCCTTATCCCCGCTCATGTTTACAAACGGCACCACCGCGATGGAGTGCGGCGGCGGGGCGAAGGCAGCCGGGGCCATGCTGGCCGGAGCGGGTGGTGACGGTGGTGGCGACGGCGGGTGCTTCGAGAACTTGTCGACAGCGAAGTAAGTTACAGCTCCTAAGACGAGTACGGCGACGATCGCCAGTAGCGCGCGCTTCGGCTGCGAGAATGTAGCCCCGATTGCTAGTGTTGCGGTCGACACCGGCCCGGCAGGCGACACGGTTGTCGTCGGCGCATGAGACGGCTCCGGCGATACCAAGCGCCGTACCCGTTCTACGAAATTAGCATCCGTCTGACCCGCAGGCAGACGCGTCCAATGCACGTCTCGGAACTTCTCGGGGACCCGCTCATCGTCCTCGCGCGTCTCGTCGATTGCCACTGGGAACACGAAGGTCTGGTCGGGTGCCATCAGGTGCGAGCGGTCAACGGCGAGCTTCCATTCGAGCCGGAAGTACCCCTCGACACGATCGTGCGTGCTCCGAGAGATGACCGGGATGAATAGCACGCAGGTCTTGATCTGCTTGCGGATCGTCTGGTCCCAGACATCCCCGCCACGAAGCGCGCTCTGGTCAAACCAGACCTCGATGCCGGCACCGCGCAATGCCTCGCAGATCCTTTCAGCCGCCGCAGCATCCTGCGAGGCGTAGCTCAGGAATACAGCGCGCGAGGAGTCAGTCACCGGCGGCCCCCCTGACAAGTGGCTAGAGGTCTTTCTCACCGCCTCCGTGGGCGGGAGCTTAGCCTAGTTGGTCACGGTGTATGGAATAACCCCCCCCCCGGCCGGACTGACACGCGATCTTGTGGCGATTCGGGTGTCGCCTTTTCCGTTGTTTAACGGCCGGTTTCGGGAGGCGCATCCGGCGGCAACGGGTCGGAAACGGACAGTCTCCAAGACGGAATCCGGATTGCTGACGTTCCCTGCGCGCAGACGGCGGTGCCTGACAGTCAGAGTCCGGACTGCCCCATCGGGCGGCCGCGACAGGGTGATGAAAAGAGCGAGTTGGATGACCGACCAGTGACGCGGATCCTGTCCGCATCACCACCGGCTCGGCGCAGATTCTCCAGCCCCTCGGGAGAGGGCGGCCTTCAGACCGTGCCGAGCATCCGGCCGGTGCGTGCGCCGCCGGTGTAGCCGCGCGGACCGTAGGTAGCGGCGCGGGCTACGCGCCCGGTGAGCGTCTGCAGGAGCTCGGCGACGCGCTTCATGCGCGCCGCAACCATCAGGCCGTTGCGATCGTTGAGATCCCGGCAGCGCATCGCGCGCCCCAGGCACTCCGAGAGTTTCGGCGTCAGGGTACCGGCCGGGTCGCACCACTGGCGCAGTCGCTCGAGCCCGCCGCGATCCGGCGACTCGCCGTGCAGGCTGCAGAGCGAGCGGCGCTGCTCTTCGATGCGCGCCAGCGCTCCGAGCCGCTCCTGGCGCGCAGCCGTCGTGCGCTGCAGGGCTTCGGGCTCGCCCGTGCCGAGTGTGTCGCGCTCCTCTTCGAGCAGCTGCTGCAGCTCGGTCAGCAGCACGATCTCCTCACCCAGCAGCTCCGCCAGGTGGTCGCGGCACAGGGCGGGATCCATGGGTTATTTCCCCTGCTTGCCGAGGCCCGCGAGCGCGCGCTCCATGGCCATGAGCTGCGTGGCGATGTGCTCGGGATTGACCGTGTAGCGTCCCTGCTCGATCGCGCTCTGCAGCTGCGCTACCCGCGCCTGATCGACGGCGGGGGCATCCCGCAGCGACTGCTCGAGCGAGGCGAGCTGGCTGGCGGTATCGGTGATGTGGACCTCCCCCGGGGCGGGGGCGGGCGCGGCGCTGCCGCCACCCGTGACGACATCGCGCGTCGGGACGACCGCGGAGGGCCGGCCGGCGGTGACGTTGGTCGTCAAGTCATTGATCTTGTTGGACACGGGAAAAACTCCTGGGGCATCTGACGCACTTTAGCGGCAATTCCGCCAAAACCTTTAGGGTGTGATTTCGATCACTCCATTGGCATCGACTACGCCCTCGACGATCTTGAGGGAGTCGAGATTCTGCACCCGCACGCGCGCGCCCTCGCGGCCGTCCTGGAGGGCCTTGCCGGTGGCGCGCACGCTGATTCCCGGCGCGGATGCGATCAGGGTCACTTCCTGGCCCTGGTGCACGATCAGGTCCGCGAGCATCGCATCCGCGGTGAGGGCCGTGCCTGCCGGCAACGAGCGCGTGAGCGTGTGATGCTCGAGCGTTGCGGCGTCGGTCACGTAGCCGACCGCAAGCCCCGCCACGCGCCGCGTCTCCTCGGACACTTGTGCGGCGCCGAGCCGCGCGCCGCGCAGGGCGCTCTGCCTCAGCACCAGCACGCGGATCTCCGACTCGATATTGACCGGCACATACACCGCCCAGGGAAAGCCCTGGGCCGTGCAGCTCACCCGCACCGCCACGCGCGCGCCGAGCTCGGCCCCCGAGGGCAGCGCGGTCGCGAGCGGGTCCGGGCAGCGCGCGAGATGTAGCCGTGGATCGAGCTCCGCCGCGCGCACCTGCACCTGGTAGGCGACGCCGCGCAGCTGTGAGCGGATGAGTCCTTCGGCCGCAATCCGCACGGCCGCGAGCGGCTCGGCGGGCGCGTGCTCAGCAGGCTCGGCCGCGGCGGCGCCGAGGGCCAGCGTTGCGCCGATCAGGGCCGCACCCGCAGCCAGGCGGCGGGCGACGCCCTGGGGGCGGCGACGGAATCCCGACATCAGACGAGTGATCATGGCAGAGGACCTGCAAACGGCGCGCCAGACGGACGGCAGGCGCTGCGCGCCCTGCAAGCCTCGCCGCCCACCCCGCAGGCGGCAACCGCTTGCCGCCCGAGCGTGACCGCGTTCACTCATTCCGGCCGCGCAGACCCCGCTGCCGCCGTCCAGAGCTCCAACCGGGCCGTGGCACGCGTCTTGCTTTGTCAGACCCAGGTTCAGTTTACGTCGGAAGTCTGTCATGCCACTTAACCTGGATGCCTATCTCGGCGTCCACCAGGACGCGCTCAAGCTGTACGCCCAGCGTACCGCGGTGCTGGCGAACAACATCGCCAACGCCGATACGCCGAACTACAAGGCGCAGGACATCGATTTCCGCGCCGTGCTGGCCGGCACCGCCGGCTCGAAGGCCGGGGCGCTGCCGCTCAGCACCAGCAACGGCGCGCAGGTAACCGCCGCCGCGGCGGGGCCGGGCGCGGCAGCGCAACTCAAGTACCGCGTGCCGCTCGCGCCCTCGCTCGACGGCAACACCGTCGACGTGCAGATGGAGCAGGCGGCGTTCGCGGACAACAGCGTGCGCTATCAGGCGGCGCTCAGCTTCCTCTCCGGCAAGTTCAGGGACCTGATGACGGCCATCACCGGCCAGTAACGGCAGCCACGGAGCAACCATGTCGTCCTTCAAGGTATTCGAGATCGCCGGCTCGGGACTGTCCGCGCAATCGGTGCGGCTCAACACCGTGGCCAGCAATCTCGCCAACGCCGACAGCGTCAGCGGCGATCCCAACACGGTCTACAAGGCGCGCCATCCGGTGTTCCAGGCGGTGCACGCCGCCATCGGCGCGCACGCCCAGGCCCGGCAGGCCGGCGCCGCGGTGCGCGTCAGCGGCATCGTCGAGAGCAACGCGCCGCCCACCGTGCGCAACGATCCCGGTAACCCGCTGGCCGACGCGCAGGGCAATGTCTACGCCCCCAACGTCAACGTGATCGAGGAGATGACCGACATGATCTCCGCTTCGCGTGCCTACCAGAACGACGTCGAGGTCATGAGCACCGCCAAGGATCTGATGCTCGCGACGCTGAAGCTCGGCTCGTAAGCGCCACCACCACCTGCGAGGAACAGCGATGTCAGCCTCCACTCTCCCGCTCGGTACGACGCTCACGGCGCCCGCCGCGGCCGGCGTCACCGGCAGCCTCAGCGGCAGCGCCGCGGCGAGCGCCGCAACGGCTGCCACCAACGGCATCCCGGCCAACATGCAGATCAGCCAGGCGGGGTTCCTGCAGCTGATCAGCTCGCAGATGCGCAACCAGGATCCGCTCAACCCCACCGACCCGACGCAGTTCCTGGCGCAGATCGAGGGGCTCTCGGAGGTGTCGAGCCTGCAGAGCCTGCAGACCTCGATCTCCGGTCTCGCCTCGGGCCTGCAGGGCGCGCAGCTGCTGAACGGCACTGCGCTCCTCGGCCACTCGGTGCTCGCGCCCGGCAACACCGCCAGGCTGGCCGCGGGCGGCACGGTGTCGGGCGCGGTCACGGCACCGGCCGGCACCAACAGCCTCACGGTGTCGGTCACCGACGCCAGCGGCGCGCTGGTGGATGCCTTCACAGTCGCGCCGCAGTCTTCCGGCTACAGCAATTTCACCTGGAACGGCACCACTGCGAGCGGCAGCGCCGCGCCGCCGGGTGAGTACACGCTCAACGTCAGCGCCGCGCTCGGCGGCGCCAGCCAGTCGCTGAGCCCGCTGGTCTACAGCCAGGTGCAGAGCGTCACCATCGACCCCTCGACCCAGACCCTCGAGCTCAACACGGTCAATGGCACCGTGCCGCTGAGCGCGGTCGTCAACATTCAGTAGGAGAGTTCTCATGTCCTTCAACATCGCACTCACCGGCCTCAACGCCGCCAACGAGGATCTGTCGGTCACCTCCAACAATCTCGCCAACGTCGCCACCGTGGGCTTCAAGGGCTCGCGCACCGAGTTCGCGGACCTGTTCGCCTCCACCCAGCAGGGCGCCATCTCCGCCGGCAACGGCGTGGCGGTCTCGGAGATCGCCCAGCAGTTCACCCAGGGCAACATCGAGACCACCGGCAACACGCTCGACATGGCGGTGAGCGGCAACGGCTTCTTCGTCGTGAGCAACAACGGCGCGCTCAACTACACCCGCGACGGCGAGTTCCAGCTCAACAGCTCCGGCGAGGTGGTGAACTCCCAGGGCCTGGCACTGCAGGCGTATCCGCCGCTCGCCAACGGCGGCTTCAACACCGGCGGCCTCGCCAACATCTCGCTCAACACCAACCTGAGCCAGCCCCAGGCCACCAGCACCGCGCAGATCGCCGCCAACCTGCCGGCGAATGCCACGCCGCCGCCCGATGCGCCGTTCGCCGCGACCGATCCCAACAGCTACAACAACACCACCTCGCTCACGGTGTACGATTCGCTCGGCGCTGCGCACACGGCCAGCCTGTATTTCATCAACACCGCGCCCAATGCCTGGTCGGTGCAGCTGACGGTCGACGGCACCGCCGTCGGCGCGCCGCAGGCGCTCGATTACTCGCAGACCGGCGCGCTCACCACGCCGGCCAACGGCAAGGTCACTTTCCCCGCCTACACGCCGGCGACCGGCGCCCAGGCCATGAACATGACCTTCGACTTCAGCAACACCACCCAGTACGGCGGCAACTTCAGCGTCAGCTCGGTGCAGCAGAACGGCTTCACCACCGGGCAGCTGACCGGCATCAGCGTCGGCCAGACCGGCGTGGTGCAGGCGCAGTTCACCAACGGCCGCTCGATCAACCTGGGCCAGCTGGCGCTCGCCAACTTCGAGAATCCGCAGGGGCTGCAGCAGCTCGGCAACGCCACCTGGGCGCCGACCAACGCCTCGGGCGCGGCGGTCAACGGCGTGGCGGGCAACTCCGGCTTCGGCAGCATCCAGTCGGGCTCGCTGGAGGAGTCGAACGTCGACACCACCGCGGCGCTGGTCGAGATGATCACCGCGCAGCGCGACTTCCAGGCAAATTCCGAGATGATCAAGACCGAAGATCAGGTCACGCAGTCGATCATCAACATCCGCGGCTGAGGCTCGGCGACCGAGCGCGCAGGTAACTCATGGACAAGCTGTTGTACGTGGCCATGTCGGGGGCGAAGGAGACGCTCGCCACCCAGGAAGCCAACAACTACAACCTCGCCAACGCGAGCACCACCGGCTTCAAGGCGGCGCTGTCGGCCTTTCAGACGCGCAGCGTGGCCGGCCCCGGCTTCGCCTCGCGCGCCTACGCGACCGCCGGCTCGGTGGGCTGGAGCGACATCGCCGGCGAGCAGCAGACCACCGGCAATCCGCTCGACGTGGCCGTGCAGGGCGCGGGCTTCATCGCGGTCCAGGATCCCGCCGGCAACGAGGCCTACACCCGCGCCGGCGACCTGCACGTCGATCCCAGCGGGCAGCTGGTCACCGCCGGCGGACGCCCGGTGCTCTCCGACAGCGGCCCGCTCAGCGTGCCGCCGGCCGCCTCGATCACCATCGGCGCCGACGGCACCGTCTCGGTCGTGGGGCTCGGCCAGACGCCCAACTCGGTCGCCGCCGTCGGCCGCATCAAGCTGGTGAACCCGCCGGGCGGCGCGCTGACGCGCGGCACGGACGGTCTGTACCGCTCGAGCGACGGCACCCCGGCCGAAGGCGACGCCAGCGTGCGCATCGCCTCGGGCGTGCTCGAGTCGAGCAACGTCAACCTGTCGAGCTGCCTCGTCAACATGATCGAGCTCTCCCGCCGCTTCGAGCTGCAGGTGCGCGCGATGCACACCGCGGACGAGAACGCACAGTCCTCCAGCAAACTCCTGCAGTCGGGCACCACCGGCTGAGCCGCATACTCCTGAAAGAGGTCAACTGACATGGAACCCGCACTGTGGGCCGCAAAGACCGGGCTCGACGCCCAACAGACCCAGATGACGGTCACGGCCAATAACCTCGCCAACGTCAACACCACCGGCTTCAAGAAGAGCCGCGCGGTGTTCGACGATCTCCTCTACCAGAACCTGGCGCAGGTGGGCGCCAACACCTCGCAGAACACCCAGGCGCCGACCGGGCTCAACGTCGGCACCGGCGTGCGCGTGGTCGCCACCGAGAAGAACTACACCCAGGGCAGCGTCAACAACACCGGCAACCCGCTCGACATGGCGATCCAGGGCCGGGGCTTCTTCCAGGTGCTGCAGCCCAATGGCCAGCTGGCCTACACCCGCGACGGCAGCTTTCAGCTGAACGCCCAGGGACAGCTGGTGACCGCCGCCGGCTACCAGGTGCAGCCGGCGCTCACCATCCCGGCGGGCGCCCAGAGCGTCACCGTCGCCGCCGACGGCACCATCAGCGTCGCGCTGGCCGGCCAGGCCACGCCGCAGACGGTCGGCACGCTGCAGCTCGCAGATTTCATCAACCCGGCGGGCCTGCAGGACATCGGCGGCAATCTGGCGGTCGAATCGGCCTCGAGCGGCACGGCGGTGACCGGCAACGCCGGCCTCAACGGCATGGGCACGGTGCTGCAGGGCTCGGTCGAGGCCTCGAACGTCAACGTGGTCGAGGAGCTGGTCAACATGATCGAGACGCAGCAGGCCTACGAGATGAACTCGCGCGCCGTCGAGACCACCGATCAGATGCTCACCTACTCCACGCAGAACATGTAAGCGGCGCGCGATGCGAACCTTGAATGCCCTGCTCGCCCTCGCGGTGGCGCTCGCCAGTCTGGGAGGCTGCCGCAGCGCGCCGCCTCCCAAGCCCGACGACGGGCTCGCCTGGACGCAGGAGAAGCTGCCGCCGCCCACCGACGGCGCCATCTACCAGTCCGGCCGCGAGCTGGTGCTGGCGGAGAATCCGGTCGCCCATCACATCGGCGACATCGTGACCATCGTGCTCAACGAGGCCACCGCGGCGCAGAAGAGCGCCACCACCAGCACCAGCAAGGCCAATACGGTGACGATGCCCGGCACGACGCTCATCAACAAGAACGTGTCCTGGCTCAACAACAACATCAACGACTCCAGCAAGTTCGCCGGCGAGGGCGCCAGCGCCCAGAGCAACAGCCTGACCGGCTACCTCACGGCCACGGTGCTCAAGGTGCTGCCGAACGGCAACCTGTTCGTCGCCGGCGAGAAGCAGATCGCGCTCAACCAGGGCAAGGAGTTCGTGCGCGTCACGGGCGTGATCCGCCCGAGCGATCTGGCCGCCGACAACTCGGTGCCTTCCTTCCGGGTGGCGAGCGCCAGGATCACCTACAACGGCAAGGGTGCGATCGCGGATGCCAACGCGCAGAGCTGGCTGTCGCGCTTCTTCAACTCGCCGTGGGTGCCGTTCTGATGGCCGCCACGCTCATGGCGCCGCGGCCGCGCCCGCTGCTCGCCGGCCTCACGCTCGCGCTGCTCGCCGGCCTGGCCGCGCCCGTACACGCCGAGCGCATCAAGGACATTGCCACCGTGGCCGGCGTGCGCACCAACCAGCTGGTGGGCTACGGCCTGGTCGTCGGTCTCGACGGTACCGGCGATCAGACCACCCAGGCGCCGTTCACCGTGCAGAGCATCGAGAACATGCTGCAGCGTTTCGGCGTGACGATCCCGCCGAACACCAATCCGCAGCTGAAGAACGTCGCGGCCGTCACGGTCACCGCGGACCTGCCGCCGTTCGTCAAGCCCGGCCAGACCATCGACGTCACCGTCGCGACCATCGGCAACGCCTCGAGCCTGCGCGGCGGCGCCCTCATCATGACGCCGTTGCGTGGCGCCGACGGCCAGATTTACGCGATGGCCCAGGGCAACGTGGTGGTGAGCGGCTTCGGCATCGCCGGCAAGGACGGCTCGAGGATCTCGCTCAACGTGCCGAGCAGCGGCCGCATCCCCAACGGCGCCTCGGTCGAGCGCGAGGTGCCGGTGCGCTTCGCCGCCGATCCGCACCTGGTGCTGAACCTCAACACTCCCGACTTCACCACCGCCGCCCACGTCGCCAGCGCGCTCAACAACTCGCTCGGCGCCGGCAGCGCCGAGGCGCTCGATGCCGTGTCGATCCGCGTGGTGGCGCCACTCGATCCGAATCAGCGCATCGCCTACCTGGCGACCCTGGAAGCCGTCGAGGTGGAGCCCGGCGAGGCGCCGGCGCGCGTCATCGTCAACTCGCGCACCGGCACGGTGGTGATCAGCGCGCACGTGCGCGTCACGGCCGCGGCCGTCGCCCACGGCTCACTCTCGGTGACCATCACCGAGCGCAACGATGTCAGCCAGCCGACGCCCCTCTCCCAGGGCGGGCAGACGACGGTCACCCCGCGCAGCAACATCGACGTGCAGCAGGCAGACGCCCGCATGTTCGTCTTTCAGGCGGGCGTCACGCTCGATGAGATCGTGCGCGCGGTCAATCAGGTGGGTGCCGCTCCGGGCGACCTCGTGGCCATCCTCGAGGCGCTGAAGGAAGCCGGCTCGCTGCGTGCCGAGCTCATCGTCATCTGAAGCCGCGAGCATGGCGACCACCCCCGTCAACAACACCAGCGTGTACGGCGACTTCGCCGGACTCGAGAAGCTCAGGTCCGGGGCGGCCCGCAACGATCCGGCCGCGGTGCGCCAGGTGGCGCAGCAGTTCGAGAGCCTGTTCGCGCGCATGATGATCAAGAGCATGCGCGCTGCGATCGGCAAGGATCCGATCTTCGGCTCGGACCAGGCGCAGACCTATCAGGGCATGTACGACGATCAGCTGTCGCTCGAGCTCACCAAGGGCAAGGGTCTCGGGCTCGCCGACATGCTGGTGCGGCAGCTGCAGCAGGCCGGCTCCCCGGGTAAGGCCGCAGCTGCGAGCGGCGCTGCGGCGATCCCCGCAGGTGCGACCGGCAGTCCTGCCGCCGCCTCGAGCGCGGACCGCGCCAGCTTCATCAGCCGGATGTGGCCGCAGGCACAGCAGGCCGCGCAGCAGCTCGGCGTGCACCCGGTGAGCCTCATCGCGCAGGCGGCGCTCGAGACCAACTGGGGCAGGAGCGTGCCGCGCAGCGCCAACGGCGTCGGCAGCAACAATCTCTTCGGGATCAAGGCCGGCGCCGCCTGGAGCGGCGCCTCGGTCAGCGCCGGCACGCAGGAGTTTCAGGGCGGCAGCGTGCACCAGACCAGCGCCGCTTTCCGCGCCTACGCCAGCCCCGGCGAAAGCCTGCAGGATTACGTGGCGCTGCTCAAGGCGAGTCCGCGCTTCAGCGGCGCGCTCGGCAGCGGCGCGAACGTCGGCTCCTTCGCCGCAGCGCTGCAGCAGGGCGGCTACGCCACCGATCCGGATTATGCCCGCAAGCTGAGCGCGGTCGCGGACCAGGTGCTCGCGACGCTCAGCCAGGGCGCCGCCTCCACCGCTGCGGGCGCGCTCAAGTTTGCCGATGCCCCGCCGATAGGAACTGAGACTAGGCGCGCTCCGGGGGAGGAGTCAGGCCATGGGTGACATACTGTCGACCGGCGTTTCCGGCCTGCTGGCATTTCAGCAGGCGCTCGACGTTACCAGCAACAACATCGCGAACTCCGCGACGCCGGGATACAGCGTCGAGAGCATCCAGCTGACGCCCCAGCCCGCCCAGGCCACGCCCGGCGGCTATGTCGGCAGCGGCGTCGAGGTTCAGGGCATCACGCGCGCCTACAACGAGCTGCTCGCGCAGCAGGTGCGCTCCTCGCAGGCCAGCTACTCGAGCTACAACACGCTCGCGACGCAGGCCGGACAGATCGACAACATGCTGAGCGGCTCGAGCACCGGGCTCACCGCGAGTCTGCAGAGCTTCATCAACGCACTGCAGACGCTGTCCACCTCCCCCTCTTCGACCGCGTCCCGCCAGGCGCTGCTCAGCCAGGCGCAGGCGCTGACACAACAGATCAACTCCTACGACTCGCAGATCCAGACCTACCGCTCCGGCCTCGAGCAGCAGATCGGTGCCGACATATCGCAGGTGAACTCGATCGCCAGCGGCATCGCCAGGCTCAACTCGCAGATCGCCGCCGATCTCGCCGACGGGCAGACGCCCAACCAGCTGATGGATCAGCGCGACAAGCTCGTCGACCAGCTGAGCCAGTACGTGAGCGTCACCACTTCCACTCAGTCCGACGGCTCGATGAACGTCTACGTCGGCAGCGGCCAGGCGCTGGTCACCGGCGGCGTCCCGGAGCAGCTCGCCGCAATCCAGAATCAGTACAACCCGACGGTATCCGACATCGGCGTGACGAGCGCCGGCGGCACCACCAACGTGACCGGCGAGATCAGCGGCGGCGAGCTCGGCGGACTGCTCAACGCGCGCACCCAGGTGCTCGATCCGGCGCAGAACGCCCTCGGGCTGATCAGCGTCGGCCTCGCCGGCATCATGAATCAGCAGCAGGCGTCGGGCATGGACCTCAGCGGGGCGCAGGGTCAGCCGATGTTCGCGGTCGGGCCGGTGCAGGCCGGCCCGAGCAGCAACAATACCGGCGGCGCCACGCTCACCGTGACGCGCACCAGCCTGAGCGAGCTCACGGCCGACGACTACCAGCTCAGCTACGCGGGCGGCGCGTGGCAACTCAAGGACGCGACCACCGGGCAGCCGCTGGCATTGAGCGGCGCGGGCACCGCGGCCAGCCCCTTCCAGGCGGCGGGCCTGTCGATCGTCGTGGGCGGCGGCGCAGCGGCGAACGGCGACAGCTATCTGATCCAGCCGACGGAAGCGGCTCCCGCAGGCCTCGCGCTGCTGCTGACGAGCCCCAGCCAGATCGCCGCGGCCTCACTGGCGCAGACGGCGGCGGGCGCCGGCAACACCGGCAGCGGCGTGATCTCCGCGGCGACCATCACCGCGCCCGCGAGCTGGGTGCCGGGCAGCTACACGCTCGCCTTTACCAGCCCGACGCAGTATCAGATCACCAATGGCGGCGGCGGCGTCATCGCCTCGGGCGCCTATACCGCCGGCCAGCCGATCGCCTTTCAAGGCGCGCAGGTCACCGTGAGCGGCGCGCCGGCGGCCGGCGACGCGTTCACGATCGCGAGCAGCACGGCGGCCAACAGCGGCGACAACAGCAACCTGCTCGCCATGATCGGCGCGCTGTCCGCCAGGACTCTCGCCGGCGGCACCACCTCGCTCACCAGCGCGGCCAACAATCTGGTGACGCAGGTCGGCGTCACGACGCAGCAGGCGCAGGCCAACGCCAGCGCGCAGCAGTCGGTGAACCAGGATGCCAGCACCGCGCGCAGCAATCTCTCGGGCGTCAACCTCGATGCCGAGGCCGCCAGGATGCTGCAGTACCAGCAGGCTTACCAGGCGATGGCGCAGGTCATCCAGGCCTCCGGCACCATGTTCAATTCCCTCATGACGGCGATCACCAACGGCTGACCATGACCATCTCGACGCTCACTTTCCAGACCAACGCACTCGCGGAGATGGAGGCGCTCCAGACCGCGCTGACGCAGACGCAGGCCGAGCTCTCGACCGGCAGCAAGCTGCCGAACGCGGCCGCAAACCCGGCCGCCACCGAGCAGGTCAACCAGCTCAACATGACGCTCGCGGCCTCGCAGCAGTACGTGAGCAACGGCACTGCCGCGAGCGCCAATCTGCAGCTCGAGCAGAACGCCCTCACCAGCGCGACCAACACGCTGCAGAGCGCGCGCGACCTTGCGGTCGAGGCCAACAATTCCGCCCTCAGTCTCGCCGACCGCCAGGACATCGCCACCCAGCTGCAACAGCTGCAGCAGGCGCTGCTCGGCGCCGCCAACAGCACCGACCCGGCCGGCAACTACCTGTTCGCGGGCACGGCGAGCGGCACGCAGCCCTTCGCCCAGACCGGCGGCTCGGTGAGCTACCAGGGCGACAGCCAGGTCAACCAGGTGCAGATCGCCCCCGACCAGAGCATCTCCGCGGGCGATGCCGGCAACGCGGTGTTCATGAACATCCCGGCCGGCAACGGCACCTTCACCACCGCCGCCGCCGCCGCCAACACCGGCAGCGGCTCGATCGGCGCCGGCAGCGTCACCAGCGCCGCCGCCTGGATTCCCGACACCTACACCATCGCCTTCAGCAGCCCGACGCAGTACCAGGTCACCAACAGCGGCGGTACCGTGGTCGCTTCCGGCACCTACAGCGGCGGCAGCGCCATCGCCTTCAACGGCATCCAGGTCACGGTGAGCGGCGCGCCCGCCGCCGGCGATCAGTTCACAGTGGCACCCGCGGGCAAGGCGAGCGTCTTCAGCACCATTGCCAATCTCATAGCGACCCTGAATTCCAGCTCGCTCAGCAGCGCTCAGGTGACGACCCAGATCGGCACGGCGCTGCAGCAGATCGACAATGCCTTGAGCGGCTTCGGCTACGCGCAGGCGTCCGTCGGCGGGCGGCTGAATGCGGTCACCACTGCGGCCAACAGCGCCCAAGCCACGCAGACCCAGCTGCAGGGCACGGTCTCGCAGCTTTCCTCTACCGACTATGCGGCGGCGGTCACGCAGCTCAGCACCCAGGAGCT
>Ga0187766_10001527_pt1 | contig 13577 bp, 8 predicted proteins | sample 0216_QUI02_MP05__4_FD_132971 | JGI IMG/M metagenome (GOLD analysis project Ga0187766, IMG submission 132971) | Tropical peat soil microbial communities from peatlands in Department of Meta, Colombia - 0216_QUI02_MP05_20_MG | ecosystem: Environmental > Terrestrial > Soil > Wetlands > Peat ... | reverse complement strand
GCTCCCGGCCGCGACACCGAGGGCTTACCGTTTGGCGCCGTGACTGCGTACCTGAAGCGCTTGGTGTCCTCGCTGGCCGCCTACCAGGTTGCCGATCTGGTGTCCAAGTTCATGGCGGTGCTGCTGCTGCCGGTGTACACGCGATACATCTCGCCGGCCGGCTACGGCGTCGTCGAGCTGCTCGGCAACGGCGTCATCTTCATCAGCATCCTGGTCCGCCTCGGGATGATCGAGTCGTTCCTGCGCTACCACTTCGCCGACGAGGATCAGGCGCGGCGGGACGCGCTCGCGCGCCGCGCGGTCGGCTTTCTGCTCGTGGCGACGACGGTTGCGTCGGCGATCCTCGCGGCGGGCGCGGTGCCGCTGTCGCGGATCGTGCTCGGCTACCGCGACCCGACGACGTTTCTGATCGCGGTGCTGGGGCTGTGGGCGTTCACGAATCTTGAGTTGGCATACGGCCTGCTCCGCGTCGAGGAGCGACTGAAGACATACGCCACCGCCTCGCTGATCAACGTCGTGCTGACGATCATCGCCTCCGTGGTGCTGGTCGTCGGTTTGGACGACGGCGCCAACGGATTGCTGCTCGGGAACTACGGCGTCTCCGCGCTCGTGCTGTTCGGGCTCTGGTGGACGATGCGGGGTCGCCTGCTCCCGTGGCGCGCGCGGCGGCCCCGGGGCCGGTCCGGCGCGGGCGTGGAGCGGCTTGCAGTGCTGCTCCGGTTCGGGCTTCCAACGGTCCCGGCCGAGGCTTCGGTGTACGCGCTCAGCATCATCGACCGGTACTACATCTATCACCACCGCAGCCCCGCACTCGCGGGTCTGTATTCGATCGCCGTCAAACTCGCCGGCACGGTTGCGTTCATTGTGCGAGCGTTCCAATACGCCTGGCCACCACTTGCCTATTCGATCAGCGATGACACGGAAGCGTCGCGCCTGTATGGACTCGTGACCACGTACTACGTGCTGGTCAGCGGTTGGGTCGTGGCCGGGCTCGCGCTGCTCGGGCGCTGGGTGTTGCGCATCCTCGCCGCGCCCTCGTACTACGGCGCGTACCGCGCGCTGCCGTGGGTCGCTCTAGGTTGGGCGCTGTACGGACTTTGGGTCGTGTTCCTGGTGATCGCCGGCCGAGCAAAAGTCACCACGCGCAACTTCCCCGCCGCGCTGTCCGGCCTGGTCGCGAACGTGGCGCTGCTGTTGCTGCTCGTTCCCCCGCTCGGGATCGCCGGCGCCGGAATCGCGCTGTGCGGCGCGTACACCGTGATGCTGATCGTGATGCATCTGCTCACGCGCCGGGCATTCACGGTCGCATTCGAGTGGCGGCGGTTGGCTCATCTGGCGCTTGTGATGGGCGGGATCGCGGTGGCCGGCGATCTGTTGCTTCCGACGCACGGCGTGCTCGGCTTCAGCACGCGGCTGATCGCGTTTGCGTTGATCGGACCGGCGCTGCTCCTGACCGGGTTCCTGCACGTCGAGGAACTGGGACAGGCGAAGGCGCTGATCGCGCGCGCGGCGCGGTCCTCGCCGTCACCCGCCGGGGATACCGCGTGAGCCGCCCGCCGATCAGCGTCGTGATGCCGTTCGCCGGTGACGTCCGTGACGCCCGCGCGGCGATCGGCGTGCTCGTCGGGCTCGACACGCGGCCCGGTGATCAGCTGATCCTCGCCGACAACTCGGGCGTCGCGCCGCGCGCGGCTGGTGTGACGATCGTCGAGGCGAGCGGGGAGCGCTCGCCCGCGCACGCCCGGAACGTGGGAGCCGCGCGCGCGAGCAACGACTGGATCCTGTTCCTCGACGCCGACTGCCGAGCGCCGCGGGAATTGCTCGACACGTTCCTCGCCGAGCCCGTCCACGCGAACGTCGGCGCAGTGGCCGGCGAAGTCGTCCCGTCGCCGGGTGCCGACACGCTCGCCGCCCGCTACGGGGCGGCCCGAAGCTTCTTGAGCCAGCAGGCCCACTTCGCGCATCCCTACCGTCCGCGTGCCGTCGCGGCAAACCTGCTCGTCCGGCGTGCGGCGTTCGAGCAGGTGGGCGGGTTCTACGAAGGCGTACGGGCGGCCGAGGACACGGACTTCAGCTGGCGAATTCAGCAGGCCGGGTGGCGGCTCGAGCTTCGACCTGACGCGCAGGTCGAGCACCGCTACCGCGCAACGGTCAGGGAGCTGCGCAGGCAGTGGCGCGGATACGCCGCCGGTCGCGCCTGGCTGGCACGGCGCTACGAGGGCTTCGAGCCGCAACCGGCCGTCCGCAGGGTCGGGACACGAACGTGGCTGCGAATCCGAGCTCGCCGCGACCCGATCGAGGCCCACGGCGCTCGCTCGGTGCTCGCCCGCTCGCTCAGCGCGGGTCGGTTCGAACGAGGCCGGTATCTCGCTCTGGACGCTGTACTCGCTGCCGATGAGCTCGCCGGCCTGACACTTTCCAACCGGCCGGCACCCGACCACAGACGCGCCGATCCGCGTCGGGTCCGCGTCGTGCTCGTCGCCGACCGCTTTCCCGCGCGCGAGGATCCGCTCGCCGACTTCGCGTCGACGCTCGATGGTGCGCGCGTCGAGGCCGCGGCGCGGCCCGACGTCGTCGACGTCGATGTACTGCGGTCGCTGACGATCGACTACCGGGAGGACGATGGGGCCGCTCGGAGGACGTTCGCACTGGTTTCGCTGATCATGCACCATCCCCTCCGGTGCGCGTCGGACGTCGCGCGCCGTGGGCCCGGCGAGCCGACACTCGCCGCACTCGCGCCGGCGACGCGCAGGCTCGGCCGCGACAGCCAGGCGCGCGTGCACGCGCTCGGAGGCGACCATGTGCAGGCGACCGCCGGCCGGATCGCAGCGCTCGCCGGCCGGCGGCTCGACCTGCAGTCCTGATGCGCGTTCAGGTCGTCGACCCGTCCGCGTTCACGCGACCGTACGACCATGCGCTGTGTGCGGCGCTCGTTCGCGCGGGGGCCGAAGTCGAGCTGGTCACGAGCCGGTTCGCATACGGTTCGGCGCCCCCAGCCGATGGCTACGAGCTGCGCGAGCTGTTCTACCGCCGCGCGCGCGGGGCCGCAGGCTCTCGGGTCCGGCTCGTGGCCAAGCTCGCGGAGCACGTACCGGACATGGTTCGCTACCGGCGACTCGCGCGTCGCGCTGAGGTGGTCCACTTTCAGTGGTTGGACGTCCAGTGGCTCGACCGGTTTCTGCTTCCGGACCGTCCGATCGTGCTCACCGCCCACGACCTCCTGCCACGCGAGCCGCGCCCGCGCCAGGCGAGCGCTCAGCGGCGCCTGTACGCGGCGGTCGATGCGCTGGTCGTCCATTCCGAGTACGGGCGTGCGCAGCTCGTCGACGCGCTCGCGGTCGACCCGCTGAAGGTCCGGGTGATCCATCACGGCGCATTCGAGCATCTGGCCCGGCTGGAGCCCCAGCCGCTGACGGACGGACTCGAGCACGTCGCCGCCCCCGTGGTGCTGTTCTTCGGGCTGCTGCGTCCATACAAGGGGATCGACACGCTGCTCGACGCGTGGGCCGGGATCGAGGACGCCGAACTATGGCTCGTCGGGCGGCCGCGGATCCCGCTCGAGCCGCTGCGCGCGCGCGCCCCGGCTGCCGTGCGGTTCGTGCCCAGGTTCGTCTCCGACGGCGAGCTCGCGGCGCTGTTTCGGCGCGCCACCGTGATCGCGCTGCCCTACTCTCGGACAGAACGGCTGGATCAGTCCGGGGTGCTCGCGACCGCGCTCGCGTTCGGGAAGGCGATCGTCGTGTCCGATGTCGGAGGGTTCAGCGAGGTCGCGGCCGCGGGCGCGGCGAGACTCGTGCCCCCGGACGATCCTGCAGCGCTGCGGGCGGCGCTGGTCGACCTGCTCGGCGATCGCGATCAGCGGCGCCTGCTCGAGCACGGGGCGCTGGCGGCAGCCCGCGGTCCGTACTCGTGGGACCATGCGGCCGCCAAGACGCTGGCGCTGTATCGAACGCTCGTGTGAGCGACGCCGCTGGGCGGGCGGTTGCGGGCGCGGGGCGGTTGCGGGCGCCGGGCGGGGCGGTCGCGCGGCGGTCGCGCGGGGCGGCGCGGTTGCGGGCGCGGCGCGGTTGCGGGCGCGGGGCGGCGCGGTTGCGCGGGGCGGCGCGGTTGCGCGGGGCGGCGCGGTTGCGGGCCCGGGCGCGGGTCGGCGCGGGGCGACCGCGCTGCGACCGCGCTGCGACCGCGCGAGCAGATCACGGCCGGGCGCGGTCAAGCGTCCGCCGGGAACCTGCACGATCACCCAAATCGGCAGGCGCGGCGCAGCTTCGGGCGAGAATGCATGCATGTCATGCGTCTGCGCCCAAACTCCCGACCCGCTGATCGGTTTGGGAAATCATGCAGGTCCTATCAAGCAACGCGCGGCTCGGGCCCGACCGCACCGCCAGCGCACCTGACACCCACGGCCGACCACGAGGTCATAGCCGGGGCAGCGCCGCCGGCAGCGCGGACAGCGATCCCGCTGGGCGAACGACGGGCGAACAGCGATCACCAGCGCGGCCTCCTCTCCCAGAACGGTAAAGCACCGCTACGTGCGCCCTCTTGCCCGGAGGTCGGGCGCGTCCAGCGCCCCGACCTCCTGGCCACAAAGCGCGGCACGGTGGCGGCTGTCAACCAGCGCGAAACCGCTTCGAACCCCGACAGCGCCCCGCGAGCGGCACCGCCGTCGAGCGCTGGTTGACGCGACGACGGCCGCGCTACCTACGCCACCGCGCTCTCACTCCCCCCGCGGAAAGGTCAGTAGCGCCGGCCCCCGCGGAAAGGTCAGTAGCGCCGGAAAGGGCGGTGCCCTCGGAGCCTCGCTGATCAGCTGTCACCGATCGTTGACCAGCGGCCGCACACTGTCACCGATCGTTGACCAGCGGCCGCACAACGCGTAGTCCCCCATCGGGGTTTGCGTCGGCGCCGGCCCGGTAGGTGGCCAGTACCGGTCACGAGATCACGCTGGCCGGGTGACGCGACCGCCCTCCACGTGCCGCTCGCTCCGACCATTCGCTTGCGTGATCGCCTGGCGCACGCGCACCGCCAGCGTCTGGTCGGCTTGAGCGCCGGGCCGGCGGGCGCGGTTGTCGCGCGCCTGGTCGTGGATGCAGCGCGCGAGATCCGCACGGATCAGGAGGTCAAGCGCTCGACCCCAGTCGCTCACGGTGCCAACCCTGCCAGCATGCGCCCACCATCGTGGGGGGCGCTCTCTCGGTAGGACCAAGCGAACAGCCAGAGCGCTGCGCGCTCATCCTCGCTCAAGCAGTCCGCCGTCTCGACCAGCTCGGCCTGCACCTCGATCAGGCTCTCACCGCGATCGAGCCGCAGCGCAATCTCATCCTGCAACCCGTCTAGCTGGTAACCAAAAGCCACTTTCCTCACTACCGATCTCATCGGGCCGCTCCGCGGTCAAGCCCTCAAGAACGTGTACCGTCCAGGTCCGACACACAGCTCAACAACCCTGATCTTGTGACCCTCTCCTCTGCACAACCCTGATCTTGTGACCCTCTCCTCTGCCTGACCTCGCAAACCCATTTACGATCGCAGCAGGCTCTCGGACGCGCATCCGTGCTAAATACGTCGGCTCGCACCGGGCAACCACGGATTTTGATTGAGGGACTAGTCTGCAAGCGGCGATGTCCGATGCCCATGACGACCGGCTAGACCGAGCATCGGGTGCGTCACATCGCGCAGGCGATGTTCAACGTCGATTGCTCCGTAGTCTGCGCGCGGGCGCACGGACAACTTGTGGTGCGACACCATCTTGGTGAGCCCAGCGCCCATGGCGGCGATTCGCGGATCACGGGGATCACGGAAAGGAAGACATCATTTCAGCGCCCGTAAAGTCGGTGCCAACCTGGATCAGTACTATTCCGCGGTGCAAGTGCATCCTTCTGCGGTTGTACGGCCGGGGGGGTCAGCGCTAAGCATGGGAGACCATAAAGGCTTTGCGTGCTGTCGGCCGCGTTCGGCTGGTTTGTGCGCGCCGTTTTGGAACAGAGGGGATCGCGGAGGCGTATGACCTGGAAGCGCTCGGTGCTTGTGGTGGCGAACGTGACGGCGACGTCGCGGGAGCTGCTCGGCGCGCTGAAGGAGCGAGCGGCGGGGGAGCCAGCGATGTTCACGCTGATCGTTCCCGCCACGGCCGGGCGTGCGGCCGCGCAGGCGAGGCTCGCCGAAGCGCTCGAGCATCTGCGCGAGCACGGACTCGAGTGCGACGGTAGCGTCGGCCACACGGATCCGCTGGTCGCGGTCACCGAGGAGTGGGACCCCAAGGTCTACGACGAGGTCGTCGTCTCGACGCTGCCGGCGGACATCTCCAAGTGGCTTCACGCAGGACTCCCGCATCGCATCGAGAAGCTCACCGGCGCGCCCGTCAGGCACGTCGTCGCGCGCCCGCCACGACCGCCGGTGCAGGCAACCCCCGCCGTTGCCCACGGGGGCCACGGCGCGGCATTCGACCCGCTGTCCGTCCTCAACAGGAGCGCGCGCCGGGAGACGCCCGGTCGGCCCGCAACGGAGGCGACGACAATCGCCGAGCACGAGGCCGAGCATGTCGCGCGAGCGAACGCATCAGGCCGCCAGCCGGTGGTGTTCATCCACGGCCTGTGGCTACTGCCGAGCAGCTGGGACCGCTGGGCGAGCGTGTTCGAGGAGGCCGGGTACGTGGCGCTGACCCCCGGCTGGCCCGACGACCCGGAAACCGTGGAGGAAGCCAAAGCCAAGCCGGAGGTGTTCGCGCACAAGACGATCGGACAGGTAGCCAACCATTTCGCCGTCATCATCGGCAAGCTCGAGCAGAGGCCCGCCGTGATCGGACATTCGTTCGGCGGGCTGTTGGCGCAGATCATCGCCGGCCGCGGTCTAGCGGCGGTGTCCGTCGCGATCGACCCTGCACCGTTCCGCGGCGTGCTCCCGTTGCCGATCTCCGCGCTGAAGTCCGCGCGCCCGGTTCTTGGCAATCCGGCAAACCGCAACCGCGCGGTGCCGCTCACCTACGAGCAGTTCCGCTACGCGTTCGCCAACGCTGTCAGCGAGGAGGAGAGCAAGGAGCTCTACGAGCGGTTCGCCGTCCCAGCCTCGGCTGCGACGCTCTTCCAGGCCGCGGCCGCCAACCTGAATCCCTGGACCGAGGCGAAGGTCGACACCGAGAACCCGCAGCGCGGGCCGCTTCTATTCGTCAGCGGCGAGGAGAATCATGCGGTCCCCTGGGCGATCGCGAACGCCGCGTACAAACGTCAGCAGCACAACGAGGGCGTCACCGAGATTGTCAAGATCCCAGGGCGGGGACACGCCCTGACGATCGATAGCGGCTGGCGCGAGGTCGCCGACACCGCCCTCGATTTCGTTCGCCGCTTCGCCGCCGCGAACTCCGCTGGCGCTAGCGCCGCGGGTCGCGTAGCGTCCTGACCGGGCCCAGCGTCGGTGCCGGCGGCGATGTCGCGGCATCAGTGCGATTGCGACAGCGGCGCTCGCACCCGCGGCGGCGATCAGGACTCTCGCTGGAATCAACGCAACGGCGACGACCAACGGCGCCCACGCCCTCTTTCGCCGGGTGCTCCCGGTTGTCTGTCAGGCGGAGGCGCCGACGTGCAGCGGCCCCCGATCGCTGTCGTGCAGCTCGGCCTCGGCTGCGACCTGGACGCTGCCGATCTCCCGCGCACGCTCCGGACTGCGCAGGCGCAGCGCGGCGTAGAACGCGAGGCCAAGCAGCAGCAGGCCGAGGTAGATCCACGGCAGCAGGTTCAACGGAGACGGTGGCGCCGGGACGACGTTCTTGTACACGACGTAGAGCATCGCCGCGGCGGCGGCGACCCCGGTGATCACGGGGACCGCGGTCAGCTCGTTGCGCTTCCACAGCCACACCGGCGTCGCGAGCGACACGAGGATGTAGGCAGTGAAGAAACCGAACGAGGCGGTCGTCCCGGTATAGATGAACGCCGTGAGCGCACCCGTTCCGGTGAACACGAACACGAGCGAGATTGCCGCCGCGAGGACGCCGAGCACCACGATGCCGACATGTGGCGAGCCGAACCGCGGGTGCACGGAGGCGAGCCGGGCCCGCAGTGCTCCCTCTCGCCCGAGCGTGTACAGCGATCTCGCGGCGGCGTTGAGGACGGCGGCGGCAAACGCGACCATCGACACGGCTACGCCGAGATCGACGACGTAGGAGGCCCAGCTCACGCCGGCGTAGTCTGCGACGACGTGCAGCGGCGCGGAGCTTCCGGTGAGCTTCGCGAATCCGAGTATCTCGGTGTACGAGGCGAACAGGTACAGGACGGCGAGGGCGAACACGATCCGGATGAGCACGCGCGCGATCGTCCTGTGCGCGTGGCGCGCCTCGAGCCCCAGCGACGCGGCGCTCTCGAAGCCGGCGAACGCGCCGACCGCTAGGACTGCGCCGAGCACGACGTCGGTCGACGATGCGCCCTTGGCGGTGAATTGCGCCGTGTCGAGCCGGAAGCCGTAGGTGACCAGCGATGCGACCAACACGATCCCGATGAACGTCAACGACGTCAGCTCGAGCGCGAGGCCGACGCGAGCGGAAAGCCGAATTCCGCGGTATGCCGATGTGAGCGCGGCGCTGATCGCGGCCAGCACGAGAATCGCTCCGGCGACCTCCGACGAGGACGAGATACCGAGTTTGGCCAGCAGCGAACTCGCGTAGAGCCACGCGCCGAGCAGCGCGCCGACGGCGAACAGGGCGTAGCCGATCAGCAGACCCCAAGCGCTCGCGAACGAGGCTCCCGGTCCGAAGCCGTTGCCGGTGAAGGTCGCGAGCGATCCCGACGACACCGTCCGGCGTGCCTGGAGCCTGATCGTGTAGGCGACGAGAATCACGACGACGGCGGCGATCACGATCGACAGCAGCGTTCCTTGCCCTGCGACGAGGAAGATCGAGCCGGGGACGCTCGCGATTGCGACGCTCGGTGCGGCCGCCGCGACCGACTGCGCGAGTACCTCAATCCCTCCGACGGTACGCGCGAGCGCGCCGCCTCGGGCACTCTGGCCGATGCTCGACTCCGCCTGTGGCGGAGTCAGCGCAACATCTGTTGTAGTCATCGGGGGTTCCTTTTCTGTGGTTGGTGTCAGGAGCCTGCGGTGGACGAACAACACGGGGATGGTCACGCTCCCGAACCTGCGTCCGAGCTCCTCCCAGGCCGTCGGCAGGCTGTCGAGTGGACTTCCGTCGGTTTCGGTGAACGCGAGCGGATCGTTCGCCAGCGCGTCCAGGTACCAGGGATCCGCGGACAGGTCGGCTGGCTCGAGCGCGAGCCCCTCTCCCCCCACCTCGAGCGCTTCGCGAGCCCACGGCGGCGGCGAGATGGGCGTCCCGGACAGGATCACGCCGATCCACGGCTCCGGGTTGTGCGTGACAGCGACCGCCGCGGTGACCCCGCCCAGCGAATGTCCGGCAAGGACGACCGGGATCTCGGGGCGCGTCTGCCGCGCAATCGACGTGAGGAGACGGGCATTCTGCTCGAGCGCGTCGATCGACCCGACAATGCCGCGGTCGCCATCGGAGAGTCCGTGACCGATCTCGTCGACGGCCCACAGATCGATCGCAGCGCCGCCCAGCTCGGCGGCAAGTCGCTCGTAGAGCCCGGAGTGCTCCCCGAACCCGTGCAGGAAGATGATCGCGGCCTGCGGCCGCCGAGCCAGCCACGGCCGGTAGTGCACGCGGCCGCTGGCACCCTGGAAGTAGGGCATGTATGTGCTCCTTGTCGTTTGTCGGATCAGTTCGCCGCCGATCGTTCTCGGCGGTCACTCGTCGCGGCTATGCCGCCTGTCTGTGCGACAGCGGACATCGCTCCCGGCGCGGCGGTCGATCGACGCTCATCTCACTCCTCCCGGAAGGGGCTGCTCCGCGCTGCGCTCGGCGCGGGCATGCGCCGCAAGAAGACGGCGGTCGACCTTCGCGTTCTCGAGCATCGGCAGCTCGTCGGCGACGACGATCCGCTTTGGTCGCTTGTAGTCGGCCAGACGCTGCGAGCACCAGTAGGCGAGATCGGTCGGGTCGAGCGATCGTGCGGCGACGGGCACGACGAACGCATGCCCGACCTCGCTGTACAGCGGGTCCGGAACGGACACGACGGCGGCGATTGCGACATCGGGATGGCGCTCGAGGCACAGCTCGATCTCGCGCGGGTATACGTTCGAGCCGCCGGACTTGTACATGTCACTGCGCCGGCCGACGAGCCTGAGCGTTCCATCGTCCTGCCGGACGGCGATGTCGCCCGTTCGAAGAAAGCCGTCCTCGGTGAACACCTCGCGGGTCGCCTCCGGCCGGCCGAGGTACCCGGCGAAGACGCCGGGATGACGAACCTGGATCTCGCCCGACCGCCCGTTCGCGACCGGACGGCCATGATCGTCGGCGAGCCGGAGCTGGATCTCGGGGTCCGGCCGGCCGATCGATTCGGCGAGCTGCCCGATGTCCGCATAGGTCACAGTCAGCGTCGTCTCCGTGCTTCCGTACTGCACCTCGAGGGCCGCGGCGGTCCGGTCGCGCCACGCTTCGATCACCGCGCGAGGCATCGCCGCACCTGCCCACGTGAGGCGCCTGAGCGACGAGAGATCCGTCCTGTTGAACGCGGGATCGGCCGCGAGCAGCTGGTAGGTCGTCGGGATCCCCAGCACGCCGCTGATGCGTTCACGCTCCATCAGGCGCAGCTGCGCGCCAGGATCGAATCGCTCCATGAACACGCAGGTACCGCCGGAGGCGAGCGCGGTGCCGCACAGCTCCCCGAGGCCGCCGAGATGGTTGATCGGACCGTTGCAGAGCATCCGCAGCCGCTCGACGCCCCAGCGCCGAGCCTGCAGCCAGTACGTCCAGGCGAGACCGCGGTGGGACACCAACGCGCCCTTCGGCTGGCCGGTCGTCCCGGAGGTGTAGACGAGCAGCGCGGGATCCTCGGGCGAGACGATCGCCCGCGCGTGTGCCCGTGGGCGGTCTTCCCGGGAAACCGTGAGCCAGCCGCTCACACCGATCGGGCCGGGCTGACGGCCGAGGAACTCCGCGATCTTCCATTCCGTCGCCGTCTGATTGGTGGTGCTCATGGGTCGACACCGTGTCTTACGCCGCAATGGCAAAATCTGAATGAACTTGATCGACTTACTGAGGTGTATTGCAGCACACCTCATGCGCGTCATCCAGCGGGGTAGGTAACTAATTCTAGTGTCTTGGTTGTAATTACCATCGGGGCGAAGTACGGCTCCGTCTCCGCACCATTCCGCGGACACGGCGCACTCATCGGCGCTCCTGCCGCCCGCCGCCACGCCTCCTTTGCTCCTCCCGTGAGACGCGCTTCCCGCCGACCTCGAGTGCGATCCGTTCGGTCTCGACGCGGGTCGCCGGCTACTGAAGGCCGGTGCGGACGGACGTGATGCGTTCCGTGTTGAAGCCGAACCAGTGCATCCGGCCCGCGTAGCGCGCGTGCTCGACCTTCAGGCAGCGATCCATGATCACCGTCACGCCGGCATCCTCGGCGATCCGGGCGCCGTCCTCGTTGATCACGCCGAACTGGCACCAGAGCGCGCCCGCGTGGATCGCGACAGCTTCCTGGGCGATGGCGGGCAGCGCATCCGGCGCGCGGAAGACGTTCACGGCGTCCACCGGGACGGGCACATCGAACAGGCTCGGGTAGCTCGTCTCGCCGAGGATCCCGGTCTCGCGCGGGTTCACCGGGATCACCCGGTAGCCGTGCCGCTTGAGGTAGAAGCCGACGAAGTGGCTGGCACGCAGCTCGTTGGCGGACAGGCCGACGATCGCGATCGTGCTCGCTGAATGGAGCACGCCCTGGATCGTCAGCGGGTCCTGGTAGCGCTCGAGCTGGGTCATGTCACGCGCGCGAGTCCCTGCTCGAGATCCCAGATCAAATCGTCGACCGATTCGGTGCCGACCGACAGCCTGATCGTTCCAGGCCCGACGCCCGCCGCCTCCAACTCGGCGTCGCTCAGCTGGCGGTGCGTCGTGCTGGCGGGATGGATGATCAGGCTCTTCGCGTCGCCGACGTTGGCGAGGTGCGACCACAACGTCACGCCGCGGATCAGCTCCTGTCCGCCGCTCCGCCCGCCGGCACATTCGAACGAGAACACCGCGCCCGCGCCGCGGGGCAGGTATTTCTCGACGAGCGGCTGATATCTGCTTCCGGGCAGGCCCGGGTAGCTGACGTTCGACGCCAGCTCGTGCGACTCCAGGAACGCCGCGACCGCCAGCGCGTTCTCGACGTGGCGTTCCATCCGCAGCGACAGCGTCTCCAGCCCTTGGAGGAACAGGAACGCGTTGAACGGCGCGAGCGCCGCACCGAGGTCGCGGAGCGTCTCCGCTCGCAGCTTCATCAGGTAGCCGTAGGTCCCGAACGTCTCGTGGAACCGCAGGCCGTGGTATGCCGGGGATGGATCCGCGATCACCGGAAACCTTCCGTTCGACCAGTTGAACGTGCCGGCCTCGACCACGGCGCCGCCGATGCTCGTCCCGTGGCCGCCGATGAACTTGGTCGCCGAGTGGACCACGATGTCTGCCCCCCACTCGATCGGGCGGCACAGGTACGGCGTCGCAAACGTGTTATCCACGATCAGCGGCAGGTTGTGCTCGTGCGCGATCGAGGCCACGGTCTCGATATCCAGCACGTTCCCCCCCGGGTTGCCGATCGTCTCGCCGAACAACGCTTTGGTGTTGGTGCGGACCGCTCTGCGCCATGCGTCGGGCTCGTCGGGGGCGACCCACGTCAGCTCCACGCTCATCTTGCGCAACAGGTGCTTGAGCTGGTTCACCGACCCGCCGTAGAGCGCGGCGGACGAGACGATGTGGTCGCCCGGCTGCAGCAGGGTGAAGAACACGGCCGCCTGCGCAGCGATCCCGCTGGCGAACGCCACCGCGCCGGCCCCGCCCTCGAGGTTCCCGATTCGCTCCTCGAACACGGCGACCGTCGGGTTCATGATCCGCGAGTACGTGTTGCCGTACTCCTGGAGGTTGAAGTAGGCGGCGGCCGATTCGGGGTCCTCGAACACGTAGCTGGTCGTCTGGAAGATCGGCACCGCGCGAGCTCCCGTGTTCGGATCCGGCCGCTGCCCTGCGTGCAGCTGCCGTGTCTCGAACCCGAAGGCGCGAGCCTCCACTGGACGCTCGATGGTCACCGACTCTCCTCCGAGAGGAAGCGGCGAATGATCGGCGTCTGCCGGGCCTCCTCGAGCAGGAAGCAGTCGTGGCCGTACGGCGCATCGATCACATGGACCTCCACCGGCTTGCCGAGGCTCCGAAGTGCGTCCTCGATCTCCCGCGAGGCCGATGGTGGGTACAGCCAGTCGGAGCTGAACGCGATTAGCAGCGTCCGCGCCGACATGCGTCCGAGCGCGCGGGTAAGCAATCCACCGCCGTACTGCCGTGCGAGGTCGAAGTAGGTTAGCGCCCGTGATGTGTAGAGGTACGTGTTGGCGTCGAAGCGATTGACGAACGAGTCAGCCTGGTGGCGCAGGTAGCTCTCGACCTCGAACTCCGGCTCGGCCACCGTGTAGCGGATGTCCTCGGCGAACTGAAGTCGCCGGCCGAACTTGTCGTCCAGCGCCGGCGCCGAGAGGTACGTGATGTGGCCGATCAT
>Ga0187766_10001525_pt1 | contig 13590 bp, 13 predicted proteins | sample 0216_QUI02_MP05__4_FD_132971 | JGI IMG/M metagenome (GOLD analysis project Ga0187766, IMG submission 132971) | Tropical peat soil microbial communities from peatlands in Department of Meta, Colombia - 0216_QUI02_MP05_20_MG | ecosystem: Environmental > Terrestrial > Soil > Wetlands > Peat ... | reverse complement strand
TAGGCATCCAGATAACTCTAGCTCCGTAGTGTATTGCCGCCTGAACAACGTACGGATTGATTCCGCCGACGGAGCGATTTAGGACAACTGCACCTATGGGCTCTATTCCAGCAACATTCTTCTTTACGTAATAAGCGCGGCCGCATGTCATCGAGTCATGATCCTTAAGGACGAATCCACGCATACCATATTCGCGTGCTATTTTCGCTAGCTCCATATCATCAATTGGTCTCCTGAATAACGCGGGGGCGGTATGAGCGTGCATGTCTATGCCGCCCTGCAGAACTTCCATGTCTTCACGCATTGGCAGTTACCTTCCTAACATGAATCGGCGGGTTGAAAATATAATAGTCTATCGCTCACCATTTCGAAAAATCGTAATACATCCGGCAATGACCAAATTACACTCACCATCGACACGGTTAACGGTAGAGTTCGCCGCTTTTCCATCACTAAACGGTTCTGTTCAATCGCGGATTCGTTTTGAAACTTCCCGCGGCAACCGTGCAGAACCATTGATAAATCGCTTCAAGTAGCTGACATAAAGGCGTGATAAGCGTGGCAGTGTTATCCGAAATCGACTATAGGCCCAACGTGCTTCCGTTGCTGATTAATGGGGAATGGTTGAAATCCGATTCGACCGAATCTCTCCCAATATTCAATCCTGCTACTGGTGATGTGATCAGTAAGGTTCCTCTAGCGACGAAGGCGGAATTAGATAGAGCCGTAGAGTCGGCCCATGAGGCGTTTCAGAAATGGAAGGAGATCTCTGTTCCAGATAGGGTTCAGTACCTTTTCCGGATGAAATATTTGTTTGAGGAACGATCGGAAGAGCTTGCGAGAATAAACACTCAGAATCATGGAAAGACGATAATGGAGAGTCGAGGTGACGTTCGTAGGACAATCGATAACATAGAATCGGCGATATCCGCGGCTTACGTTTTAATGAAAGGCGCGAACCTTGACCAAGTTTCAGAGGGCATAGATGAGTCAACGGTAAAAGAGCCGTTAGGCGTCTTCGGAATAATCTGTCCGTTCAACTTTCCTCTCATGGTCCCATTCTGGTTCGTACCGTACGCAATCGCACTTGGCTGCACAGTCATAGTGAAACCAAGCGAAATTACGCCACTACCTATAACATACGTAGCAGACCTGATAACGAAGGAAGTTAAACTCCCGCCAGGAGTCATCAATCTCGTTCACGGAGCCAAGGAAACTGTCGACGCTATAATATCACATCCGAAAGTGAAAGGAGTAACCTTCGTCGGCTCAACACCGGTCGGAAGACACGTATACAAACTCGCAGGCGAACACGGCAAAAGAGCCATAGTACAAGGCGGCGCCAAGAATTCAATCTTAGTAATGCCCGACGCGAGCATTGACCTAGCAACAGAATCATGCTTAGCATCAGCCTTCGGTAATGCAGGCCAACGCTGTTTAGCCGGCTCCAACATTATCGTTACTGAAAAAGCACACGATTCGCTCATGAGAAAGCTAACAAAAGATGCGAAAGCCATCAAGGTCGGCAACGGGCTTAACGAGACTACGCAGATGGGCCCACTAGTCTCGAAGAGAGCGAAAGAAAGAGTATCCCAATACATACATCATGGCATCTCCGAAGGGGCGCGAGCGGTGGTCGACGGCCGAAGCCTCAAAGTAAACCAAAACGGATTCTTCTTAGGACCAACCGTTCTTGATGAAGTAACGCCTGAAATGCGAACAGCAAAAGAGGAAATCTTTGGGCCCCTAGCATCAGTCGTCCGAGTGCGCAATTTGGACGAAGCTATCGACTTCGTAAATACAAGTACGAATTATGGAAATGCCGCGAGTATATTCACAAAGGACGGCAGAAACGCGAGAGAATTTCGTCGCCGAGTCTTGGCTGGCAACATTGGCATAAACATCGGAGTTGCCGCGCCGCTAGCCTACTTCCCGTTTGGAGGAATGCGAGACTCGTTCTTTGGAGTACTCCATGGCCAAGTGGATTCAGTCGACTTCTTCACTGATAGAAAAGTCATCATGAGCCGATGGTGAAGTACGTAAGACCTTGACGGAGTCGGTTAGCAGATTCCAATCGAGGAAAAACGAAGGCAGGTTAAATAAGAATCGTAGTAGGCCCAAGAATTGGTAGTGCACATATTGAGAGTTCGATCATCGAACTCCAATGCGCGATCAATGGCGATGACGATTAATGAAATACAAGTGGGTCGTCTTAACCGTCACTACCGTCGGTGTTTTAATGGACGGTATAGACTCAAGGATCGTCATAATTGGACTTCCTCAAGTCGCAGCGGCATTACATGCAGATATTGAACAAGCGATTTGGTTCACACAATCGTACGTGCTAGCTTCTACGATTGCACTATTGCTAATCGGAAGGCTAACAGATATAGTAGGCCGAGTAAAAATATACACGATCGGTTTCGCAATCTTCACTATTGGTTCAGCCCTTACAAGCATCGCGCAGAATCCGACCCAATTTATTTTGTGGAGAGGGGTGCAAGGGCTTGGAGTTGCGATGCTATTCATCAACAGTGTAGCTATGATCGTTGATGCGACCCCGACTAACGAATTAGGTTTCTCTCTTGGGGTCAACCAAATTGCATTCAGGTTTGGCGCAATGGCTGGGTTAACGATAAGCGGGCTAATTCTTTCTTTTTTTGATTGGAGAGCACTATTTTACGTCAATATTCCAATAGGTATCTTCGGCACGTTCTGGTCTCATCATAGACTCAAAGAGATCGCGAAAGTGGAGAAGAGAACCACAGTGGAGTGGTTCGGATTCGTATCTTTTTCAATCGCAATCACAAGTTTTCTTCTGGCGCTGACTTATGCTGCTTACGGCCTCCCTGAAGAACTTGAAGTATACATTCTATTGATCGTCAGTATTGTATCTCTCGCAATCTTTGTAGTGCATGAAAGGAAACAGAAGCACCCCCTGCTCGATCTGGGCTTACTGAAAATACGTGAATTCACGGGAGGCCTGATTGCGCAATTGTTGAATGCGATTGCGTGGGGAGCGTTTCTTCTGCTCTTAAGCCTTTATTTTCAGTTGATTCTTGACATGAGCCCTCTCGAAGCTGGGATTAGGATAATCCCATTTGACATTGCATTTCTTATTGCAGGTCCCTTAAGCGGAAGGTTTTCCGATAAGTTTGGACATTATCCGTTCACGACTGCTGGATTGGTCGTGACAAGTCTGTCACTATTTCTGTTTTCGACGGTCACGATTTCGACGCCATTATCATTTGTATTCGTGTACATGATGATTATTGGAGTAGGCATGGGATTGTTCGTCTCTCCAAACATCAGTTCGATTATGGGATCGGTGCCTGAAATAAGGCGGGGAATCGCATCAGCGTTCAGAGCCACGTTCTTTCAGGTTGGATTCGTCATCAGCATCAATGTTGCTGTGCTGATCATGACTTTCGTGGTTCCGTATCAAACAATCACGCAGGTAGTATCGTCAATAAATCCCGTCTTGCTTTCGAGGTCTGACAAGTTGCTCTTCATCGAAGGACTCAGCAGCGCTCATTTCTGGCTCGCAATCGTCAACCTTGCTGCAATTCCCCCTTCAATACTGCGAGGCAAATCCAAAAGGATAGATAATGTGCCTGAGAATGCGACGGTAAGATTATGAAAGCGAGCAATCGTTTGGATCGGGAATTAGAACCACGTCACTATGCATTAGTGATCTAATCTTGTGTGAGCAGTGATCTCATTTCCAGTTTTGAATGAGCCAACATTACCTACGATCATGGTCACGGTCGCCTCAGCTGTCTTTGTTGCAGAGTTAACTGACAAAGACGCGTTTTTGTTACTTACTCTAGCGACAAGGCATAGATCGTGGTTTGTTTTTGCAGCCGGCTCTGTTACGTTCACGATCACGACAGCGATTATTGCGGTATCAGGCTATTTTCTGGCGAACGTCTTTCCGGTCTACTGGATCAAAATCGTAGGCGGAGGAATAATGATTGGTTATGGGCTTTGGGGTTTCTTAAGAGTTAGCGAGAAGGCGCTCGTAGACGAAGAGGATAGATTGATGGCTCGAACAACGAAGAGTATGTGGCCAGCTTTTTTAGTTGTAGTATCCATGCTCGCTCTCCTCGATCTTGCAGGTGATGCGACAGAGGTTCTGATAATTGTGTTCGTTGCTCATTTCAACAACGTGGCACTAGTTTTCGTGAGCGCTCTAATTGCACTGATCGCCGCAACTGCACTTGAGACCGCGATCGGAAATCGAATTCAAAATCACTTGTCATTGAAACGGCTAAAACTCTTCTCGCTAATAGTATTCACCACGATCGGCTTGACCTTCATCATCACAACCATACTATGGAGTACGTAGCGTTGCATTTTGCATCGGTTAGGAGTGGTTTACGGCGCCCATTCATCTAAGATGAGCTCCTTCACTTCCGAAGCAATTAGGGCAGCGATGACTCCAGATATCGTCCATGCGAGTTTATCATCGTTCTTGCTAAAAATTAGCCAAGAGACGGGCATCAATGCAAGGCCCAAAGTGAAATGATGAACGTGTGTCTTTTTCACGTAAAGGCGTAGCTTCAAGAAGTCGGCAAATAACCGGATGACTACATAACTGATTGCGAAGGTTGGCCAGAAAATGTTAATCTTCGCATATTTCTTTCGCTCGCCCAATTTCAATGTGCTCGTAACCCCTCGACTGAGCCGGTCGAAACGTATTGGCTCGGGCAGACGACATATCTCTAACGGAGCTTAAAGATTAAAAGGTCACAATGGACCGCCGGCCGTTTTGCTCGACCTCGAATCGACTTACGAAGCTCGTCTGATGTCGTCAACGGACACGGACGCCCCGGAAGAGGATCAGCGTCAGTACAACCCAGGATTAGCCATCAATCAATCAGATTCACATGATTACTGTAACCTCACAGAACCATGCGATTGAACAATGCGATCTCTCTAAGAACTTCTTCAACGAACTTTCCATGATAAGATATGTATCGGCAAGAAGTAGACTCCGATAAGTCATACGAGTTTGCTTATGACTGTGCGTGCGGCTGTGATCATTGCACCGAAGGAAATCACGGCTTCTGCGAATTAGGCATCTGCTGGAGTTCACGTAGCTGAGAGGACGAATTAGCGTTGTATGCGAGAACAATGTTCGAGTGGCTCAAATGCTCCAAGTGCGGCAAACCACTAGGAGAATTCAGCAGAAGCTCCCGCCTGAGCAAACTTGAGATAACGTGTCAAAACTGCAGAAAGAACGAGTAAGGCTCCAGTTCAAACGAAATAGATGCGCAAAGAACCATACAATCAAGATAGGATCATGCCACAGGATAACATCAACATGAATAAACTGGTTACATGCTGGTTTAACCTCGTTAAACTTTGACCTTAGCATGAACCGGCTGAGGAAACTCAGCATCGCTTCCTGGCTTGTCTTATGTCTCATATTTGTTGTGGCGCCCGCGAACGCTGTCGATCACTTATCAGAGATTATGCGAGAATTGGCTTAGTCCTCAACAAGTTCGCAGCAGTAATCACGCACAATGATTAAAGCCGAAAACATCACTTGACTTACAATAGTGATGTTCTGATGAAGACAAAGCTTGATCATGTTGGAATATTGGTTGAGAACCTTGACAAGGAAGTAATAGATTTCTATCAACAGGTGTTGGGGTGTGAAAAAGCGAAACATTTCCACGTAAAGAATTCTGATGAAGAAATGAATTACGTCTACCTCCCCTTCCCTAAAGGAGACAATTACGTAGAACTCCTAGCTCCGGTACGAGGACCCAGCAAAGAATTCATGGATAAAAAAGGACCTGGCACTATGTTCGAGATTTGCGTAGAAGTCGACAATATGGAGGAATTTTATGAGGAAATGAAGAAAAAAGGAATTACGCTGTGTGACCCAATGGGTAAACCTCTCCCGCCGGAGAAGAAATGGTGTTCCATCCCCGGCGATGATAACAAGTACGCATACCTACCAACAGACAAGACATTCGGAACAACCATCGAAATCCTAGAGCGAAACACCTGGAAACGCGACACATATTGGTAAAAAAACTCCCAACAACAGCCTCAACCGCGATCTGAGATTGAAGAAATTACTTAACGACGTGTGAGTGCACTAATAGCATCGCATAAGATCTACGGCCCAATTTTTTGAATATGCTGAATTATTGTTGCTCATACGCTTGCTTTAGAGTCTTTACGTCAAGTTTATCCATTTTTAGCATCGCGCTCATGACTCGTCCCGTTTTCTCAACATCCTCGTCTTGCAACATGTCACCCAAAATAGTCGGAACAATCTGCCATGACAACCCATACCTGTCTTTTAGCCAGCCACACCTCCCTCTTTCCCCGCCCTCTGACAGCTTCTCCCACAACTCGTCTACTTCTTGTTGCGTTTCGCAATTCACGAAGAACGATATCGCTTCCGAGAATTTGAAATGCGGGCCACCGTTTAATGCCATGAACTCTTGTCCATCTAGCTTGAATGTAACGGACATAACGGTTCCCTCTGGTCTTCCGGAGATCTCTGCCCCCTCTTCTCCGTAACGGATAACTCTTCCAATCTTAGAATTCTCAAAAATTGACACATAGAAATTCGCTGCTTCCTCGGCTTTGTCATTGAACCATAAGAACGGCGTGATTTTTTGCATATGTTTCTCCACACGTCAATTATACAGAGGCGATATTCAATAACTCAAGCTATTGGACGAGCGTTTGATTTCTATGTGTTGTGACGCGGTCCAATTACCCCGAAACAAATCAGGGGAAGTTGGTGGAGGTATATCCTCAAAAAAAGTTTGATCCGCGTAGCTACTACTAGCTATGCGGGTCCAGTACGCAGATCACTCAGCATCAATAAGGTTGGTTGAAAAATACGTTAATGGTTATCGGCGTGGCTTGAACTCGGAATATCATTGCAGGGCAGCTTTGAGAGTTGAAATTGTTGCAGTAGTTGTTGCTCTGGGCGAAGCAAAACTGGAAATATGGATTACAGCTGTAGAGATTTGGATAATTCCAGTAGTTCTGATAGTTAAGGTAATTCTGAGAATTTTGATTGAACGAAAGCCATACTTGTTGAGCATTACCATGACTGTCTGGTTCGATGATTTGCATGCCCCCGGAATTGAGGCTGTAGCCTGGATAGAAGCGGAGTATCAAGTATGAGTTATTCTGTATGCCTACTGCAGTCGGATTAGAACATGGGCCTAGACTACATCCGCCGGAGACAACACTCACGCCGTTAGAGTATATCTGATATTGTACAGAGGGTGGATTGTTTCCGTAATTGTAGTTAGTGTACGGAGTACAGACGTTAATTTGCACATTACCGGGATCATCAGCTTGATTCCAATTACCCTGATTGCACGCGAAGAAACTTTGTCTTACGGATGTTGAGCCGCTAACAGATGATAACAGCATTAGCGACAACACGAATCCCATCGTTAAGACTACAAGAGATCGGTTCATCTTCATCTACGATAGTTCTCGAGGGAACAATCCCTAAAGAACTTTCCACCATATTCTACAAACTATCAGCAATTTTGTCTAGGGTGTAAACATGATTTGCCACATCTTTTTGTCTATGTCTATCTAAACGTAAGTGCTAAGTTTCGGATGACTTATTCTGTACAGTGTCAGATTACTCCATCTTCACCTCGATGAAGGTCGATTGGATAGGTGATGCTGCAAGATCATGTGAATCAGTAGTAACGGCCCTCAGCGATTCCTGTGAGGTGGACTTCAACGAACCATACCCAATGACTTGGGCCTGTGAGATCGCCGGCTCCGATTGCTGCCCGTTCAATCCATTCGGCCAATTCACCAGTTTCTGAACTGATCCGGAATTGCCTGCGTTGTCATAGGCGGTTACTGTTACGGTGTACGTTCCAGGTTCTGAATAGATATGGTACTGAACCTCACTCACCTGGGCTTGACAACAGTAGACACTCACCTTTGATGAGCCATCTCCAAACTGATAGGTGAGATTGTCGATCAATGCTCCAGGTGATGCTGTGGCCGTGACACCAAATGCGTATGCCTGTGGATAACTTTGCGTTATCTCTCCTGAGTTGAAGGAAACTTGAACTAAACCCCCGGTTCCCAATGCGGCTGCTCTTGCGGGCATGCCGACCAACATATAAGTCGAGGTCACCAGCGCGAGTATCATCAACGTGCGGAAGTTCAACGATATCAATGTACACCTAGGCATAGCCACAATCAAGAGTGCGTGCAAAGGAATACGGCAAATTGCGACGATTCCAACGCATGTAACTGAGTGTAAAGATCCAACGCGAACGCACCGGAGCATGCACGAGTTTGTCAAAGCAGTCATATCACCAACTGCAGCATACGGATGTTCCTTACAATAACCAGTATTATGGCAAAGTGCACTGTGATTCTGTAACATCTTCAAGCCAAAAGCACTCCAAATCGAACGTGCAGAGCAAACTCGCGATCAAATCTTGATTCGGTAGCCAGATGGAAAAAGACAGTACCGCTAATACTACATATTCAGGCTGCGATTCTCACAATACAAGATTTTCAAGCAATGACGAATATTAACAATTAACAATGTGTCAAGAGCGCCTTCTCGAACCGATTTCCACTTGGTGGAGACGTCTTTAACTCACATTCTAACATTGACGATACTATGAATCCTGTAATCCATTTTGAAATGCCCGCAGAGAATAGGAAGCGTATGGCTAGCTTCTATGCAAGCATATTTGGTTGGCAAACACAACAACTAGGCCCCGAGATGGGGGATTTCGTTCTCGTTACCACTACCGAATCTGATGAACATATTCCAAGGAAACCCGGCACGATCAACGGAGGTTTTTACCAGAAAACGGATGACAAATCACAAACTACCACTGTGACGATTCAGGTCGATAACATCAATGAGCACTTGAAGAAGATTGAAGCAGCTGGCGGAAAATTGGCTGGTGAACCTATGGAGATACCGGGTGTCGGTCTCTTCGTTTCGTTTTTTGATACAGAAGGAAACAGGGTAAACCTACTCCAGCCCCGCTGAGGATACAACGCAGGCACGGCGAAGTCATAATCTTTAATGTTACGTGGTCAAAATAGGTCATAGGATCTTTTCTTGATAACTGCGTTTGTTATGATGAACGTGGAAAGGGGGCGCATCGCGGAAGTTCCGGATGAATTGCTTAAGATCGGGAGCGTAACAGAGGTGTATTCCGTGGCTGGAGACTACGATTTGATCGCGATAGTGAGAGCTAAAGAAGCTGATGAGCTCGCCAATATAGTAACACGTCAATTCTCCAAGGTTCCGGGCATATCCAAAACGAAGACGCAGATCGCCTTCGCCTGTTTCAGTAACTATGATCTCGAACACATGTTCGGAATTGGAATCACACCGTAGACTCATAAACACATTAATTCAAAAGTTTGGGACCTTGCTCGTTCACCTATCCAATGAGATTCTATTGTTCGTTTGATTATCGCAGTAGATCCGCGCTCGTCCCCACTCCTTTCTCTACTGCCTTCTTATACGCTAGTGATGCAGCGGCGCAATCTTGGATACCGATTCCCACGGATTTGAAGAGGGTGATATCACTTACGGAACTCCGACCAGGTTTTGAGCCGACGACAATTTCGCCAAGATCCGCCAAAATGTGATCAGTTGTTATTACCCCATCCTTTATCGCCATGATTAAATCACCAGCTTCCAGTAACGCTGCCTCTCTAGAATCAACCGTAACCTTTGATCTCCTGATCGTTTCGTTGTCTAGTTCTCTCTCTGATGGGTTGGAGTTTCCGAAAGCGTTTACGTGAGTACCCGGCCGTATTATCCTTCCATCAAAAAGTGGCTCCTTTGAAGTGGAGACTGTGACGATAATATCCGATTCATTCACTGCATCGGACGGACTTTGAGCAACGTCTACAGGTATCTGAAGTTTCTTGCTCATTTCCTGAGAGTAGGTCTTTGCTCTGTCGGCCATGGGATCGTAGACTTTGGCAGTGGTGATATCCCTTACCTCCTTCAAAGCGACAAGGTGGGTTCTTCCTTGAACCCCTGCTCCAAAGATCCCGACTGAATGGGAATCCTTTCTCGATAGATACTTTGCAGCCAAACCACTAAGGCCACCAGTTCTCATCGCCGTAATGAACGATCCATCCATGACGGACAGGGTCTCACCTGTTTCAGGATCATTCAGCACAATCGTCCCCATGATAGTGGGAAGATTCCTGCCAGGATTCGTATTATATACTGAGACTATTTTTGTCGAAAATGCTTGCAATCCTCTCAGATATGCAGGCATAATTCCTATCCAATCATCCTTTGTGACATGTATCGCTGATCGTGATGGTGCAATCGTTTGGCCTAGGGCTTGTTCCTTGAACGCCTTCTCCAAAACAGCTATTGTCTCATGCATCGGCAATACCTGTTCCAAGTCCGATCGAGAAAGAATCAGTACCAATATTCGAAATACCCAGATAGACCTGTTCTAAATTACCTATATACAAACATAAAATTCAGGTATAATTGTCAGCGCCGTACATGAGCGTCTAGGCGATTTGAACAGTTGGCTGATTTGCTACTTAGTTCAAACTTTCTCCGTGGCCACTCCAGAGGAATACCGAGCCCTGAGTTCAGCGTGATTCTCAACGACTTCCATGCTTGTATGGCACATTACTGTACCAGTAACAGTACGTTAATATACCTAGTTATGCTGTGAATGAGGTTCGAGGTGATACGAGAATGGCCTTCTCGGCAATTAGTGTGGAGAAACCAATCAGCACGGTTAGCTCAGAGAAGTGTCAACACAGTAAGGTCAACGAGATCGGTGAGGATTTCGACATGGACGGCAGATTACTGAGACTCGTGAGATGTACTCGATGCGGACTTCTAATGCGCACCTATCTGCCCTGCATCTAACGTGCGGACTGATAACCTGCGGTCAAATGCAATAATTATTTCAACTGCATCAGCAGGTAGCGATTCTAACAGTGGGTTGAGTTCTATGGATTATGATGAAGTTTGTAGTTATGTTGAACGTTTGGTCGGAGATGGAAGCAAAGCCTTAGCTCGAGTCCATAACGAATCAGTTGCGATGAGAAAGCAGGGTGTGTTCTCGATTGACTCTTCTCGTGGACGTTTTCTTGAATTGATCACGAGAATCCGATCGCCGAAGAGCATCCTGGAGATAGGACCGGGAATCGGCTACAGCGCCCTCTGGCTCCTCAAAGGCGCGAATCCAACCACTACTCTCGACGTTATCGAAGTAAATTCACATGTTGCTCGAGAATTTGAAAGAGTAATGTCAAGAGAAGGGTGTCGGAACAAGATCAGAATCCATGAGGGTGCAGCATTACAAGTACTCGCTAAAATGGAGAAGAATTTCGACTGCGTATTCATCGACGCAGATAAGGACGAATATCCCGAATACTTACGTCACGCACTCCGATTGACACGTCGAGGCAGCATCATACTTGCCGATAACATGTTCTGGAGCAACATCCCCGGCGGACAGAAACGAACGGATCAACACGGCGTCCGCAAGTATACTGAGATGATCTTCAAAGATAACCGACTGAGCAGCCTAATCGTCCCGCTCGGCGACGGCCTAGCTATGAGCATCCGAGTCAAATGAAATTAATGGTAGCCCGGGGGCAATTCGAATAAGTACTGTTAGACTCTTTAGTGTTGGAAGAGCCGGCAGCGTTGATTCCGCTACGTCGCAAACGCTGTTAATATCTCAATGGATGTGTGATCAGTAACTGTCGACTTCGATCACAGCGTTGGCAAAGGCCTGCGGATCTTCTTGAGGTACATTGTGTCCGATGCCATCTAACATTCGGTGCGAGTATTTCCCTGAGAATTTATTGCGATAGGCTGTTCCGGCAGCGACTGGACCGTAGCTGAGGCCGTAATTTTTCCAATCGAAATCACTTGCAATCGTGATTGTGGGCACGGTGATGACGGGGCTTTCGGCAAGCTGCGCTTCTAGACCATCGTATTGCGGATCCCCTGCAGCTAGACTCTGGCGCCAACGGTAATTATGGATGACGATGGCGACATGATCTGGGTTGTTGAAGGCCGCTGCCGTTTGATTGTACGTTGCATCGTCGAAACCCCAATTTGGGGACGCGATCTTCCAGATGAGTTTGTTAAAGTCGTACCGGTTTTGGCTGTAGCCAAGCATGCCGCGATTTGTCGCGAAATAAGACTCGTACCACCATCCCAATTCGGCCGCTGGCGGTAACGGCAGTAGGTTGGCTTTGAGATTGGTGATGAGATAACCGCTCACGGAGACGAGTGCCTTGCAGCGTTCAGGCCAGAGCGCGGCTATAATGTCGGCCGTCCGCGCTCCCAAATCGTAACCAGCGATGATCGCCTTCTGAATATTGAGAGCATCCATCAAAGACTTAGTATCAAAAGCCATTACCGACTGCTGTCCATTCCGGAACGTATCACTTGAAAGAAAGGCTGTGCTGCCAAAGCCTCGCATATACGGAACGATCACACGGTAACCCGCCGACGCCAACAACGGAGCGACGTCGACATAACTGTGAATGTCATACGGCCAACCATGCAGAAGAATAGCAGGAGGACCATCCGCGGGACCAACATCTGCATACCCGATGTTTAGGACACCCGCATTGACCTGCTTAATTGGACCGAGCGTGTTCGTCGCCGACGAAATCGAGTGGGCTCCACCTCCCTTGACTGGTTGTGCGCCAACAGAACCCATTGTTAGGAGACCGGACAGTTCGGTTGCCGCAAGGGTCAGAGCAGCATTTCGTAAAAACTGACGCCGATCATGATTGACTTCATGCAATTAGTTCACGCAATCTTCAGGACGACTTGAAACTCACCGGATCTTGAAATCTGAGCTGCAAGCATAGTTGTCGTCCTAGGAAGGGCTATGCGTGACGTAGACCATATTAGATCAACGTGCACTTTGTAGCATAAACGTAAAACTATTCAACACTGACCCGCCTCCCGAAAGCGTCATACCCACGCAATCTTCTACTCAGTTTTAGGTTACAGTCGTGTCAGAAGGATTCCTGTACTCGATTACGAGTCATAGAGATGACATACGGAATGCTTTATAGTCATTTGACACCGAATTGTTCAAGTTCCACTTTGAAGCGCGATAGAAGGACGGTTATCAAATCCTTCAGGCTTGACGAGGGAGCACTTGAGGCTCTTAGGGAAGAAGCAGGTACTCAGACGATAACCTTGAACACGTTAACCAATCAACTTGTCATGAACTACGCGAATTTCGGACGTTACTTGGAACGCATAGGGGGTGTGACGTTGAGTCTACAAACGCTTCACGAGTTCATCAGTCACTTGTCAGAGGATTCTGCGATAAATGTTGGTAAGAATCTTGGTAGAACGTCTCCTCAACAATTAATCGCTGCGATTAATGGTGAGGTCAACTTGAATCGAGTTATAGAATTTATCCATAATCTCTCTTCTATTGCAAACTGGTTTCAGTATACTGAGTGCTCACCCCGGACGGGACAATTGAAGATCACGCTCACGCATGGGATGGGCCGGAACTGGTCGCAGTTCGTAACTCATTACCTTCTCGGAGCGTTTGAGGCTGCGGGTTGCCT
>Ga0187766_10001523_pt1 | contig 13596 bp, 12 predicted proteins | sample 0216_QUI02_MP05__4_FD_132971 | JGI IMG/M metagenome (GOLD analysis project Ga0187766, IMG submission 132971) | Tropical peat soil microbial communities from peatlands in Department of Meta, Colombia - 0216_QUI02_MP05_20_MG | ecosystem: Environmental > Terrestrial > Soil > Wetlands > Peat ... | reverse complement strand
CCAGTAAGAAAAACCTATAGCGGGGGGCGTACGTTCGTGCGCCCCGCCTCACCCAACCGCTGCTCAAATTGGCCCCCGATACCGGCGCAGCCTCACCGCCAATGTAAGAAATATCACGGCGACGGCGAAGCCGATCCACAAGCCTGGAGCGCTCAGGTATCGCGCGGGCGTCAGATGTGTCATGGGGCCCGTGGGGAACATCTCCCCAGATGTGACGTCGGTTGGCGCCCCTCCTCCGATCATGCGGTTGCCAACCATGGCAGCGAAGTGCGAAGTGTGCAGGACAAGCTTCTCGATACCCCCAATTGCGATCACTGGCAATGCTGCCCATAACAAGGTTGCGCGGCGCGCCCACCCCGAAACCAGCATCAGCCAGCAATAGACCGGGAAAGGCCATATCGCATGCGCCAGGAAAATGTGGTAAGTCAGCAGGCCCCACATCTGAAAGACCGACAGCTCTCTCCACAGCGCTACCACACTCATGCCGCGCATCGGTAACACAATGCTGCTCATAAGCAGCATGATCACGTGCATGGCCATGGTGATCGCAATCGTGAGCAGCGGCAAAATCACCAGCGGAATGCTCGCTTTTGCGAGCACGACGGTAAGATCGGAGACCGGCAACGACTTCCAGAAAAGGATGCTGCGGTCCCGCCGCTCACCATACAGCGCATCCGCTGAGTAGAACAGGCTCATCAGGATGAGGGTGCCCATCATCACGCCGGCCCCAATGTTGTACGGCAGGGCAATTGTTTCCCAATACTGCTCCGTGTCAGTCGGCGATACGCCGCGCATTTTGGCCAACCAAACGGTCATGTTGATCAGGAACACCAATAAAAAAACAGCCGCGATGGCCAGCTGGCCGACATAGATCCAGCGGTTTTCCCAGAGTTCCCGCCGCACTGACCAGTAAAAGGGATGTGTCGGCGACGCGCTCTCCGCCGTTACTCTTTCCGAACCAAGCGCCGATTCGCGTAGAACATTCGATTCACTGTTCATCTGGCCGCTCCTTGTGCCGCTGCGGATTCCTTCCCCATCACCGCGACAAACAGATCAGCGATGCTCGGTGTTCGGGCCTCCCCAAAAGCCGCGAGTTTTTGACGGTCCACCCCATCGAACAAAAGGATACTGCGGCCGAACACCTGCCGCTCGTAAATCGGACTCATCGCGCGGGCGGCTGCCACTCTCTCCGGATTCACGATCACTTCCGCGTAGCGCGATTCGAATTCGTCCATACTGCAGTTCAGCACAATTCGTCCCTGGTCGATGAACATCAGGTCCGTCAGCACGTGCTGCACCTCTTCTACCTGATGCGTCGTCACCACAATCGTCCGGCTGCCATCGAAGTAGTCGTTCAGCAGGGAATCGTAAAACTGTTTGCGATACAGGATGTCAAGCCCCAGCGTCGGCTCGTCCAGCACCAACAATCGCGCGTCAATTGCCATAACCAGCGCGAGATGTAGTTGCGCAACCATCCCCTTCGACAGCTCCCGCACTTTGCGCTGGGACTTGATCATGGTCTTCGCAAGAAAATTCTCGGCTTTGCTGCGATCGAATCGCGGATGCACACCGGCAACGCAGTCCAGCAACTGACTGACGCGTATCCAACGCGGCAACACGGCAACATCCGCGATGAACGAAACTTCGCGCATGAGTCGGTCGCGCTCGTTCCATGGATCGCGGCCGAGCACCTTTAATTCTCCCTGGTACGATGTCAACCCGAGAATCGCATTGAGGGCCGTTGTCTTCCCTGCCCCGTTGGGGCCGATTAGACCGAGGATACGTCCTTCCTCAACGCGCAGATCGATCCCGTCTAATGCGACCGTGGTGCCGAACTCCTTGCGCAGACTCCGTGCTTCAATCACCGCCATCTCAACCTTCCTCCTTGGATGATCGAGGTTTGTTGCCATTGAGCAGCTCTTCCGGCGTCAGCCCCAGCCGCTGAATCGTGGCCTGGATTCTCGGCCATTCTTCTGCCAAAAACTTTTGACGCTCGCCTTGTAACAGAAGACTGCGGGCGCCGGTCTTGATAAACATGCCCAAACCTCGCCTTTTCTCCACCAGTTCCTCATCCACCAGTTCCTGATAACTCTTCAGCACCGTGAGAGGATTGACCCGGTACTCCGCTGCCACCGTGCGCACCGAGGGCAGCGGATCCCCCTCCTTGAGCACCCCCTCCAGGATCATCGCGATCACACGGTCGCGAAGCTGGCGGTAAATCGGCTGATTGTCATTCCACTCACGGTCCATTCTGTTTTCCAGTTAATCCGTCATTTAATGTGCATCAGATCGAGGACTTCAAGTATCTTGCTCGCTGTCGCCAGCAACTCAACGTTCTTGTCCTTAGGCGAAACTGCACCCACGGTTCTTGGCTGATCACCCTGTACGCAGTCGGGACGAAAAGGCATGCTAGCGTCGAAGTGGATCATCATACCCGCATCTGTATCGCAGGGTTGCGCTGTAGCCATTCCTTCAGAGTCACGCGAGGTAAGAGCATGGTGACCCCGTATGACGCCGCAACCCCGGAGCCTCTCCGCCCGCGACCTCAGTTTTCCGAAAGCCACAGTGGCGTCAGGTGTGAAGGTTGCCGCACCCAGAGTGAATAGAACGGAAACCGCCAGACGTGATTTCATGTTCTGTACTCCCTTCTCTCGTCTCTCTGTGTTGTTCCTCGATCGGCCTTCATACGCTGCAGTTGTCAAACGGGCCGCCGAGGGCTGTCACTTCGCCCGTTGCAGATCCATGTGCGCATGCATAGGCTTGTCTCCTGGCATCATGTACGTCCAGTCTTCCACATGATGGTTCGCGTCGATGAAGGTGAACACCGCATGGTACATGTGTCCATATTCGTTGCCGCCGGAAAGGTCGGCAAACTCGAACTCCACTTTCTTGCCGTCAGGCGCCGCCTTGCCCACCATGCGTGGCCTGTTTCCCGCATCACAATAATGGACCAGTGTCAGCTTGTCTCCGTCCAAGTAAAGCATGGTGACCGGATGATCGTACTTTGTCGCGTCTAGAGGGGTACCCGCTTCCTGCATTTCGTGTACGAGCGCGTTCCCGCGAGAGGTCACGCGCATGGTGATCTGTCCGAGCGTGCCGGGCTTGACGTCCGCCCGCGGAGGATCGAGTGTTATGGGGCCCTGCCAGGAACCCGCCAGGCCTTTCATTTGATCGAACGACTTCTGCGAATCGGACTGGGCAAAAGCGATGGTATAGAGCAACAGCAAAACAACGGGCAGCATCAGCCGAAGGCGTTTCATTTTTTCTCTCCTTTGAAAATCTCTTGTTGTTCTTGTAGAGGCGTCTGGCCGCCAGATGCGATCGATCCGTCCAAGGAGCCCTGTCGAAGATCGTAGCCGGTGCCATGCGCTATTGTGTTATACTTAACTATAACACTATAATAATTGTCAAGAGATTTTTGGAAGGCCGCTGTAAGACTTAGCTATGTGATTGAAATAATGAGGCTTGCCAATGGGATGTCCTCTCCGCCGAGGCTGCCTCCAGAATCGTTCGGGGGTTCCGGCCCCGTCTCTTTAGGCGGAAAATGACGAGTCATCAGCGGCCACTAGCTACTTACTCCTTGTATTATCGCCTGCTTCGAATAGCTATTGCGGCACGGGAGATAAAGGAGTCACCTAGCCACCATTCAGATTATTGATCTTCGACTCCTCCGCGAGTGCACGGTTCCCACCTTCATTGACGTAATACTTCCAGTCATACAATCCGATGGTGTGCCCAGCGAAAAAAAATTCCCTGTAATGACAATTCGCGCAATTGGAATTGCTGCTGTCCAGAGTGCAATGGCCTCGGGAGGAAACTTAGGCACCAAGGGCACGCTCATCCGCCAGTCTGCCTCTGCCCAAACCACGTGACCCCGCTCACAGCAAAGGAGTGATAGCCCGGCGGAACATTGACTGGAGCGGGAACGGAAGCTCCAGGCTGCACGAGAGCTCTGCGCGCCCCTTGTTTCGAGGAGAAGTGCCGGAGTGCCTTTTTTCAAGCCAACCAGGTTGCGTTGCATCTCGCAGATCATTTTTTTCCTGTTCTTCTTGTTTCTTCTACTGCACACCGAGTTCCGAGGATCGCTACGCGGGGGAGGCGTCGATGTCCGCCTTCCTTATCCGGTTAACTTGTTCTTTCGCCTCGATCCTCTGGTCGGGTTGTCGAATGCACTCGCGAGTGGCACGCTCTATCACGGACTAGTGTGGAGCTTGCTGATCCTGATTCCGACGATTTTTCTGGGACGTTTTTTCTGCGGCTGGATTTGCCCTCTCGGCTCTATTCACCATTTTTTTGGCAGTCTGAAATCTGAGCGCAAGCGTGGAAAGCAGCTAATTGAGTCAAATCGTTACAAGCGCTGGCAGACCACAAAGTATTACCTGCTGATTGCCGCCCTGATCGCAGCGGTAATGGGTACGGGGATCGTCGGATGGATGGATCCGTTCTCACTCTTGGTGCGCTCGTTGGGTCTCTCTATTTTGCCCGCAACGAACTATGCCGTGAGTGCGATTCTAAAGACCCTGCAGCACAGCCACCTGGCAGGTCTGCGGGAGGCAGGCAGGGTGTTTCATTTCCTACTCGGAAGCTGGTCTGTGAGCTTTAAGCAGCCATATCTCCGCCAAGGCATTTGGTTAGGAGCGATTTTCATTTTCCTCGTTGCATTGAATTTTCGAGTCACCCGGTTTTGGTGCCGAGCGCTGTGTCCGCTGGGAGCATTGCTCGGCTTGCTGTCTCGTTGGTCAATTCTTGGTTTAGTCAAGACGCCCGAGCACTGTGAGAACTGCAACCGCTGTTTGCTCCGATGCCAGGGCGGCGACGATCCGATTGGTGGTGTTCCATGGCGACAACCCGAGTGTCATCTCTGTCTGAATTGTGTTGGTGAGTGCCCGGAGCACGGCCTGCAGTTCAAGTTCTTTCCTGCGACGAAGTCGGTTGGCGTGAACTTGCAGCGGCGCAAGGTCGTCACCGGATTGGCTGCCGGCGCAGCCATCGTTCCGCTACTACGGAGCACACCAGGGTTCGCAGTTGGGCGCAATGGGCGTTTGCTGCGGCCGCCCGGAGCCCTTGACGAGGAATACTTCCTGTCCCGCTGTACGCGTTGCGGCGAGTGCATGAAGGTCTGCCCGAATAACGCGCTACATCCGGCGTTGACCGAGGCTGGTCTCGAAGGGTTGTGGACACCGGTAATGATTCCGCGAATTGGCTACTGCGAGACAAGTTGCGTGCTGTGTTCGCAGGTCTGCCCCACAGGAGCAGTCTGGGAAATCACGGCCCAGGAGAAGGGTTGGGCAGTTGCCGACTCCGGCCATGCTAAGCCGGTCAGTCTGGGCACAGCCTTTATCGATCGCGGGCGATGTTTGCCGTGGGCCATGGCCACACCATGCATCGTCTGCGAAGAGTGGTGTCCAACGTCACCCAAAGCCATATATCTGCGTCCAGCCGAAGTCACCGGCGCAACCGGGAATCTCAAGCAGGTAAAGCAGCCTTTCGTTGATCCGCAGCATTGCGTCGGCTGCGGCGCTTGTGAATACGCATGTCCCGTTCAGGATAGTGCGGCCATTTACGTGACAAGTATTGGTGAGAGTCGCTCACGGACAAACCAGATCCTTCTAGACCGAGTCAAAGGGAGCGCAATGTGACAAGGATGCTTCATCTGTTGTGCGCGGCACTATCGGTTGGATGTTGCCTGCTGCTCCTGGAGGGAGCCGGTTGTCACCGAGAACCGGACGCCTATGCGCTATTTCCTTGCTCCAATGAGGCCGCAGGCTGGGTCAAAAGCGGCGAGACACGGACCTTTGAGGCTGCAAACCTGTGGAAGTACATCGACGGGGAAGCCGAACGGTATTTGAAGGCAGGAGTGCACCGACTGTCCACCGCCGATTACAAGTACCAGAAGAAGTTCGACGTGGTGGTGGATATTTACAGCATGGAAAGTACGGAAGGCCCGAAAAAGATTTTCGACTCGGAGCCGACTGGCGACGAGAAACGTGTCCAACTGGGAGACGGCGCTCGCTTGTACGACCAAAGTCTGATCTTTCGTGAGCGATCCTACCTTGTGCGAATCACGGCGTATCAGCCGTCAAGCGGAATGCCACAGGCTTTATTAGAGCTAGGACGGGTAATCGAGGAAAGAATAACGAGATAAGTAAGCCACACATCTGTGTGGGTTGTCACTGAATCCTGGCCATCGATTGCGCTATCTATCGATGAGGTAGTTTCAAGCTATAAGCAGGCGCCGTTATGAACTGGCAAAGGGAAACGAGCCGGCGGGATTTCCTGAAGAAATGCGTCACGGGCGCTGCGATTCTCGGCGCGAGGGGCAAAGCTTCAACGCTGGATGTTGTCCAACAAGGAACGCCCTCAGCCAAATCCCGGGTCGTGATCGCACGCGACGCGATGCTGCACACCAACGGGAAGGCTTTGGATTCCAATCGTGTTCTGAGCTTGTTGGATCGTTCTATGCAGGCTCTGTTCAATCTTGACAATCCTAGCGAAGCGTGGAGAAAGCTGGTTCGTCCGGGCGAAAAAGTGGGACTCAAGGTGAATGCGCTTGGAGGACGAGGACTTTCCACCAACCTTCAGCTTGTGGAAGCCATTTGCGAAAGATTGCTTGAAGCCGGAATTAGAGCAGCCGATATCGTGATCTGGGACCGCGATACTGAAGAGTTGGAGCGTGCTGGTTTCCGCATTTCGACATCCGGGAATCTTCCTCAGTGCTTCGGTACCGATCGAGTCGGCTATGAAGACCAGTTGGTGACCTACGGTGACATTGGCAGCCGGTTATCGAAAGTTTTGACGCAGCGTTGCGATGCACTAATTAACCTGCCAGTTCTAAAGGACCATGACGGGGCTGGCATAACCGCAGCTTTGAAAAACGTGTACGGCATAATTCACAACCCGAACAAGTACCATCCCAACGGCTGCAATCCTTACATCGCCGACGTGAATATGCTGCCGGCGATCCGGAATCGGATGCGCGTGAGTATCTGCGACGCGACCACGGTTTCGTATGAAGGCGGGCCCGGATACAAGCCGCAGTATGCCTGGCAGAACAATGAACTGATGGTTTCCCAAGATCCAGTTGCGCTCGACTACATCGGCTGGCAGACCATCGAGCGCAAGCGAGCAGAAAAGAGATTGAAGCCGCTAGAGGCGGAGGGCAGAGCACCGCACTACATTGCTACAGCGGCAGACCCTCAGCATCGTCTGGGCACAAACGATCCTAAAAGGATTGCGATGGTTGAGGTCTAGGCTGTCATGTGATCGAGGCTGCATATGTCAGGCGCGCCTAATGCTCGAGTAAAGTCTCCAGCTCTGGGCACGGCTAGGGAGGAAAATGCCCTTGGAAATGAGCCCGGCGCATTCTCATCTCGGCTTGACCGCCGCTCCTTTCTGAAGTGCGCATTCGCATGCGGAACATTAACAAGCATTGGTGACCTGACCCAGCCGCAGCTGGTGACTTCCGTCGGTCCTGCCTCGCAGAAGCAGGACGACTCGCGATTTACTGTCGAGGCGAAGTTCTACCAGAAGCTGCAGAACAAGAAGGTCAAGTGTAAGTTGTGTCCGCGCGAATGCACGGTAGGAGACCGGGAGCGCGGCTATTGCGGCGTGCGAGAGAATCACGGAGGAACTTACTACACATTGGTGCACTCGCGAGTGTGCGCCGCGCACATTGATCCCATTGAAAAGAAGCCGTTGTTCCACTACTTGCCGGGAACGCTGGCCTTTTCACTCGCGACCGCCGGTTGCAACGTTAATTGCAAATTCTGCCAGAACTGGGACATCTCGCAAGTGCGGCCTGAGCAGGTTCCTGCCGAATACGCTCCCCCGAAGTTGGTCGCCGATCTAGCCAAGCAGCACGGCTGTCCCATCATCGCTTATACCTACAGCGAGCCAGTGATCTTTAGCGAGTACGTGATGGACGTTGCCGATGCCGGGCACGAGGTGGGTGTGCGCAGTGTAGTCGTGTCTAACGGTTACATACAAGAGGAAGCACTCAAGACGGCCTACGGGAAAATGGACGCCGTCAAAATCGATCTGAAAGCCTTCTCCGAATCTTATTACAAAGATGTCGTTGTTGGTGAATTGAAGCCGGTGCTCGAGACACTCGTCACTCTAAGAAAAATCAACAAGTGGACCGAGATCGTTTATCTAGTTGTGCCCACCCTTAACGATAGTGATTCCGAATTCAGCGGCCTGGCTCGCTGGGTAAAGACTAATCTTGGCCCCGATGTGCCTGTGCACTTCACGCAATTCCATCCTGAATATTTGCTGAAAAATCTGCCTATAACACCGGTTCCGACGCTGGAGCGTGCAAAGGCAATCGCTGACGCCGAGGGGTTGCACTACGTCTACATCGGAAATGTGCCCGGGCACCCCGCAGAGAACACTTATTGCCCGAAATGTCGACGCCTGTTGGTCGAGCGTATAGGGATGACAACGAGGCAGATACTGATTCGCAAGGGCAATTGTCCATCTTGTGGCCAGCAAATTCCGGGAGTATGGCATGCCTAAGAGCACCAAAGGAGCCTGCCAATGAGAAACATGCACTCGGCAAAATCTCGGACAATACCATGGTTGATTGCGATCTTAGCGATCATTGCACCACAACTTTCTCTTGCGGTTAACCCGCCGACCGTGCGCGAACCGGGAGTCGCAGGTAGCTTCTATCCGGCGGATCCCATGGTATTGGGGGCGATGATCGATGAGATGCTGACGCATGCATCTCCTCCGCCGATCACTGACCCGATATTCGCCGTCGTTGCGCCGCACGCCGGTTATCAGTACTCCGGCCCAATAGCTGCTTACACCTATGCCGCATTGAAAGGACGAAAGTTTTCGCGCGTCGTCGTCATTGCACCTTCGCATTACGAAGCATTTGACTTCACCTCGGTTTTCGACGGCGATGCATACCTGACACCACTCGGGACAGTGCAAGTAGACAAGGCATTCGCAAAGCGGCTGGTCAACATGAGCCCAACCATCCGGCTCTCCAGTCAGGGCCACATCGCTACGCCAAAAGGCGCTGAACATGCACTTGAAGTGGAATTGCCTTGGCTGCAGCGTGTGCTGGGAGATTTCCTACTTGTGCCTATCATCATGGGAGATCAGAGTTATGAAAGCAGTCGTGCCCTGGGAATGGCGTTGGCCAGGACAATTCAGGGCCGCGACACTTTGATTCTTGCCAGTTCCGATTTGTCGCACTATCACCCCTACGACGAGGCAGTAAAGATTGATCACAAAACCCTGAACGCATTGCAGGCTTGGGACTACTTCAGTATGTCGCAGAACTTCGAGATGCGCGTCTGGGAAGCTTGTGGCGGCGCACCCATTGTGGCGGCGATGATCGCGGCTGAGCATATGGGAGCGAACCAGGCGCTTGTGCTCAAGTACGCCAATTCCGGCGACATCACAGACGATCATTCTCGCGTCGTCGGATACAGTGCGGTTGCGCTAGTGAAAGCTCCAGGCAGCAGTGCTATGAAAGAGCCGTTTACTCTAAGCGGCCATGAAAAAAAAGAACTGCTGGCTCTCGCGCGTAAATCAGTTGAATACGCAGTACGGCAGGGAAAAGCATATGAACCATCCCCAAGTTCAAACGAAATCCTGAATCAGGAACATGGTGCATTCGTGACCCTGAAAGAGTCAGGAGAATTGCGCGGATGCATTGGCTACACCTCTGCGGTTAAACCTCTTTATATGATTGTGCGAGACACAGCGACACTTGCGGCTCTCCGCGATCCGCGCTTTCGGCCAGTGTCAGCGTCAGAGTTACCGCAACTCGAATACGAAATCTCAGTGCTTTCGCCGTTCCGGCGGGTAACTGATATCCGAGAGATTAAAGTCGGGCTGCATGGTCTGCTCATGAAAAACGGAACTTACCAGGGCATTCTTCTTCCCCAGGTCCCGGTGGAAGAAAGATGGGATCGCCAGAGGTTTCTCGAAGAGACCTGTGCGAAAGCCGGCATGCAGACAGGCTGCTGGAAGGACGAGAACACGGATATTTTTATGTTCTCGGCGGTGGTGTTTGGCGAGTCGACACCGGAGGCATTTATGCCCGACGTACCTTTGACTGTTGGCCCAGCCACGCGGCCAGGAGTGCCGGTACCAGGTTCACCGCGGCAGTGAGCCATGCTGTTTTCCAGAACCCAAATACGGGGATGAGGTAACTGCTCAAGAGAAGCGCTCCCGCGCAGCCGCCAAACAGGTCAACAGCGTAAAGCACACCCGGACCCCATTTGCTGTCACGGAAGTAAAGTTCCGTTGCAACCGGAAATTGATAGCCACCCAACATGCCACTTATTACCGCCAGCACGGGAAAAAGAAACGGCGCAACCAAAACCGTCCAAGAGGCACGCGTGACGGCGCCGACCAAGAGAATCAGGGTAGGTGCTGAGGCCGCGAGGATGAACTGAATTGTGGCGATGGTGCCGAGTGACAAATCATCGCCAGCTTGGAGACGACGAATGCTCAGCCAGGCTCCAAACGAGATGCCAGCCATAAACGTGGCGATAAGGATGGCGAGTTGGTGGTAGACGTAGCCGTAAACAGACTGAAATGCGAGGAGGAGGAAAATCTGAAGGGCCATCAGGGTGAAGCCTGTCGCGGCTACGCAACACACCATTGATGCAGGTGCACGTGTCTGTCTCGTGGGCGCAAATAGCACTAGCACAGCAGGTATCAAAAGAATCAAAAGAGCACGTTCGATGAGGCGGGGGAAACTGATATGCGCTGCTTCCCGAAGCCAGCTCGAGTATCCGAATCTAAATTCAGAGCTCCACAACACGACATTGAAGTAATACGCAATTGGCTCGAAGTCGTGATTGATCGGGGTGGTCGGCAGAGGCCGTAACAGCTCCCGCACTTGCGTCATGCGATCGGGCGTCATCCGAAATGGGATGAAATATTCCCGGACGTATTGTGTTTGCACGTTCCTGTCCCGTAGTCGCGAAATCAGGGTTTGCGGATTATCACTCAGGACGTTGGACTGCATGGCAGCGAAAAAATGGATGGTTTCGCCCGGAATGATGGCGACATCAGGAAAGACCTGTTGCAGGGTGTGGTGAATACAACGCAGAAATTCTGCCAACTGAGGGCTTATGTAATCCTCCGACGAACGAAGCTGCAATGCGAATACCCCTCCGAGCGCGAGATGATCGTGCGCAGAACCAAAAAACTCAGCGGTGTAAAAGCGGTTCAACTGCGCGGTCTGGGGGTCGGGAAGGTCAAGGATGATCAAGTCAAACTTGTCGGCGGCTGAGTTGAGATAGTGTCGGCCATCTGCGTAGTGGATGTACACGCGAGGGTCAGCGAAAGCGATGGATGATGTGGGAAAGAACTGCCTGGTTACTTCAATGACTGCGGGATCGAGTTCAACATAATCGAGGCGCTTCAGCGTCGGATGTTTCAGCGCTTGCGCAATACTGCCATTTGTTCCTCCACCAATAAGCAGGACATTTGCTGGTGCAGGATGCTGCAAGAAGGCGTAATGAACTGCTTCTTCCGCAGCAGCCTCGTCTGGTGCGCTGGCAAGGATCACGCCGCTGTCATAGATGCTGCGAATATTGCCGGTTTCGATGACCACGAGGTTGCCGTAGATGGAGTTGCGGGACCCGAGCACATGGAAGCCTCGCCACAAACGCTGCTGCGACGACCTGTTCAGAAATGGGGCAGCATATATGAAGAGCGGAAATGATAACAGCGCCAGGGCAATAATCTTTGTGGGTTGCATCTGGTACAGCAAGATAGCAGCCATGAATAGATTGAAAAGAGCAACGATGATTGCGATATGAAAGGAGTCGAAAAACCGCAACAGTACAACGCTAGCGAGAATTCCCCCGAAGCCCGAACCGGCAGCTTCAAACAAATATGCGGACCTGATCGCATCACGAACGGAGATGGCACACTCTTCCTGATACATGCGCGCTGCAAGGACGAACAAGCTTCCGCACAGGATGCAGGAGAGGCTAAGGCACACCAAGGATGTGAGCAACATCGGCATAGGACCGACTAGTTCACCCGGGACGCTCTGAAAAAAAGTCCTCGAGGCGCGGAGGATCCAGATGGTTGGTGGCAGGCTGACACCGAGTAGGCATTCGAGCAGCGCGACCGTATTTCGAGCTTTGCTTTTGCTACGCACGAAGCGGCTGGCCAGGCCGCTGCCTATGGCGGTCCACAACAGCCAGGTGGCCAGCATGATTCCCAGAGAAATCTCATTTCCATTAAAGACGACGATGAGTTCCCTCATGAGCACGATCTGGCCGATTACCGCACTGAACCCAACAAGGCCTAAAGCCGCTGCTATGACAAACATGGGCCGGTCGACACAGGACGCTGTGACGGAGTGCATAGGCGTCGCCATCAAGCAAAATTAGAATTTAGATGTCGTGCAAAAGCAAAACCGGGACTGGGACTCGAACATCTCGATGGACAACAGCGCAACGCTCAACCGCCGCGAGGCCCTGCTCAAACTGCTCCGCCTGGGTGGCGTCGCTGCCGGAACTGCCAGCCTTGGGTTCTGGCTCAGCGAACGCAGCGAACGCCCCCAGCCGGCACTGGCAATAAGCGTAAAGCGCGATCACACAGTGGTTGCCGATCCTGAACTTCCTGAAATGGCAATTATTCAAGGAGATGATCCCGAGCGGCTGGCGCGGCTGGCGATCGAAGAACTGGGCGGCATAAAGCGCTTCGTCTCTCGCACTGATAACGTGCTGATAAAGCCCAATATCGGTTGGGACCGCACTCCGGAACAGGCAGCCAATACCAACCCACTGGTTGTCGCCGAAATTGTCCGGCAATGCTGGAACGCCGGCGCGAAACAAGTTGTTGTGACTGACGTGAGCTGTAACGAAGCCCGACGTTGCTATCAGAGATCGGGCATCGCAGCTGCCGCGCAGCGCGAAGGCGCCAATGTCATTCTGCCGGATCTTGCCAGGTTTCGGGATGTGAATCTGCAGGGCGAGATTCTCCACGAGTGGCCAGTTTTCGAACCTTTTCTAAATGCCGACAAGATCATAAACGTTCCCATCGCCAAACATCATAGTCTGACCGGCACGACCTTGGGAATGAAGAACTGGTATGGCATCCTAGGAGGACCGCGCCATCAGTTGCACCAAAAGATCAACGAAAGCCTGGTGGATTTGGCGGATTTCATGCGACCTACCCTGACGGTCATCGATTGTTTCCGGGTTCTGATGCGGAACGGTCCGACAGGAGGCAATCTAGAAGATGTTGCGCTTAAGAAGACGCTCGTCGCCGGAACCGATCCGGTGGCGCTCGATGCCTACCTTGCCAAGGCCTACTGGAATCTGGAGGTCTCAGCTCTGCCTTATTTGCAAATGGCCCAACGGCGGGGCTTAGGAACATACGAATTCGAGAAGATCCGTTCTCGAGTAAACCAGCTGTTGTGACCGCCATTCGCGGTAGAAGAAAACTAATGGCGGAGAGGGAGGGATTCGAACCCTCGATACAGGTTTTGGCCCGCATAACGGTTTAGCAAACCGCCGCCTTCAGCCACTCGGCCACCTCTCCGCTATTGTTTTCAATGATATGCAAGCATGCTAAATTAGGTCGTTGTGTGTTACCAAAGGCATCTTG
>Ga0187766_10001522_pt1 | contig 13597 bp, 15 predicted proteins | sample 0216_QUI02_MP05__4_FD_132971 | JGI IMG/M metagenome (GOLD analysis project Ga0187766, IMG submission 132971) | Tropical peat soil microbial communities from peatlands in Department of Meta, Colombia - 0216_QUI02_MP05_20_MG | ecosystem: Environmental > Terrestrial > Soil > Wetlands > Peat ... | reverse complement strand
CCCTTGCCCTTGCCCTTGCCCTTGCCCTTGCCCTTGCCCTTGCCCTTGCCCTTGCCCTTGCCCTTGCCCTTGCCCTTGCCCTCGCCCTTGCCCATGTCCTGCGCGCAGCCCGCGACGCTAAGAAGAGCCAGTACCGCTGCCGTCAATAGAGCAACCTTTTTCATCGAAAGACGGGGCTGTCTCTCAGAACAAAAGCTTGCTTTCTAGCGGTTTGCTAGCGAACTACTCAATACGAGGCCGGACGAGGCCATACGAGAAAACCGATTATCGCGAGAAAATGCCTCATTTTTCAGACTAGATCCCGCGGGATAAGACAAGAGCATATAGCGGTCACAAATTTTCAAGGCCGGTGCCTTAAACGACTCGGCCACCCTTCCAATTCAGCAATATCAGGCTACTTAGCGCTTCTCGATAGAGAACAGCGCACGCGGCCACGTCCGCTCACTCCTTCGCAAATGCTCGGGGCGACTGCGGAGAGCCGTCAAGCTTGGGGAAGAGCAGGGCGTCGTCGGCCAGCTTGCCCAACCCAAGCGCAACTCGCCTTGGACACCAGCCGATGGCCAGGGCGGATTGTGCGAGCGCTAAGTCCGCCACCGTTTTTTCGGCTCGCGCCTTTTCTGGCGTGGCATGCCAACGATCGACATCGGCAGGTTTCAATTTCTGCAACAGCTTTGAGTTACCCACCATTTCATCTGAATGTTTCGAGTTTCGAATAACTGATGCTGACAAAATAGCTTTGCCACAAATCACTAATCTCCGAAGTTAAATTAATCTCCGCGGCGGCCTTTGTTTGATGTGTGTTTGTCGTTTGTTTGCGGTGCGCCGTGATAGTGCAATCAGTTTTAGCGAAATGGGCCGGGGAGGAAAAAATCGCTTTCCGGCAGCTTCGCAAAGTTCGCAGTAATCCGACCGCGAAATCGATTTGGCCCGGACCTTAAGGCATCAGCCCTTTGGCTCGGAGCACTTCAATTCCCAGTACGACGGCCCAGGCCATAGAGACAATGACTGCAATTGTTACGGTTTGCCTAGGCATCACGGTACTCCCACGTCATAAAATGTGATTTCAGGCTAGGAGTAATCCGAAAGGCGAGCTGTGATCGGCGTCACACGCCGGCTCAAAGCCTTAAGCCTCTGGTTAATTGGTCCGGTAGCTTCGCTCCCGCATTTTAATATTCCAGGAAACGCAACATTACCCGCGCTGCCATGATAATGTCAGTTGTGTGGTCACATTCACCAAGAGGAAATGGTTGTGGCTTTACGTGTGATGCGGGCATAGGGGGAGATAAAAGGCGTAAAGGCCCCCTTGAGCCATTGGAGGCATCAATGAAGGCAATCATTACGCGGTTCGTTCGCGATGAGTCCGGCGCGACCGCCATCGAATACGGGCTGATTGCCGCTGGCATTTCGGTTGCGATTATCGCTGCCGTCAAGACCACCGGTACGAACTTGAACGCTACGTTCACGGCTGTTTCGAACGCTACCTGACAAAGCCCCGCTTACCTCTCCGGGGCTTTTTTTGGCTGACCGGTCTGGCAGCTTGGCAGGTCGCCGCGATCCGCCGAACGCCTCGTCACGCGCGTCCAGTGGTTTTTCCCGCCGGGCGGGGCTTTAGATGTGATGGACATTAAGGTGTGATCGGCGCCGGCAAGTTCCAGGGCTTGCAGGCACCATTGGTGATTAGTTCGATGGTTGAGAGCACCTATGAAGGTGCTTTGGAAATCGTCGGCTATAAGAACGGAACGTACAAAATCGTGCGTTCAACCACAAACTAGCCGCTCCGCTGCCGCGCATGAATACCCTCGCCGGGAGAATTAAAACTTCCGGCGAGTTTTTGTTAGTACGTCACCACACCTTTCGAGTAGCTCCCGCAGCTTCGCGAAATTCACACAATCCGCCGCGCCTTGTCGCGGGACTGCAATTTCGAATCGGAATTCAAGCGCTAGGTTTGTGGAACTCTCCGCCAAACTGTTCGGCAAAGTCGTAAGCGGTCGATAAATCGTAAAAGCACCAGCGATAATAAGTTTCCCGTTCCCTAGTAAATCTACGACCATATCGCGGCTGAATGTGTCGCGACTTATGAAACTGCATTATCCGTCGGCTGAATTCGACATCCAGTGCGTCGCTATCCAATTCGTCGCATACGAAGGCAAGCTCAACAACGTACGGATGTTTATTTTCGTTTGTCACTGCTTTATTGCTGCGAGGGGGAGGCATATCACACTCCTTAAGCAAGGGGAGTTAGGAGCGGCGGCACAGGTCTCGGCCTAGCAAAGAGTTGCTTGTACTCTAGCCCCGTGATGTGATGTTCATCACACAATATCTGTTTGCCATCGCGTTTTCTAGTTATCCACAGCCGTTGGCGTTTGTCACGACGAAGCAAGCGGACGTTTCTTCAGTTCACGGAGGAGGGAAGTGGCGTTCGGGCCGTTAACCAATGCTTAGAGTTTAAGATGCGTTCTCAGAGAAACGTGCTAAACTGTTTTTAATACGACGAGAAGAATGCTTTGGGGACCCATTCGTAAGTCGTCTCTCTCCATAGTTCTTATCGGCATTACGAGCGCTCGCTGGCTCCGCGGGCGCTCGACTGTTTGTTAGAAAGCCAGTCATCCGCCGCGCTTCATTTTTCGTGAGGAGTCTGGCTCGTGCACCACTAGCGCCACTCTCGGTCAGCTCTCGTTAGTTCGATCTCCTGGCGCAAAGTCTAAAGTCTCCAAAAGTCCGGCGATTAGGAGCGCGATAAAGGCCGGCATAACGCCGGAGGACTGCACGGCGACTTGGAAAGATTGAGAAAGGGATACCATGACTATTTGCGCTTTATCTTTTTCTTTCGATGTCCATTGCGACGAGAGCCAAAAGCTTGACGACATGGGAGAGGCGCTTTCGTCCTTAAGCGGCGCTGGTTCGTCGTCTGAGAATTTACAAAAAAAACCCCAAGCAGTGTGGCTTGGGGTTCGTGGGGTGGCCGCCCAGTCTTGGCCTAAACGCAACCAATCAATAGCAATCCGCTGGCCAAGTTAAATTACGTAATCCTCCGTAGTGCCGTGGACAGGCTAGGATGGCGGGAATCCGCGGTCCCCGTAACGTACTGAAGCAGAAGCAAAAGCAAAAGCAAAAGCAAATCCACCGTTAGCGCTGCTATAATTAAAATGCCCGCTAAAATGAGCTCATGAGGAATAGCTGCATGCCCCGTCGGGGCGTCGCTCCCTAAGTAGCCAGATAACTACAATGGCAGTGAAGGAAGCTTGCGACAATGCGCTATCGCGTGCGGCAGGCGCTCTTAAAGACGAGAAAGCGCGCGGGGCTGGCACTGCTACCGACCGGCCCCGCAGCTCATCGCAATCAGCGCAGTCCAAGGGACGGCGGTTTCGAGGGATAGGAGGGACAGGTGTCTAGTCCCGAGCAAAATGCAAGCGTAAAGGGATTTCCGGCTTGTTCCCAATATTTGCTCGCCGCAAGTTCCAAGGCTACGTCGGGGAGTTCGCCGTTGAGTGTTCCCTCGTCGAAGGGCGCTAAGTCGCTAAGTGACTCACTCATTGTGTTGATCCTTTCCACTACGCAGAGGCCAACCACCTTCCGCACGCAACAATAGCGCGCCTTGAGCTTAGATGTGCCGCCGGTCACATTGCCACAGTGCGATATGAACAAAAAGAATTAGGTCCCAAATTTGGCCACAAATCAACTGAAACCTTTGTCTGTCGCCGGCCGCGTGGGGGAATCGGTAGCGGCACCGCGACAGTCTTGTTCCTCCCTCTGAAGAATACTTGGCCCCAGCCCATGGGGCCTTTTGTTTTTGGAAATCGCATCGGCTCACCTACCGCCGAGTCTTCTTGCGGCTCAACCGCAACGAGCGACCGGCAACGCCAAATGCACGAGCACAGTCGTCTTTGTTGACCAAGCGGTCTATTTACAAAGTTACAAAATTGGCAAGTCTGTATGGAAAAGCACAACACACGAACCGGAAAAGACCAGAAGCTCAGTGATCTTACGTGTTACTCATTCGAGCACACGACGCAATAATCTTAGGGAGTATGGATTCGCCAGAAGAGGTGGGCATGTCAAACCGAAACGGAGATGACCGTGTCCACACTTCGGCAAGTTTCGATCACGGCACTAACGGCTTTCGCGCTCGGAGTTGCAGATGCCTCTGCCGGACAGCCACCGCAGTTTGAAGTTAGGGGCTTCCCCATCAGCCCACTGCAGATGTCGGTCGTCAGAGCGAACGGGATGCAAGAACTGCCGCCCATCCCGGCGCTTACGCGTGATGGAATGCCGGCTTCTCCGCATCAGATCGCTGTCATTCGAATCGAGCAGCGGGTCGCCCATGGACTGAAAACAAACGCCACTGGCCATCAGCACGAGCGCGATTAGCCAGGACAAGGGGAGGAGTACCTATGGAGTACTCGGACTATTTGCGAGATCAAGCGGCCAAATACCGGGAACTCGCCGCAAAGGACGAAGATTCCTTTGCCAAAAATGAATTCTTAGAATTGGCCAGCATATGCGAAGAAGTGGCCAATGACATGGACGATCGGCGGGTGAGCGGCTGACCCAGCCGGCGCAGCGATTTAGCACCTTTTGCTGTTTTCTACTGGCATTTCACCGCATTCCCGGTCTGAGTGCATGTTGATGCGCCACCGGATTTATATTCGGCGTAACGCCGCCTAGCCTCGGCCTCGGTCAGTTGCTTGTTTTTTTACCGCGAGCGCCAGCGAGTCTATGTACTCCATGAATGTGGTACCTTCGGGCGAACAGGCATTGCTAGCGGTGCACTCCGCCAGACGCTTCTGTTTCCCGCATTCGGCCATGGCAAGGAATGATGGGTTTTCCTGAGCGCATTGATCGTAGTATTGCCACACAGGCGGAGAATGCGCGCAACTGGTCTGCATCAACGCAGCCAACAAGGCCAGAAAGCCTATGGCTGCCATTACGATGGTTCTTTCGGCGGGACAAATTGCGGCTTTTCGACCTTCCAACAATATCTGGACACCGTGAGCGGAATCGGCGGGTTCTGTGAGCGCAATACGCAATATCAACCGCCGCCCGGCCCGCATCCACCGAACAGAATGCAGAGGCGTTATCCTTATTGAGCGCATTTTCATCAAGCACGGCTGGTGAGCTGCTCCGATAGCCTCCCTGCTATTCGCTGGGCCGCGCCTTCAACGTCCATTCGACGAAGGATCCGGACGCCAATACGGGTTCACCGCGCAATAACCGCCGCTGCCGACGATGGCCGACGCGCATTCGTCACTGCTGTCATATTCGCAGTCCCAAGTCATGACATCGCCTTTGTTGGTGACGGCGCACCATCGGGAATCGCCGAAGGAATCGGCATAGCTTGCCGGCGTATCGGTGCACAACATCGCCGCGGCGAAAGCCGCTGAGGTAAGCACTGATTTAATAAAACGCGTCATAGATGCCTCGCATCGATAAAAGCACGACCTGCAACGATCTTGGCAGCTGGATGCGCGCGCGTCACCTTGGCGGCGGTGCGGGAGGTCAACTATGACCGCAAATCGCCTCAAACTGGTAGGGCCGAGCGTCCTTGTTTTCATCGCGACCGCCGGGGCCTCTCTCGCACAGAATACCGGCAATCCAATGTTGAGCGGAAATTCCACAATCTTGCCAGCACGATCCGAGCTTTCTGTTTCTCCGGCGCTTGCCAGTTCGGGGCTGCTGAGCAATTCCACGACGGGGACAAATCCGCTGACTGGTCTGCCCTGCGCTCGGGGCCCGGCGCGTTGTCGGTGAGCGGCGCGGGCGGCCTTCCCGGTACGACGGCGCCGCCTTTGAACGGGGGGACTCGGCAACCCCTCAATTGCCGACATTCCCAAGCGTCTTTGGAACGGCAAGCACGTCAGGCGCGTGCTGACTTGTATCGCCGTCGGCAAGCAACGCACCTGCCCACCCGGAGGACTACCCCCGCGCTTCTCAGTATCGCGACTGTTGCCTTTGATATTTGTAAGGAACTACCGTGGTTGCCCTCGGCCATGGGTTAAAATTGCAAAAACCGCGATTGCCAGCGACGACGTTCGGTGCGCACTCCTCTACCGTACGGTATTGGCAATCCCAGTACACGTCGCCCGGCCCGATGTTTATGACTGCACACCAGGGCGCATCGCCATAGGCGCGGCCTGATGAAATTCCGAACCATGTTGCCGCGGCGAAGGCGGCGACACCGAATGTCAGTCTCCCAAGGGCTTTCACCACGATAATTCCTCCCTTTTTGATTTCCCGTATCTTGTTGAAATCGGTCTCGTTACCAGCCATCCGGCTGTGTCCGGCAAGGCGAGTTAGTCGGCAAACAAGCGGTGCTGAGAGAAACGCCGCCGGGCGCCACGTCATAGATTGGCGGGCTACTGTGGGCGACGCGGCGATGCTTCGTTGCGGCTGACGCCGTCGTGAAGGTAGTGCCGACAGCAACGGCAACGGCGAGGATGATTTTTGTCTTGATCGTCATGGGGCTTCGACTTCCCGCCCGCTTGGTTGCGCAGACAGCACATTTACACTTTAGAAGAGATATTCACACCATAGTAAACCGCTAGGCCGTTTGGGTCGTGCAACTGCGCGTTAGCGTCAATTCCCAATAACGTCCTCGTGAATCGATGCATGCACCCCCCGAAGTGCCCGGATGCGATCATGCGATAACTTGAAAGGTTCAGGCACCCGCGTGCCGAAGGCAGGGATTAATCTGTCGTCGAAACACAGTCCGTTCACTGGGCGCCGAGCTTGTCCATTTTTGCCACAATCTGACCATGCTCGAATTCGATACTTTTACGGCGGGGATGGGGGACGATGCGGGGTCGAAAAAATTCGACATGCGGGAGGGTCGTGCCGATTGCGGCCGGCGCCGTGCTGTGTCTTTTCCTTGGCAATTGCGCCAATAACAGCCGCATCGACCCGGGCTACGGCGTTGAACCGAGCGCGCAGTTGATCGAACCCGGCCAGGCCGTGCGCAAAGGCGGCGGTGTCTATCGTGTCGGCTCGTCCTATGTCGTGGCCGGCCGCGTCTACGTGCCGGTGGCCAATCCGCATTACCGCGCCGATGGCGTTGCGTCCTGGTACGGGGCGGATTTTCATGGGCGCGCCACCGCAAACGGTGAAATTTTCGACGCGAACGGGATTACGGCCGCTCACCCGACACTGCCGCTGCCGAGCTATGTACGGGTGACGAATTTGAGCAATGGGAAATCGCTGATCGTCCGCGTCAACGATCGCGGCCCATATGCCGGCAACCGGATCATCGATGTTTCCAAACGGGCCGCATCCCTGCTCGGCTTCACGATGAGCGGAACCGCCTGGGTGAGGGTCGAATATGTCGGAGCCGCCCCCATCGAAGGCTCGGACGACCGGCTGCTCGAAGCGACGTTGCGTCAGGACGAGCCCGCTCCGGCGCCGGGCAGCGTGAAGCTTGCCGCCGCCACCCGGATCGTACCGGTTGCAATGACATCCTCGCCGCGGCTGACGCGCCTTGCGAGCGCGTCTCCCGCCGCTCCATTGCCTCGCGATGCCACGGTGGCCGATCCGCAGCCGTCTTCGAGCGAGCACGATACCTCGGAATTTCTTACCGGACGCGGCCTTTACTGAAGGTACGCAGCATCGGGCCATTGTCAAAGTTTATCGGTCTCGCGGCCTCCTTGCCGCGACCGAGCGTGCTCTTTTTTAGGCCTGGCTTTTCGGGGACAATGACGCCTGGCGGACTACGGTCATGTGGAGGCTCAAGGTGCCGGGAAGCATACGAGCGGCGTGGGATGGTTGGCCCCAGAGATGGCTTCAGGGCGTTGGAATTCCTGCGCTTGTTGCGATCGGAGCCGTCGCGATTGCACTCGGACACTTCACGAGCGCTCATTCCGCTCCGGCGGCTCCTGCGAAAAAGGAGGAAGGCTTCCAGACCAGCGTGCCCGCTGCCATTCTCCTCGATGCCGACAGCGACAGCATCTTATACGAGAAGAACGGCGATCAACTCGTGGCGCCGGCGAGTCTCGCTAAACTGATGACGCTGGAATTTTTGTTCCACGAAATCAAGGAGGGTCGAGTCAAGCTCGATGACGAATACATCATTAGCGAGAACGCCTGGCGCAAGGGAGGAGCGCCATCGCATGGCTCGACCATGTTCGCGGCCATTCATAGCAGGGTCAAAGTCTCGGACTTGATCCAAGGCATCATTGTCGATTCCGCCAACGACGCCTGCATCGCGGTCGCGGAAGCGCTGGCCGGCAATGAAACGGCATTCGGGCAAATGCTTACCAAGCGTGCGCGCGAGATCGGGCTGGCACGTTCGACTTTCACCAACGCAACCGGCTATTCCGATCCCAATCTGCGCGTGACCGCCCGCGAAATGGCCGAGCTTGCACGCCATATCATGCAGGCTTATCCCGATTTCTATCCGTATTTCGGCCAGCGCGATTTCACCTGGGACAACATTCATCAGCAAAACCGAAATCCGCTCTTGGGCATGGGTATCGGCGCCGATGGGCTCAAGACGGGAGAAACCGCGGAAGCGGGCTTCAATGTGGTCGGTTCGGCGTTACAGGATAATTTGCGGCTGATTGTCGTTGTAACGGGCGCAAAGACGGACAAAGAGCGCGCCGACGAAGCAAAGAAGCTGTTGGATTTTGGCTTCCACGATTTCCACACTCGGGTTTTGTTTGCCGAAGGCCAAACCGTGGGCGAAGCCAAAGTATTCGGCGGCGACAAGAGCTACGTGTCACTGATCGCGCCCGGAATCATTCGGATCATGGTGCCGCGGGACAATAGCCAGCGACTGCTCGCGCGCATCGTCTATACCGGACCGGTTCCCGCGCCGGTCGTGAAGGGTCAAGCAATCGGCAAGCTCAAGGTCTGGCGCGGCGAAAATCTGGCGCTGGAGGTGCCGCTGCAGGCGGCGGAGGATATCGGGACAGGGACGATGTCCCAGCGGGCTATGGATGGTGCGACCGAACTGATGATCGGCGTCTTACGAGCCGGCGTGAGCAAGTTATGATGCCAAAGAGAGCTCTGCTTGCCGCCGCCTGCACAGGTGAGTGCAGTTGGCTCAAAAAGCGACTATAGTCTCGATAGCTGAGTGATCTATCTTGATCTCGTGCGTGCAAAAAGGCGCATAAGGTACTCGTTTTATTGAACCTATTCCGGGTTTGGGCTTGAACTAGAACATATGCGAGGAAAATTCATCACATTTGAAGGGGGCGAGGGCACCGGGAAATCGACGCAGGCTACGATGCTGGCGCTCCGATTGGAGTCGCTGGGGCTTCCGGTCCAGCTAACCCGCGAACCTGGGGGCTCGCCGGGAGCGGAAGTCATTCGCCACATTCTGTTGTCTGGCGCGGCCAAGCCACTGGGCGCCGAAGCCGAGGCAATGCTGTTCGCCGCGGCACGCGACGACCACATCCAGTGCACGATCCAGCCTGCGCTGGAAAAGGGCAAATGGGTCATTTGCGACCGCTTTATCGATTCGACACGCGTGTATCAGGGCATTCTTGGGCATGTCGACCCAAGGATCATCAACGTTCTTGAGCGTGTCTCGGTCGGCAATCTTGCCCCCGATCTTACGGTGATTTTGGACGTACCGGTCCAATTGGGCGTGGAACGCGCCAAAGAGCGGCGCGGCAACGTCGAGCCGGACCGCTTCGAGGCCGAGAACGCGGAATTTCACGAAAAGCTGCGGGACGCCTATCTTGCCATTGCGGCCAAGGAACCGAACCGCTGCGCGGTAATCGATGCGACTCCAGCCAAAGAGGTGGTAGCGAATTTGATTTGGAATGTCGTCCAATCGCGGCTTCATCCGGCGGGAGTTCGGTTGGTTCCCGAACAGCTCGCGGTGAAAGCATAGCCCTCGGCATTGGCGATGGCACGACCGAATAATGACGAGGATACCGGTGGCGAGCCGCATCCGCGCGCGACGACTGTGCTATTCGGCCACGCGGCGGCCGAGGCCGTGCTCCTTGCGGCTTACCGCTCCGCGCGCATGCCGCATGGATTTCTGCTCGCGGGCCCGAAAGGGATCGGCAAAGCAACGCTTGCTTACCGTATGGCGCGCTTTGTCTTTGCCCATCCGGACCGTACCGAGGGCGAGGTGCAATTGGCGACTTCGCTCGCGGTCGATGCAAAAAATCCGGTCACCCGGCGCATCACCGCTCAGGCGCAACCCGATTTCCTCGTCATCGAACGAACCGTCAACGACAGAGGCGTGTTGCACAAACAGATCGCGGTCGAAGACGTTCGCCGGACGATCGCGTTTTTCGGTTCGACGGCGGGCGCGGGGGGCTGGCGGATCGCCATCGTCGATGCCGTCGATGACCTCAACCGGTCCGGCGCCAATGCGCTGCTGAAAGTCCTGGAGGAGCCCCCCGAACGCGCGCTCCTATTGCTCGTCAGTCATTCGGCGGCGCGCGTGCCGGCCACGCTGCGGTCGCGTTGCCGAATTCTTTCGCTTCGCCCACTTGAGGAGGAAGACGTCGCTGCCGCCGCGGCCGCGGTCACCGGCGCGGATGCCCGCGATCCTGACATCGCGGCGGCTGCGGCCGCCGCTGACGGCTCGGTCGCGCGGGCCCTTGCTTTTCTTGATGAAGGCGGTTTGGCGTTACGCCAACAGGCGCTCGATCTTCTCAATCGCCTGCCTTCGCTCGACCCAAAGGCGTTACATGCGCTAGGCGACGCGCTCCAGGGCACGGACCCCCAGCCGCTGACCGCCTTTCTCGACACTGTCAATGGCTGGCTGTCGCAACGTTTGGACGGCGGACGCGCCGAGTTGAGGCGGCTCGTGCGCCTGGCCGAGGCTTCGGAGCGTATCAATGCTTCGGCTCGCGACGCCGAAACTTACAATTTGGAGCGAAAGCCGCTGGTTTTCAGCGTATTCGGCTTGCTTGCCGAGGCCACGCGCGGTTGATACCAAGCCTCATGAGTGAACGGATCGTTGGCAAGCCCTATTACATCACGACTGCGATCGCCTATCCGAATGGCGCGCCGCATATCGGCCATGCCTATGAGGCGATCGCCACGGACGCCATCGCGCGCTTCATGCGGCTCGACGGTCGGGATGTTTATTTCCTCACCGGCACCGACGAGCATGGCATCAAAATGCTGCAGACAGCGGCCAAGGAGAAACTGACGCCACGCGAACTGGTGGAGCGCAACGTGCCGCGCTTCCAGGCCATGGTGAAGAAATTCAACTGTTCGAACGACGACTTCATCCGCACCACCGAAGCGCGCCACTACCGCGCATCGGAGGCCATCTGGGAACGGATGCAAGCGGCCGGCGACATCTATCTCGATAAATATTCCGGCTGGTATTCGGTGCGCGATGAGGCCTATTACGACGAGAGCGAAACGCGTCTCGACGACAAAGGCCAGCGTCTGGGTCCGCATGGCACGCCGGTCGAGTGGGTCGAGGAGGAAAGCTATTTTTTCAAGCTGTCCAAATATGCGGTCAAATTGCTCGATCTGTATAAGCGCGTTCCGGATTTTGTGCTGCCGAAAGAACGTTTGAACGAGGTCGCAAGCTTCGTTCGCGGTGGGTTGCAGGATCTTTCGCTGTCGCGCACGACCTTCGATTGGGGAATTAAGGTCCCAGGGAATTTCAAGCATATCATGTACGTCTGGGTCGACGCGCTCACCAATTACATCACGGCTGTCGGTTTTCCCGATACGGCAAGCGAAAAATTCAAGAAATACTGGCCCGCCGATCTACACGTGATCGGCAAGGACATCGTGCGCTTTCACGCGGTCTACTGGCCGGCGTTTTTGATGTCGGCGGGCATCGAGGTGCCGCGGCGGATCTTCTCGCACGGCTTTTTGTTTAACCGCGGCGAGAAAATGTCGAAATCGGTCGGAAACGTCATCGACCCCTTTGCGCTCGCCGATGCCTACGGCGTCGATCAGTTGCGCTATTTTCTCTTGCGCGAAGTACCATTTGGTCAAGACGGCAACTACAGTCACGAAGCGATCGTCGCGCGCATCAATGCCGATCTGGCGAACGATCTCGGCAATTTGGCGCAGCGTTCGCTGTCGATGGTGGCCCGTGGCCTTGGCGGCGTGCTGCCCAAACCGGGCGACCTGCGGGCCGGCGATCTGGCGATGCTAGATGCGGCCGATGCAATGATCGCCAAGGCGCGCGAGGCGATGTCGACCCAACAATTGCATCAGGTGCTCAATACGGTTTGGGCCGTGGTCGCAGAGGCGAACCGCTATTTTGCCGGCGAGGCGCCCTGGGCGCTCGCCAAGACCGATCCCGCGCGGCAGGGCACGGTGCTCTACGTGACCGCCGAAGTCTTGCGCCAGGTCTCAATCCTCGTTCAACCGTTCATGCCGGCTTCGGCGGGAAAGCTCCTCGATCTTCTCGCGGTGCCGCAGACCGAGCGTACGTTCGCTTTCCTTGGCGGCGGGCACCGTATCGCGGTTGGCGTGACGCTTCCCGCGCCCGCGCCGGTCTTCCCGCGCTATGTCGAGGCGGCAGGGCAGGCGGCGCAATAGAACATGATCATGCTGATCGACAGCCACTGCCATCTCGATTTTCCCGATTTTTCTGCCGAGCTCGATGCGGTCGTCGCGCGCGCGCACGCGGCCGGTGTCGAACGCATGGTGACGATCTCGACGCGGGTTCGGCGGCAGGCTGAATTGCTCGCAATCGCGGAGCGTTTTCCGGATGTATTTTGCTCGGTCGGGACCCATCCGCATTACGCGCACGAGGAGCTTGACGTGACCGCCGCGGATCTTGCTGCGCGTAGCCGCGCCGCCAAGGTCGTCGCGCTTGGCGAAGCGGGGCTCGATTATCACTACGATAATTCGCCGCGCGAAGCGCAGGAGCGGGGTTTTCGCACGCATATCGCCGCGGCGCGCGAGACCGGGCTGCCCCTTGTCATCCATTCGCGCGAGGCAGACGACGACACCGCGCGCATCCTGGAAGAGGAAATGGGGAAGGGCCGCTTTACCGCCGTTCTGCATTGCTTCACCGGCGGGCGCGATCTGGCGCGTCGCGCCGTCGCGCTCGGCCACTTCGTTTCATTCACGGGCATCCTGACATTTAAGAACTCGGACGCCTTGCGGGCGATCGCGGCCGAGCTACCGGCGGACCGAATCCTGGTCGAGACCGACGCACCCTATCTCGCGCCGGGCAAATGGCGCGGCAAGCGCAACGAGCCCGCTTATGTCGTCGAAACCGCCAAAGTGCTGGCCGAAACACGCGGGGTTTCGTTCGACGAAATCGGTCGGCAAACCACGGCCAATTTCTACCGGTTGTTTCACAAAGTGCCGCGTCCCGCGCCCGTGGACGAATTGACGCGATCCGCGCCGACAACATCGACTGCTGCCTGATTGCCGAAATGACTCTCAATTTCACTATTCTCGGGTGCGGGTCTTCGGCCGGCGTGCCGCGGCCGGCCTTGGGCTGGGGCGCATGCGACCCGAATAATCCAAAAAATCGCCGCCGCCGCGCGTCGCTCTTGGTGGAGCGGCGCTCGGCCGAAGGCGTGACGCGCGTGTTGGTCGATACTTCGCCGGATTTGCGCGAGCAGCTGATCGATGCCGGAATCGATTGGCTTGACGGCGTGCTCTACACGCACGAACACGCCGATCATACGCACGGCATCGACGACCTGCGCTCGCT
>Ga0187766_10001521_pt1 | contig 13609 bp, 14 predicted proteins | sample 0216_QUI02_MP05__4_FD_132971 | JGI IMG/M metagenome (GOLD analysis project Ga0187766, IMG submission 132971) | Tropical peat soil microbial communities from peatlands in Department of Meta, Colombia - 0216_QUI02_MP05_20_MG | ecosystem: Environmental > Terrestrial > Soil > Wetlands > Peat ... | reverse complement strand
CGGCGGCCGCGCCGCCGCTTTTCGTACACACCGGATCCATTGCCGCCACGCGGGAGCCGGGCTGTCTGGCGGTCGCGGCCCTGATCGACACCTACCGCGTGTCAGCCACGGTCACCTTCGACCCCAATGTGCGTCCAACGCTGATCGCCGACCGGGGTTTGGCCCGCGAACGCATCGAGCACCTCGTCGAACGCAGCGACATCGTCAAGGTCAGCGACGAGGATCTGCGCTGGATCGATCCCGACCGTGCGCCTGAGCGACTCGCCCGGACCTGGTTAGCGCTGGGACCCTCGATCGTCGCGGTGACGATGGGTGAGCGGGGCGCGGTGGCGGCATGCGCGGCGGGTGAGGCCCGGGTAGCGGCCCGGCCGGTGCAGGTGGTGGACACCGTCGGCGCCGGCGACGCGTTCATGGTCGGCCTGATCGACGCGCTGTGGGGATCGAGCCTGTTGGGCGCTGACCGGCGTGGCGAACTTCGCCGGATAGGGCTCGATGCCCTGACGGCCGCGCTCGAGGTGGCCAGCCTGTCGTCAGCGTTAACGATCGTCCGCGCCGGTGCTGACCTGCCTGATCGGGCCGCGCTGGATGCTGCCACTGCGTCCACCACAATGGGGGCCAAGCCGTCTGAACTGCCTTAACAACGGCCCCGTCAGCTAACCTATCGGTTGCACCAGAAGGGAACGCTTCAGGGGCCGCAGATGCCGCTCGGCCAGAATGTCAGACGATTGGCGCGGCTGCCTTCGGCGTTGACAGACGCCCGATAGCGAAGGCCGGCGAGGGGATTCCGATGCGTGTTGGTTTGCTGTCCGGGCGTCCCCGTGGTGCCCACGACGTCGCCGCGTGGGCGGGACGCATCGGTGCCACCGCCACCGACACCAGCGAAACGGCTTTACAGAAGCGCCTCGCCGTCGTGCTGTTCGCGGGAACCGTGCCGCTCACGGCGCTGTGGAGCGGGATCTACCTTCTGATGCACGTCCCGTTTGCCGCCGCGGTGCCGGCGTTTTATTCGGTCTTCACCCTGGTGAACACCGCCTTCTTCGCCTGGACCCGCAATCTCGAAATCTATCGCTTCACCCAACTGCTCCTGGTCCTGATCCTGCCGTGGCTGGTGACGATCGCGCTCGGCGGCTTCAGGCAATCCAGCGTGGTCATCATCTGGGCCGCACTCTGTCCTCTGGGATCGCTTCTGCTCGAAGAACTCAGGCGAACACTGCTCTGGATCGTCGGCTTCGTCGCGCTGCTAGTCGTGACCGCGCTGCTGCAGCCCCATCTGGTGCCAGCGGACCTGCCCGACGCCTTCGTCACCTGGTTCTTCGTGCTCAATGTCGGATCGGTGATCGCGATCGCGTTCGGGCTTCTGTATTACTTCGTCGGCCGCCGCAACTTCTTCCAGGAACGCTCGGAGATGCTGCTGCTCAACATCCTGCCGAAGGAAATCTCTGAGGCGCTGAAGACGGAACCGCGCGCGATCGCCGCCCACTATGACGGCGCCAGCATCCTGTTCGCCGACATCGTCGAGTTCACCCCGATAGCGGCGACCATGACGCCGCTAAGCCTGGTCGATCTGCTCAACGAGGTGTTCCAGTGCTTCGACGCACTCGTCGACAAGTACGACCTGGAGAAGATCAAGACGATCGGCGACTGCTACATGGTCGCCGCCTGGGTGCCGCGCCCGCGCGCCGATCACGCCCAGGCCCTGGTCAACTTCGCGCTCGACATGCAGGACGAGATCGGCCGGCGGACGTTCGGCGGGCGAAGACTCGCCTTCCGCATCGGCATCAACTCCGGCCCGGTCGTCGCGGGCGTCATCGGCCACAAAAAGTTCATATACGACCTCTGGGGCGAGACCGTAAACATGGCTAGCCGCATGGAGTCGCACGGCCAAAGCGGCGTCATCCAAATCACGCGCAACACCTTCGACCTCGTCGGCGATGAATTCGACTGCGAGGCCCGGGGGACGATCGAGGTCAAGGGGGCGGGCCGCGTCGATACGTGGTGCGTAACCGGAAGGAAGCGGGCTGGCGAGCGACCGCTGAGCCTTGATCCATCGTCCGGCCCGTGCTGATCGAGAACGCCGCCCATTCCGGTAGACGAGTACGCGGACCGACGATGTGGGCATACTGGCTCTATGCGTTCCATCTGGAAGGGCTCGATCTCCTTCGGGCTGGTCAACGTCCCGGTCAAGGTGTACTCCGCCACCGAGGACCACGACATCAAGTTCCATCAGGTGCACGCCAAGGACAACGGCCGCATCCGGTACAAGCGGGTGTGCGAGGTGTGCGGCGAGGTGGTCGAGTACCCCGATGTCGCGAGGGCATACGAATCCGACGACGGCCAGATGGTGGTGATCACCGACGACGACATTGCGACGCTGCCGGAGGAGCGCAGCCGTGAGATCGAAGTGCTGGAGTTCGTCCCCGCCAGTGACCTCGACCCGATGATGTATGACCGCAGCTACTTCCTGGAGCCCGATGGCCAATCGTCCAAATCGTATGTGCTGCTTGCCAAGACGCTATCTGAGACCGACCGGGTGGCAATCGTGCACTTCGCGCTGCGCAACAAAACCCGGCTTGCGGCGTTGCGAGTCAAGGATTTCAGCAAGCGCGGCGTGATGGTGGTGCACACCTTGTTGTGGCCCGACGAGATCCGCGACCCCGACTTCCCGGTGCTCGACAAGAAAGTCGAGATCAAGCCGGCCGAGCTCAAAATGGCGGGGCAAGTGGTCGAATCGATGGCCGAAGAGTTCAACCCGGAACGCTATCACGACACCTACCAGGACCAGCTGCACGAGCTGATCAAGGCCAAACTCGAAGGCGGGGAAGCGTTTACCGTCGAGGAACAATCGACCGAGCTGGACGAGACCGAGGATGTCTCCGACCTGCTCGCCAAGCTGGAGGCCAGCGTGAAGGCGCGCTCGGACGGCGGCAAGCCGCCCGCGAAGAAGACACCGGCCAAAAAGGCGCCCGCCAAAAAGGCACCCGCGAAGAAGGCGCCCGCCAAAAAGACCCCGGCGAAGGCGGGATCCAAGTCCTGATCGTGGCATCGTCGGTATGGTCACGACATGAAGCGGCGCACCCTCGAAGCGGTCATCTATGAACGCGATCCGCCGATTGCGCGGATCATCCTCAACCGGCCTGACAAGGCCAACACCAAGGACTCACGCTTGGTTCGGGAAGTCGACGATTGTCTTCACGAGGCCGACCGGGACAACGAGATCAAGGTGGTGATCCTCAAAGCCAACGGCAACGGCTTCTGCGCCGGGCACGTGGCTGGCTGGGGCCCGGACGAGAACCCTTATCCCGAGTTCGGCACTACATTCGAGGAACTGTACAAGGGCACCGCCGACCTGTTTCTGTGGCCGACGCTGTACCTGTGGGAGTTCCCGAAGCCGACGATCTCCCAGATCCACGGCTATTGCATGGGAGGTGGGATCTATCTGGGCCTGCTGACCGACTTCTGCGTCGCATCCGAGGATGCGTATTTCCAGATGCCGCTTGCGCAGAGCCTCGGGGAGCCCGGTGGGCACACCATGATCGAGCCGTGGTTGATGATGAACTGGCATCGCACCATGGACTGGCTGCTGCTGGCTCCTACCCTCAGCGCCCAGCAAGCACTCGACTGGGGACTTCTCAACAAGGTGGTACCGCGAGACGACCTCGAGGAGACCGTTGAGGAGATGGCTCGCAGAATCGGGCAAATCCCATTGACGACGTTGATGTTGAAGAACAACGTGAAGCGGGCCTGGGAGTTGATGGGAATGCGGGTTCACCTGCAGGTCAGCCACATCTTGACCAACCTGGTCGGCGCGGCATCCGACGTCCAGGCCCGGCGAGCCGAGCTCAGAAAGTCCGGTCTGAAGCCGCGGGATTTTGTCGGTCGCGATGAACCTGACTCGCATGCGTAGTGTTCGTTCCCCACTATTTGGAGGTGACATGGATCTCGAGGACACCCGCGAAAGGATCATTTACGAAAAGAAAGGCCCCATCGCGCGCGTCACGCTGAACTGGCCCGAGAAGGCAAACGCCCAGGACCAGAAGCTTGTCGAGGAGATGGACGCTGCGCTACTGGATGCGGACCGCGGCCAGCGCATCCTCGAGACGATCCGCCTGCAGGGCAAACGCGGGCCGGTCCCAGTCGATCCCGCTTTCTCGATCCCCCTCGGTCGCGCCGACATCAAGCGGCCAGGCACCGATGTGACCCTGATCAGCTACGGGCGCAGCGTGCACGACGCGCTCGCCGCCGCGACAACGCTGCAGGAGCAGGGCGTGAGCGCCGAGGTCGTCGATCTGCGCACCCTGGTGCCACTCGACGTCGAGACGATGTTGGAGTCCGCCCGGCGTATCCGAAGAGTCGTGGTCGTGCACGACGCGGTCCAATTCGGCGGGCCGGGAGCGGAGATCACCGCGATCCTGCAGTCGGAGCTGTTCGGTGAGCTCGCCGCACCGATCGAGCGGGTGGGCGCGAGGTTCGTCCCGGCCCCGGCCGAGCCGGCCCTGGAGGCGCAGGTATACCCATCACCGGCACGGATCGTTGCGGCCGCCCAGCGCACCTTGCGGCCGGTGAATGCGCGTGGGTGACTTCGTCATTCGCATCCCGCGAGTCTCCGTCGCGGTCTCTGAAGCCGAGCTCGTGGACCTGCTCGTCGAAAACGGCCAGCACGTCCACGCCGATCTATGTCATCGCAACCGAGAAGGCGGAACAGGAGATCGAGGCGGGCGCATCGGGCACAGTGCTGTGGACCGGTGAAGTCGGCGCCACGTACAACATTGGCGGCGAGATCGGTGTGATCAAGTCCTGATGCCGCCGCAAGGACTTGTTCGCGCGGCCGCCCGAGCCCGCAAGGCTTGTTACGGTTGCGCCCGACAACCGAAAGAAAGGCCGCAATGATCCTGGACAGATTCCGACTCGACGACAAAGTCGCCGTCATCACCGGCGGTGGCCGCGGGCTGGGTGCGGCCATCGCGGTGGCCTTCGCCGAAGTCGGCGCGGACGTCCTCATCGCGTCGCGAACGCAATCCGAACTAGAGGCCGTCGCCGAACAGGTCCAAAGCGCTGGCCGCCGCGCCCATGTCGTCGCCGCCGACCTCGCCCACCCCGAGGCGACCGCGCAGCTGGCCGCGCAGGCTGTCGAAGCCTTCGGGAAACTAGACATTGTCGTCAACAACGTCGGCGGTACCATGCCCAACACACTGCTGACCACCTCCACCAAGGACCTCAAAGACGCCTTCACCTTCAACGTCGGGACCGCCCACGCGTTGACCACCGCGGCCGTGCCCTTGATGCTCGAGCACTCCGGCGGCGGCAGCATCATCAACATCACCTCCACCATGGGCCGGCTGGCCGGACGGGGTTTCGCCGCCTACGGCACCGCCAAAGGGGCGCTCGCCCACTACACCCGGCTGGCCGCCCTGGACCTGTGCCCGCGTATCCGGGTCAACGCCATCGCACCGGGGGCGATCGTCACCTCAGCGCTGGATGTAGTGGCCTCCAACGACGAGCTGCGCAAACCGATGGAGAAGGTGACGCCGCTGCGCCGCCTGGGCGACCCAGTCGATATCGCCGCGGCCGCAGTGTATTTGGCGTCCCCGGCGGGCGGCTACCTGACTGGCAAGACACTCGAGGTCGACGGTGGACTCACCTTCCCCAATCTCGACCTCCCCATCCCGGACCTGTGAGGAGCCAGCCATGGCCATTCCCGTCGTGCAGATCGGCACCGGCAACGTCGGCGTGCATGCGTTGAGGGCGCTGATCAGCAACCCGGAATTCCAGCTCACCGGGGTCTGGGTGTCGTCGGACGCCAAGGCCGGCAAGGACGCGGCAGAGCTTGCCGGACTTGAGGATTCGACCGGTGTGCGGGCCAGCACCGATCTGGATGCCGTGATCGGCACCGGGCCGCAGTGCGCGGTCTACAACGCCATGGCCGACAACCGGCTGCAGGAGGCGCTGGAGGATTACCGGCGCATCCTGGCCGCCGGGGTCAACGTCGTCGGCAGCGGCCCGGTTTTCTTGCAGTACCCGTGGCAGGTCATCCCCGACGAGCTCATTGTGCCACTAGAAGATGCTGCGCGCGAAGGCAATTCGAGCCTGTACGTGAACGGCATCGACCCGGGCTTCGCCAATGACTTGCTGCCGCTGGCATTGGCCGGCACCTGCCAGAGCATCGAGCAGGTGCGGTGTATGGAGATCGTCGACTACGCCACCTACAACAGTCCTGTCGTCATGTTCGATGTCATGGGATTCGGTAAGCCGATCGACGAGATACCGATGCTGCTGCAATCGGGTGTGCTGAGCATGGCATGGGGATCGGTTGTGCGACAAATTGCTGCGGGCCTGGGCATTTCGCTCGACGAGGTGGCCGAGATGTACATCCGTGAGCCGGCACCCGAGGACTTCGACATCGCCTCCGGGCATATCCCCAAGGGCAGTGCTGCGGCGTTGCGGTTCGAGGTGCTCGGGATGGCGGACGGCGTGCCAGCCGTCGTGCTCGAGCATGTCACCCGGTTACGGGAGGACCTGTGCCCGGACTGGCCGCAGCCCGCGCAGCCCGGGGGCTCGTATCGCATCGAGATCACCGGCGAACCCTCGTACGCCGTGGACGTCTGTTTGAGCAGCCGCCGGGGCGATCACAACCATGCCGGGCTGGTCGCCACCGCGATGCGGATCGTCAACGCGATCCCGGCGGTGGTGGCCGCTGCGCCCGGTATCCGGACGACCCTCGACCTGCCCCTAATCACCGGTCGGGGGTTGTACGCGCCGGGCTGACACAACGCCACAACAACGTCGCGCCCGCTGAGCGTGCTTCGGAGAGCTTCGCTTAACCTAACTTTCTTATTCGACGTTGCGGATCGAAGGTCGGTGAGTTGGCGCAGGACACCCAGGCCCCGCCCCAGACGGGCTGGTATCTGCTCGGACCGGCATTCGTCGCAGCTATCGCTTATGTCGATCCCGGCAACGTAGCGGCCAACGTCAGCGCCGGCGCGCAGTTCGGCTTCCTGCTGCTGTGGGTCGTCCTCACCGCCAATGCGATGGCCGGCTTGGTGCAGTACCTGTCGGCGAAGCTCGGGCTGGTGACCGGGCGCTCGCTGCCTGAGGTGGTCGGTCGCCAGCTGAACCGCCCGGGACGGCTGGCGTATTGGGCGCAGGCCGAATTGGTGGCAATGGCAACCGATTTGGCCGAGGTGGTGGGCGGAGCTATCGCGCTGCGCATCCTTTTCAACCTGCCGCTGCTGATCGGCGGTGTGATCACCGGTGTGGTGTCGCTGTTGCTGCTGACGATCCAAGACCGACGCGGCCAGCTCTGGTTCGAGCGCGTCATCACCGGATTTCTGCTTGTCATCGCGGTCGGGTTCGCGGCCAGCTTCTTTGTCGCCACACCGCCCCCCAATGACGTGCTCGGCGGCCTGGTCCCCCGCTTTCACGGCACCGAAAGCGTGCTGCTGGCCGCCGCCATTCTGGGCGCCACCGTCATGCCGCACGCGGTGTATCTGCACTCAGGCCTGGCCCTTGACCGGCATGGACATCCCGCCACGGGACCGCGGCGGCGGCGGCTGCTGCGAGTCACCCGCTGGGACGTCGGGCTGGCCATGATGGTCGCCGGCGCGGTCAATGCGGCGATGCTGTTGGTTGCTGCGCTAAACATGCAAGGCCGCGGCGGCACCGGCTCCATCGAGGGCGCCTACGCCGCTGTCCACGACATCCTGAGTCCGACGATCGCGCTGTTCTTCGCCATTGGGTTGCTCGCATCCGGCTTGGCGTCCGCTTCGGTGGGCGCCTATGCCGGCGCCGTGATCATGCAGGGATTGCTGCACCGGTCGGTTCCCATGCTGGTACGCCGTTTGGTCACGCTGAGCCCCGCGTTGGTGGTTCTGGCGAGTGGTTTCGACCCGACCCGAGCGCTGGTGCTGTCGCAGGTCGTGCTGTCGTTCGGCTTACCGTTCGCGGTGCTTCCGCTGGTCCGGCTGACCAGCAACGCTGCGCTGATGGGTACCGACACCAACCGTCGCATCACCACCGCTGCCGGGTGGGTGATCGCCGTGATGATTAGCCTGCTTAATGTGACCCTGATTTTTCTGACAGTGACCGGCTGAATGTCCGCCGGCCGGCATGCCTACTTCGCGTACGGGTCGAACCTGTGCGTCAGGCAGATGGCGCAACGCTGTCCCGCCGCCCGCAATCCGCGACCAGCGGTGCTCACCGATCACGATTGGCTGATCAACCAACGCGGAGTGGCCACCGTCGACCCGTTCGCCGGGGGCCAGGTTCACGGGGTGCTGTGGCAGCTTTCGGACCACGATCTGGCCACCTCGGACATCGCCGAGGGGGTGCCGTTGCGCTATCGGCGCGACCGGCTGATCGTGCACACCGACGACGGGCCGTCGCACGCCTGGATCTACATCGACCACCGCGTGACTCCGGGTGCACCGCGGCCCGGTTACCTCGAGCGGATCATCGACGGCGCACTCCACCACGGGCTGCCGCAACGCTGGATCGACTTTCTGCGCCGATGGGATCCCGCCCAGTGGCCACGCCCGGCGTCACGGTCTACGCCTGCGCCACAAACGCTTTCCGCGTTGCTCTCCGAACCCGGGGTGCTCGAAGTCAGCTGGCTGCGGTCTCGTTTCGGCTTTCTGGCCATTCACGGCGGCGGCCTGGAACAGATGACCGATGCGATCGCGGAACGTGCCGCCGAGGCCGCCGAGGCGTCGCTGTATTTGGTGCGGCATCCCGATCGGTATCCGCATCACCTGTCCTCGGTTCGCTTCCGCGCCGACGAGTCGCCGCGGCTCGCTGAGTTCCTCGACCATGTCGACGTCGCGGTCTCGCTGCACGGCTACGGCCGGTTCGGGCGCAGCACGCAGCTGTTGGCCGGGGGCCGCAACCGCACACTGGCCGCGCACCTGGCCCGGCATATCGACGTGCCCGGGTATCAGGTCGTCACCGATCTCGACGCGATCCCGCTCGAGCTGCGGGGCTTGCATCCGAATAACCCGGTCAACCGGGTGCGCGGCGGTGGCGCACAGCTGGAACTGTCATCGCGGGTTCGGGGCATCAGCCCGCGCAGTCCACTACCCGGCGACGACGGACTATCCCCGGTGACCTCCGCCCTGGTGCAGGACCTGGTAGCCGCGGCCCAGGCCTGGGGCTGAACCGTCACGGTCGCGTTGCGATGCCGCGCGTAGCATCGAAGCGACCGATGATCGGAGGTGGCTGGTGGCCAAGGAGTTTCGCTTCGGAGTGGGTATCCGGTCAGTCAAGTCAACTGCTGCCCTACAGCAGAAGGCACGGCGCCTGGAGGGCTTCGGCTTCGATGTCCTCTATGTGCCAGATCACCTGGGCGCGCCGGCGCCGTTTCCCACGCTGACCGCGATCGCCCTGGCCACCACGACGATCCGGGTGGGGACGTATGTGCTCAACGCGTGCTTCTACAAGCCGGCTTTGCTGGCGCGTGACGTCGCCGAACTGGATGTGCTGAGCGGCGGTCGTCTCGAAGTCGGCCTCGGTGCTGGCTACGCACGGGAAGAATTCGAGGCCGCGGAGCTGCCATACCCGAGCGCCGGGCGCCGCGTCGACTACCTCGAGCACGTAACAACCTATCTGAAGAAGCACCACCCCAGCGTCCCGATCCTTATTGCGGGCAACGGCGATCGGTTGCTGACTGTGGCCGCTCGGCACGCCGACATCGTCGGGCTGACGGGCGCCAACCCTCGGGCGATCGTCGATCCCCTGGCCGAGCGCATCGAGTTCGTGCGCAACGCGGCCGGTGACCGGTTTGCTGACCTCGAGTTGAACCTGGCCATCACGGCGGTGCCAGCTGACAATTCCGGGATCCCCGACCTGTCGCTGACCCGCAGGTATGCGCCCACCCTGTCTCATGAGGAGTTGTTGGCGATGCCGTCGGTGCTGACCGGGTCACCGCGTGACATGGCCGACACGTTGCGCGGCTACCGCGAGACGTACGGGCTGACATCTTTCACCGTGCAGGACGGCCACGCCGAGAGTTTCGCCAAAGTGATTGCGGAGCTGCGGTAACGCTGCCGGCTGGCCCGCCCTCGGGGACCTGACGAAAACTCTTGGATGCCGGTCTCTAATCGATTCGAGCCATCACCAGGCAGAGTACGGAAAGCCAACCCGACGTCCCTGGGTAACTCAAACCTATGGCCGACGGCGACGAACACTGGTCGGGGCGAATCATCAAGGGCACGTGCCGGATTCAGATCAAGTGTGGATGGCCGACGGGCCGGGACCAGAGCTGAGTGACCGCGGTCCGTGTGGACGATCCTGACTTGACCGGGATCCAAGACGGTCTAGCCGAGGCGGCGAACAGTGAGGGGCCGAATTCGGCGATACCAGCATAGTCGCCGTCGACGTGCACCACTCCCGAGCCCATGATGGACAGCCGTTTCAGCGATCAGCAAGTGAATCGGCCGACGATGCACGCCCCACCAGGTGGACGGGGGCTCCGAACCCACGCTCATGCCGATGAGCGTGTTCAATGTGGACTCGATTGCTCATGTTTCGACTCTGGTTGGTGCTCGGTGTCAGCCGTGGTGGGGAATCCCGGACACGGTGTGATCGGCTTGCGCGAGGGCTTCGGCGAGCAGGCGCAGCACGTGCCCGCCCGAGAGGCGATACAGTCGTGCGCGGCCGTCGGCGCGTTGCTGAACCAGTCCGACCATGCGTAGCTTCCCTAGGTGCTGGCTGGCCACGGTCGGGGTGCATTCGGCCGCTCCCGCTAATGCGCTCACTCCGAGTTCACCGTCACGCAGCGCCCACAACAGCCGCAGACGCGTGGGTTCGGCCAGCATCGACAACATCAGTACGGCTTGGGCCACCTGCGCGTCGGTCAACCGCTCGTCATGCCCCGCTGGCCTGGTCTGTGCAGTCGCCTTGCTGCTGGTCATCACGTCGTCCTTTTCTCACGGCTCTGCCCACCCAGTGTGACACCGAGCTGTTCGTGGCACCGGTTGTCATCACCTTCTCATCTTCACGAATGCGAAGGTGAGTGTATATTGGCGGGTATGAGTTTCACCACCCCTGCACTGCTCGCCGCCGCGGCCGGCGTCGGTTTCGGCCACGCCGTCCTTCCAGATCACTGGGTTCCCTTGTCGGTGATCGCTCGAACCCAGCGCTACCCGCTGCGTCGGGTGCTGCGGTTGTCCGGTCTGGCGGGTCTGGCCCATGTCGCACTGTCGCTGATCCTGGGCGCGATCGTCATCGGTGTCGGCCTGCAATTCCGCTCCATCGTCGAGCGCCGCGAAAGCTTGATCGTGGGCGGCCTGTTGATCGCGACCGGAGCCGTGTTCTTGGTCTTCGAACTCCTCGGACGCGGTCATGGACACAGCCACGACGAGCACGGCGGACACAGTCATGGACACGGGCACGGCGATGGGCATGGCCATGATCATGGGCACCATAGCCAGGGATATGACCACAGCCACCACGACCACGATGGCGCGCATGACCTTGATCACCAGCGCGCAGCAGGAATCGTCGATGTGGCGACGAGCGCCCCGACCCCGCATGAGCACAGCCGAAGTCGTACCGCTCGGCTGCTCGCTTTCGCGGTGCCGTTCGGCGCCGCCGCCTCACCGGACCTGACGATCTTGCCAGTCTTTCTGGCGGCCAGCGCGGTGGGACTGGCCGCCGCGACCGGCACGCTGATCGCGTTCTCCTTGGTCACCCTCGGCACAGTTGTCGGATTGACCATGCTCGGTGCCATCGCTGGCTATCAGTTGCGCGGTGCCTGGGTCGACAAGAGCGCCAACTTGATCGCCGCCGTCGTGCTTTTGATCATCGGTGTTCTTGTCGCGTGCAGCATCATCTGACGCAGGACCCACTCGCGGGCCGCGTCATCAAATCCGGCCGAGATCCGGCTCTTAAGTAGCGCCGCTGGGCGGGAGTTCTATGCCAGTGGCAGGCCGGTTGTCGGCGGTGCGGGGAGCCTCGTCAGCGAGAGCCCCTGGTGCGGGCGGACGGTGTGCGTTATGCCGGCGCCGCGACACGATGCGCTCTTCTGGGGTGCCAGTGCTTCGCGCGGTAGGGCGCCAAACACACGTCGTCGTGGCGGGCGCCGGACCCCAAACGACATGAGATATGGTGATAGCATCGATATCAGGAGTGGGCGAATGCCAGATATACTGATCAGAGGTTTGTCCGAAGCCGCAGTTGCCCGTATTGACGCCGACGCCACAGCCCAAAGACTTTCTCGCAACGAGTATTTGCGCCGCAAATTCGAAGCCGAGCGATCGCCCTCCGCGACGGGCGGGCAACTCACCATCGAAGACCTGCGCCGCGCGGCTGAAGCCGCCAAGGATCTCAATAATCCGCAGGTGATGGAGGCCGCGTGGCGGTAACCACGTGGCTCATCGACAAGTCGGCATATACCCACTTAGTGGAATCTCCCGATGCGCTGGCATGGATCGACCGCATCGAGCGCGGCATGGTGCGAATCAGCACCATCACCCGACTCGAACTTGGGTATTCGTTTCGGACCGCCGCGCAAGCACGCAACGAATCAGTCTCACCACCGCTTGTCCTCATGCCGGTGGCATACCTCACCCCGGCAGTGGAAGATCGCGCAGTTGAGGTGCAGCTGTTGCTGGCCGACCGCGGCCGGCATCGTGCGCCGTCCATCCCTGACCTTCTCATCGCGGCCGCCGCCGAAGTATCCAACCTGACAGTTTTGGCCCTGGACAAGGACTTTGAGCTGATAGCAGAGATCACGGGGCAACCGGTCGAGCGGCTCCGTCTCATCACCTAACCATCCTCGACAAGACCGCACACCTAGACGCAGTCGGAGACCCGTCTGGGTTTGCTTCGGCCGGGCCGAGCATCTTCGCCAGCACATCGAGACCGACGACGGCCACAGTGTCTACGACCGGTGCTACGGCTGGCGCAAAGACAGTGAAAGCCTCAACAACGCCCTCGACCGCGCCCTGTATGGCGGCCACATGATCGCCTACAGCGCCGTTCGCCAACTGAGGTGATGCGTGGATTCGCGTTGAGCCGCAACACTATAGCGGCCTACCTACATCGACGACGACAATCCCGACAGCGAGCCGCCTAACGCCCGCGACCACGACCAGGTCCACCTAACGCCGACCACGCACGCCCACGCGTCGCGTGGCCTATGCCGTGCCCGCTAAACTCACACCCGGTTGCACCCCGACGACCAGCCCAAGCGCCGGGAACGGCACCAGGACGCCAAGAACACCGCTCAAACCCGCACAGCGAGCCGACCGGCAAGGTTTTAGTCAGGTATTCGAAGACGTCCCCGGCCCTCGTAGCTCAGGGGATAGAGCACGGCTCTCCTAAAGCCGGTGTCGCAGGTTCGAATCCTGCCGGGGGCACTCGTGTTTTCGCAGGTGAGCGATGGTTTGCGGGTATTCGCCTACTGGTCTTGGCTTCATCTGGTCGGTGCCTGGTCGGTGATTGCAGAGGTGACGGTGGTCATGGGCGCGGAAGACAAATCGGTGGTCGCGGCTCCCGGACCGGAACCTTGCTGAATGTGACCCACGCAACACCTTGGTCCGTAGTGTGTCAAGACAAGGGACTGCCACCACCCCGTCCACGGACGATAACTGACAGCGGCAGCCAAGGCGCGGGATAT
>Ga0187766_10001519_pt1 | contig 13616 bp, 8 predicted proteins | sample 0216_QUI02_MP05__4_FD_132971 | JGI IMG/M metagenome (GOLD analysis project Ga0187766, IMG submission 132971) | Tropical peat soil microbial communities from peatlands in Department of Meta, Colombia - 0216_QUI02_MP05_20_MG | ecosystem: Environmental > Terrestrial > Soil > Wetlands > Peat ... | reverse complement strand
CGCCCCCACCTCCGAAGGCCAGGCTGTAACCGAGCCCGGTCGGGCCCTCGTCGCTGTGGATGCGAGCGATCACGAGGCGGTGATCGGCGAACTCCAGCGCCATCGGCTTACGCGTCGGCACGCGGAGGACGCAGGTCTCGATGCTCCGGATCACCACCGCGATCGCTCCGCCGTCGAGCCCGCCGCTCGTCCCCTCGGCATCGCGTCGACGGCGCTCAGGCGGCTCCTCCGTCGTAGACCTCGCGCCGCGCCATGCTCCTCTGGAGAGCCAGGTACTCGGCCCGGCTCAGGCGCGGTCTCGCCGTGGCCAGCACATCGCGGGCGCCAGCGGCGCCGTCTCCCAGCATGTCGATGACCATGGCGGCCAGGGCCTTGGCCGGGGCGACATAGGCGAGCGGCTTGTCGACGATCTCGTAGTCGGCCGCATGGCCGGTGCCGCGGGCCCCGCCCATGTAGGGATGGAGCACGGGCATGATCTGCGATAGATCGCCCATGTCGGTCGACCCCGCGCGATGGCCGAGCTCCCGGTAGTGCGACTCCCCGACGAGGTCGACGGCGTTGTCGCGGAAGTAGCGCGCCATCGTGGCGTCGCAGTCGAGCGGCAGGTATCCCGGGAGCGTGTCGATCTCCACGGTGGCTCCGAGGGCCAGGGCGCCGGCCCGGAGCGCGCGGTCGACCTTGGCGTTGGCGTCGATGACCGCGTCGAGGGTGCGCCCGCGGACGTAGGTCTCCAGCCGCGCCTCGGCCGGGATCACGTTCACCTGGGAGCCGCCGTGGGTGAGGATGGGATGAATGCGGATCGTGTCCTCGTCGCGGAAGGTCTCGCGCAGCGCGTTGATCGCAGCCAGGGCGATCTGGGCCGCGTAGAGGGCGTTGACACCCAGGTGCGGCGCGCCGCCGGCGTGGGCGGCGCGGCCGGCGAAGCGCGCCAGCTTTCCCACCCGTCCGTTGTTCGACAGCGGCACGCTCGCCCTCCCGTCCTCCGGGCGCGGCGTCGTGTGGATCATCATGGCCAGGTCCACGTCGTCGAAGTGGCCGAGCCGCACCAGCTCCGGCTTGCCGCCGAAGAACTCGAGGGCGCCGGCGCGCCGCTGGGCCATCCGCCACTCGAGGTCCCCGCCCTCCTCGGCCGGGACGGCGAAGAAGACGACGCGGCCGCTGAGGTGCTCGAGCGCGCCGGCGTCGAGGAGCCCCATGGCCGCGCCGAGGAGGCCAGCCACCTGGGCGTTGTGGCCGCAGGCGTGGGCGGCGCCGGTAGCCGGATCGGCCTCGGGATGGCCGGATACGACGAGGGCGTCCAGCTCGCCGATGAGCGCGAAGGTGGGGCCGGCGCCGCGGGTCCCCGCCGCCTCCGCGCGGACGCCGGTGAGGGCCAGCCGCGCGCGCGGGCTCAGGCCGAGCCGCCGCAGCGAGTCCTCGACGAGCCCGGCCGTCTTGACCTCCTTGAAGCCGAGCTCGGGCTGGCGCCGGATCTGCTCGCCGACGCCGATGATCTCGTCGGATCTTCGGTCGATCGCCTCGGCGACGCGGCGCTTCAGCTCCGCCCTCGTCATCAGTACCCTTCCTCGAGCAGGGGGAACGCGCTGGTGACGTGAGCGGGGGCGACCGGCGTCGCCGGGTGCAGATACGACCGGTCGAGCGCGGCGAGGCTGCTGGCGCCCATGAGGCCGAGGGCGATGCGGATCTCGTCCTCGAGGAGCTCCAGCGCGCGCACGAGGCCGGCGGTGCCCGCCGCGGCCAGCCCCAGGCACTCGAGGCGGCCGAAGCCGACGCAGTGCGCGCCCATGGCGATGGCCTTGACCACGTCGGTGCCGCGCAGGAAGCCGCCGTCCACCATGATGGTCGCGCGGCCCGCCACCGCGGCGACGACCTCGGGCAGCACCTCCAGGGTGCCGCGGCCGTGGTCGAGCTGGCGGCCTCCGTGATTGGAGACGTAGACGATGTCCACGCCGTGATCGCAGGCGATCAGCGCGTCCTCGGCGGTGGCGATGCCCTTGAGGATCAGCGGAATGTCGTGGGTGTCCTTGAAGCGCTTGACGTGGTCCCAGGACAGCGCCGCCTGGTAGTCGAATCCGCTCGCGCGCACGCGCCACGGCTTGACGAAGCGCTTGGCGAGATCGCGCTCGCGGCGGCTGTACACGGCGGTGTCCACGGTGAGGCAGAAGGCGCCGTAGCCGTGGTCGCGCGCCCGCTTCACGTGGTCGTCCACCCAGTCGTCGTCGCCGCGCACGTAGAGCTGGAAGATGCGGAAGTTCTCGGCGGCGGCGGCGGTGGCCTCGAGCCCGGGGTTGCAGACGGAGGAGAGCATCTGGGGCACGCCGAACTCGGCCGACGCCCTGGCCACCGCGGCACCCCCGCCGGGATCGAAGCTCTCGATGGATCCGACCGGCGCCAGCATCACCGGAATGCGGAGACGGCGGCCGAGCAGGCTGGTCGTGCAGTCGATCTTCGACACGTCTCTCAGCACTCGCGGGCGGAGCGCGATGGAGTCGATCGCCTGGCGGTTCCGGCGGAGTGTCGTCTCCGACTCGGCGCCGCCGATCAGGTAGTCCCAGGGGCCGGGGGCGAGATTCTGGCGCGCGGCCTTGACGATCTCCTGCAGGGTCTGGAACTTCTCTTCCATGAGCGTGGCCATGGCTCCCCCTCACACATGGTTGGTCAGCGGGGAGAGTCTAGACTAACATCGGAGGGCGGTGCCCGAAATTCTGCCCGGAACCGTCTTCGATCACATCGCGATCGCGATGCCGCGCATCGCCGACGCGCCGGCCGTGCTGGCCGGCGAGCTGGGCGGCGTCCCCGATCGCGGCGGGCGCGCCAGGGCATATCGGTTCGGGCAGTGGCGCTTCCGAGGCGGCGCCCGGCTCGAGGTCCTCGAGCCGGCCGGCGCGGACGGATTCCTCCACCGCTTCCTCGAGCGGCACGGGCCGCGGATCCACCACGTCACCTTCCGGGTGCCGAGCCTGGCCCGCGCCTGCGACCGTGCGCGGGCGCAGGGCTACGACATCGTCGGCTACGACGACTCCGACCGGCACTGGAAGGAGGCGTTCCTCCATCCGCGGCAGGCGCTCGGCATCGTCGTCCAGATGGTCGAATCGGAGCCGGGCGGCGGGGGCGAGGGGGCGAACTGGACTCCGCCTCCCGGGCCGCCGGATCCGCCGCCGCCGGTGGCGGTCCGGGGACTTCGCATGCGCGCCCGCTCGCGCGAGCGCGCGCGCGCCCAGTGGGAGCTGATCCTGGACGGCGCCCCCGTGCGCGACGGAGCACCCGGCGTTCTCTACGAGTGGCCGGGCTCGCCGATGCGCCTCGCCGTCGAGATCGCCCCCGATCTCGCCGAGGGCCCCATCGCCATCGCGTACTCGAGCGAGCGCCCGCTCGCGCTCCCCGCCGGACCGCATCCCGTCCTGGGAACAGTCCTCAGCGCCTCCCCGCTCTAGCCGGATGCCCAAACAGGCCCAGATGCGAGGCGGCGCGCGACGGCGGCACGCGAGGCGCAATCTCTCGACATTGAGGTGCCGCCGCCCTCGGGCGCGCGCTCACGGGGTCTGGGTGAAGTCGAATGCGGCCGTCATGTCGCTGGCGGCGGCGTCCCGCGCGGCGAGCGGCGCCAGGTTCCACCGCCACTCGATGAGCTTGAGGATCGAGGTGTGGTCGTAGAGGGTCGAGTCGATCGCGCCGCGCCTGGCCCACGGCGAGACGATGAGCGCGGGCACTCGACCGCCGGGGCCCCAGCGGTCGGCGAGGCGCGGCGGGACGTGGTCGTACCAGCCGCCGTAGTCGTCGTAGGTCACGATGATCGCCGTCCGCTTCCAGTACGGAGACGACTCGACGGCCCGGATCAGCTCGACGGCGTGGGCCTCGCCGGCGAGCTCGGTGGAGTAGCCGGCGTGAGAGTCCATCTCGCCGATCGGCTTGATGTAGGAGACGGCGGGCAGGGTGTCGTCGCCGAGGCTTCTCAGAAAGTCCGCCTCGTCCTTCAGATGGGCGGCCCGGGCGGCGGTGGCCTCCGCGTAGGCCGCGAAGTAGACGAACGGGTGATGGTGGAACTCGAATAGCGGATCGGGTCTCCCGGCGACCGCGTTGTTCCAGCCTCCCGCGTACCACGCCCAGTCGATCCCGGCGGCGCTGAGTCGGTCGCCGATGGTGGGGAAGGTCTGCGGCGGCACGCGCTCCGCGTCGGGAGTGCCGGCCTTGTGGGGACGGGCGAAGGGCTGGAGGTCGTTCACGGCGAAGCCGTCGGGCGTCACGCCGCCGTCGCGAGCGAGCCCGACGATCCGCCCGGCGGCATCGACCTCGGGCCGGGCGCGAATCGACTCGGGAGCGCCGGGAAAGACCGCGGTGCACGCGCAGACCAGCCACATGTGATTGAGCCAGGAGCCGCCGAGCGCGGCGGTGAAGTAGTTGTCGGCGAGGACGTAGCGGCGCGCGTAGCGATACAGCGGCAGCGCGGAGCTCTCCCAGTGCCCCATGGTCAGGCCGCCCGTCCCGGCGCTGCTCCACGCCACGAAGCGGTCCATCTTGCCGCCGTTGATCTGGAGCAGGTGGTGGTAGTAGCGATGGACGGGATCGGGCGTGTGATCGCCGAGCGGCACGAATGGATCGAGCGCGAACGGGGCGTTGGGCAGCGCGGAGGGAAAGCGGGGGTCGATTTCGGGCCGCCCCCAGCCCTTCAGCACGGGAGGGAGCGCCTCGTACGGCCGGCCGTCCAGATTGGTCTGGAGGACGCGTGCGCCCGGCCGTCCGAGGCCGTTGGCGCCGGGATAGCTTCCCCAGAGGTGATCGAAGCTCCGGTTCTCGAGGAAGATCACGATGACGTGGTCGAAGGGGGCCTCGGCGGCCGCCGGCCGGCTCGGGCGGGCGGTGTCGCAGCCGCCGAGCGCGGGCCAGGCCGCGGCGAGGATCCAGGCGGCGAGCCAGGGGCGCGGCATCCCATCTCTCCCCTCGAGGCTGTCGGTGATCGTGACCCGCTGCCGGCACCGCGGTGTCGGACTCGACCGCGCGATCATAGCCGGGAGCCGATCGCCCGAGCAAGGCCAGCGCCTCGCGCCGTGACCTCGCGCGCCGCCGGATGTATAAGGAAGGGGTGTACCTCGACCGGCGGCTCTGGGCCTTCACCCGCGGCGTGCGGCTCCGCATCGCGTGGACCGTGCTGGTGGGGCTGCTGGCGGTCGCCGCGGGCATCGCCCGGCTGGCCCTGCTGGGCTGGCTCCTGTCGCGGGTGATCGCTCGGGACCCGCTGCCCGTCCTCGCGGGACCTGCCGCGCTCACCGCCGCCGCCATCCTCCTCCGCGGCGGCCTCGAGCACTACCGCAGCATGGTGGCCCACCGGACGGCGGCGCGCGTCCAGGTCGAGCTGCGCCGCGCGATCTACGACCGCGTCACCGCGCTCGGCCCCGCGCACTTCACCCAGTCCCGCACCGGCGACGTCATCCTCTCCATGGTCGAGGGGATCCAGCAGCTCGAGGTGTACTTCGGCCAGTACCTGCCCCAGCTCTTCGTCGCCGTCCTCACGCCCGTCCTCATCTTCGCCGCCGTCGCCTTCGTGGATCTGCCGATCGCCACGGTCCTGCTGATCGCCGCGCTGCTGACACTCGCCGCGCCGGCTGCCTGGCATCACCGCGACAGCCTGAAGAGCTCGGCCCGTCAGAAGGCCTATGCCGCCTTCGGCGCGGAGTTCCTCGACTCGGTGCAGGGGCTGGGAACGCTCAAGTCCTTCGGCCAGAGCGGAGAGCGGGCCCGGCTCCTGCGCGAGAAGGGCGACCGGCTCTTCCGGACCACGATGGGCGTGCTCGGCACCAACACGATGGCCCGCGGCATCACCGATACGGGCATCGCGGTGGGCGCCGCCGTCGCCCTCGGCTGGGGCGCGTATCGAGTGCAGGCGGGGGAGATGCCGCTGGGCGCGCTCCTGATCATCCTCATGCTGGGCGTGGAGGTGTTTCGCCCGCTCCGCGAGCTGCGCGTCCTCCTCCATCAGGGGATGCTCGGCATCTCGGCGGCCCAGGGCATCTTCGCGATCCTCGACGCGACCCCGACGGTCGGCGACCGCGCGGCCCCGGCGCTGGACCACGCGCGCATCGCGCCCACCGTCGCGTTCGAGGGCGTGCGCTTCTCGTATCCCGGGAACCGCCGCCCCGCCCACGACCAGCTCGCGTTCGAGGTGAAGGCCGGCGAGCGGGTGGGGATCGTGGGACCGAGCGGCTCCGGCAAGTCCACCGTGGCCCGGTTGCTCCTCCGCTTCTACGATCCGCAGCAGGGACGCGTCCTGATCGGCGGCCACGACTTGCGCGAGCTGACGCTGGATCAGCTGCGGAGCCTCATCGCCGTGGTGAACCAGGACACGTACCTCTTCCACGGCACGGTCGAGCAGAATCTCCGGATGGGAAAGCCGGGGGCGACGGCGGCCGAGCTCCAGTCGGCGGCGCGCGCGGCCAATGCCGGGGAGTTCATCGATGGCCTGCCCCAGGGCTACCAGACGGTGGTGGGAGAGCGAGGGGTGCGGCTGTCGGGCGGCCAGCGCCAGCGGATCGCCATCGCGCGGGCGCTCCTGCGCGATGCGCCGATATTGATCCTCGACGAGGCGCTCTCCGCGGTCGACGCGGAGGGCGAGGCGGTCATCCAGGAAGCGCTCGACCGGCTGATGCAGGGCCGCACCACCCTCATCTTCGCCCACCGGCTCTCGAGCGTGATCGGCGCCGACCGCATCCTCGCCCTCGAGGACGGGCGAGTGGTGGAGAGCGGGACCCACTCCGAGCTGATGGCACAGGGCGGCGCCTATCACCGCCTCATGGCGGCCCAGTCGCTGGACGGCGCCGGCGCGGTCCCCCTGGTGGCGCGACCGGTGTCGATCCCCGGCGCCCCGCCGAGCGCCGAGCAGGAGACGTCCGCGGTCGGCGAGCCCACCGACGCCATCCTGCGCGCGGAGGGCATGGGCTGGCCCCAGCTGCTCCGCGTGCTCCTGGGGATGGTGCGCGGCCACCGCGTCCAGCTCGCCGGCACGTTCCTCCTGGGGGTCGCGCGGGTGCTGGCCCTGATCGGCGTCGGCGTGCTGAGCGCGCTGGTCGTCCGCGCGGTGAAGGCGGGCGCGCCGTTCGGCGGGCTGCTCGTGGCCCTCGGGATGGTGGCGCCCCTCGCCGGATTGCTCCACTGGCTCGAATCCTGGTTGGCCCACGACATGGCCTACCGGCTCCTCGCCGACATGCGAATGGACATGTTCCACAAGCTCGACGCGCTGGCCCCGGCCTATCTCACCCGCCGGCGGACGGGCGACCTCGTGGGCGTCGCCACCCACGACATCGAGCTGATCGAGTACTTCTTCGCCCACACCATCACGCCGGCCTTCGTCGCCGTCCTGGTGCCGGTCGGCGTCCTCACCACGCTCCTCGCCGCCGGCTGGCCCATGGGGCTGGCCCTGCTCCCGTTCCTTCTCTACGCCGCGCTCACGCCGGTGCTCGCGCGGGCGCGGATCGACCGTCTCGGCTCGCGCGCGCGCGAGGTCTCCGGCGACCTCAACGCCCACGCCGTCGACTCGGTTCAGGGCCTGGCCGAGCTCGTCGCCTTCCAGCAGGCGGCGGCCCGCGGTCTCGAGTTCGCCGCCAAGGCCCGCGAGTACCTGGCGGTGAGGATGCCCTTCCTCAACGATCTCGCACTGCAGACCGCGCGCCAGGATGTGGCCACGGGGCTCGGCGGTCTCGCCGTCGCGCTCGTCGGCGCCTGGCTCGTATCGACCGGCCGTCTCGACGGCGGCCTCGTGCCGCTCCTGACGCTCCTCTCCATGTCGGCCTTCGTGCCGGTGTGGGAGATCGCTCAAGTCGGCCGCCAGCTCGCCGATACCCTGGGGGCGACGCGCCGCGTGTACGCCGTGCACGCCGAGCCGATCGCGGTGGCCGACGGCCCCGGCGTCGCGCCGGGCCCCACCGCCGATGGGCCGGCTCTCGAGATGTCCAACGTGACCTTCGTCTACCCCGGCCGGGGGCGCGCCGCCCTCTCCGACGTGTCGTTCGCCGTGGCGCGGGGAACCACGCTGGCCCTGGTCGGTCCGTCGGGCGCCGGGAAGACGACCGTCGCCAGCCTGTTCCTGCGCTTCTGGGACCCGGACGAGGGCCGGGTGAGGCTCGATGGCCACGACCTCCGGGAGTTCGGGCTCGACGACCTCAGGCGGCGAATCGCGCTGGTGGCCCAGGACACCTATCTGTTCAACGACACGCTCCACAACAATATCCTGCTCGCCCGGCCGGGCGCGTCGCCGGCCGAGGTGGCTGTCGCCGTCGACAGGGCCTCCCTCGGCGAGCTCATCGCTGCGCTGCCCGAGGGGCTCGATACCGTGGTCGGCGAGCGCGGGGCCCAGCTCTCGGGCGGCCAGCGCCAGCGCGTGGCCATCGCCCGCGCCTTCCTCAAGGACGCCCCGATCCTGATCCTGGATGAGGCCACGTCACATCTGGACGCGGTCAACGAGCGCGCGGTGCGCGGGGCGCTCGACCTGCTCTCGCGCGACCGCACGACGGTGGTGATCGCCCACCGCCTGTCGACGGTGCGCGACGCCGATCAGATCGTGGTCCTCGACGAAGGCCGGGTCGCCGAGATCGGCGCTCACCAGGCACTGCTGGCCACTGGCGGGCTCTACGCGCGCCTCGTCTCCCGGCAGCTCGCGGCCGTCAGCTCACCCGCCCGCCGACTCCACTAGCCCCAATCCGAAATTCCCGGCCGCTCGATACTGCCGCGGCGCAGCGGGTGGCGCGGAGGCCACCGAACGAGCCGCACCACGACCGACGAGCCGCCGCGGGAACCGTCGGCGGGAGACAGTCACGCTTCACTCCGCGGGATGCGGAAGAAGTCCGGCTGGCGACTAAAAGCGGAGGGCGAGGCCGCCGATGACCGTCCGCGGGTTGCCCGGCGTGTAGACGATGTCGGGAACGCCGTCGGCGGGCTCACCGCGCAACCGCGACGTGTTGAAGAACTGCGCCTCCCGCCACTGGGTGTTGGACACGTTCTCGATGTTGACGAAGGCGTCGAGCGCGACCTGGTCGGTCACGTGGTACCGGTAGCGCATGCCGATGTCGAGCAGGGTGTAGCCGCGCGCCGTCTGCTGGCGCTCCTCGTCGGCCCAGCGGTTGCTCACGTAGCGGACGGTCGCGCTGGCCGACAGCCCCCAGGGAAGACGGGCGGTGACATCGGTGAAGGCGGTCACCCGCGGCGCCAGCGGGATGGCGTTTCCGCTGCTCATGAACTGGGCGACGGACGTGTACGTCGCGTTGCCCGTGAAGGTGAGCCAGTCGAGGAGCCGCGCCTTCATGGCGAACTCGAGCCCCTGCCGCTCGGTTGCCCCGCTCGGCTCCGTGGTGCCCTCGTCGCCGTTGAAGACGAGCTCGCTGGACAGGTTGAGCCACCAGTACGTGAATGACGCCTCCACCTGGGGCAGGATCTTCGTGCGCACGCCGAACTCCCAGCCGGTCGCCTGCGCGAGAGCGGGCAGGGTCCGATCCTGCACGACCGCCCGGGCGTCGTTGCTGTGGAAGCCCGTCCCGAAGTTGCCGAAGAGCTCCGTCTGCCACCACGGCCCGAGGACCACGTTGACCTTGGCGCTCGGAATCGCCCGGGTGGCGCTGCCGTCCGGCTGGTTGGGCACGCCCGTCAGGTTGTTGGTGACGTTGAAGTTGAAGACGTCGCCGCGGGCGCCGGTGACGACCCGCGCCCACGGTGCGAGGGCGACGTCGAACTTGAGGAATGGCGAGTAGGACGTCTCAAAGATGTTCACGTCCTGGGTGGTCTGGAGGAGGTGGCGGTCGGCGGTATTGGCGAGGACGACGCGGGGCCGGTCGAGCCGGAACTGGAAGCCGCCGGTGGTCGTCACGGGCACCCCGAGGACGGTGTCGCGGCGCTCGTACGACGTGTCGAGGCCGGCCACGATCCGGTTGCGATCCGATTGCTCGATCTGATCTCCGTTGACCGGGTCGTTGAGGAAGAAGGTGAAATTCGAGAACAGGTCGAGCTGGTAGTACTGACCGTAGGCGCGTGCCCTCACCGTCTCGGTGTCGGAGAGCCGCCAGGCGAAGTTCGCGTTGCCGCTGAAGCGCTGGGTGTTGCCGCCCTCGCTGTTGTCGATCGCCCCGAACCGGCCGATGAGCCCCTCGCGGACGGCGCGCTCGGGAATCTGCCCGGAGGCGAACCAGTTGCTGTTGAGATACGAGATCCAGGCCGAGCCGTCGGCCGTCTCTCCGAGGGAGGCCGTCGCCTTGGCGAACAGGTTGAAGCGGATGTACTCCTGCGGGCGCTCGAATGGTCCGTTGGAGGCGTAGACCTCCATCGCCACCAGTGTCTTGAGCCGGTCCCGGGTGGGGGAGAGAAGCGTGAGGTACCGCTGAGTGCCCCAGCTGCCCCCGGCGGCCTCGACGCGGTCCTCGGGGACGGTGTCGAGCGTGACGAAGTTGAAGGCGCCCGCCGTGGCGAAGTCGCCGAACTCGACGAAGTACGGGCCCTTGTAGACGTCCACGCGCTCCAGCGTCTCGGGAATCACGAAGTGCTGATCGGCGTAGCCCTGGCCGTGGGCGTGGGAGCGGAGGTTTACCGGCATCCCATCGACGAAGAGCGCGACGTCGGTGCCGTGGTCGGCGTCGAAGCCGCGCAGGATGTACTGCTCGGCCTTCCCGCCGCCCTGGTGCTGGCTCATGATGAGGCCGGGGACGTAGCGAAGGACGTCCGCGGGGCGGCCCTGGGGGCGGAGCTCGAAGTCGCGCCCGGGGATGATCTGCTCCGACGAGGCGGTGACCGGCGGGGGGGCGGTGACCACCAGGGGGGGAAGCGCCGCCTCCTCGGTGCTCGGCGGGGGATCCGGCGCGCCCGATGGCCGGGAGGGCGCCGTTTGCTCCGGTCGCGGGGCGAGGGATCTCTCCTGCTCCTCGGCCACCGCGGGGTCGGCGAGGGCCAGCCAGAGAGCGATGGCGAGCGGGGTCGTGCGAGCACTCCCGAGTGTGATCATGAAGGCAATCGTAATACTCGATCGGCGACGGCCCGTCAAGGAGTGGTGGATCGGGAGATGGCGGCGGAGCGTCAGTCCTTGAGGTGGAACTCGACGGGCAGCAGGACCCACATCGCCACGGGCTCCGTGCCCTTGCGGGCGGGATCGAAGCGCCACTGGCGAACCGCATCGGTGGCCGCCTGGTCGAGATCGGGGTGGCCCGCCGATTTCTGGACCGAGATGGTGCCGACGTGGCCGTCGGGCAGCACGAGCACCCGCAGTATGGCGGTGCCCTCCACGTGCTGACGTCTCGCGCTCGCCGGGTAGGGCGGAATCACCTGGTACCCGCCGCGCGGCCGCGCGGCCTGGGTGACCTCGCTCGCGCGGGCGGCGACGATCGGGGCGGCGGACTTCGACGGCGCGGCGGCGACCTGGGCGGAGGCGCCCGCGGGAGCGCCTCCTTCGCGCGGAGTGCTCACCGCCGCCGGCGGGGCCGTCGAGGCCTGCGGGAGGGCGGCGACGCCCGCCGCGTCCGCCGGCTTCACCTCGCTGAGCAGCGTCTCCGTCGGCTTGGTGTCAGACGGTCGGGGTTCCACCGGGCTGACCGGCGCGACCGCCGCGGTCACTGCGGCCGTCTCCACCTTCGGGGCGACCTGGGGCGCGCTGGGCGGAGGCGCGGCGACCGGGGGAGGCTCGACGGCGGGCGGCGACTGGCGGGGCGGCGTGGGAAGGGGAGGCGGGGGAATCGGCTTCGCCACCTCCACTGGCTTCGGGCGAGGAGCCGGCGGCGGCCGTGGTGTCTCGATCTCCCGCGGGAGCGGCTCGGGCTCGATCAGGTCCACGGGCAGCTCGGCGGGCAGTCGGGGCGCCCACGCGATCGCCATTCCGAGCGCCACCCAGACGATGCCCAGGTGCAGCGCCGAGGACGAGATCAGCGGAATCGTCCAGTAGCCGAGTTGACGGCGGATCATGTCGGAGGTGCCCCCGCTGGCGACACGGGGAGTCTACACTGCGGCGCGAGGGCCGGGCAAGATCGGCCTGTGCTAGTGTTGGGCCGGTTCGCGTCCCCGATGACCCCTTCTCGACGGTTGAGCGGATTCCCAGGATCCCGGGGGGAGGACGAGGATGCCGAGCACGCACCGCCCGGCCGCCGCCGGCGGACGCCCGCGATCGGGGGAGCGCGCCGATGAGGAACGAGGAGTTTCGCCGCCACGCCCACGCCTTCGTCGACTGGATGGCCGACTACCTCCAGCGGGTGGAGAGCTTCCCGGTGCGCGCCCAGGTCAAGCCGGGCGAGATCGCCGCTCGGCTCGCCGTCTCGCCGCCGGAGACCGGCGAGCCGATGGAGCGCATCTTCGCGGAGTTCGAGTCGACGCTGCTGCCCGGGATCACCCACTGGCAGCATCCGAGCTTCTTCGCATACTTCCCGGCCAACTCGAGCCCGCCCTCCCTGCTCGCCGAGATGCTGACGGCCACTCTCGGCGCGCAGTGCATGCTCTGGCAGACCTCGCCGGCGGCGACGGAGCTCGAGACGCGCGTGCTGGACTGGCTGAGGCAGATGATCGGGCTCCCGGAGGGCTTCACCGGGGTGATCCAGGACTCCGCCTCGAGCGCCATCCTGTGCGCGATCCTGACCGCCCGCGAGCGCGCCACCGGCTGGCGCGTGAACCAGGAGGGCGTGAGCGCCGGCGAGCGGCTCACCGTCTACTGCTCGGCCGAGGCGCACTCGGCGACGGAGAAGGACGTCGCCATCGCGGGCCTCGGCCGGAGGAACCTCCGCAAGATCCCGGTCGACGGCGAGTTCGCCATGAGGCCTGACGCCCTCGAGGCGGCGATCTGCGACGACGAGGCCGCCGGCGCCCGGCCGATCTGCGTGGTCGCCACGCTCGGCACCACCGGGGTGGGGGCCACCGACCCGCTCCGTCCCATCGGCGAGATCTGCCGGCGCCACGGCGTGTGGCTCCACGTCGACGCCGCCTGGGCGGGCAGTGCCCTCGTTCTCCCCCAGCACCGGGGCCTGCTCGACGGAATCGATCTCGTCGACAGCTTCGTCTTCAACCCGCACAAGTGGCTCTTCACCAACTTCGACTGCTCGGCGCACTTCGTCCGCGATCCCGGAGCTCTCGTCCGCACGCTCGAGATCCTCCCCGAGTTCCTCAGGACGCGGGAGCGGAGTCAGGTCATCGACTATCGCGACTGGAGCGTGCCGCTCGGTCGGCGCTTCCGGGCCCTGAAGCTCTGGTTCGTGATCCGCTCCTACGGGGTGGCGGAGATCCGGCGGATGATCGCCGCCCACATCGACTGGACGGCCGAGCTCGAGCAGTGGATCGCCGCCGCGGACGATTTCGAGCTGATGGCGCCGCGCCGCCTGGCCCTCGTGAACTTCCGCTACCGGCCGATGTCGGCGGGCGATCCCGCCGCGCTGGACCGGCTGAACGAGCGTCTGCTCGAGCGGCTGAACGACAGCGGCGAGCTCTACCTGACCCAGAATCGGGTGCGCGGCGCCTTCGCCATCCGCTTCTCCGTCGGCCAGACGACCACCGCGCGCCGCCACGTGGAGGCGGCGTGGCGGAAGATCGAGGAGACGGCGCGCGCTCTGGCCCTCCAGGTGTGAGCCGGGCCGCGGCAGGCCCGGGCGCGGCGTCGTCTTCGCCCGCCGCCATCG
>Ga0187766_10001518_pt1 | contig 13619 bp, 11 predicted proteins | sample 0216_QUI02_MP05__4_FD_132971 | JGI IMG/M metagenome (GOLD analysis project Ga0187766, IMG submission 132971) | Tropical peat soil microbial communities from peatlands in Department of Meta, Colombia - 0216_QUI02_MP05_20_MG | ecosystem: Environmental > Terrestrial > Soil > Wetlands > Peat ... | reverse complement strand
TCATGGACCTGGCACCGGTGAAGTCGACGCGGATCTACGAGGAGATCGTCCGACCGGTCAAGCAGCTCATCGCGGAGGGCCGGCTCAAGTCCGGCGATCGCCTGCCGCCGGAGCGGGAGCTCGCCGAGAAGTTCATGGTGAGCCGCACCTCGGTGCGGGAGGCCCTGCGAGCGCTGCAGAGCCGCGGCCTCATCGACATCCGGGCCGGCGAGGGCGCCTTCGTCCGCGACGTCTCGGTCGAGACCCTGATCGAGCCGCTGGCGCTCGTGATCCTGCCGCACCGCGAGGCGGTCGGCGAGCTCTTCGAGGCCCGGCGGCTGCTCGAGCCCTCCATCGCGGCATTGGCCGCCCGACGGGCCACGCGGGAAGAGATCGCGGAGATGGAGCGGATCCTGGAGGATCAGGCCAAGGAGGTGGCGGCCGGCCGGACCGGGATGCTGCAGGACACCGCGCTCCACGCCGCGATCGCCAACAGTGCCCACAACCGCGCCATCACCCGGATCGTCAACGCGCTGATGGATCTACTCTCGCAGAGCCGCGAGGAGTCCCTGCACACGCCGGGACGGCCCACGCGCTCCCACGCCGACCACCGACGCATCCTGGAGGCGGTGCAGCGGCGTGACGAGGTGGCCGCTCACCGGGCCATGCTCGACCATCTGATCGCCGTGGAGACCCTGGTCACCGGCGTCCGATCCGACGACGGAGGCGCCGCGGCCTCGACGCGAAAGCGTAAGCGGCCGTAAGTGCGCGTGGAAGCACGATTAAATCGTTGACTTCGAGGCCGGATCGCCCTACCATGACGGTCTAACGCAGGCCCTGCGCGGGCCTGTGTCTTTTTCTCTGCACCTGAATATCGACGGGGGAGGGATCCCGATGGCGCGCGCCCGGACCACCGCGAACACACGTCGGACGTCCACGCGCTCGTCCCCCCGCGCCCCGAAGTACGTGTTCGCCTTCGCGAACGGGCGAGCCGAAGGCTCGAGCGCGCTGCGCACGCTGCTGGGCGGCAAGGGCTGCGAGCTGGCGGAGATGACCAACCTCGGCGTGCCGGTGCCGCCCGGCTTCACGATCACGACCGAGGCGTGGGCGGCCTACAACGCCAGCGACAGGAAGTACCCGCGCGGCCTGTGGGACCAGGTGACGGCCCACCTGGCGCGGCTCGAGAGCGCCGCCGGAGTGCGCCTGGGCGACCCGGCCAAGCCCCTGCTGGTGTCGGTGCGCTCCGGCGCCCGGGCGTCGATGCCCGGGATGATGGACACCGTGCTGAACCTGGGTCTCAACGACAAGACCGTCGAGGGCCTCGCGCGCCGCACGCGGAACGAGCGATTCGCCTGGGACTGCTACCGGCGCTTCATCACGCTGTTCGGCGACGTGGTCCTCGCCATCGACCGGCGGGCCTTCGACACCCTGCTGGAGGCGGCGAAGAGCCGGACCGGAGCGCGCACGGACGCAGACCTCCAGCCCGACGCCCTCAGGGCGTTGGTGGGCGAGTTCAAGGCCGCGGTGCAGGACAAGACTGGCCGCCCGTTCCCTCAGGACCCGCTCGAGCAGCTCCGCCTCGCCATCAACGCGGTGTTCGACTCGTGGTGGGCCAAGAAGGCGGTGGACTACCGACGCATCAACCGGCTCTCGGACGACTGGGGCACCGCGGTGACCGTCATGGCGATGGTCTTCGGCAACCTGGGGCCGACGTCGGGGACCGGCGTGTGCTTCTCCCGCGATCCGTCGAGCGGCGAGCGTCGCTTCTTCGGCGAGTTCCTGGTCAACGCGCAGGGCGAGGACGTGGTCGCGGGCATCCGGACGCCCGAGCCCCTCGACGCACTCAAGACGCGCATGCCGGCGGTGCACGCCAAGCTGACCGCGATCAAGGACCGTCTCGAGCGCCACTACCGCGACATGCAGGACATCGAGTTCACGGTGCAAGAGGGGCGTCTCTACATCCTGCAGACCCGCTCCGGCAAGCGCACCGGCGCCGCCGCGGTGCGCATCGCGGTGGAGATGGTCGACGAGAGGCTCATCGATCGGAACACCGCGCTCCTGCGGGTGGAGCCCGCGTCCTTGCACCAGCTGCTCGTGAAGACGGTTGACCCGGCCGCGCGCTACACGAGCATCGCCAAGGGGCTGCCCGCCACCCCGGCCGCCGCGGTCGGCAAGGTGGTGTTCGACCCCGAAAAGGCGGTCGAGATGGCCCTGCGCGAGGAGCCGGTCATCCTGGTCCGCGCCGAGACCTCGCCCGAGGACGTGGCGGGCATGCACGCGGCGCAGGGCGTGCTGACCTCGCGCGGTGGGCTCACCTCGCACGCCGCGGTCGTGGCTCGCGGCTGGGGCAAGTGCTGCGTCGTCGGCGCGGGCGACGTGGTGGTCGACGAGGAGAACCACCTCTTCCGGGCCGGCCGGGCGGTCGTGCGCGAGGGCCAGGTGATCACGCTCAACGGGGCCACGGGCGACGTGATCATCGGCGCGCTTCCGCTGGTGGATCCGGAGCTCTCCTCCGAGTTCGGGCGGCTGCTCGGCTGGGCGCAGGAGCAAGCCACCACGAAGGTGCGCGCCAACGCGGACACGCCGGCGGACGCGGCCAAGGCTCGTGAGTTCAAGGCGGTCGGGATCGGGCTGGTGCGGACCGAGCACATGTTCTTCGGCGAGGACCGCATCCCGATCGTGCGCGATATGATCATGGCCCGCGACGCGCAGGCCCGGAAGAAGGCGGTCGACCAGCTCCTGCCGTTCCAGCGCGAGGACTTCATCGGGATCTTCCGGGCGATGGCGCCGCATCCGGTGACGGTGCGGCTCCTGGACCCGCCCCTGCACGAGTTCCTGCCCAAGTACAAGGACGTGCTCGAGGAGTACACGCGGCTCGACGCCCGCGGCATCAACCCGGAGCGCCACGCCGAGCTGGGAGCGCTCAAGGCCCGGCTGGAGGCCTTGCTCGAGGCCAACCCGATGCTCGGCCACCGTGGCTGCCGGCTCGGCATCACGTTCCCCGAGATCTACGACATGCAGGTGCGGGCCATCATGGAGGCCGCCTGCGAGGTCTCCGGGCAGGGGCTCGTGGTGGAGCCCGAGATCATGATCCCGCTCACCGGGACCGTGGCCGAGATGAAGCTGACCCGGGAGATGACCGACCGGGTCGCCCAGCAGGTCGTCGCCGAGACCGGCCGCGCCGTCCGCTACTCGGTCGGGACCATGATCGAGGTGCCGCGCGCCGCGCTGGTGGCGGACCGGATCGCTCAGTACGCCGAGTTCTTCTCGTTCGGCACCAACGACCTGACCCAGATGACCTTCGGCTACAGCCGTGACGACATCGGCAAGTTCCTGCCCTTCTACCTGGAGAAGAAGCTGCTGCCCAGCGATCCCTTCGCGGTGCTGGACCAGGAGGGCGTCGGCGAGCTGGTACGGATGGGCATCGAGCGCGGCCGCAAGACGGTGCCGCACCTCAAGGTGGGCATCTGCGGCGAGCACGGAGGTGAGCCCTCGTCGGTGGAGTTCTGCCACCGCGTCGGCATGACCTACGTGTCGTGCTCGCCCTACATGGTGCCGGTGGCGTGGCTGGCCGCCGCGCAGGCCGAGGTGAAGGAGCCTCGGAAGCCACGGCACGAGAAGCCCGCCCCCCGGAAGGCGAGCAAGGCGCGCCGTGCGTGACCTCGAGGGCGTCTACCTGCCGGTGCCCACGCCGTTCCGCGGCGACGCGGTGGCCGTCGAGCGGCTCAAGGCCAACCTCCTCCGCTGGAGCGAGGTGGGGTTCGACGGCTTCGTGGTGCTCGGGCTTGCCGGCGAGTGCCCGATGCTGTCGGAGGCCGAGCGCGAGGCGGTGCTGGTGGCGGCGCGGGCCGCGATTCCGCGAGAGGCGACCTTCATCGCGGGGAGCGGCCACGACTCCACGCTGCTCACGATCCGCCAGACCCGCCGCGCCGCCGAGATCGGGGCGGACGCGGTGAGCGTGATCACGCCGCACCACCTGGCGAAGGGCTTCGCCACGCCGGGGGCGCAGATCCGCCACTACCTCGCGGTGGCCGAGGCCTCGCCGATCCCGGTGATGCTCTACAACGCCCCCCGGGACACCGGGATCAACCTCGAGCCGGACACGGTCGCGCGCATCGCCGAGCATCCGAACGTCTGCGGCATCGAGGATTCGTCGGGCGACATTCCCCAGGCCGCGCAGATCGTCCACCTGACGCCCAAGAGCTTCCGAGTCCTGGTCGGGGCGTCCGCCGCGCTGCTGCCGGCGCTGGCCATCGGGGGTGCGGGAGGCGTGCTCGCCCTGGCCGCGATCGCGGCGCGCGAGCTGGTCGAGGTGTACGGGCTCGCGCGGCAAGGACGGTGGGAAGAGGCCAAGGAGATCGCGGCGCGGCTGATGCGGGCCGATCGCGGCGGACCCGGACGCTTCGGCATCGGCGGGCTCAAGGCCGCGATGGACCTGCAGGGTTTCTACGGCGGCCCGTGCCGCGCGCCCCTGGCCACGCCGGACGCCGACGCCATCGAGGACATCAAGGAGAGCCTGGCCGCGGCCGGGCTGCTCTAGCGCGGTAAGCGGTAACGTCAAAGGAGGAGAACGCGGTGAAGCTTCCAGGCGCACGGATCGTGCTCGAGTGCATCAAGCGGGAAGGCGTGGATCTCATCTTCGGTCTGCCGGGCGGCGCGGTCCTGCCGATCTACGACGCCCTGTACGACTTCGAGGGGCTGCGCCACGTCCTGGTGCGCCAGGAGGCCGCCGCCGGGCACGCGGCGGAAGGTTACGCGCGGACCACCGGCAAGGTCGGGGTCTGCCTCGTGACGTCGGGTCCGGCCGCTACTAACCTGGTGACCGCGCTGCAGGATGCCCTGATGGACTCGATCCCGATCGTGGCCTTCACCGGCCAGGTGCCGACGCACTGGATCGGGAGCGACGCCTTCCAGGAGGCCGACAACGTCGGCATCACCCGCTCCGCCACCAAGCACAACTTCCTGGTCAAGGACGGCAAGGACCTGGCCCCGATCATCAAGGAGGCGTTCCACATCGCGGCCACCGGACGGCCGGGGCCGGTCCACGTGGACCTGCCCAAGGACATCCTGGTCAAGGAGTGGAACTTCGAGTATCCGGAGCGGGTCCACCTGCGCTCCTACAACCCGACCTACGAGGGCCACCCGGGGCAGATCAAGAAGGCGGCCCGCGCGATGGTGCGGGCCAAACGCCCGGTGCTCTACGTGGGCGGGGGCGCCATCTCGTCCGACGCCTCGCCCGAGCTGCGGGAGCTCGCCGACCTGACCCAGATCCCGGTGACCCAGACCCTGATGGGCCTCGGCTCGTTCCCGATGGCCGACCCGCTCTCGCTCGACATGCTCGGCATGCACGGGACCTACTACGCGAACATGGCGGTGCACCACTCGGACTGCCTGGTCGCGGTGGCCGCGCGCTTCGACGACCGGGTGACCGGGCGGGTCGACGCGTTCTCGCCGAGCGCGGAGATCATCCACATCGACATCGACCCCTCGTCGATCGCCAAGAACATCAAGGTCGACATCCCGATCGTGGGCGACTGCAAGCGCGTGCTGACCCGCCTGCTCGAGGCGGTGCGGGAGGAGATGAAGGACGGCGTGCCTCCCGCGATCGCGGAGGCGCGCCGGCAGTGGGCGATGCAGATCGGGGAGTGGAAGCGCGACTTCCCGCTGCGCTACGACTGGGACGACGAGGTGATCAAGCCCCAGTACGTGATCCAGGAGCTGTCGAACCTGACGCAGGGCGAGGCCTACGTGGTGACCGGCGTCGGCCAGCACCAGATGTGGGCCGCCCAGTACTATCGCTTCAAGCACCCGCGGCGCTGGTGTACCTCGGGCGGGCTCGGCACGATGGGCTACGGGCTCCCCACCGCGATGGGCGTGCAGGCGGCGCATCCGGGCAAGCTCGTGGTGAACATCGACGGCGACGGTTCCTTCGCCATGAACAGCCAGGAGCTGGCCACGTGCTTCACCGAGAACCTGCCGGTCAAGACCATCATCATCAACAACAGCGGCCACGGCATGGTCCGGCAGTGGCAGCGCATCATCTACAAGGAGCGGTACTTCGCCATCGACCTGCCGGGCATTCCCGACTGGGTGAAGCTGGCGGAGGCCTACGGCTGCGTGGGCATCCGGGTGACGAAGCCGAGCGAGGTGGTGCCCGCGCTCGAGAAGATGCTGAGCACCCCGGCGCCGGTGGTCATGGACGTGTGCGTGGACAAGGACGAGTGCGTGTTCCCGATGGTGCCAGCGGGCGGCGCCAACAAGGACATGATCCTGTCGCCGCCTTCGCGCGAGGTCCGCGAGAAGGCCGCCAAGTCCCAGACCGGGTTCTAGGGGCTCGCCGTGGCCGACGTCGAGAAGCACACGATCGCGGTGCTGGTGGAGAACAAGTTCGGTGTCCTCTCCCGCGTGGCCGGGCTGTTCTCGGCGCGCGGGTACAACATCGAGAGCCTGTCGGTCGGGGAGACGCTGGACCCGTCGGTGTCCCGGATGACGCTGGTGGTGCGCGGGGACGCGTTCATCATCGAGCAGGTGATCAAGCAGCTGCACAAGCTGATCGACGTCATCAAGGTCACCGACCTCAGCGAGGAGAACCACGTCGAGCGCGAGATGCTGCTGCTCAAGGTCAACGCGGAGCCGGCGAACCGGGGGGAGATCCTCCGGCTGGGCGACATCTTCCGGGCCAAGGTGGTGGACGTTACGCCGACCTCCTACACGCTCGAGGTCACCGGCGAGGAGACCAAGATCGAAGGCATCATCGAGCTGCTGCGGCCGTTCGGCATCCAGGAGGTCGTCCGGACCGGGAAGGTGGCCATCGCGCGCGGACCGAAGACGCGGCTGCGCAAGGTGGAGGAGCGCCTCGGCAAGCCGCGAGATCAGGGCCGACCGGCGAGCGACGACCCCCGGGTGGTCGGCTTCGCCGACTGAGCCGGACCACAATCTTCCACGAAGGAACTCGAGAGAAAGGTACGAAGACGATGCCGGCCAAGATCTTCTACGACCAGGACGCGGACTTGGGAATGCTGCGCGGCAAGACCGTCGCGATCATCGGCTACGGGAGCCAGGGCCACGCCCACGCCCTGAACCTGAAGGACTCGGGCCAGAACGTGGTGGTGGGCCTCTACAAGGGCTCCAAGAGCTGGGCGCGCGCCGAGAAGGACGGCCTCAGGGTCATGACCGTCAACGACGCGGCCGCCGCCGGCGAGATCGTGATGATCCTGCTGCCGGATCAGACCCAGCGGCAGGTCTTCGAGGAGTCTATCAAGGGCGCGATGACCCGGGGCAAGATGCTGATGTTCGCCCACGGCTTCAACATCCACTTCAACCAGGTGGTGCCGCCCGCCGACGTCGACGTCTCGATGATCGCGCCCAAGGCGCCCGGCCACGTGATGCGCGACCTGTTCACCCAGGGGCCGGGCGTGCCCGGGCTGGTCGCCGTCCACCAGGACGTCTCGGGCAAGGCGCGCGACCTCGCGCTGGCCTACGGCAAGGGCGTTGGCTGCACGCGCGCGGGCGTGATCGAGACGACCTTCAAGGAGGAGACCGAGACCGATCTCTTCGGCGAGCAGACCACGCTCTGCGGCGGCGTTTCGCACCTGATCAAGGCCGCCTACGAGACGCTGGTAGACGCGGGCTACCAGCCGGAGGTCGCGTACTTCGAGTGCATGCACGAGATGAAACTGATCGTCGATCTCTTCTATCAGGGTGGCCTCGCCTACATGCGCTACTCGGTCTCGGACACCGCGGAGTACGGGGACTACACCCGCGGCCCGCGCATCATCGACGATCGCACCAAGGCCGAGATGAAGAAGATCCTCGCCGAGATCCAGTCGGGTCAGTTCGCCCGCGAGTGGGTGCTCGAGAACCAGGCGAACCGGGCCGGCTTCCTGGCCATGCGCAGGCGCGACGCGGCGCATCCGATCGAGGAGGTGGGCTCGCGGCTTCGCAAGATGATGGCGTGGATCAAGCCGCCGCGGGAGTGATCGCGACCGGCCGACGAGGCCCTGATTGCGCATCCCCGTAGCCGCCGAGGGCTGGCCGTTCATCCTCCCACCGGCCGCGGCCGCGTGTATCATGATCTGGATGGGGTGGTGGGCCGCCACGGTGGTGTTCGGCGCCGCCTCGCTGGCCCTGCTGGGGTTCTTCCGGGATCCGGAGCGGACGTCGCCCGGCGTTCCGGGCGCCGTGCTGGCCCCGGCGGACGGGCGCGTGATGGCGATCGTCGGGCTCTCCGACCCCTGGGTGGGGCAGGCGGTGCGCATCTCGATCTTCCTGTCGCCGCTCGACGTGCACGTGAACCGGGCGCCGGTCGGGGGCCTGGTGAAGAACGTGGAGTACGTGACCGGACGATTCCTCGCCGCCTACCGGCCCGAAGCGTCGGAGCAGAACGAGCGGTGCACGTTGAGCGTGGAGGGAGAGCAGGCGCGGGTGGCGGTGAGGCAGATCTCGGGCGTCCTGGCGCGCCGGATCGTGTGCCGGGCGCGGCCCGGGGACACGTTGCGGGCCGGCGAGCGGTACGGGCTGATCCGGTTCGGCTCGCGGACGGATCTGGTGCTGCCCCTGGGCACGCAGGTGCGGGTCCGGGTGGGTGATCGGGTCAGAGGAGGGGAGTCGGTGATGGGGGTGCTCGCATGAGACGACGACACGCAAGCGAGAACGCCGGGCGCGGCCCGCGGCGGCGGAAGTGGCAGGAGCTTCGCCAGCAGCCCCGCCGCGGCATCTTCCTGCTCCCGAGCCTTCTCACCACCGGGAACCTGTTCTGCGGCTTCCTGGCGGTGGTGCTGGCCTCGGACTCCCGCTTCACCGAGGCGGCCGTGTCCCTGTTCGTGGCGATGGTGATGGATATGCTCGACGGGAAGGTGGCCCGGCTCACCAAGACCACCACCCAGTTCGGCGTGGAGTTCGACTCGCTGGCCGACGTGGTCTCGTTCGGAGTAGCGCCCGCCTTCATGCTCTACTCCTTCGCCCTGGCCCCGCTCGGCCGGGCCGCGTGGCTCGGGGCCTTCCTCTTCGCGATCTGCGGGGCCCTCCGGCTCGCGCGCTTCAACGTGTACTCGGGCGTGACCGACAAGCGCTACTTCATCGGGCTGCCCATCCCCGCCGCGGCCGGGATCGTGGCCTCGGTGGTGCTGCTGCTCGGGAACGAGGACATTCCGCGCTGGCTGGGCGCGGCGATCGCGGCGGGCACCTACCTGGTCGCGATCCTGATGGTGACCACGTTCCGGTACTACAGCTTCAAGGAGATCGACTTCGCCCGCCGCCGCCCCGCGGGCGTGCTGGTCTTGGTGGTGCTGGGTGTGCTGATCGTCGCCACCCACCCGCAGTGGTTCCTGTTCCTGCTCTTCTCGGCCTACGTGCTCAGCGGGCCCACGCGCCCGCTCTGGGCGCGTCACCTGGAAGGCACGACGGGCGTCGAGCGTGACCACGGCGATGGCCTCGAGCGGGAGCGGAGGGTCTGACGTGGCCACGCACAAGATCGCCGTGCTGCCAGGCGACGGAATCGGGCAGGAGGTCACTCCGCAGGCGCAGCGCATCCTCCAGGTCGTGGGGAAGGCCACCGGCGTCGCCTTCGAGTTCGAGACCGGACTGATCGGCGGCTCCGCGATCGACGCGACCGGCAAGCCGCTGCCGCCCGAGACCCTGGCCCTCTGCAAGGAGGCGCGGGCGATCCTCTTCGGCGCGGTGGGCGGGCCCAAGTGGGACAACCTCCCGCAGGAGCAGCGCCCGGAGCGCGGGCTCCTCGCGATCCGCAAGGACCTCGATCTGTTCGCGAACCTGCGCCCGGCCACCTGCTTCCCGATGCTGGTCGACGCCTCGCCGCTCAAGCGCTCCGTGGTGGAAGGCACCGACCTCATGGTGATCCGCGAGCTGACCGGCGGGCTATACTTCGGCGAACCGCGCGGGCGCACGAAAGGGCCCGAGGGGGAGCACGCCGTCAACACGATGGCCTACAGCACGCGCGAGATCGAGCGCGTGGCCCGGGCCGCCTTCGACGTGGCCATGAAGCGGAAGAAGCGTCTGGCCTCGGTGGACAAGGCCAACGTGCTGGTGGTCTCGCAGCTCTGGCGCGAGGTCGTCACACGGGTGGGCAAGGACTATCCGCAGGTGGCCCTCGAGCACGTCCTGGTGGACAACTGCGCGATGGCGCTCGTGCACAAGCCGACCCAGTTCGACACGATCGTCACCGAGAACACCTTCGGCGACATCCTGTCCGACGAGGCCGCGATCCTGGCCGGCTCCATGGGCATGCTGCCCTCGGCCAGCCTCGGCGGCGCCGGGGGTCGCGTGGGCCTATTCGAGCCCGTGCACGGCACCGCGCCGGACATCGCGGGCCAGGGCGTGGCCAATCCGATCGCGGCCATCCTGTCGGCCTCCATGCTGCTCCGGTACTCGCTCGACCGCGAGGCCGACGCGGACCGGGTCGATCGCGCGGTGCTGCGGGTCCTCGAGCAGGGGCACCGCACACGGGACATCCACTCGGCCGGTACCAAGCTGGTCGGGACGATGGAGATGGGAGACCTCATCGCCAGGGAAGTCGAGAAGTCGTATTAATCCAAATATATGAACTGGAGATCCTGAGCAATGGCTGCAGGTGTGGTGGTGGCGGTGGTCGGCGTGACGGGGGCGGTCGGGCAGACGACCTTGAAGATCCTCGAGGAGCGCAAGTTCCCGGTGCGAGACCTGCGGGTCTTCGCCTCCGCGCGCTCGGCCGGCAAGACCGTCACCTTCAAGGGCGACGCGATCCGGGTGGAGGCGGTGGGGCCCGAGGCGTTCAAGGGCGTCGACGTCGCGCTCTTCTCGGCCGGCTCCGCGCAGTCGAAGGAGTACGCCCCGCTGGCCGTGAAGGCCGGTGCGGTGGTCGTCGACAAATCGAACGCCTTCCGCATGGATCCCCAGGTGCCGCTGGTGGTGCCGGAGATCAACGCGGCGGCCGTCCGCGCCCACCGCGGGATCGTGGCGTGCCCCAACTGCACCACGATCGTCACCGTGATGCCGCTCAAGCCACTCCACGAGGCGGGGCGGCTGCGGCGGGTGGTCGCCACGAGCTATCAGGCGGTCTCGGGCGCCGGCGTCAACGGGGTCGACGAGCTGCGGCGCGAGACACTCGCCTGGGCGCGCGGCGAGGCGATCACGCCGAGCTTCTTCCAGCACCAGATTGCGTTCAACGTGATCCCGCACATCGACACGTTCGCCGACAACGGCTACACCGGCGAGGAGCTGAAGCTGGTCAACGAGGTACGAAAGATCCTCGAGTTGCCCGACCTGCCACTGTCGCCGACCACGGTGCGCGTGCCCGTTTTCACCGCCCACTCGGTCGCGATCAACTCGGAGACCGAGATCAAGGTGAGCCGTGAGCGGGCGCGCGAGGTCTTCGCGAGCTTCCCCGGCCTCAAGCTCTGGGACGAGCCCGCGGAGCAGCGTTATCCGATGCCGGTCGTCGTCGAGGGCCAGGACGACTGCTACGTGGGGCGGATCCGCGAGGATCTCTCGCTGCCCAACGCGCTGAACTTCTGGGTCGTGGGCGATCAGCTCCGCAAGGGCGCGGCGCTCAACGGTATCCAGATCGCCGAGCTGCTGATCCGCTGACCATCCGCGCGATCCGGCTCACGCTCGCCTACGACGGCACCGACCTGCACGGCTGGCAGGTCCAGCCGGGCCAGCCGACGGTGCAGGGGCTGCTGCTCGCGGCAGCCGCGAGGGTGCTGGGCGAGGCCGTGAAGGTGACCGGCGCGAGTCGCACGGACGCGGGTGTGCACGCGCTCCGGCAGGTGGCGAGCCTGCGGACGAACGCGTCGATGGCTCCTCCGATCCTGCAGCGCGCGCTCAACGCGCTGCTCCCGGATTCGATCCGCGTGCTCGACGCTCGAGAAGCCCTCGCGGGCTTCGACGCCCGGCGCTGGGCCCGCGGCAAGCGCTACGCCTACCTGATCGACCGCGGGGCCACCGCCGATCCGTTCCTGCGGCGCTACGCCTGGCACGCGCCGTTTCGCCTGGACGAGGCCGCCATGGCCGCCGCGCTCCGGGCCCTCCGCGGCAAGCACGACTTCAGCGCCTTCTGCGCCGCCGCTGGCCGTGACCGGACGCCCGTGTGCACCGTCCGGTCGGCGCGGGTGGTGGTGAGACGCCACCGGCTCGCGGTGTGCCTCGCGGCGGACAGCTTCCTGCACCACATGGTCCGGAACATCGTGGGGAGCCTGATCGAGGTAGGCCGCGGCGTGCGGCGACCGGGCTGGATGGGCGAGCTGCTGGAGGGCCGGGACCGGACTCGCGCCGGCCCCACCGCGCCGGCCCAGGGTCTCGTGCTGGTCCGGGTGCTCTACGGGCCCGACCCGGCCCCACCGCACGCCTCCAGCTAGGCGTCCCGGAGGTGCCCGCGGGCCTTCCTGGGGCCCCCCATCGCCGGGGCCCTTCCTTATATACTGGTCGGGGCAGCGACCGCGATGCGCACCTACTTCCAGGTCAAAGGTGGGCGACCCGTACGGGGCGGGGTCCTGGACGTGGGTGAGGCGAGCTGACCCGTGAACGAAGTGCTGTTCGACGTCGCCCTCACCGCCTACCTCCTCGCCGCCGCCGCCGCGATCGGATCGCTGCTGGGCCGGCGCGAGCAGCTCGGGCGGGCCGCGGTCTTGCTCACCGAGGCCGGCTTCCTGTGCCACACCGTTGCGGTCGTCCTCCGCGGCGTCGAGCTGAGACGCCTGCCGTTCATGACCATACCCGAGGTCATCTCGCTCGTGATCTGGGCGGTGATCCTGCTCGAGCTCTGGCTCGAGCGGCGTCAGCAACTCCGGCCGCTCTCCGCCTTCGTGCTGCCAGTGGTGGTCGCCCTCGGCCTCGGGTTGCCCTCGGGGCTCCGCGCGATGGCGCTCGGCGCGCCGATCCGGAGCGGCTGGATCGCGGTCCACGTCGCGCTGGTGCTGGTGGGTCTCGCGGCGCTCGTGCTGAACTTCGGCGGCGCGCTCATGTACTTGCTGCAGGAGCGGCAGCTCAAGCGCAAGCGCTCGGGGACCATGCGACGGCGGCTGCCACCGCTCGAGACGCTCGACCGGCTCACGATCGCGACCCTCACCGCCGGGTTCCCGTTCCTGACCGTGGGTCTCCTGCTCGGTGTGCTCGCGGCGCGCCGCGCGTGGGGCAGCGTGGTCGCCTTCGATCCGCTCGCCTTCTTCTCGATCCTGATGTGGATCGTCTACGCGGCCACCTTGCTGGGTCGGGTGACCGGACGCTGGCGCGGTCGCCGGGCCGCCTACTTCTCGATCGTCGGCTTCTGCGTCCTGCTGGCCACCCTGAGCGCCGGCGCCTTCCTCAGCGGGCGCCACGGCTCGTGAGCGGCGACCCGATGACCGGCGCGGGCGTGCTGTTCGTGACGGGGATGAACCACCGGACCGCGCCGGTGGACGTGCGCGAGCAGCTCGCGCTCGAGGAGGAGAAGGTCCGCGAGATCCTCGCGGAGCTCTCCGGTCGGGGTCTGCTCGAGGAGTTGATGATCCTCGCCACTTGCAACCGGGTGGAGGTCTACGGCGTCGCCGCGGCGCCCGGCGAGGCGCGGTCGGCCGCCTTCACGCGCCTCGGTAGCCAGCGCGGGCTCGCCTGGCGCGACCTCGAGCCCCTGCTCTACACGGTCACCGGCGACGAGGCCGCGCTCC
>Ga0187766_10001517_pt1 | contig 13620 bp, 11 predicted proteins | sample 0216_QUI02_MP05__4_FD_132971 | JGI IMG/M metagenome (GOLD analysis project Ga0187766, IMG submission 132971) | Tropical peat soil microbial communities from peatlands in Department of Meta, Colombia - 0216_QUI02_MP05_20_MG | ecosystem: Environmental > Terrestrial > Soil > Wetlands > Peat ... | reverse complement strand
TGGTGCGGCCGAGAATGTTGACGCCCGAGGCTTTGAGGAGGGTCGCAAAATTGCTGTCGACCTCGCCGACCATGCCGCGGCAGAGCCGGCTGCAAAACTCGGTCCTTCTGCCCTTAAGATGCGGCCCGACGTCCTTGATGAGAAATGGTACGCCTCGGAAAGGGCCGTTCTCCAGCGTGGCGGGATCGAGCCCCGTGATGCGGTCGTCATAGACCTCGATGACGGCGTTGAGCTTGGGATTGACGGCCGCAATCGCTTCTGCCGCGGTCTCGGCGAGCTCGCGGGAGCTCACCTCCTTGCGCTTGACGAGATCGGCGAGACCGAGCGCGTCGTGCGCTGCATACTCAACAAGCTTCATGGCGGATCCTCTCTATAGGGGGTGGAGGCAAGCATGCGAGCGCTCGGGTTCCGTCGTGACGAATGGCGGCGGCGCGGTGCGACAATCGGCGGCGGCCGAGGCACAGCGCGGCGCAAAAGCGCATCCCGACGGCGGGTTGAGGGCGCTCGGCAACTCGCCGGTCACTGGCTTCAGCCGGCCTCGCAGGTTCGGATCGATCGATGGCACTGAATCGAGCAGACCCCGCGTATAGGGATGATGAGGTGCCGCGAAGATGTCACGGACCGGTCCCTCCTCGACCAGCCGGCCGAAATACATGACGAGGACACGGTCGGCAAGGGTCTCGACGGTCGCGAGATTGTGCGAGATGAAGAGGTAACTGAGGCCAAGCCGGCCCTGCAGGTCCTGCAGCAGATTGAGCACCTGCGCCTGAATCGAAACGTCGAGTGCCGCGGTTGGCTCGTCGAGGATCAAGAGCTTCGGCTCGAGCGCCAGCGCCCGCGCGATCGCGATGCGCTGGCGCTGGCCGCCCGAAAACTCATGCGGAAAGCGCGAGAGGTGTTCAGCCTCGAGCCCGACCGCCTCAAGTCGACTGACGACACGGTCAGTGAGCGCGCGACCGCGCAGGCCGTAGGCGGTGATGAGGGGCTCGCCGACGATATCGCGCACGCGCATGCGCGGATCGAGCGACGAGTACGGATTCTGGAACACGATCGAAAGCCGCCGCCGCCACTGCCGCTCACTCTCGCCGCTGGCGGCGAGATCGACGTCTTCGAAGAGCACCCGGCCACTATCGGGTCGGACGAGGCGAAGCAGCGCCAGTGCCACCGTCGTCTTGCCGCAGCCTGACTCGCCGACAAGGGCGACCGTCTCGCCCGCCTTGACCGTGAAGCTCACATCCTCGACCGCGCGGACGACACCGTGCCGTGTGTGAAAGCGCTTGACCAGGTTCTCGACGACGAGCAGTGCGGTCACTAGAAGGCTCCGCTGCGGGCGCACTCGGCGGGGACGGGTGCAACCCCGATCGGATGATGGCAGGCGCAGCTTCGGCCGTTTCCAGTGGCGCGCGGTTGCGGCATCTCGATGGCGCAGCGCGTCCCAACGACGGGGCAGCGCGGATGGAAGGCGCAGCCGGGCGGCGGTGCCGCCATATTGGGGACGCTCCCAGGAATCTGCACCAGCTTTGCCCGGCCGCGGCCCAGCATCGGCACGGCGCGCAGTAGGTTAACGGTGTAAGGATGCGCCGGCGCGACGATGAGTGCATCGGCCGGTCCCGTCTCGACGACTTGCCCAGCATACATCACGGCAAGGGTATCGCAGAGGCTACCCACGACGCCAAGATCGTGCGTGATGAAGAGGACGGTAAGGCCGCGCTCGCGTGCCAGGTCGCGCAGCAAGACGATGATTTGCGCCTGGATGGTGACATCGAGCGCCGTGGTCGGCTCGTCCGCGATGAGCAGCTCTGGCTCGCACGCGAGCGCCATGGCAATCATGACGCGCTGAAGCTGTCCACCCGACATCTGGTGCGGGTACTTCTGCATCGCGAGTTCGGGATCGCCGACCCGCACCACCGTAAGCGCTTCCACGGCGGCGCGGTCGGCGGCGTAACGGGCGATTTGCCGCGCGCTCGCAATAGCATCGCCGAGCTGCCGGCCAACGGTGAAGAACGGATTGAGCGCCTTGCCGGGATTTTGGAAGATCATCGCGGCAATACCGCCGCGCAGCCGCTCGTTCTCCGCCTCGCTGGCTCCGATGACTTCGCGACCGTCGAGTTGGATGCTGCCACTGACGCGGCCGGGCGGCGGCACAAGGCCTAGGCAGGCGAGCGCGGTCATGGTCTTGCCGCTGCCCGACTCTCCCACAAGACCCATGATCTCGCCGCGCCTTACCGCGAGCGTGCAGCCGCGCACCGCCTGCAGTGTGCGGTGAAGACCGGGGAACTCGACGCGAAGATCGGTGATCTCCAAAAGGTTGCCGGTCATCGCGGTTCGGTTCGGGCGATAAGTCGCGGGTTCAATGGCATGATTGCTGCTTCGGATCGAGTGTGTCGCGGATGCCGTCCCCGACGAGGTTTACCGCCAGGACCGTGACGAACATGGCGAGGCCGGGGAATCCCACGGTCCACCAATCGTCGATGAAGTGCGTGCGCGATAACGCAGCCATCAGGCCCCATTCCGGTGTCGGCGGCTGCGCGCCGATGCCGATGAAGCTCAACGAGGCGGCGGCGAGGATGGCATAACCGAAATCGAGCGAACCCTGGACAATGACGGGGGTGAGCGAGTTGGGCAGGGAATGGCGAAGCATGATGCGGAGATTGCCGACGCCCATGGCCCGCGCGGCTGAGACGTAGAGTTCTGCATTGGTGCGCATGACGGCGCCGCGAACGATCCGCGCATACCAGGGAAACCACGAGACGGAAAGCGCGACAACTGCATTGAAGATCCCGACCCCGAGTGCGGCTGTGATGGCGATCGGCAGGAGTAGCGGCGGAAAGGCGAGAAAAACGTCTGAGACGCGCATCAGCGCCGTGTCGAGGTGCCCGCCGAAATAGCCGGCGACCAAACCGATGGGAACGCCGATTGCGATTGCCAGGGACACGACCACGACGCCGACGAGGAGCGAGGTGCGCGCGCCGAACAAGACCTGCGAGAAAACGTCCTGGCCGAGCTCGTTGGTTCCCATGAGGTGAGCGAGGCTCGGCCCCTTCAGCTTCTCGAGGAAATCAATCGCGGTTGGATCGTAAGGTGCGATGAGCGGCGCGAAGATCGCGCCCAATACTATGAGGACAAGGAGCATGCAGCCGAAGACGAAGAGCACGTTCCCCTTGGCGAAGTGAGCAATGCGCACGCGGATCGAGACGGCGCCATGCACCGCGTTGCGTTCCGGGGCAGCGATATCCAACGTGTCGCTGGTCATGAGTGTCGAAGCCTCGGATCGACCACATAGTAGAGCAGGTCGATGATCAGGTTGATGGTGAGATAGGCGGTCGCAAGGAACACGGTAACGCCGATCGCCGCCGGATAGTCGGACTGGACGATTGCCCGCACGACGTAGCCGCCGATTCCCGGCCAGTCGAACACGTATTCCGCGACGACTGCGCCGCCGAGAAGATAGCCGTAGGTGAGGCCGACCACGGTCAGCAACGGGATAAGCGTCGCCTTCAGGGCGTAGCGGAAATAGACGTCACGGCGCTTAAGGCCGTAGGCAAACGCCGTGCGAACATAGTCTTCGCTGAGCACCTCGACCAAGAGGTTGCGCGTCGTGCGGGCGACGAGCGGCAGGTTGGCGAGCGTCAACGTTGCAAGTGGGAGCAGGATGTGCGCGAGCGCGTCGCGAAACGCCATCAAGTCGCCGGCGAGGAGGGAGTCGACAAGGAACAGGCCGGTTACCGTTGGAAAATGATGGTCGAGCAGGATGTCGCTCGCCATGCGGCCCTGCAATGGCAACAGTCCGAGTTTGCCGTAGAACGCCATCTGCAGCAGCATGGCGAGCATGAAGCCGGGAAGTGCGACCCCGGCGACGGTGAGGCTGCGCACCACATGGTCGAGCGGCGAGTTGGCCTTGACCGCCGAGATGACGCCGATCGGAATGCCGATGACGACGATCGCAATGACTGCGAGTGAGGTCAGCTCGACCGTCGCCATCAGCCGCTGGCCAATGTCTTGGAGGACCGGCTGGTTGGTGAGGAAGCTCTGGCCGAACTGGCCTTGTGCGATCTCGGCAAGGAAGCGGAGATATTGCCGCCACAGCGGCAGATCGAGGCCGAGGCGATGAGTAGCGGCGGCGATCTGCTCCTGCGTCGGACGATGCCCGAGCATCACCTCGACAGGCGAGCCGGGCAGGATATGCGTCAGCACGAAAGTGACGGTGAGCACGCCGATGAGCGTTCCCGCCAGGAGGAGAAAGCGTTGGGCGACGTAGCGCGTCATGGTGGGAGCCGCGTCGTCCTCGATGACGCGGCTCCGCCCAAGTCAGCTGCCGACGCGGTGCAGCTCATGGAAGAACACCGTCTCATAGGCCGGATCGGTGTGGATGCCCTCGAGATTGGCGCGGTGGGGAATGATGCGCTTCGTGTCGGCGATGAACATCGCCGCCGCGTCGTCGATCACCTTCTGATAGGCCTTCCGCCACGCCTCGGCCGACGCCTTTTTGTTGCTCGCCTCGAGCTTCGTGCCCTCGTCGATCCATTTGTCGACATCGGGGTTGGAATAGTGGCTGAAGTTAAACGACACCTTCTCCTGAGTCTCGAACATCGAGGCCGGCTGGACCGTCGTGTAGTCGGGCCATTGGCGGAAGGGGAAGACGTTGGCGGAGGTCTCGAGGTGCTTCTGCTTGTCCCACATGACGCCCCAGTCGCCCTGAACGATGTCGACCTTGACTCCGACCTTGGCGGCATTGGCCTGGAACAGCAGGGCGACGTTTTTGAGGACATCGACGCCGCCGTAAACGACCCAGGTGATCTCCCACTTGTCCTTCGGCACACCCGACTCGTCGAGCTGCTTCTTGGCAAGCTCGAGGTCAAATTTCGGCATGTTGTATTTCATCGCCCCGGCCAGCGCCATCGGGGTAGGGCCTTGTGGAACCGTGGCGAGGCCGGCGTAAATCTGCTTGCTGACTGTCTCGTAGTCCATGATGTGCGTCAGGGCTTCACGGAATTTGAGATTGTCCGTGGGCGGTTTCTTGACGTTGATCGGCCCTGGCAAGTATTGCCAGGAATCGACCACCTCGACCTTGATGTTCGGGTCCTTCCTGAGGGTGTCGACAAGGTCGAAGGGAATAGTCGCAAAGGTCAGGTCCGCCTCGCCGGAGCGCAGCATCTGCAGCTGGGTCGAGACCTCCGAGACGATCCGGACAATGATCCGGTCGGCCTCGTTGCCTTTCCACCCGCCCCAGTAATCCTTGTTCTTTTCGAGCACGATCTGCTGATTCGGAACCCATTGGGCGACCTTATAGGGGCCAGTTCCGTCGGCATTGCCCTTCTGGAACCAGTCGGTGCCTTTCTCGCCGGCAGAGGGCGAGTAGACCATGATGTATGAGCACGACGAGACGAGGTCGAGCGGCAGTGCATCCGTCGTCTTCAGCACAACGGTCGATGCGTCGGGCGCCTCGACTGTCGCCTTGCCCCAAAGATAGTTGGCACCTTCATTCATCTTGATATTGCGGTCGAGAAAGGCCTTGACCGCCTGCGCGGTCATGGGTTCGCCGCTTTGGAACTTGACATTGGGCCGCAGCTTGAACGTCCAGGTCTTGCCGTCCTCCGACACCGACCATGACGTCGCGAGCGCGGGCTCGAGCTTGCCTTCCTTGGTGTTGTAGCGCGTCAACGGATCATAGATGTTGTTGAGTACATAGGACTCGTGCCCGTATGAGATCGCCGGATCCCAGTCCTTGACGTCGATGCCGTCGACAATCGTGAGCGTTGTCTCTGCCTTTGCCGGCAGCAGCTGAAGTGCAAACCCCGCGCCGCACAACGCGAGCGCGGTCGCTATAACCCTCGTTCCCGTCTTCATGTTTCCTCCCCCTTGAGACCGGCCGCGATGTCGACCGGGGTGCCTCCCATTCGTTTAGCAACTCTACGAGCGAAGGATACCCCCGCGAAAGCCGATAAAGTCGTTTCGCAGGAAATTCCATTCGCATCGCAAGAGCGAGTGCTGCTTTTTGGGACCCAAATCAGTGAGGGTGGGACGACCTCCGATGATTGTGGGGTTCGAAAATCATATTGCGAATTTGGGAGGCCCGTCAATCACGAGGGAAGCGCTCACCCCCCCAAATCCATCCCAAACGATATTCGGATATGGCCCGGCTTGACCCATCCTCGGTCTATCCATTGCCGTGCTAAGCAATCCGCTAGCGCCCGGCCATTTGGTTCCGTTGGCTGTATTTCCGCGTACATGCGACCGCACTTCGCGTTGTCCATCTCATTCCGCGATTAGTTGACGAATCCATGGGACCGGAGGGACGACGTTATGGGCCTCGTTCCATCTGGCGCCTAAATCTTGCGCCACAGAAAAGCGCCATTCTGAGCGCGGCCGGATCCTTCAGGACCGGTTCGTCGAGCCATCAAATTGGGCATCGCGCGCCGCTGCGGATCTTTCTCTCGTTCGCTCAGAAGCAGGTGCCAGTGCTGCCACTTCGCGACGGAATGGGAGGGCATCGCCGAGGGCCGGCTCATCGAGTTCGCGCGCAAACCGATGACCTGCGTAAGTTGCCCAAGCAATCGGCCCTGGCGCTTCGGCATCGCCGATCACCTTGAGCGTTTTTATCCCATGCCGACCCCACGATGCCCGCTTTTCCTTGAGGGCCTTCCACAAGCCGTCCTCCGGCAACCGCGACGTGACGAGAACAATGGCATCGCAGGCCAGGTCGAGCGGCGCGCCGGTGTACACGCAAACAGTGGTGACGCCACCATTCCGCAACCGCGCAACCGACCGGTTGAGCACGATGTCGACGCCCAACCCTGCCAAATGGCGGTGAATTGTGGCCTGGTCGAGTGTGTTCCGCGTCCAGTCCGACACGAAGGCGGCCGGAGTAACCAGTATCACCGTCGAGCCATGCCGAACGAGAAGTTCGGCCAACACCCCGCCCATGTAATAATGATCGTCGTCGAACAGGACAATGCGTCCAGTGGGGACACGCCCACCCATCAGATCATCGGGCGTGAACACCGGCAAAGATCCTTCGGACGGGATCGGAACGACATGGGCGCGAGCGACGCCGTCGCGCCGCCATGTCGATCCCGTGGCCACCGCAACATTCTCAAAGCCGAATTCGAGGACGTCTTCAGCGGACAATGGGCTTCCCAAGTAGATGTTGACGTTCGCCATCTGACTGAGCTGGTACACTCGGTAGTCGCGTACTCGGCCCCACGCCGAAAGCCCCGGAAGAAGGGCTTCGCGCGCCACGCGCCCCCCGAGAGCCGTGTCGGCGTCGGCGAGCGCGACCGTGTATCCCCGAAGGCCAAGCGCCCGAGCTGCTTCGAGCCCCGCCGGGCCCCCGCCGACGATCAGCACGCTATCTGACGAACCCTTGGGCTGCATTCGCTCGGGGTGCCACCCTTTTCGCCATTCCTCCATGAAGGTGGGATTCTGCGTGCAGCGCGAGATCGACATTGTCATGTCGCCGGTGATGCAGATGTTACAGCCGATGCATTCGCGGATGTCTTCGATGCGGCCTTCTTCGATCTTTTTTGGGAGGAACGGGTCGGCGATGGAGGGGCGGGCGCAGCCGATGAAATCGAGGATGCCCGACTTCACCATTCGCACCATCACGTCGGGTGACGTGAAGCGCCCAACCCCGACGACGGGCTTGGACGTCAGTCCGCGAATGCCGGAGACGAGCGACTCTTGCGCGGCCTCCTCCTTGAAGCGCGAGGGACTCGAGCAATTCGCCCAGGTGCCGTGTGCAAGATCCCACAAATCGGGAAGATCGCCATTAATGGCCACCATGTCCCGGACTTCCGCGTTGGAAAACCCAAGATCGCCAATCATCTCGTCGAGCGAGATGCGCAGCGTAATTCCGCATGCGTCACCGATCGTGTCTTTGCCTACCTCGACCAATTCGCGCATCAGGCGCGATCGGTTCTCCAGCGAACCGCCGTATTCGTCGCTCCGCTGGTTCGTCGCCCTAGAGAGAAAATGCTGGATAATGCCGAAACCATGCGCGCCATAAAGGCACACGAGGTCGAAACCGGCCTGTTTGGCGCGCTTGAACGCGTTCCTGTGCCAACGGCGCAGATCGCGGATGTCCTCCTTGTCCATCGCGCGAGCCTGGACAGGGTCGTTGGTGAATGTCCGGATCGGCAAGGCAGAGGGCCCGAGCGGCACCTCCTTCGTGTAGAGATTGGGGCCGTTGATCCCCGGATAAGCGAGCTGGATGCCGGCAAGGGCGCCATATTCATGCATTGCATCCGCCATGCGGGCCAGCATGGGGATGTCGGCGTCGTCCCACAATCTGAGTTCGATATAGGGCGTGATCTCCGAGGTATGGTGCATCTCTGTCTGTTCAGTGAAGATGACGCCCCAGCCTCCTTCGGATTTGATGCGCCGCATTTCGGCCGCCGCGGAAGGATCGCGATAACCTCCGCCATTGCAATGGGGCACCTGGTAGAACCTGTTCTTGGCGATTACCGGACCGATCCGCACACGCTCGAACAAAATGTCATAGCGAGGTTCTCTCATGGCGGGCCTCTGAAGACGATACTCCACAGCAAAAAATTGCCGAAAGAGAATGAGTTTTCCCCGCGCAATGCTTCGCTTATGGCTAATCGCACCTTCCGCGAGGGTCTCTTTTAGACGGCCGAAAGCCGACGGCTTTGGATCGCGGGGATTGTATCCGTCGTCGCGGCGCGTCGCTATAACCCGAGGTAGGCCGTTTGTACCTTCTTGTTATCCGCCAACTCGGCGCTGCTACCGTGCATGATCACCTTGCCGCTCTCCAACACATAAGCGCGCTCCACCAACGTGAGCGCGCGGCTCACGTTCTGCTCAACCAGGAGGACTGCCGTGCCCATCGAGTGGATCTCCTGGATTTTCTCGAAGGTCGTATCGGTGACGACAGGCGCAAGCCCTAGCGATGGCTCATCGAGCATCAGCAATCGCGGCTTGAGCATCAGTCCGCGGCCGACAGCGAGCATTTGCTGTTCGCCCCCGCTCATCGTGCCGGCGAGTTGTTTGCGACGTTCGGCCAGCACGGGAAAGATAGTGAAGACCAGGTCAAGCGTGCGGCTACGCTCAGCCTTGGCACTTGCGATATAGGCCCCGATCTCAAGGTTCTCCTTCACTGTCAGTTCGGGAAATACCTGGCGGCCTTCCGGGACATGGGCGATTCCAAGTTCGGTGATTTTGTAGGGCGGTAGCGAAGAGATGCTCGTGCCCAAAAATGTGATCGTGCCGGCGGTCAATCGAACGAGACCGGATATTGCGCGCAAGGTGGTGCTCTTACCGGCGCCATTCGCTCCCAGGAGTCCCACGGCTTCGCCCTCGCCGACAGCCAAACTGATGTCGCTCACGGCGGGAACTGATCCGTACGCAGCGCTTATGCCCGACAGCGTCAGCACTGAACTCCTCCGACTGTCGCCACGGGCGTGTGGCCGGATCCCAGGTAGGCGCGGATTACGTCCTGGTTTGCGACAATCTCCCTCGGATTGCCTTCGGCGATCTTCTGGCCATGATCAAGCACGACGATGTGGCGCGCTACGGCCATGATGGCGCGCATGACGTGCTCGACGATGACGATTGTCAGTCCGCGCTTCGATAGCATTCCAATCAGTGCCACGGCTTGATCGATTTCAGCCGGGTTGAGACCAGCCATGACCTCGTCGAGAAGCAGCAGCCGAGGTTCGGTCGCCAACGCACGCGCCATCTCGAGCCGCCGTTGGTCTATTGTCGTCAATTCGCGTGCCGAGACATGCTCCTTGGCGGACAGGCCGACAAAGTCTATCGCTTCGCGGGCCCGCTCGCGCGCGAGATCGGGCGTCTTGACGCGCAAAAAGGCACCGGTCATCACGTTTGCCAACACCGTCATTTTCCCAAACGGCCGCGCGACTTGAAATGTACGGGCCAATCCGTGGGCGCAGATATCGTGCGGCCGCAAGCCCACGAGCTCTCGGCCGAAAGCGAGCACCGATCCGGCATCGGGCCGGTGGTAGCCCGTGATGAGATTGAAGCTTGTTGTCTTACCCGCACCGTTCGGTCCGATTAGCGCAACCGTTTCGTTTTCCTCGACCGAAAAGCTGAGGCCCTGAACGGCGCGGAGCCCGCCGAACCACTTGCTGAGATCGCGAATGACGAGGGCTTCAGCCATCGAGCGGAACTTCTGTCGCCGGTGCTGCGCCCGCGCGGAAGGCTCGCTCGTACGCAGCCGTCAGAATGCCGATTAGTCCCGTCGGCCGCCAAAGAATCACGGCGATCAGGATGAGGCCGTAGACCGTCAATTGCACCCCACCGTGGCTGCTGCCGAGCCAACTTTGAAGAAGAGAGGAACTCCCTTCCAATAAAACCGTGCCCACGACAGGACCCCACAACGTGCCAATTCCGCCGACAATGGACACGAGAGCCGCTTCTACCGAGACATTGAAGCTGAACGCGGTATTCGGGTCGATGAAGTAGATATACTGGACATAGAACGTGCCGGCCAAAGCGGTAAGAAAAGCGCTTATCAAATAGATGTTTCGCTTGATCTTGAGCACGTTCACGCCGACCGCTTCGGCGGCATCCTCATCCTCGCCGACGGCGACCAGGTAGTAACCCATCCACGATCGCTCGATCCAGTACGTGATGGAGAGGCCGACGGCAAGCATGGCAAGCGCAATGTAGTAATACGCTGCCTTAGCGTCGAACTGCATCATCCACGGCGAATTCCCAAGGTTGGGCAACGTAACCCCCTCTGCACCCCACGCAAGGTCGCGAAGCTTGAGAAAGAGAAGCATCAAGACTTGTGCCGTCGCGATGGTCGCGATCGCAAAATACGGTCCGCGCAATCGAAAACACACAGCACCGATCGGCAGGCTTGCCAGCATCGCCACAACCCCGCCGGCCAGGATTCCGATCCACGGAGAAATACCGAATCGAATGAGCAAGATCGTCGAGGTGTAGGCGCCGAGCCCGAAATACGCGGCATGGCCCAGTGAGAGCTGCTTCGCGTAGCCGCCCATCAGGTTCCATGCGACGCCAATGAAAGAAAATAGAAGCACCCTGATGAAGACGTCGATCGCAAACGGGCTCGACACCAAAAGTGGCAGCACGAGAACGATCACGCCGAGCGCGCCGAGCCAAAGCGTGCTCGATGGGCTTGGCTTGCGCATTATCGCGTCCACCCTCCAAAGAGGCCTCTCGGCCTGATCGCGAGCGTCAGCAGAAGCATAACGAACACGACGATCAGCCCCGAGTCGGCGCCGACGAACTGAATCCCCAGCGACTCTGCGATGCCCATCATCAGGCTCGCGATCAACGCACCCGTGATATTGCCTAGGGTTCCCAAAACGACGGCGACAAACGCCATCAATACAAATACCTGCCCGACCATCGGGTAGGCGGGGTAGAACGGCATGAGCAGGGAGCCGGCAGCGCCGGCAAGCGCCAAAGCCACGCCGACCGCAACGCAGAAAACACGATCGGGATTAATGCCCATCAGCATTGCAACGTCTCGATTCTGGGCCGCAGCGCGCATTGCTTTTCCGAGATCCGTCGCATGCAGAAAGAGCCATAGTGCGCCGCTCAGCAACATCGCGACGACAAATGCTATGAGTTTTGCGACTGCAATATAGATCGCGCCGAGATGGATCGCCGTTTCCGTGTACGGGGTTTGCACGGTCCGGTAGTTCGCGGTGAACAGAAGCAGGGCACCATTCACCAATAGCAGGGAAAGGGCAAAGGTAAGGAAAATTTGGGGCATATCGCCGAGGGCTAAAACTCTGCGAATCAGGAATTGCTGCAACAATACGCCGACAAGAAAGAGGGTCGGCATCGAGACGACAAGTGAAACCAGGGGATCGACCCCGAAGCGGGTCGCGAGAAAGTAGCTGATGTACATGCCGATCATCACGAACTCGCCTTGGGCGAAGTTGACGATCTTCACCACGCCAAAGATGAGCGTGACGCCAATACTCACAAGCGCGTAGATTCCACCGATAAGCAAGCCGTTCACGACGGCTTGGGCCACTGTCGCAAGCATGGGTCCCGCGTTGAATCTAGGCTTTCACGATTGGCGCACGGGCATCTTCCTTGGGAAACACCGTTGCCAAGTCGCCATGTTGCCACTGTACGCCGACTGGATGAGCGTAAATATTCTTGCCATCAGGGCCGAATTTCACCCGACCGCCGGGGCACATCGCAGCGTAACCCTCCGAAGCATCGAGCGACGCGAGAGAGTCGCGCAGCTTCTGCGGGTCGGTTGACGCCGCGCGTTCGAGGGCGTCGGCGATCATGAAGGTTTGTGCGACGAGACCGCCGGCGTACTCGAAAAGAAATTCCCCGTACTGGCTCTTGTATGCTTCGTTCACCTTTTGGGCATTGGCGTCGATGTCGTGGTTCCAATGCGCGACACCCAACAGGCCGTCCGCGAGCGTTCCAACGTTCTTATAGAAGTCGGGAATGACAAACCCCCCGGAGCCGCCGTTAATGGCAATTTCCAGACCAACCTGCTTGATTGTGCGGATGATGAGGATCAGGTCGTTCAGGTAGGAAACGGGGAACAGCATGTTTGCGCCTGAGGCCTTGACCTTATTGATCAGGGGACCGGCATCGGTAAGGCCAGCCGAGTACGGTTCGAACAAAACGATCTCCGCTCCCGCTTCAGGCGCCTGTTCGCGCAGGCCGTTCGAGGTCGCCGTTCCGAACGCCGTGTTCTCAAACACCACCGCCACCTTCGGATTGTCGCTCACCAGCTTGGCCATCTGAAGCTGCGCTTGAGCGAATTGGGAGGCGCGCGCGAACGGTGTAAAAGTGTAGTGGCGGCCCTTGTTGAGCTGGTCGGAGCTTGAGCCGGTCAGGAGCGGAACTTTCGCGCGTTCAGCCACTTCGCTCGCGATCAGCGTCAAAGCGCTGGCAAAGCACCCGTGAATCGCCGACAGCTTATAGCCGCTGATCAAGCGATCGGTTTCCGTGCGCGTCACGGTCGTATCGCTTTGCACATCCGAGATGATGAGATTGAGCTTGGCGCCGCCCAAAGACTTGATGCCGCCGCCGTCATTGACCATTTGGACCGCGAGCTTGGCGGCGTTGACGCATCCTTGGCCAATTTGTGCAAAGTTGCCGGTGACCGGATAAAGTGCGCCGATATTCACCGCCTCGGCCGCTCTAGATTTGCGTAGAATACCGAGGGCCGCGAGAAATCCGCCGGCCAGCATACCGCCTGCGGACTTCTTGAGAAAATTCCTTCGACTGTGCCGGCTGGCAACGGCCCAATTCCGTGACGTTCCCATTTTCATCTCCCTGACCGTTATTTCTGCCTTTGGCGTTTCTTTTTGGGAGCTGTGACCGCCAGAGTCGCAGCGGTCTTCTTGCGACGGGCCGGCCCCGCCGATTGCGAGCGCGCCCAATTTGGCAAAAGTATTGACGTATCGTATGTATACAACATAAATTGCAGGATTGTAAACAATCGCCTCTTGTTAATCGGCGCCCCGTGCGTGGGCTCGGCTTGGTTCCCGAAGGGCTGCAAAGTGACGCCAAATCCAGGCCATTGGGATTTGGCGATCCTGGGGCCACCGGCGCTGGCCCTTGGTAAGTATCGATAGGCAATGCCTAGGAGTCGACGGGGTCGCCAGGCGGTGCGTTTGCCCATTTCAG
>Ga0187766_10001513_pt1 | contig 13638 bp, 10 predicted proteins | sample 0216_QUI02_MP05__4_FD_132971 | JGI IMG/M metagenome (GOLD analysis project Ga0187766, IMG submission 132971) | Tropical peat soil microbial communities from peatlands in Department of Meta, Colombia - 0216_QUI02_MP05_20_MG | ecosystem: Environmental > Terrestrial > Soil > Wetlands > Peat ... | reverse complement strand
CGACCGCGAGCTCGCGGATCCGCCGCCCGGCGCCCAGCGATTCGAGAAGCTGGTGGCCGGCGGCTATCTCGGTGAGATCGCGCGGCGGCTCCTGATCGATCTGGCCGCGGGCTCCGGGCTGTTCGCGACATGGACGCGGGCGCTCCACTCGCCGTTCGGACTCGACACGGCGGCGCTCGGGCAGATCGCGGGGGATCGCTCTCCCGGGCTCTCCGAGGCCGGCGGCGTCCTCCGCGGCCTGGGCGTCGAGAGCACGGCGGGCGAGCGGGAGGCGCTCCGCATTCTCGCCCACCTGGTGGTGACGCGCTCGGCTCGCCTGATCGCCGCCGCGCTGCTGGGCACGCTCGAGCACATCGATCCCGCTCTGGACTCCCGCCATCACGTCGCCGTCGACGGCAGTCTGTACGGGCGGTACCCCGGCTACGCCCGCCTCGTCGAGGCCGGGTTCGCCGAGCTGTGCGGAGCCGAGCGCGCCGGGCGCATCCGGCTCGAGTTCGCCAAGGACTCGACCGCGCTGGGCGCCGCCGTCATCGCCGCCGCCACGGCGGACCAGCGCCCCGGCGGAGGCTGAAAAACACCCATCGGCTTTGCCTGGCGAGCGAGTCGGCCCGGGCGCAGCGAGACGGAGCGGGCCTCGGTCGGTCAGCCCCGGGCGATGCGCGAGATGCCGGGGAGCCGGCCCAGGAAGTTCCCGGTGATCCCGCCGTCGACCACCAGGTCGTGGCCGTTGATGTAGCGGGCGTCCGGGCCGAGGAGGAACGCGACCACGTCGGCCATGTCCTCCGGCCCCGCGACCCGGCCGATGGGGACGAGGGCGTCGCGCTCGGCGGCGATCTGCCGATCGGCGTACACCGCGGCGGTCATTCCCGTGCGGACGAGGCCCGGTGACACGGCATTGACCCGGATGCCGTCGCGGCCGAACTCCTGGGCCAGCACGCGGACGAGCATGATCACGGCGGCCTTGCTCGGGCCGTAGGCGCCGAGATTCGCGTGGGCGTTGCTGCCGGACATCGATCCGATCGCGACGATGGCGCCTCGGGAAGCCATGAGGGCGGGATGTGCCGCCTTGGCCAGGAGCCACGTCGCGCGGGTGTTCACCGCGAAGACGCGATCCCAGTCGTCGACCGAGTACGACGCCAGGGCGCCGGGCCGGTTGATGCCGGCGTTGCTGACGAGGCCGTCCAGTCCGCCGAAGCGGGCGGCGGCATCGCCGACCACGCGGGCCGGCGCGTCCGCCGTTCCCATGTCGCCCGTGAGGACGAGCGGCTCGGCCCCGCTGGCCCGGAGTTCCTCGGCCAGGCTGTCGAGCGCCGGGGACGGCGCGACGTCCACCGCCGCGAGGCTGGCCTTGGCGCCCCGCGCGCGGGCGTCGCGCGCCAGGCGAAGACAGGTGGCCCGTCCGATCCCGCTCGCCGCTCCTGTCACGAGCGCTCGCATGAGTCTCCTCCGTTGTCGAACCGCGTGTCGCGGGTTGTCGTGGAGGCCGCCGCGTCCGGCCGCCCGCGCGCCGGGCGCGGTCGCGGCGCGGATCGCCCGCGGGGCGGCGGGCTCACCCGGACTTGGGTGCGGGGCTGGCCGGCCCGGTCGGGCCCGGCCGACGCGGCCCGGTTCCCGCTGGAGTCGTCACCGCCGGCGCCGATTCACCGGGCTGACCGGGCCGGCGGACCTCGACCTTGGCGCCGGACACGAGGCGGGGCTGTCCGTCGACCACGACCATCTCGCCGACGCGGAGACCGTCGGCGATGACGGGCTCGCTGCCCTGATTCCGCTTGACTGTCACCCGCCGGTTCTCAACGGTCGAGTCCGGCTTGACGACGAACACGTACTGGCTGCCCTGCTGACCGCTCTGCACCGCCGCGGACGGCACGACGAGGGCGTCGGGTTCGACGGTGAGCGTGAGCACCGCGTTGACGAACTGGCCGGGCCAGAGCCGCTTGTCCTGGTTGGGAAAGGTCGCCTTGAGCCGGATGGTGCCGGTCGTCTGGTCCACCGCGTTGTCGATGAAGGTGACGGTGCCCTGAAGCGGCACGGGATCACCGGCGGGAAAGGCGCGAACCTGGAGCGGGCTCTCGGCCATGAACCGCTTGACGAGGGGGAGCTGCTGCTGGGGCACGGTGAACGACACGTAGATGGGCTGCACCTGGTTGATGACGACGAGGGTGGAGTCTCCCGTGCCGCCGGCGCGGACGACGTTGCCCTCGTGGAGCATGAGGCTGCCGGTGCGGCCGTCGACGGGCGAGCTGATCGCGGTGTAGCTGAGCTGGATCCTGGCGTTGTCCACGGCCGCCTGATCCGCGCGGACGGTCTCCTCGGCGCTCTTGATCGCCGCTTCGTCGGCGCGCACGGTCTGCTCGGCGCTCCTGATGTCGGCCTCGTCGGCGAGGACGGTGTGGGCGAGGGACTCGGCGGTCGTCTGGAACTGCTCGGCCTGCTCCTGGGCGATGAGCTCGCGCTTGAGGAGCTCGGTGTAGCGGCGGGACTCGACCTCGGCGTTCTTGGCCTGGGCCTGGTCGCGAGCGAGGGCGGCGCGGGACTGGGCGACCTTGGCCCGGTCGCGGTCGAGCGCCGCGCGGGCCTGCTGGACCTGGCTCGCGTCCTTGGCGAGGTTGGCCTGGGCCTGGGCGAGGGCGGCCTCGAACGGCCGGGGATCGATCGTGAACAGGAGGTCGCCCTTCTTCACGTCCTGCCCCTCCTTGAAGTGCACGCGCGTCAGCTCGCCGCCGACCTGGGCCTTGACGGAGACCACCGAGTAGGCCTCGACGGTCCCGATCGCCTCGATCTGCAGCGCGGCGGTCTTCTTCTCCACCGGCGCGGCGGCGACGGGCACGGGCAGCGACCGCGGCGTCTGCTTGGACTCCGCGCTTTCGCGCGTGCAGGCGGACGACCAGCTGGCCAGTCCGGCCACCATGGCGACGTGAAGGATGCCGCGGACCGCTCGCCGGAGGTCGTCTCCGGTGCGGGACGTGGGGTGCACGGCCCGATCGTACTGGAAGCCGACCCGCCGGTTCAACCCGGGGCTCTGACCGCGGAGGCCAGCCTGCCGGCGCCCCGCCAGCGCCGGAGCGCCGCGCCGGGCCCGTCGAACGGCGACGCGATCGGCGGGGCGCCGAGCAGCCTGCTGGAGGCGATGCCCCGGAGCGACGTCGACCACCGGGCGCTCGATGAAGAGCGACGAGATGCTCACGAGTGGCGGATGCCCGCGGCTCGGTCGGCGGTGTCGGCGGCCAGCGTCTCGCCGGCGCGGACGCCGCCGAAGCGGCGGGCCAGACGGTCGAAGGCGAGGTACACCACCGGCGTCGTGTAGAGCGTCAGGATCTGGGAGACGAGCAGCCCGCCGACGATGGTGATGCCCAGGGGGCGGCGGAGCTCGGAGCCGGTGCCCGAACCAAGTGCCAGGGGCAGGCCGCCGAGAAGGGCGGCCATGGTGGTCATCATGATGGGGCGGAAGCGAAGCAGGCAGGCCTGGTAGATCGCCTCATGGGGCAGCTTGGCCTCGGTGCGCTCGGCGTCGAGGGCGAAGTCGATCATCATGATGGCGTTCTTCTTGACGATGCCGATGAGCAGGATGATGCCGATGAGGGCGATGACGTTGAGGTCGGTGCGGAAGATGATGAGGGCGAGGATGGCGCCGACCCCTGCCGAGGGCAGCGTGGAGAGGATCGTGATCGGGTGGATGTAGCTCTCGTAGAGGACGCCGAGCACGATGTAGACGGTGATGATCGCGGCGAGGATGAGGAGCGGCTCGTTGGCGAGGGAGGCCTGGAAGGCCTGGGCGGTGCCCTGGAAGGCGGCGTGGACCGACGGCGGGAAGCCGATCTCGCGCTCGGCGCCCTGGATGGCGCGAACGGCGTCGCCCAGCGAGACGCCGGGGGCGAGGTTGAACGACAGCGTGACGGAGGGGAACTGTCCCTGGTGGTTGATGGCGAGTGTGGTCGGGCGCGTCTCGAAGTGGGTGAAGGCGCTGAGGGGGACCTGGGCGCCGCCGGGCGACTTCACATAGAGGGCCTTGAGAGCGTCGGGATCCTGCTGGAAGCGGGGAGCCACCTCGAGGATCACGTGGTACTGGTTCAGCTGGGTGAAGATGGTCGAGACTTGGCGCTGTCCGAAGGCGTCGTAGAGGGTGTCGTCGATGGCCTGGGGCAGGATGCCGAGCCGGGACGCCGTGTCGCGGTCGATGACGAGGGAGGCCTGGAGGCCCCCGTTCTGCTGGTCGGTCGCCACGTCGCGCAGCTCGGGCGCCGTTCGCAGCCTGGCCACGAGCCGCCGCGTCCAGTCCGCGAGCTCCGCGGGATCGGCGCCCTCGAGCGAGTACTGGAACTGCGTGCGGCTCACGCGGTCCTCGACGGTCAGGTCCTGGACGGGCTGCATGTAGAGGGTGATCCCGGAGATTCTCTGGAGCTCGGGCCCCAGCCGGCGGATGAACGACGAGGCGTCGGCGGCGCGCTCGTCGCGGGGCCGGAGGTTGATCTGGATCCGGCCGCTGTTGGGCGTCATGTTCGTCCCGTCCACGCCGATGAAGGAGGAGAGGCTCTCGACATCGGGGTCCCGGAGGATCGCGGCGCTGAGGGCCTGCTGGCGGTCGGCCATCGCCTCGAACGACACGGTCTCGGGCGCCTCCGAGATGCCGAGGATGACGCCGGTGTCCTGCACCGGGAAGAAGCCCTTGGGCACGACCACGTAGAGCGCGATGGTCAGCACGAGGGTGGCGACGGTGACGACGAGGGTCGCCGGCTGGTGGCGGAGGACCCAGCGCAGCGTCGTCCCGTAGAAGGCGATCACCGCCTCGAACGCCCGCTCGGTCAGCCGGTACAGGCGCCCCTGCTCGGTGCGGTGCACGAGGAGATGGGCGCACATCATCGGGGTGAGCGTGAGCGAGACCACCGCCGACACCAGAATGGTCGCGCTGAGCGTGATGGCGAACTCGCGGAAGAGGCGCCCCACGATGTCGCCCATGAACAGGAGGGGGATCAGCACGGCGATCAGGGAGACGGTGAGCGACACGATGGTGAAGCCGATCTGCTCCGAGCCCTTGAGGGCCGCCGCCAGGGGATGCTCGCCGGCCTCGATGTAGCGGGCGATGTTCTCGATCATCACGATGGCGTCGTCGACCACGAAGCCGGTCGAGATGGTCAGCGCCATCAGCGAGAGGTTGTCGAGGCTGAAGCCCAGCAGGTACATGATCCCGAAGGCGCCGACCAGCGAGATGGGCACGGCCACGCTGGGGATGACGGTGGCGGCCAGGCTCCGCAGGAACAGGAACATCACCATGACCACCAGGGCGACGGTCAGCAGGAGCGAGAACTGCACGTCCTGGACCGAGGCCCGGATGGTGGTGGTGCGGTCGGTGAGGATCGACACCTCCACCGAGGACGGCAGCGACGCCTTGAGCTGGGGCAGGAGCCGCTTGATGCGGTCGACGACGGTGATGATGTTGGCGCCGGGCTGGCGCTGGATGTTCACGACGACGGCGGGCTTGGTGTTCATCCAGGCCGCGAGCTTGACGTTCTCGACGCCGTCGATGACGTGGGCCACGTCGGCGAGCCGCACCGGCGCCCCATTCCGGTAGGTGACGACCAGCGCCTTGTACTCCGCGCTCGAGAAGAGCTGGTCGTTGGCTCCGATGGTGAACGACTGGCGCGATCCCTCGAGGTTGCCCTTGGCCTGGTCCACGTTGGCCTGGCCGAGCACGGTGCGCAGGTCCTCCAGGCTGAGCCCGTACGACGCCAGCGCCGTCGGGTCCGCCTGCACGCGCACCGCGGGTTTCTGCCCGCCGCTGATCGAGACGAGGCCGACGCCGGGGAGCTGGGAGATCTTCTGGGCGAGGTTGGTGTCGGCGAGGTCCTCCACCCGGCTGAGGGGCAGCGTGTCCGAGGTGAGGGCGAGCGTGAGGACGGGGGTGTCGGCCGGGTTGACCTTGCTGTAGGTGGGCGGACTCGGCAGGTTCAGCGGCAGATAGGTGGCGGCGGCGTTGATGGCGGCCTGCACCTCCTGCTCGGCAACGTCGATGGAGAGATCGAGGGCGAACTGCAGGGTGACGAGGGAGGCGCCGAACGAGCTCGTCGACGTCATCTGCTTGAGCCCGGGGAGCTGGCCGAATTGCCGCTCCAGAGGCGTGGTCACCGACGAGGCCATCACGTCCGGGCTCGCGCCCGGGTAGAAGGTCAGGATCTGGATGGTCGGGTAGTCGACCTGGGGAAGCGCGGAGATCGGGAGCTGCCAGTAGGCCACTATGCCGACGAGGAGCACGCCGGCGGTGAGGAGCGAGGTGGCGACGGGGCGGAGGATGAAGATCCGGGACGGGTTCACGGCACCCCTCGTGAAGCGCGGCCGGCGGCGGCCTCGCTCGTGTGGTCAACAGCCGCGGCTTGCCCGGGGTCGCATGGCTTGGCTTGTTCGGATACCACGTCGTCGGCGAACGGTCAACCGGGGCCGCGGCTTCGCCGGGGAGGCATCGGGGATCCGGGGCCCGGCGCCGACGCATCGGCCTCGATCCTGGACCGGCCAGAGCCGCGTGCCGCGCCCGCGGTTCCCGCCCGCGCGGCCCGGGCAGCGCAGTGATAGGATGGCGCCACCGATGTCGACACCAAGGAGGTCCGCATGACCACACGGGTCTACGCCGGCGCCGCGCGCACCGGGAGCCAGCAGTCGGGGGGAATCTTCCGCTGTGTCATCGGAGACGACCGCTGGGAGCGGCTGGGCGGCGGGCTTCCCGACCACGCGGAGGTGCGGGCGATCGCGATCCATCCCCAGGACGCGCAGGTGATGTACGCGGGCACCCAGGACGGGCCGTACCGCAGCACCGACGGGGGCGAGCACTGGCGGTCGCTCCCGCTTCCCGATCCGCGGATGGAAGTGTGGTCGCTCCTCTTTCACCCGCGCGATCCCCGAATGCTGTACTGCGGCACCGCGCCGGCCGCGGTCTATCGGAGCGAGGATGGTGGTGAGTCCTGGCGCCGCCTGCCCGGGCTCCGGACGCCCGGCCGCGTCAAGATGAGCTTTCCGACCCGAGTCACCCGGCTGGCTGCCGACCCGAGCCGTCCCCGAGAACTCTACGCCGGGCTCGAGGTGGACGGAGTCCAGCGGAGCCAGGACGGCGGCGAGACGTGGGAGGACGTGAGCGGAGACCTGGTAAAGCTTGCGGCCCTGCCGCATCTCAAGAGCCGCATCGTCAGCGACACCGACATCGAGGGGATGATGGACTCGCACGCGCTCTGCGTGTCAAGCCTCCAGCCCGGCACCGTGTTCCTTGCCCTCCGCATGGGCCTCTTCAAGAGCACCGACCGCGGGATCAGCTGGCACGACATGGAGATCGGGCGCTTCTCGCCGCTGACCTACGCGCGCGACGTCCAGGTCTCCCCCCACGACGCGCAGACTCTGTATGCTTGCCTCAGTCCGGCGGCGCGGAGCGAGGACGGCTCGCTCTACCGGAGCGACGACCTCGGCCAGAGCTGGCGACGGGTCGACCGCGGCGTGAAGGCGCGGAGCACGATGATGTCGCTGGGGCTCCACGCGAAGGACCCGGATCAGGTGTACTGTGCGGCCCGCGGTGGTCAGGTCTTCGGCAGCCAGGACGGCGGCCAGACCTGGCGTGAGTACCCACTGCCCGACGGCGTCAGCGACGTGTACGCCGTCGCCTGCGCCTGACCGCGTCTCGCCCGCCGTCCGGCTGCGCGCCGGAGCGCCGGCGGTGTTGGTCGCCACCGGAACTAGCGGGCGGGTGCCTCACCCGCCGCCCGTCGCGCGCGGGCGCCCGCCGGGACACCGGCAGTCGCGGCCGGCGTTCCGCGCGCCGGACACGCCGGCGCGTCCTGCCTCGGAAGGACCGCGGAGGGGTCTCGCTCAGCTCCTCCGGAGCAGCCGGGCGGCCGCCTCTTCCACCGGCGGCGGTGCCGCGGTGTCCTTGTACTCGGCCAGCCGCGCGTAGATCTCCCGCGCCGCCTCGTGGAATCCCGCGGGCAGGCCGACCTCGCTGAGGGCGAGCGCGATCTCCTCCATCTCGCCCACGAAGCGCCACGCTTTGCGCGCGTTGTCGCGGAAGGCCCGCTCCGACCGCGCGGGCACCTCGGGCATCGAGATCTTCCACTCGGCGAACAGCGCCGCGTCGACATCCTCGGCGATGGCGAATGCCCGGATGGCGGCGAGCAGCGCCTGGCTGCCCTTGTTCCATCCGGCGAATGCCATCTTGAGCGCGGAGGCCGCGCCGGGCGGAGCGTCCAGCACGATGGCCTCGATGGGTCCGGCGGCGAACAGCGCGGCCACGTCGGGCGCGGCGGGTCCGGACAGGTAGATCCTGGTGGTGCCGCGCTTGCGCGTGGCCGGGCCGACGATGCCGCCGTCGACGAAGCGGGCGCCGGTCGTCTCCAGGAGGCGGCCGATCTCGCGCGCGGTGTCCGGCGACACCGCGTTCGCGTCGACGTAGAGCCCGCGGAACCCGAGGGCGGCGACGGCCTTGGCGAGCGCGAGGGCGCCGTGCGGCGGGGCGACGGAGATGATGACCCGGCTCTGCTCGGCCACCGCGCGGAGACTTCCGGCGTCCTCGACTCCGATCTCACCCGCGCGGGCGACCGTCGCGGCGCTGCGCCCCTGGGAGGCCCACAGGACGCGCGCTCCGCCGTCGAGCAGGGTCGCGCCGACCGCCGCCCCCATCTCGCCAGGGTGAAGCAGGCCTACCGTTGCGCCGGAGCTCGTCATGGTCGGGATCCTCCGCCGGTCCTCGCTAGTGATCGCCCACCGTGCGCGGGTGGGCGCGGGCAGCTCGCTCGCGGCGGGATTATAGCCGCGGCTCCGGGCCCGGGCAAATGGACGCGAGTGGTCTCCGGGCATGTGTGTTGCCGGGTGCCGGGGCGTCTGATAGCATCGGCGCCTTCGCGGCCAGCGCGGAGCCGGCGGGCCGGCCGAGAGGGAGGGCGAACGTGGAGTTTCCCGGGATCAGACCCGGTCTTCGCGCGGAGCGCCGCGCGGTGGTCGAGGAGTCGATGGTGACGAGGCACGTCGGCGGCGCGCGCGGCGGCGTCCTCATGACCCCCGCCATGATCCTCCTCATGGAGGAGACGGCCCAGGAGGCGACCCGACCCCACCTGCCGGAGGACCACACGACGGTCGGCTTCGAGATCGCCGTCCGCCATCTGGCGCCGACGCTCCTGGGGAAGGAGATCTCGCTGACCGCCGAGCTGGTTGCCGTGGATGGCCGGAAGCTGCTCTTCAGCGTCGCGGCTCACAACGAGCACGGGAAGATCGGAGAGGGGACCCTGCGGCGGACCATCGTCAAGCTGGGTGCGCTGGAGGGTTCTCCCGCCTGAGCCCGGTCAGATGATCCCCTCGGCCTTCATCGCGGCCAGCTCATCGGCGCGGTAGCCGAGCAGGGTGCCGAAGACGTCCTCGTTGTGCTCGCCGAGAAGGGGCGCGCGCGTCACCTCCGTGGGCGAGGCCGACAGGCGGACGGGATTCCCCGGCATGGGGACGCGCCCTCGCATCGGGTGCTCGACCTCGACCACCATGCCGCGCTCGACGAGATGCCGGTTGGAGAGGACCTCGCCCGAGTCGAGCACGGCGCCGCAGGGCACGCCGGCGGCGGCCAGGAGGGCCATCGCCTCGTGCTTGGTGTGCTTCTCGGCCCACGCCTCCACGACGGCGTCGACCTCCTCGCCGTGCTCGACGCGGCCACGCGACGTCGCCAGCCGGGGGTCGTCGCCGATCTCGGGGCGCCCGATGACGCGGACCAGCGCCCGCCACATCTCGTTGTTGGCCACGTGGATGTAAGCGTAGTCGTTCGGTCCGAACGGCCGACAGCGGTAGAGGTTCGAGGGCGCCGAGGCGATGGACCGGTTCCCCCGTCGAGGCGCCGGCTGCCCGGTGGTGTACTGCTCGCGGAGATGGATGCGGAGCAGGTTGAGCACGGCGTCCTGCTGGGAAACCTCCACCCGCTGGCCGCGCCCGGTCGCCTGTCGCTGCACGAGCGCGGCGAGGATGCCGATCGCGCAGTGCAGGCCGGCGCCGGTGTCTCCAAGTCCCGCGTTGACGCGGGTCGGGGGCCCGTCGGCGGCCCCGGTGACGCTCAGCGCGCCGCCCATGGCCTGGGCGATCCACTCGAAGCTCTTGTAGTCAGCGTATGGACCCTCGGAGCCGAATCCGGTGATCGAGGCGGCGATGATCCGCGGGTTGATCTCCGCCAGGGTCTCGTAGCCGAATCCCAGCCGTTCGAGCACTCCCGCGGCGAAGTTGTCGAGAACCACGTCCGCCCGCTCGACCAGTTGTCGAAACACGCCGCGGCCTCGCTCCGACTTCAAGTTGAGCGTGACGGCGCGCTTGTTGGCGTTGAGCAGGAGGAAGAAGAAGGAGTCGAGGTCGGGTCGCTCGGAGAGCGCGCGCCGGGCCGGCTCGCCGCTCGGCGGCTCGATCTTGATGACATCGGCGCCGAGCCAGGCGAGCATCTCGGCGCAGCTCGGCCCGGCCTCGTACTGGGTGAGGTCCAGGACGCGAGTTCCCTTCAGCGCGTTTCCCATCGCCTCTCCTCCTCGCTCGTCTCGCCGCGTCTGCTCCCTCGCCTCGGAGGCGGGTGGGGCGGTCGCCCGAGTGCACCCACCTCGATCCCCCACCGGCGCTCTCGTCGATCGCCTCGGACGCGCCTGCGCCGATCGACTCACATCCGCCCGGGCCGGGATCAGGTGGTGTAGGCGGAGAAGCGGACGGTCTGGGCCCGGGCCTTGGGATCGGTGATGACGTTGACGACGGCCGGCTTGCCGGACGCCGCGGCGCGCTCGAGCGCGGGGCGGATCTCATGGGGCTTCTCGACGAACTCGCCGTGGGCGCCCAGGTCCTCGGCGACGCGGTCGTAGCGAGTGAAGCCGAGGTTGCGGCCGGGCTTGGGGTCGGGCCTCGCCCATGGCGCATCCGCGGTCCAGCCGCCGTTGTTGCTGATCACGACGAGGACGGGGATCCGGTGCCGCACCGCCGTGTCGATCTCCATCGCGTTGAGGCCGTACGAGCCGTCGCCGTGGAGGACGACCACCTGGGTCTCGGGGAGGGCGACCTTGGCCCCGACGCCGAACGGCAGCCCCACGCCCATGCAGCCGAACGGGCCGGAGTTGAGCCGGTGGCCGGGGGTGAAGGTGGGGATGGACTGGCGGCCATAGTTCAGGATCTCCTGGCCGTCGACGACCAACACCGCGTCGCGGCGGAGGAAGTCGCGGATCTCCCGGCAGAGCCTCAGCGGGTGAATCGGCGTCTGATCCGTGCTCATCTGCTTGGCCATCTCGGCGTCCTTCTCCCTGTCGATCGCGCGAAGCCGGTCGACCCAGGCGGCGTAGCGCCCGGGATCGATGCGGCCGCGGGCCTCGGCGGCGAGCTGCGCGAGGACGGCGCGCGCGTCGCCGACGATGGGGACGTCGACCGCGCGGTTGTGGCCGAGCTCGGTCGGATCCACGTCGACCTGGATCACCTTGAGATCGGCGGCGAAGCGGGGGGCCCGGCCGAACTGGATGACGTAGTTGAAGCGAGTCCCGACGGCCAGGACGACGTCCGCGTCGGCGAAGGCCTTGGCGCGGGCGTTGAGGAAGGCCAGCGAGTGGTCCTCGGCCACCGTGCCGCGGGAGATCGGCGTGGTGTAGAACGGGATGCCGGTGGTTTCGACCAGCGCCTGGAACGCGGCGGCGGCGTCCGACCACCAGACGCCGCTGCCCCCGATGACCAGGGGCCGCTCCGCGCGGGCCAGCAGCGCCACCGCCTCGCCGATGGCCGCCGTCTCGCCGAGGCTGCGCGGCGCCGGCCTCCACGGCGGGGGATAGGCCACGGCGGTGTCGTCGACCTTCTCGCCGAGGATGTCGCCGGGCAGATCGAGGTAGACCGGCCCCAGCCGACCCGTCATGGCCTGGCGGAAGGCGATGCCGACCAGCTCCGGGATGCGGCGGGCATCGAGGACCCGGTGGGCCCACTTGGTGATAGGCCGCATGATCGCGACCTGGTCGATCTCCTGGAACGCCTCCGTCCCGAGCTGGACGCGGGGGCTCGACCCTCCGATGGCGACGACCGGCGCTGCGTCGACGAAGGCGTTGGCGAGCCCCGTCACGAGGTTCGTCGTGCCCGGGCCCGAGCACCCCATGGCCACCCCCGGCCGCCGGGTCATGCGGGCGTGGGCGTGCGCCATCATGGAGGCCGCCTGCTCGTGCCGCGTGTCGATGGCCCGGATCCCGAGCTTGATGGCGGCGCTCTCCGTCTCCAGCATGGGGCCGCCCATCACGTAGAAGAAGGTCTCGACGCCCTGCGAGCGAAGCGACTTCGCGAGGAGATCCGATCCGGTCACCGTGCTCATGGCTCCTCCTTGTGTCTCGGTCGCGCGGGCCCGGAGCGGGCGAGGGGCCGAGGAGATGCAGGATGGGGCTGATGATCGTAGATATCTGGGAGTGAGTCAAATGCCCGCCCTCCGCCAGACTTGCGTATCCGGCGAGGCTCGGCTACCATGATCGTGGCTTCGCAACTCCTCGAATAACCGAAGAAAATTTCTGCGAGAGCGCAGAGGATTTCCTGCAGAAGAGGGAGAGGGCATGGCGGGACGTGGCATCCGCGACCTCGTGGGGCGCGCGATGATCGACAAGAAATTCCTCGCGGACCTGGTGCGAGCGCCCGACGAGGTGCTCGCCGGCTACGACCTGAGCGCGGAGGAGCGCGCGGCGATCATGCAAGCGGTGGGGCGATCGGGGAGCGCGTCGGAGCAGGAGCGGGAGCGCGCACTGCAGGTCGTCCTGATGAAGCGCTGGGCCACGTGAGCGGCCGCCGCGAATCGGGGCGAGCGTAGTCGATGGCCAGCCGTCTCGACCCGTCCTTTCTCCGACACGTTCCGCTCTTCAAGGATGTGGACGAGTCCACCTTGCTCGCCCTCTGGCCCCAGTTTCACGAGCGGCGTCTCCGGAAGGGCGAGGTCCTCTTCCGCGCCGGCGACCCGGGCGACGAACTGTTCCTGATCCACTCGGGCAGCATCGTCGTCTCCAAGCTGGTGACGGGCCGGGTGGAGCAGGTCCTCCGGCGGATGGAGGCGGGTGAGGTGTTCGGCGAGATGTCTCTCTTCGGCGACGAGAAGACGCGCTCGGCGACCATCCAGGCGGAGAGCGAGGCAATCCTGCTCGGCCTGCACCGGGACAGCCTGAACCGGTTCGTCGATTCGAATCCGCGGGACGCCGCCAAGTTCTTCATGGAGATGGTGCGCGTCTCCTTCAAGCGACTTCGCGACACCTCCGAGCTGGTGGCCGAGGTGACGCGCTGGGGGCTCGAGGCCACGGGGCTCGACGTCGAGCACAAGTAGCGGGGCCATGGGCGGCCCCGGCAACCCGAGCGGGCAGGCCGAAGCGGACCGGCCCAAGCGCGCGCGAATCGAGCTGCTGGTCCGCGGCGAGGGCGGGGCCGGCTTCCAGACGCGCGAGGTGGTCAGTGCCTTCGCCTACCTCGAGAGCCGTCCGCAGCGGATCCCCGCCTCCGAGTGGGAGCTGGCCCCCCTGCCGGTAGGCCTCCGGGGCGTCGCCACCTACGTCTTGAAGAACCGGCGCACCGAGGACTACCTCCTCGTGACCGAGCCCGAGAAGTTCCTCTGGGAGCAGATGGACGGGCGGGCGTCGCTCCAGGAGATCGGCACCGCCTACGTGCTCCGCT
>Ga0187766_10001512_pt1 | contig 13646 bp, 11 predicted proteins | sample 0216_QUI02_MP05__4_FD_132971 | JGI IMG/M metagenome (GOLD analysis project Ga0187766, IMG submission 132971) | Tropical peat soil microbial communities from peatlands in Department of Meta, Colombia - 0216_QUI02_MP05_20_MG | ecosystem: Environmental > Terrestrial > Soil > Wetlands > Peat ... | reverse complement strand
GCGCGGGCGTCCCGGCCAAAGCGCGAGCTCAAGCGACCTGGACACAAACCGGTAGGCCTCGGCCTCCGCGGGACCGGGCACGGTGCGACGACTGCGCCGCCGGGGCACACATCCCAAGATTGGTAGACCCATCAGCGCGCTGAGCTCACGCTCGCCGGACACGCTGGGCGCGATCAGCTCCCGTCCCAGAACAACCAGCACGGCGACAAACAGCGCCGCGACTAAGGCGAAGATCGCGTTGCGGATCGGGCGCGGACTGCTTGGGCTACCAGGCGCTTGAGCAGGCGCGAGGAGCTGAAGGTCCGAGCCGGCGCTCGCCTCCTCCGCCGCGACGCTCGAGATCTGCTGCTCGAGCGCGCTCGCTAGTCCGGAGGCGCCAGCCACTTGGGCGGCGTTCATCCGCTGCGTCAGCACAGCCTCCTGCTGCGCGAGCTGCGCCCGCTCGGCGGCGGCGCGAACGGCGAGGAACGTCTCGGCGACGCCATTGGCGAGCTGCGCCGTACGGCCAGCATTCCGATCGCTGGCGGTGACGTTGATGATGTTCGCCGTCGTATCGAGCGACGTTGTGACCTTCTCCTGGAGCCTTGCGGTCGATTCCCCACCGATTCGGGCGGCGGCCGCTGCGAGAACCGCTGGGGAGGTGACGTACGCCTGAGTCGTGGCCAGGCTCTGCTGCGTCCCCGTCGAGCTCGATTCAGAGCTGGTGGTGGCTTGGGCTGTCGGCGCGATCTTGGCGGTCGCGCTGTAGCTCTTGGGCAGCACGAGCGAGATCAGCAATACGAGTATGGACACGGCGATCGTGAACGCGGCGATACGGCCTGCGTGACGGCGCAGCGCCTCGAGGTAACGCCGCGCGTCAACGGGCTCATCTATGAACGCGTCGACAGGGTGGGGATCACGAATTCGGTCGCTCACCGGGATGAGGCTAGCGCACGCGAGCGGCTCCTGCGCCGGCCGGAAAGGAGCTCCGAGCCTCAGTCACGGCCGAGGCGATATCGTTGCGGCAGCCAGCTGGCGCTGCTTGCATGGGGCATGCCCCGCTGATTGCATGGAGCATGGCCCGCTGATTGTATTACGCTCGGAGATGGCATGGAAGTCTCTAGAATGAAGGGAATTGCTTGGCCGTGCAGGCGGCTTTGAGACACGGCAGCCGCGGTCCCATCGACTCAGTTGTGGTGGCGTCCGTCCAGCGTGACTGCCCGTGACACGCCACGATCTTGGTCGAAGCGGGCGGGATCGCCGATGATTTTGACATGGCTGAAGCTCGGCTCCAAATAACGAACGTCGCCGTGACGGACGGGACGCTCGCCGAACTCGAGCGGGAATGGCTAGTAGTGGAGGCGAGAAGCTCGCCACCTCCGTATCTCACGTTCGCGTGGCTCGAGAGCTGGATCGAGGTCTACGAGCCGCGCCGGCTCAGAGCGCTGCGCGTAGTTGACCCGGACGAGCGGGTAATTGGACTCGGCCTCGTAGAAGAGCTGCCGCTCCGTCGAATCCGGTTTGCCGGGGCTCCCGTGACGCCGATCCGGGGAATGCTCAGCAGCCCCGGTCGCGAGGCGCAAGTGTGGGACGCAGTAGCGAACTGGATCGCAAGCGGATCCTGCTCCTACGGCTCGCTCAGTGCGACCGGAATCGAAGCCCACCGAAGCCCGATCCCGGGGCGGGTTCTCGCTGCGCTGCCATGGTTCTCCCTCGATCTCCCAGGAACGTTTGACGAGTATCTAGCCTCGCTCGGCAGGTCGACCCGAAAAGTGTGCCGTCGCCGGTTGCGGGCCGCGGAAAAGGAAGGCGTCGTCGCGATGACGCTGCCACCGGAATCTGCGGGCCGTGGACTGGCGGCATTCCTGAGCTTGCATCGGGCCCGTGCTGAAGCTAGGCGCGAGCTGCATCCGGCGGTCGACCACAGGATGCTCGCGATGCTGGGACGAGTTCTAGCCCGAGGCAAGCCGGAGTTGCGTGTCAATGTGGTTGAGCGGAACGGGACGACACTGGCCGCCGCCATTTGCTTGTACGACGACGACACCTGCTGGGGCTACAACATGGGCTTTGATCCGTCCGCCGCACGCTTGAGCCCGGGAGTACTAGTACATTTGCAGGAGATCCGTGCGGCGCTCGAGCATGGCTCTCGGCGCTCTGACCTCGGGCAAGGCGACCACGCATACAAACGCCTCCTGGGAGGCAAGCCGATCGAGCGCCTCAAGCTAGAGCTCACGAGTCAGTCCGCCGCCGGGCGAGTCATGCGATGGGCCGCGGAGTTTCGCAATCACGCACAGCGGGATCCGCGTCTGCGCGCAGCGGCGCTCGCCGCACGCAGGCGAGCTGCTCGGCTCAGAGCGCCAATCCGGCGCTCGCTCTGACCGCGACTCCCTACCAACGACCAGCGAGGGAATCGAGGCTAAGTCGACCGCGAACCGTCAGCGGCGGACGCGATCGCCGGAATCTGCATGGTGAGGCAGTGCACGGTTCCACCCGCGTTGGCGGCAATTCGCGCGTCGATCCCGATGATGTCGTGGTCAGGCATCACTTGCCGGTAAACGGCGAGCGCGGCGGCATCTCGTTCGCGGTCGCGATAGATGGGAACGAGCACGCGACCGTTGACGGTGAGGGCGTTGGCGTAGTTCGGCCGGACCGGCACGATGCCCCAGTTGAGGTAGGCGGGCGCGCTCGGCAGCACCACAACGCGATAGGACGAGCCAAGCGCGTTGCGGCTGATACGGAACACCTTGGCCGCCTCCATCAACCGTCGCCCGTTGACGATCGAACCGGGCTGCGTGACGAGGACCGTGTCCGGCGTTGCCAGCTTCACGAATACGTCCACATGGCCGGTGTCCTCCATCCGTAGGGGCGCGACGACGATCAGCGCCTCGGCCCCGAGTCCCTCCCGTAATCGCTCGTGAACAGCGTCACGGGGAAGATGGCGGTTCCAAGCGAACAATCTGTCGGTGGCGATGATCGTGCCTTGCCCATCTGATGAGAGGTTGCCTCCCTCGAGGCGGAGCGGCAGGTGACGACACGAGAAACCCTCGTGGGCAGCGTAACGAGCCGGGAATGCGTCGTCGTCATCAGTAGGCATCGCCAGCCCAGGATCGAATACGGGGTCAACGACCACCCTCTCGCCCGCGCTGTCGAGGCAGGTTAGCGGACCATAGTCGCGGACCCAGATGTCATTGGTGGCCGTAACCAGGAAACGAACATGCGGGTGGCCATGCCAACGTTCGCCGAGGTAGACAAGGACCGCCCGAGCGTAGATCTCGTGAGGCAGCAGCACGTCCACCCGTACGACCGGTGCAAGGGCAGCAACCAGATCGCGGAAGAAGCCCCACAACCCGGGAAAGACCACCGGCCATGCAATCACCACCGCTTCACTTGGCTCCCACTCCGCCGGTAGCCGGATGACCTCGCGCGACACGCTTGCCGGGGTACGTCCGGCATTGACCGTCTCGACCGGGATCGACGCCACTGCCTCCAACTGGCGGCGTGCCGCCGCGGGCAGCGTCTGAGAAGCCAGCAGCCCCCAACGATCCATCCACCTTGCCAGGGCCTCGAGATCGGCGGGAGGTTCGATGCCCGCGGCGACTGGGTACAAACGCCCCCAAATCGGCATGAGGACCGGGTTCAGAGGCTGAACATGCTCAAACGTCCACCACAGATTTGGAGCGTAACCAGCCCGAACCGGAAGCCACCAGCGGCGGGGAATCGACCAGCGCAGGGATCCGAACCTACCTGCCTTGATCACGGGCGAGGACGGGTGAGCAGCCGCCGTCCCGCAGAGTTCGCACCAGTGCGAGCGATGCGTGGAAATCGTCCGCGGTGACCAGCGCCAAGCGTCTGGCCGAGCTCGCTCATTGTCGCCGGGCAGCCGGCCGCCGCTGCGCCACCCTGGCCCGTGCGGAGTGCACCAGTGGGCGTCCGTGCGCCCACGCCAGCCGATGGACCGCGCCGGCCACCCACCGCAGGGCGCCAGCCGGCGAGCCGACGTCGAAGGCCTGGAATTTCACGCGCTCGCGCACGGTTCGCGCCCATACCAGCTTGTACGGGTCCGAGTCACCCAACAGCTCATAGCTGGCAAGCCGGCGCTCGAACGCCCGGCGCAGCGACTCATAGGTCAGCAGCACCCCTGGCCCGTAGCGCCGGAAGGCGGGATCGAACCCGCCCTTCAACGGATACACGGCGCCGCCCGACTCAAGGCACAAGTCGAAGGCGATCGGCCGTCCATCGAGACGGAGGAAGGCAAGCACCAACTCGCCGCGCGACGCCCCCCACCGGGCGACGTCGGCGTAAAACTGCTTGGTTCGCGGATCCGACGTGATCGCGGTGCCGCGCTGCTCCTTCCAACCCGACCCTTCGACCGAGAACCCCTCCGTAAGCAGCGCCTCAAGGTCGCCGGAGCCGTCCCTGAACTCGACCTCGACCGCCCCCTGCTCATCGAGCCTCCGGCGCGCGCGCCGAAGTTCCTTGCGCACCTTTGGCGGGAGCGCCGAGCAGAAGCAACTCCAGTCCCCCCCGGAGATGTCGACGTACGGCGAGCGAACCAACGTCCACACGAGCACCTGCCGGTGGCTCGCCCGCGACAGCCGGAGGCAAGCTTCCAGGCTTGGATCGCCGCGGTCCAGGAACGACAGGTCGACCGCGCGCGTATGCTCGAACAGCGTCTCGGCCAGCGCGCTCCTCGCCTCGCTGTCCCGGGCCAAGAAGCCGAACATAGGCGAGTGCCAGTTGGTCGGCGACCGGCGGGCACCCCACCGCTCGATGAACGGCAGCAATCCGGCGACCTCACCGTGGCGGCGCACGCAGACGAGCCACACGGGTCGCTGCGAGAAAGCCCTCGCCCACGCGCCGATCCATCCCGGGCGCAGGAAGCACGGCGCCGTGAGGTCGTCCGCCAGCCGCTCCCATTCCTGCTGCAGCGACTCGGTGAGAGGCTCCGGAGCAGCCGTCAGCGGGGTCGATGCTCGCCCACCGGAAACCGCTGTACTGGCCAACGAAACGCCCTCGCGCACTGGCCAACGAAACCCACTCGACATGCCGATACGATACCTCCGCCTACTTCCAGGTTGTGGAACTATTGTAAAGGGCGAGTAGGTTCGTCCCTAACCTGCGAGCTGCGGCAGCAGCGCGTCGAGCTTGACCTCAGGCGCCAACGAGAGCACCATCGGTCTCGTGAGGGCGCTCGTCAGTCGCCGCGACCGCGGCGGCGCCACCGTTTGCATGTCGTGGAGCTCATACGATGTGTCCCTCGGCTAGTAGCTTCCCGCGCCGCGTCCACTGCGACGCCCTTTGCTCGGGCTGGTCTACGCGTCGGGAAGGCCACATGAGAAAGCTCTTGTGTTATTGTTCGTCGTGACCGAGCGTCCTACCGAGGTTGGTGGGTCGTCTTTTCGGGGGCTGGAAGGGAGGTACGCTGCATTGGTGCAGCAGTTAGAAAAACAAGAAGAATGTGCGCCCAAGCATGCGTCAGACACGGTTTACGGATACGGGGCGACTGAGGTATCGGGCGGCACCCGCGCTTGCGCCGGAAGCGCCCGCACCTTGTTGGAAAGCTCCGCCGCGTAAGGCTGCGCCGACTCCGGCGACGGGGCGCGCCGCGGCGTCGCTTTGCGAGGGGCGCGGATGGGCGATCCTCTGTGCGGCGGTGGATCTCGCGATGGTCTCCGCCGCGTTGTTGCTGGCGCTGAGCGGTGATCGCAGACTGCTGGGCCTCTCACCTGAGCGGTCTGTGGTGCTTGCCTTGCCGGTGCTCGTCGTGGCACTCCTGCTCTTGCGGGGCGCCTATCGAACCCGGCTGAGGATGCTCGCGCTCGATTGGCTGCTGCCAGTGGTGAGCGCAGTCTCGGTTGCCACGATGGCGACCGCGATGCTTGCGCTGCTTATCGACGGCAGGCTCAGCGACCCTCGGGCGTGGCTGCGCGTCTGGCTGCTGACGTTGGTTGCGGTCAGCAGCGGTCGCGCGATCTTGGCGCTGGCTCACCGCTGGGCGAGGACACGGCGGTTAGTGGCTAAGCCCGTACTGATCATGGGCACCGGGGTCATTGGAGCACGGCTTGCTCGGCGCCTCGAGGCGCAGCCCGAATACGGCTTGTCTCCGGTCGGCTTCCTCGATGACGGGCCACAATCGACGACCGACATCGGCCCGTGCAACGTGCCGATGCTCGGCTCGCTTGACGCGGTCGATGAGGTTCTATCCAAGACTGGGGCGCGGAATTTGATCGTGGCGTTCGGCGGCTGCCCGGATGCCTCCGGCTCGCCCGATGCCAGGATCAGCGCCATCATCCGTCGGTGCCAACAGCGTGGTGTCGAGGTATCGGTTGTCCCGCGGATGTTCGACACCATCAACGACCGAATCCGCTACGAGGCTGTCGGCGGTCTGCCGCTCCTGTCCTTCCGCATGGTGGATCGAGCGGGATGGCAGTTCGCCGTCAAGCACGCTCTCGATAGGCTCATCGCCGGCGCACTGCTCGTCGCTCTGTCGCCGCTGATGATCGCGATCGCGGTGGCCGTCCGACTGACCTCGCCGGGGCCGATCATCTTTCGCCAACAACGCTTGGGACGCGATGGGAAGCTGTTCGACCTATACAAGTTCCGCTCGATGGTCTGGCAGGAGCCCAGAACGACTTCGGCTAGCGTCGTGTATCTCGCCGGCGGGCATGTCGCGAACGACCTCGCCCCCGGCGGGCTGGAGGGCGACAAGCGCTTGACGCGCATCGGCGGCATGCTGCGCAACCTATCGCTCGACGAGCTCCCGCAGTTCATCAATGTGCTCAAGGGGGACATGAGCATCGTCGGACCGCGTCCTGAGCGCCCTGAGTTCGTCGCGCTGTTCGAGCGCAACATCGCACGTTACGGCGAACGCCATTGGGTCAAGTGCGGCATCACCGGCTGGGCCCAGGTGCATGGTCTACGCGGTCCGACTTCTCTCACTGACCGGACGGAGTGGGACAACTACTACATCGCTCACTGGTCGTTTGGCCTCGATTTCAAGATCCTTGTCTTGACTGCCGTAGCGCTCATCCGCGGCAGATAGCGATCGTAAACGCAACCCCGTTGGCGGACCGCGTCAGGCAGCCCCATCTTGCTCGCATGTGACCGGCAGGCACCAAACTCGTTCAATAACGAACCATAAGTCGGATGCTCACGCGGAGTGGTTTTCATGATCTCGTCACGCTTCTCCAGCGGATGCTCAAACACGCTCGGCGACGTTTGCGACCGCGTACGCTTGTTGTGGTTGGCGGTATTTCGCAGGTCACCACCCAAAACGCATTGCGCCTTTGGTTCTCCTTCGTTAGCTCCGCGTGCACCGGATGTGTCGCCAATTATGCCTCGATCTTGCGATCAAGCCGCGCGTACGCTCGTGGGCGCCGTGCCGCGGCGCGACTGGCCGCACTGCTGCACGGCGCGGGCGCGACGCCCGCCCGCGGCCACGGTCTCGGGGGCGCGTTTCGCGTCACGACGGCGCCACTCGCGATTGCGACCGCGCTCATGGTCGCAATCAGCTGCGCCGCCTACGGCTTGATGAAGGGTGGGGTCGGACTCGGCGTCTGCTCGCTGGTGTCCGGGCTCTCATCCGTGCTTGCCCGCCGCGTGATCGGCGAGCGCACCGGCGATACGCTCGGGGCGACCGTGGCGATTACCGAGGTCGCGGTGTGTCTGGCGCTGCTGGCGATGTGGCGGGGGTGATGTCGGAACTCGGTTGTGATCGCACGGGCCCATCCCGGCGGCTGTTTGCTGCCATCGAGGGCTGGGCGACCGCGGCTGCCGCTGCGTAGCCGGCGGCGACCGGTAGGTTGACAACGGTCCAGCCTGCCGGCGTGGTGGCTCGCTCGTCGGTGCCGACATAGTGGGCATCGAGGTCCGTGGCGATTCCGATCCCGATTGTTTTCAGGTACGCCTCTTTTCGCGTCCAGATGCTGGCGAACACGTGAGCGCGTCTCGTCGGCGCGGCGGAGAGGATCTCTGCGCGCTCGGCGGCGTGCAGGAGCGCGCTGACCTCCGCGACGGTCTCGGGTGGGGGCAGGATCTCAACATCCACGCCGATCGGCGTCGGGGCGATGCCGATCAGCACCACGCCTGCGCTGCGCGACAGTGAGAAGTGCAGCGGCCGGCTCGGCCCGTCCAGCGCGGGTCGTCCGTGCGGGCCGCCGCAGCGGGGGCAGGGCTCTCGCAGATACGCGACGTCCTGTGGCGCTAGGCCGAGGCGGGCGGCCAGCAGTTGACGGAGCAGGGTGTGCGCGGCGAGGTAGCTCAGGCGATCGTCAGGCCGCGCCAGCTGCGCCGCACGGCGGCGCTCCTTTCGATCGAGCAGGGATGGATCGAGCTGTGTAGGGTCAACGTCCACCACTCGCATGACCCAGAGCTCCAGCGCTTCGTGCTGGAGCTCCAGGGGCGCTGCCGGCAGGGTATTGGCGGCAACTGGCGATATCACGGGGCCCATCGGTCAGGCAGGCCCGGCAACCGATCGAGATCCGCGACAGCCACCCGCAAGGCGTGACCGTCGATCCGAACCGCAGCTGGCCGAGACAGTTCCACTCCGAGCAGCATAGTTCCCACACACGCCATCTCGATCACGACGCATCGCTCGTCCAAGAGACACGGGCCGAATTCTCGGCCGTGAGAGACCGGGAGATCGACGCCTGCGACGACTTGCTGGACAACATTCGTCGAGCGTGATCTCATTTGTCGCGTAGTGCCATGATTTACCTCGTCCTCGCCAATCAGAGGCTGAACGGCAACGCAGTCACGCCCTGAGCAGCATGGACGCCGGGCGGTTCGCTGGGCGCTTGCGATCTTGGCGCTGCTGGCCGCCGGTGTGGTCGGCGGGGTGATCGCCAATGTGATCAACGGGCCCTCTAATGGCGCCACGACCGCGAGCTCGGGGACCGGCGGATCATGCAATGTCCCGGCTGTCGCCGACCACAAGCTTCCCTCAGTGGTGACGATCCTGGCTGGGAGTGGCGGCTCGGGGGGTGTCGGCTCGGGAGAGATCATCCGTTCGGACGGCTACATCCTGACGAACAACCACGTGATCTTGCCGGCTGTTTCGGGTGGGTCGCTGGAGGTGCTGTTCAGCGACGGAAAGACCGCGAGCGCGACGATCGTCGGGCGCGACCCGCTGACCGATCTGGCGGTGATCCGGGTCGGCGGCGAATCGGGTCTGCCGACGATCGCGATCGGGGACTCCGCGAACCTGCGGATCGGGCAGCCGGTGGTCGCGCTCGGCGCGCCGCTCGGGCTGTCGAGCACGGTCACCAGCGGGATCATCAGCGCGCTCGATCGCACGGTGAGCGTTCCGGGTGAGGGGTCGCGGTCGGCGTTGCTGATCGACGCGATCCAGACCGACGCGGCGATCAATCCCGGCAACAGCGGCGGCGCGCTCGTCGATTGCACGGGGAAGATGGTGGGGGTGCCGAGCGCCGGGGCGAGCGCCTCGTCACCGACGGGGCAGTCCAGCGTGGGCAACATCGGGCTCGGGTTCGCGATCCCGGTCAACCTGGCGACGACGGTGGCTGACGAGATCATCGCCACCGGCAGGGTTAACCACGCCTTCCTGGGCGTTCAGGCCCGGCCTCTGTCGGCCAATGCCAGCAGCCAGAACGGGGTGGCCGAGGGACTGATCGTGACCGGTGTCGTTGCAGGGGTTCCGGCGGCGAGCGCGGGCCTTCGCGTGGACGACGTGATCACCTCGATCGACGGCCAGCCCGCGGTCAGTACCGACCAGCTGGTCGAGCTGGCGCTGCGCAAACGCGTCGGCGAGCGGGTAGAGCTCGGCTACGAGCGCGGCGGCAGGCGGGCGACGGCGACGGTCACGCTGGGCGCCCGGCCGTGAGACGGCTGCATTGGTTGTGGGGCTGGAGTTCCACCATGAGGCTGGTGTTTTCTGTGATGGCCTGAGGCGGGTCTTGGCTGCGCCGCGTTTCCGCGGAGATGTGACGGTGAAAGGAGACGCCGAAAGGTGAGGGGGTCCCGGTCCGGGGCCGGTGGTTCCGTCCGACCCTCAGGTCAGACTTGAGGGTTATGGTGACCTGACGCTGTGCCGATCTCAGCCGCCGCCGAACTGCTGCTGCAGCGCCATCACGTTATTCACGTACTGCTGGGTGGAGGGGTAGAGGCCCTTGCGCTCCACCGACGGGAGGCCCTGGTAGTAGCCCGCCGCGGCGAGCGCGGGGTTGCCGCCGGTGGAGTTCAACAGCGAGCGCAGCATCAGCACGCCGGCGCGGACGTTGGAGGCCGCGGACGCGGGCGCGAGCGGCGGCTGGCCCGACAGCGTCCGGCCGATCCAGTTCCAGGTGCCGGGCAGGATCTGCATCACGCCGGTCGCGCCGGCACGCGACACCTCGTCGTTATTGAAGCCGCTCTCCTGATCGGCGATCGCGTCGGCGAGCGACGCCGGGACGCCCGCCGAGCCCGCGACCTGACCGACCTCCTGTGGTGTGACAGTCTCCGGGGTCGCATATGGGGGGCCGGCCGACGAGCCCTCCGCGGCCGCCCCAACAGGCTGAGACTGCGCCGACGAAGACGCAGGTGGCGCGGACGGCGCTGCACCGGAGAGGCTCAGCGCCGTGCCCGGCAACAGCGGGCCGCTGGGGTCCAGACCGTTGGCGGCTGCCAGCTGCGACACGCTGGTGCCGTCACGCGAGGCGATCCCCCACAACGTGTCGCCAGGCTGCACGACGTATGAGCCGCCGCCGGCGGAGGATGAGCTGACCGGCGCCGCGCCAGGAGACTCGGCGCCGGTCCCGGATGCTCCGCTCGGGCCGACGTCGGAGCCGCTCGTCTGCGGCGGGATCATCAGCGTCCGGCCCGCAGTCAGCTGTGAGTTCAGGGACAGGCCATTGGCGGCGGCGAGCTGATCGACGCTCACGCCGTCAGCAGCCGCCACCGAGTACAGCGACTCGCCGGGGGCGACGGTGTGCGGAACGGCGGCGGAGGCGACCACGGGGGCGGCCATGACCGTCGCGGCCGTAATCGGAACGAGGATCGGTAGGCGCATGGGCGGGCAGTCTGTCCGAGGATCCCGTCGCAGCAAATGGCTGCAATCCTCTTTTCAGCCTGCAACATCGCGTGCAGCCGGTTTGGTGACGCTCGGCGCGGCTCGAAGGCGTCGGGAATCGCTTGAGCGACCGGCCTCGCGGGGGGCTTGTAAGCCAAGGTTGCTAAGCGCTCCCGGCGCCGCCCAGCGCGCGTCCGGGAATCCGAAGCGAGCCGTCCGCGGCGCGCAGCGGCTCCGCGAGCGACGCAATCTCGCGCACCACGCTTGCACGCTGCTCGTCTGACAGCCGCTCGTAGCGCTCGGCAAACAGCCGCGTGCAATCGAGCGTCTCCGCCACGAACGCGTCGACACCCTGCACGATCCGCTCCACGGCGATCGGCTGGACGATCACCTGGGTGAACCCGGCGTCCTCGAGCAGCTCCGCCAGGCGCCCGGGCGCCGACAGCGCGAAGGGGCCGGGTGCGTTGGGGTCCGGGGGCGAGGCATGGCCGGTGTTCACGAGCGCGCGTCTCGGGATCGTGGCCCAGGGATTCAGCGTTGCGTCGTCCCACACCGCGAGCGAGAATCGGCCGCCCGGCCGCAGCACGCGCCGGATCTCACGTAGCGCCGCGCCGGGATCGACGCACAGCATCACGCCCCAGCGGCACAGGACCGCGTCGACAGCTGCCGCCGGCAGATCGATCCACTCGAGCTCGAGCTGCCTGAACTCGACGTTGTCGATCCCCAGCCGATGCGCACGCGCGCGCGCCACCGAGAGCATCGCCTCGGACGCGTCGCTGCAGACCAGCGTGCCGCCCGGGCGGATCAGCTCGGCCGCGAGAAACCCGGTGTCGCCGTCGCCGGCGGCCAGCTCCAGCACACGTTGGCCCGGTTGCAGCATCAGCTGCTCGAGCATCCACGCCGACACCGGCATCCCGACCTCACGGATTCGCTCGGCCCCCCTTCTCCATCCGGGCGCGGCCCGCTCCCAGCTTTCCAGCATCCGGCGGCGCTGCGCGTTCGGATCCGCAGCCGACGTCATCGCGGCCCTCTGTCCCCTGGACCCCGGAAGGGGACCGGGGGCACACGCAGAACCCTTGGTTCGTGCGGACCTATACGACCCAGGAAGCCGCCGAGCTGACCGGCTCGACGGTTCGCGCGCTTCGTAAGCGGATCGAGCGCGGGCAGCTGCGCGCTGTCCAACACGGTCGCTACTGGCGGATTCCCCATAGTGAGCTGGAACGCTGCGGGCTGATCGGTCCCGAGGGAACAGAAACGGTACAGGGGACCGACGACCTCGTTTCCGTTTTCGCTGCCCTCGAGCGCGAGTGTGCCGAGCGACGACGGCTTGATCAAGAGACCGCCCGACTGCGCTTCTTGGTCACGCACGTCGAGCGGATCACCAGAGAGCTGCAACGCGAGCGCGCCGAACGGCGGGCCGCCGAAGCCAGGGCAGCTGAAGCGACAGATGCCGCTGAAGACCTGCGCGAGTGCGCGCGCGAACTGGCAGCGGCCGACTTCTTTACTCGCCGGCGGATGTTGCGCGAGCTTCGCCGCGAGGCCACCTGACGTTGGTCGTGGTGAGCAATTCTCAACGGTTAGACGACCGTTTGCGCACGAAGCGAGATCAAGATCACGATCCCCGAACGGGTCGGTCTCACGGCGGCCCAGCTGAACGACCGGCTACCACCGACCGACTGAGACACCACAGATTCGTCCCCTCAGTCCCCGATCTTGATCAAGGTGACAGAGGGGACACTGGCCTTGCACCGCACACTACGGCGTCATCCGCTCGATCGACGCGGATGCAGTCCACGTCGCAGTCGGCTCAGGGACGCTGGAGCGCCGCAGTGGTACACGAGTCGACCGCCGCCTGGAGCGCGGCCGCGGCAGCGCGCCCGCGCTCCAGTCGGCCGCGGTTCAACGAAGCTCCCGGCGCAGCAGCTTCCCCGATTCGGTTCGCGGCAGCGACGGCACGAACTGCACCGTCTTCGGGATCTTGTAGCGGGCGATCCGCCCGGAGCAGAACGTCTGCAGCTGCTCCTCTCCGATCAGCGCGCCGTCGCGGAGCACGACGGTCGCGACCACGGCCTCCCCCCAATTGGAATCGCCCCGGGCGTGGACCGCGGCGTCGGCGATGTCCGGGTGCTCGAGCAGCACGGCCTCCACCTCGGCGGGGGCGACGTTCTCGCCGCCCGTGACGATCGTGTCGGACCAGCGGCCGATGATCTGCAAGCGCCCGCGATCGTCGAATCGTCCCAGGTCGCCGGTGTGGAGCCAGCCGTCGTCCGCTAGCGCGGCGGCCGACACGCATCCGCCGCGCACGAGCACCTCGCCGCCGGTGCACCGGACCTCCACCCCGGGCAGCGGCCAGCCGTGCGTTGCGATCTGCGAGCACGCTTCGGTCATCCCGTAGCTGGGCGCCACGGGGACGCCGGCGGCGGCCGCGCGCGCCAGCAGTGCCGCCCCGATCGGCCCGCCGCCGAGCAGCGCCCAGCGCAGCGTCGGCGGGCGCGCGAGCCCGGCGTCGAGCAGCCGGGCGAGCATCGTGGGCACGAGCGACACGAGCGTGATCCGGCGGGCCGGGTCCATCAGCTCGGCGAGCACCGCGTCGGTATCGAAGCGCGGGTGCAACACGGCGGTGGTCGCGTAGATCGCGCTGCGGACCGGGATCGACAGCCCG